>CEPJ01014307.1_pt1 | contig 54926 bp, 27 predicted proteins | sample 530561 | NCBI WGS metagenome assembly CEPJ01 (sample SAMEA2620404, study PRJEB7988) | marine metagenome | biome: marine biome (ENVO:00000447); feature: surface water layer (ENVO:00002042); material: "saline water (ENVO:00002010), including plankton (ENVO:xxxxxxxx)" | depth 5 m
CACTCCTTCTCCCGAAGTTACAGAGCGATTTTGCCGAGTTCCTTCACGATACTTTGCCCGTCACACCTTAGGCTGCTCACCTTGGGTACCTGTGTCAGTTCTTGGTACGGTCATCTCTGCGGCTTTTCATGGGACCAAGGCCTCACTCGCGTTTCCCTGTCGTCTTCGCGATCTTCTCACCATGACGGTTCTCCGATCGCTTCGAACGTTTCGACACTCCATGACTGAAGTGCGCGAGCTAGCCCTAGCCGTCACCATTATTGCAGAGAGGCATACGAATGTTAACGCATTTCCCTTTCGATCAAGTCGGTTAAGATTGACCTTAGGACCGGCTAACCCTCGGCTGATAATCATTGCCGAGGAACCCTTACCCCTTCGGTGGTGCGGATTCTCACCGCACTATGCTGCTACTCTTCCCTAGATTCTCATACATACACGGTCCATGAGACCTCACGACCTCACTTCTGTCCGAGCATGTCGCCGCGCTACCTCATCTCCTTTCGGAGGATCAGTGTATCGGTGTCCAGTTTTAGTCCCGTCCCTTTTCCGGGCCCGCAAGCTTGACCAGTGATCTGTTACGAACTCTTTCAAGGATGGCTGCTTCTAAGCCCACCTTCTGGTTGTCTTCGACCACGGACTCCGTTTCATATTAACACTTAACTGGAACTTTGGGACCTTAACACTGAGCTGGTTTCTTCACCTTTCGTCACGGTAGCTTACCCACCGTGGCTCACTCCCCGCGTCTACAGCGATGACAACTTCGGAGTTTGACAGCATGCCGAGGGATTGCTCCCCCTAAACACCCAATCAGTGCTCTACATCATCATCTACCTCGACGGAGATCTACCTACGAGTAGTCTCGCGCGGAACCTGCTATTGCCCATCTCGATTGGACTTTCACCCCTATACCCAGCTCTTCCGAGCGATTTGCAGATCAGCAACGGTTCGTTCCTCCACCCAGCTTTCGCCGGGCTTCAAACTGGCCAGGAATAGATCGATAGGCTTCAGGTCTCCCACCATTGACTACGGGCGAGCACACCCCGTCCCTCGTCTTACGACTGCGGACTTGTCGGTTTCCCTTCGGCTTCGCGGATCAACCGCTTAACCTCGCCAATGATTAGAACTCCCAGGGGCATTATTCAAAACGCACGATATGACGCTGCTCATGTCTTCGCTTTCACGCCATATCAGTCTGATCCCGACTGGTTTCAGGGTCTTTTCACATCCCGCTAAGGATACTTTTCAGCGTTCGCTCACGCTACTTATCCACTATCGGTCTCGAGTAGTATTTAGGATTGGAAGTTCCTGCCTCCCATATTCACGCGCGATATCCGACGCACGCTACTCGGGGCTCCATCACAATACCATGTCGTTTGCGTGTACGGGACTTTCACCCTCTATGGTGTGCCGTTCCAGGACGACTTCCACTTCCACGACTTAGGTAGAGATGGCCCGCACCCCACATTCCGCAAAGGTTTCCCAATGCGGTTCGGTTTGTCCTGTTCCGTGTTCATTCGCCACTACTAACGGAATTTCTTTTGATTTCTTTTCCACCCCCTACTAAGATGCTTCAGTTCGGGGGGTTCCCTTTCCTTGAGAGGAATGGCACATAGTGCCAGGAGGTCCCATTCGGCAATTCGCGGATCCAAGAGATTCATGCCTCTCCCCGCGACTTATCGCAGCTTGTCACGACCTTCTTCGGCTCTCGAGCCGAGCCATCCCCCAGTCGGGTTGTAGCATCAGGATCAATTGTTGTACATTCGATTCCTCACCTTTGGTGAGTCCTCTGGTGTCCAGGCTTCTCGATTCGTCGTTGGATTCCTTGGCCACACTGTCTCCCCGCAGGGCAGCGAAGCCTCATCCACTTCCCCCTTCAGCATCACTGCAGGGGTGCACTAAAAGCAGCCCTGCGACTTGCCTTGGGTATATCAAGTAGATGGATGATCAAACGCCATTTGGTCTGTCAATAACGCTTTGCTAAGGCTCAATCACTCAACCTCGGTATCATCAACTGAACCAGAGAATTTCCCGTACACGTGGGGAGTTAGCGATAATGATGCTATCATCATTGTTCCTATGATGATCACAGGTGCCAAGTTGCCTAGTGGATTGAAGGAATTTTCCCAGTTTATGGCATATCTAACTACAACATAAACGGTAGACGTCAAGAGGGTGAGAATCATGATAGGAAAACCAGTTCTGAAAAACCTGTTGAATGATATATCATTACCTGATTCCTCAGCAAGACCCGCCGCTACAACATTAGCGGACGCTCCGATAATAGTTCCATTACCCCCCAGGCAAGCACCAAGCGCTAGCGCCCAAGCCAACGGCCCCAATGACAAGCCAAGGCTGGGATCGCTTGCCAGTTCGATCACAACAGGTACCATTGTTGCTGTGTATGGAATATTATCTATGAAGGCCGAGGCTATACCAGAGACCCACAACAACAAGAGTACTGCGATCATCAGCCTGTTCTCGGGAGTGGCCCTTGAGATAGTGTTAGAGATACCATCCGCTATCGTGTCTATCAGACCCATGTATTGCAACCCTCCAATCATTATGAAGAGACCAGCAAAGAAGATTATAGTTGTCCACTCAACTGCCTCCAGTTGCTCCTCTACGTGATGAGGTGAGGTAACAAGGAGCATCAGGACTGCTCCGCCCAAGGCAATCGTCGCGACGGTCAACAGTGGATGATGAAATGCTGAATGCGCAAAGAATGCGGCAATGACCCCCGCCAGTATTAAGCCCGACCGTTTCAGTAACTCAATGTCCTTTATGCCATACCTGAGCCGGAGCAGGTCCACATTCCTGTGTCTAGCACCGGACAAGCCTTTGGACTCTAATTTGGAAAGAAGCCAAAATGATGGAGCAAAGGCAATTACAACAGCAGGTCCTACATGGATTATGAAGTCCACGAATGATATCCCCTGACCCATCAGCATTGTATTCCCCGCTAGGGCTTGTTCTGAAAGTTGGGCGCCAATGATTATGTTTGGTGGATCGCCAATTTGGGTTGCAGCACCACCGATGTTTGAAAACATGACCTCAGCGATTATCAGCGGCACGGGTTCTAGATCCAGAACTTTTGATATTTGGATCGTCACGGGGACTATCAATAAAATCGTAGTAACATTGTCTAGGAAAGCAGAGAATACAGCGGTTATGGTGCAGAGGATGAATGAGAGCCTCCAGATTGAACCCCCGCTCAGCGCATACGCTTGTACAGCGGCCCACTCGAAGAGACCGGTTTTTGCAAGTACATCTACAATGACCATCATTCCTATCAGGAGGCCGAGGGTTTCTTCATCAATCCAAGTCACTACTGTTCCCAGATCTGGCCCATCCCCGACTACGTGCAGCGCCACTACTACGGCGATCCCACCCAGAGCTGCCGCCAGAGCACGATGAACCAATTCAAATACGATCAAAGCGTACACTGCTATGAGGATCACAAAGGCAACTGGGGTCACCCAGCTAGGCATTTGTTCTGGGGGAGCCCATGAACCGCCTGTTGGGAGGCTTCCCGCGGATACGATGGGAATAACTCCAATGAAAAGAGCCAGTATGAACGACAATTTCATCATTCTGGGTGTCCAACTAACATGGAGCATGGATGATTGGCTCCCAACGGGCCATATGAAGCCTACCTGTGATGAGGGTCACACTCGCCAGAATACTGCTATGTTTCCTCTTGCGAAAACAGAGACTGACCCAGTAGAGGCCTCAAGTTCAGATATGATGGATTCTCGTCCCCTTCTTTCTGAAATAACACCCTTGTTGATTTTCAACTTCACCAGCTCTCTCGACTTTAGTTGGTCTTTCAATTCCATGATAACTGCTTGACTGAGGCCATCTTTTCCAACCCTCAATGTGACCCTTAGTTCGTTGGATTTTGAAGAATCAATGATTCTTTGGGGAATACTTCGCGACATCGATCATGCACCACCACGGTACTTGTGTACTCTTCCGCAATCTAGGCAGGAGACGACAATGGTCTTCATCTTTATCCTAGTTTTGCTGTTTTTTGAGTTGAGCGTCTTTTTGCATGTCCTGCAAATCCTCATTCTCATTCTCCTAGAGATCCTTACTCTATTTCTTTTAGCTATGGCAATGAGTGTTGTGCCAGCATTTTGAGATATTTCATCAGATTCGGAATTTGACCATAACCTCGACATGGTCTCGACACCGGCTTTGGCATGTCTCCGTCGGATGTTATTCCTGGAGTGGCCTCTTCCCATAACAAATCAGCCCAAACTGTTCCTCTTGATAATAGCCTCAATGGATGAGGACACCTGCTCAATATCCCCTGAACCGTCTACCTCGATAAGAATCCCCTTGTCTCGATAAAAATCGGACAGTGGTGCCGTTTGCTTGTGGAAGGTTGACAATCTATTTCTCACAGTGTCTTCGGTGTCATCGTCCCTCTGTAAGAGCCTGCTTCTGATATCCTGTGGGGCTGGTTTATACTCCACATGATATATTTCACCGGTTTCTGGGTCCGTCCTCCTGCCCGCAATCCTGGAAACAATCTCATCATCCTGCACAACTAGTGAGACAACCATGGAGACTGATGTTAACTTTTCAAGGGCCATGGCCTGTGGAATCGTACGTGGAAAACCATCGAATAGCAAACCATTTTTCGCGTCATCCTTGCTAAGCCTGATTTTTATTAGCTCCATGATGATCTTGTCGGGAACCAACAGTCCTTTGTCCATGTAGGACTTAGCCTCCCCCCCAACCTCGCTATTATCGGATACGGCCTCGCGCAGCATGTCACCAGTAGAAACTTGTGGTTTTCCCGTAATAGTTGATATCAAGCCAGATTGTGTTCCCTTTCCTGCACCAGGAGGGCCAAAAAGAATGATTGATTCACCGTTGACCATGGAGTTCACGGTATGTTTCGAGACGAAATGAGTTAATCAGAATTCTCCTCTTCTGGATTTGTTTTAGGTAGAGGGGGCAAATCTAATTTTGGAAGAGAATCCATCAATACCGAATCAAGATCAGATTGGCTCACGGATGTGCTCAAGGTCTCTTCAGCCACATCAGTCGACAAGGCGTTCATTCTCCTTTTCGAGGCCTCCCCTTGCATGAGCGCTGAGCCTTGTGGTATTAGTTCCTCACCAGGGTCATCTGGCTTGGGTGATGTTCTCCTCAGAGCCACAACTACCAGCGACAGGGCGAGAATCGAGAGAATGAATGCTAATGGCAAGACAAATGGGGGCAGTGAGTTCGATATTCCGTCATCAGATGCAGGTAGTATGTCTACATAGACATCCCATTCAGACTCAACGACAAAACAACCGTCGCTAAGTGGTCGTATCTCAGCGACAATAAGTTCTCTCCCCGCGGACGAAGTTTCAGACGCTGAGATTAGTATTGGAATTGGCACTGACTCACCTGGGGGTAGTGCAGAATCATGACCATAGGTGGTTTGGAAATTAAATGAGTTTGTCTCCTGAAAGAATTCAATTGTGAACTTAGAAGCCGAATTCCCCGTGTTTGTGACACGTATCGACGCTTCGGTGGAATCTCCCGAGTCAACTGAAATCCCAGTTGCAGTGTTAACCTCAAAACTACAAGTTTCTATGACTCTCACGGTTATCTCCTTTATTTTAAGGATGGAAGAGGCAGCGAGTTCTGGGTTAGTGGCCTCTATCTGGACTGCGACAATTTTCCCATCTGGGTCCACAGGCCAATTATCGGGGATATTGATCCCGAGTAGGACATCTAGTTCCTGATTTGGCTGGATTGAAGTTGGGGTAATAGACTGGAGGCCAGTAGACCATGAGTCCACTTCATTTGAGAAACTCCAAGACAAATCCAGTGCGACATTGCCCGTATTGATTATTGACAAGGGTATTTCTGTCAACTCCCCGGAAAGTGACTCAACACTGTCCAGAGATGAGATCCTTAAATCTGGAGTTGCCTCGAGCACAAACCTGGTGTTGTCGACAACGGATAGTTGGTTTCCCTCGGTTGTTCGGAACGACAGAAGGGCCTTCTGACCCATCGAGGCAGTTGGTGGAGCTGTCACTGAAACCTGAATAATCTCGGATGTTCCACCCTGCAAGACGAATTCAAACGATGAGGATCCATCAAAGGATTCTACTGGGATGGGATTCGCTGAACCAGGAGAGGTGATGACCTCCATGCCCCATGTTGAATCTGATAGACTGATCATCATTGAAATGGTTTGGTGAGTATTCCCAATATTTTCAATTCTCAACAAAGTGTCTGTAGCTACCATGTTCAACACCTGCCTGTCCAAAGCCGCGGCTAATGGCGGCAGTGGCGATTGTTCGCCGTCTAAAAGCACAGTTTCGAAACGTCTACTTTCTTTGACGATCAACACTGTGGACAACAATTCGGTCGGTCCGCCCTCATTTGGGGATGATATGACACAATCAACTGACTCTACATGTCCCGCAGCGGGTAGACCCGCGGACGCTTGGGGAACCAGCACCTGAATGGGGATAGTCACATACTCCAACCTGGCCAATTCTGGAAGGGAGACCGACTCAGATAGTATGGAGTCGATCCTCGTCGCCCAGCCGCTTTGAGATTGACAGTCTACTACATACTCAGTTGGTCCATTTCCTGTGTTGAGTACTGACATGTCGAAAGATGCAAATTCACCCGGTAATGCACTGAAGTCGTCTAGGCCACTTGCCAGAATTTGGACTCCCTCGACTCTGGGTACCAGAACACTGAAACTTCTAGAATTTGAGATAGTTGGGTTTTGGATGTCTCTGACGACAACCCGGGTGACAAAAGTTCCTGGAACTGCATACACAGGAGCCTCATCAGATGTGGGGTCTGCGGTTTCGTCAATCATGGAAATAGAAAATGAGGCATTGTCATTCATTTGACCACTCGCTGCAAGGGTTATTGGTCCTGAGTCTGAAAGAACCCTAGTCCACTCGTCTGAAGGGTTGCTGAGAGCCCCATTTTCCATGAGTTGTTTGACCGGAGTTGAAACCACAGAAATTGTTGCCTCTGATGTCCCAATGTTTCTTACCTTGAAACCAAACGTTGCTGTGGTCGTATTCAACACCTCAAACAACCTTGAGGAGGCGCTGATATGGTCTTCTGGAGGTACCTCATCCCCATTAGCATCGAGCGGGATGATAACTAATCCCTGCTTACTGATCATGACCTCTAGTTGGGCAATGTTATTGTCGATCCCTACGAGTTCATCATTCGATTCTACGACATTCGAAAGGGTATCCAGCCTCAGCTCCAGAATGTGGCTGCCGACTGTTGTAAATGCGTGTTGTACGGACCAAGTCTCCGTCTCTCCAGATCCAAGAGGTGGCATCGTAATTGTTGATATTGACTCTTGTTCTGTCACATCGTAAATCTCGACGTCATAGTTGCCCGTGGCGGTGTTTCCCTCATTCCTCCATTTCATTTGGATCAGTAGTTGCTCACCCTCGAAAATTACGTCGTTGGTTATCCTCAATGATTCGGGCGACGTTGTCAAATCACTGTGATCTACCCAGTGGGCATCCCCGCTGATGACCAGTGAATAACCGTCTTGGAATACCCCAGCAGAGCTTCTGACCTCGACTTTCCAGATGCCTACTTCTGGTACCCCGATGCGAACTCTTTCAACGTTGTTGAGAGTATCAGTGGACGTAGATATCGTACTGTACCCTTGGGAAAATGAGTTGCCAGCGTATACCAAGCCAGATGGACTTGTCACCAGGAGGTCTAGATTATTAATTAGTTGGGGCGCCGAATCTGAGGCAGAAACAGAACCTTCCTGATCAGTCCAGACTAGAGTAATGTCAAGTTTAGACCCCTGGACATCTATCTGCTGAACAAGGGCGTCCCCGGGCCCCAAGCCACGTCCAGCATCTATGAGTAGGTCCAATTTTTTTGATGCGTCATGTGGATCTATGGACTGTTTGACGTTCAACTCCCCCCAGCCTTCTGTTGGGTTGGGTATATCTGGTTGCCCTAGATCAGTTGCCCCGTTTATCAACATTGCTTTGACTAGTGAAGCGTCAGGTTCGGAGAGGCCTAATTCCTGTCCAAGGTACTCCCTGACAATCAAAGCTCCTCCGCTAGCAACTGCGGTTGCCATACTTGAGCCTGTGCCGGTCACGTACAGTGGTGTGGCGTCTTGGTCAATTGCTGTCGAACAATCTTGTCCTGTCACAGATGTGGCTTCACTTGCACGTGCTGAACAAATCTCAACCCCTGGTGCGACCAAGTCTGGCTTTATGCGACCGTCGAGAGTTCCCCCAGAGTTGTTTAACCATCCGGAGCCTTGCGGGTCTGTGCCCCCCAATCCAGTAGTAGAAGCGCCTATTGTCAACACGTTCTTCGCGGTTCCGGGCGGGGTTGTTGTTGCGCCTTGGTTATGTCCGATGTCACCACCAGAGAATACAGCAAGGTAAGAGGGCTGATCGACAATGAAAGAGTCTGCTGAATGGGAGTCTGCGGTGTATTGTCCAGGTTGATTGACACTCCCCCAAGCATTGTTATGGGTCCTGGCTTGATTCTGCAGCGAATGTGAAAACATACTGTAGAGGGTTCCCCATCTTGCGAGAAGTCCGGATGTGTCGTATTCGATTTGATAGAAATTTACCTCAGCGGCTGGAGCAATGCCCAGTGTTTGATTGTCTAACGTGCCGTTACCGACTATTATCCCGGTTATGTGGGTTCCGTGGCCAGAGTTTGAGTCTGCTGCCGAGTTGTCAGGGCCAAATTGATTGTAAACGGCTCGGATATTGTCACTCAGAGATTGGTGATCTTCATCTAAACCAGTATCTGTGATGGAGATTATCTCTCCAGTGCCGTCATAGTCGAGGGGCGGAGTTATTTCAGTAGGGGATAGGCCAATTATTGACCTGGATGTTGAGTCAAACGACTCTAGATCAGCCGCATTTGAAATGTACAGAACTCTGTTATCTTCGAGTAGTCTAGTCAACGTTATCGGACTTATGTCCTCGACTCTGCAGAGTCTATCGTCGCACCATACATTGGATCCCATACCTCCAGAGTAATCCTTGATCATAAATTCAAGCTGGCCGATATCGACGCTACTCAGATCTCTAATTAGATGCAATTCTACACTCACTAGACCAATGGATTGGGTTACCAACTCAGGTTCTATTCTGAAAGAGGCAGGCAGAGGGGACATCCAGCGTATGCTCTCGTCATCTGATTTACCCGAAATCGAACTCAGATTAAACCATTGATCAGCATCCACACTGAATATTGCTGCGTTGTCTGGGTAGAACTCCTGAAAGATTGCTCCCCGTGATTCCATGGATTCTATCATGTTCCTTAGGTCGGAAGTCTCGGATTGGGCAATAATCAACCCCCCATAGCCATACCAGTCAGAAAATTCGTCTTGGTTCCAGATCTGTTCTTCAAGTGGGTCAAAGGGCCCAAACGGTCCTCTTATCAATCCACTTGTGAAATCGATGTTTGTTTCCGAAAACATTCCAGGACCGCTCAATATCGAATAATCGGGCCGATTGGGCTCAAGTTCAAAATGGTCTGTGGTGAGATTTTCAGATGCTGCTGACATGCTGGTTTGAAGTAAAATTAGGAGGACGAGGCAAATCGCTTTGCGCCCACCGTGTCCAGTCATGGATCGATCCGCTGTCAATCTGACTTTTGACCCTTCACCACCAATGGGCGTGCGATCTCAGGAGAATGATTCTTTGATCGAGCGATCCGTGATGTCTACGGATACTCTCCAATCTTGCTCTATGTCCATTAGCGCCCTAACAGCGTCTACATTTTCAGGGACAACGTCACTTTCTTGGTGGATGGCCTGGAAATATCTCAAGACGTTTCCGTCAAGGCTAACTCCATCAGACCACACAAAAATTTCGTGGAGATCGCCCCAAGGCCTCCCAATGTCCCTCGCCATTTCCATCACTTCTGCGGTCGAGGGAATCCCATCTGATGATCCAGACATCGAGATAACCCTCGGTGTGTTCTCCCAGATGGATAATACGTCAGCTGTGGTCAAACCATGGCCACTCGGAAGGTATGCTACTATAGCATGGACGTGCATGATGGTGGTAGGCACGGCAACGGCTAGGCTAGTGATATCTATTTTTTCTGCGACAGTCATTAAGTCCGGTCCGTGATGACTCGGCACCTTCAAGACTGGTTTGATAGCATTGACGGGTCCTTTGTTTGAGTCCCCCGGGTCAGCGGCTCTCCTTATCATGGTACATTCGACCCTCATTTCACCCACTACCTCCCTCAATGGGACCAATGTTCTAGCGAGACCTGTAGTGTTGCATGAAACGACTCTAGTTCCCATCACGCCTAGATTCTGAGAATGGTTAGAGCAGGATGTGTAGCTAATCCCAGTCAATTCGTGCTTTTCCCCTCCTTGGAAAATATGTTTTATACCTGCTTCTAGGTATGTATGATGGTTCTTTTGTCCCACTTTTCCAGGCGCGCAATCTATGACAACATCCGACACAGACAATAAGTCACTCAAACCGCCCGATACAGAGTACTCGCTCCCATCAAATGACCTAATTCGATCTGGACTATCGTCTGTGCAATACAGTGGAATACCATATCTGTTTGCTAAGGCACAGCCATGGCTGGGGCCTGTTTTTGTGACACCTGATACGATCATGTCGGGCTGGGCCTGAACGGCTTTTGCAACACGTTTTCCAATTGTGCCGAACCCATTTATTGCCACCCTCACGCCAGTCATGAGGCAACCTAACTTCGGAAGGATATCAAGATTGGCAAATACGGGGGGAAGTTGGCATTGTATCCCGTCATGCTCAATAGTTTACACTTCGACGGAAGCCCGAGGTAGCCAAGTGTCAGACAAGAGCATCAAATTAAATCGCGATCTGGACAAGATGCTGGCTCAGGCGATAGAAAGAGACCTACTGGTTAGGATCGGGTGGGGGAGAGAAGGTGATGAAAAGCCCAAGAATGGCGAGATTGGGGCCCTCAGTATGCTCCCTGAGAATTCTAGGTCACTGCTTTTAGGGGAATTGGGGGAAGGTGCTGGATTATTGAATCGGGGTGGGACTGCAACGATTCAAGGAACTGTTTCATCGATTGCGGGTGGATGGATGTCCTCGGGAAGGTTGGTCATCGAGAAGGATGCAGGAAGTCGCACTGGATTTTACATGAGCGGCGGTTCGATAGTCGTTCATGGCTCAGTGGGTAATTTTGGTGGGTCAAACATGTCCGGAGGCACTCTTCTGATAAGAGGGGACGCTGGATCGAACCTTGGCTCATCAATGGTCGGTGGAACGATCATTTTGATGGGATCGGCAGATTTCGGACTAGGCTCACATATGACGGGAGGGGTTATTGTTGTGTGTGGGAACCACCATCATTTCGACGACTCCGAAATGAAGTACGGTCAAATTACGGATGTTCCCCAAGAAGCCCTGGATCTAGCATTTTCCCTTGGCATCGAGATACCCTCAGGTGCAACTGTTCTCCTAAAAGCAGTGGATCCTCCAAAGGACAAATTACCAATTCTTGAAAGAGGACACAATTTTGCAGGAATCGGTATCATTGCATCAGGGACAGGTAGGAATGATCCCCACATTTCGCCCGATATTTCTGTGACAATAAAAAGCAGGCGCGAGGAAGGCCGAGAAATTTTACTTCCCAGGCCTTGGATGGAAATACAAGAAACAAGTACAAAAAACGGGGCGTCCATAGTTTTGACGGATCCAAAACCCGAGGATCTATTGATCATCGGTAGCCATAACATTGGAGAGTTAGGAAGGGGCTCCTTAAATTGCTTAGGTTTTGTTCTCGACATTGATAGTCTCCCGACATTAAATGATGCTGAGGTTGAGGCCGTGATTGTCTCAATAAGGAGCAGAATGGCCCCCGGATCTCTGGTGATACTCTCAGACAGGGTTGACAGAGTAGATGAATTGGCTAGAAGGTCCAAGGAATTGGAGTTGGACGGAATATTAGTAGACGCCATATCCCTCGATTCGGCAGGCCCAACGGTAGCCCTACCAAGGATCGGTATGGCAAATAAAAAGCATAGAATTTCTGAAAATGGGGGTTTTGTCCTGATTAGACTTGATGGGAAGGCTAGTCCAAAGAGGTTGATCATTGCTAAATCAGCAGGTATCGATGCAGTGGTTTCCCCAGAATTGGAAGGCTCCGAGTTAGATTTTGACTCCCGGCTAAGAGGTATACTTCGCGAAATGGGGCTAAGCTCAATAAGCTCGACGAACAGATCAAACATCAGGGCCCTAGATCACAATATCGCCATGCAGACCGGCTTAAGACTGGTTGGTTTGGAACGGCCGCTACCAACATGGACCAGGGGGGATTGAAATTCCCACTATCAAACTCCAACACACTCAATTGAACGATATTCATGAATTCAATGGGCATGTTTATGATTCCTCGAGATGGATATCTGATCTATCTCAAATAGGTGTGGTTATTGAGAATTCGAATGATTCCGAGATTGAAATTGAGGTCTTTCCGGACAGGCCCGACCTACTATCACATGAGAACCTTGCAAGGGCAGCGAGATCATTTCTAGAGAATGTCGAAGCCCCTTGTGGAATTGATGTTAATCATGGACCGGAACAAATGGTGGTTGACCCTTCCATGGAATATGTTAGGCCTCACGTTTTCGCTGCGATTGTAAGAGGAGTTTACACCGGCAACAGTGATCTGGCTAAGGATCTATTTGTGCAATCATTGATGGACCATCAGGAAAAACTACACACGACACTTGGAAGGAGAAGGAAATCTGTTTCAATCGGGGTACATGACTTGCGGGGTGTCCAGGGTCCATTCTCAGTCTCCGCCGACGAAGGGGATTCAGTTTTCACTCCCCTGGGCGAAGAAAGGGAGATGGCACTCACTGAAATCCTAGAATTTCATCCCAAAGGTGTTGAATACGCTCATCTAATTGAGCCAGAATTGGGTTATCCATTAATCCGCGACTGCAACGATAAGGTACTTTCATTTCCTCCAATAATTAATGGCACAGACACAATGGTGACAACTGAAAGCTCCGACTTCCTAATCGATGTTACAGGCTGGGACAGGAGGGCATGCCTTGCGGCTATAAGGCTAGTAGCCCTATCATTGTATGAGCGTGGAGGGACTGTAGAATCGGTGGACGTGCGACAATGGGATGGTTCGCAATGGAGGCTTGACTTCGATCCGGTCGAATACAAAGTGCCTGAATCTCTGATCAAGATGATTCTCGGATTTGAGATTGATTCCAGCACTCTAGAGGAATCCATATCAAAGATGGGGGGCAAAATCGTTGGTAAGGTCAGGGTTGATCAAGAAGCCATGGGTTCCAAGTGGGATGGGACCGAGTCAGATGATCTTGCATATCTTGTCCAAATGCCAGCATGGAGAAGTGATTTGCTCCATCCAGTCGACATTGTTGAGGATTTAATTATAGGCATGGGGTTGAATTCACTTCCTGAGAAAAAATCACAGGTAAACCTACCGGGATCACCCTTGATCGACTCCTACACAGAAAGACGGATCAGGCAATCAATCAGGGCCTTGGGGGCTCATGAGGTCCAAACTCTGACCCTAACCAATGATATCAAGGAGTTCCAAGACGTCAGGACGCACCCCAGAGGTGCCGTAACACGAATCCGAAACCCAATCACAAAGGAGCATGGAATTCTCAGGCAAAACCTACTACCGTCCTTATTGGAAATACTGGCAGCCAACAGGCATCATGAATTACCACATCGAATTTTCGAACTGGGGGCTACTGTGATCGACCACCAAAATTCAACTTCAGTTGCATGGGCTTGTGCGGATGCCAATGGAGGATTCAGTACTGCCAAAGGGTTTTGCATGTCCCTACTGAGGGACTTAGGGGCCAATGAAAACAACGTAAAATTGGTTGAAGGGCCCCCAAAAGAGGGGCCATGGTTAGCAGGACGAGTAGCAAAGGTAATGATTGGAGATATTCACATCGGAACCTTTGGAGAAGTAGATCCCAGTGTGTCATTCAAATTTGGTCTCAGAGTGCCGATCCATGCAGGAGAATTTTACGTGAATGCAATCTTTGATACATTACCAGATCCTCTGTTCCGTTGATTACCATAAAACACTACGGGTGATACTCATAATAATCCTCCACTCTGGTTGATTCAATGAGGCCACAATTGATCATGGCTGTTTTGCTGTTTTCAATGGTGCCTGCATACGAGGCACAACCCGTGGCAGGTATTACCGACGGTGCGACCATGGATGTAATCCTGGTTGGTGACAGGATGATTGACAGCGTGGGGAGCAAGGTGGAGATCGGCATAGAAGAATCATACCCCAATTCATCTACCCAGACCATATCTGGAGAAAATCTTGGTCTGGATGATCATCTGGGATTCTACGAGGAAGGCCTGGCCCCTTGGTCCGTTGCATTAGACGATCAGTCGGATTTTTTAATTCTGCAACCCAAATCCATTGATATTGCTGTCCAAGATGGTTCTAGCGGGGATGGATCTATTCTTGCAACACTGGAAAAACTTGCCGAAATTGCGGATGACATGCCTGCCGAGCCTGTTTTGTTCATGCCATGGGCGCACAAGAACGGAGATTCTAATCGGCCGATAACCATGGGTGATTTCACAAGCATGGACTCGCTCATTGTGAATTCGACAATCTCATTGCTTGATGGTCTTTCATCTGGTATTCGCTATGTGATTCCGGCTGGAGCAGCATTCAACATCGTTTACATGGATGACTTGGCTTTAGGGGTCAATCCACTTGATCAAAGTTCTAACTTCTCAAGCCTTTATTCCAATGAAGTGGAGGCATCTGAGGTTGGAGCTTTCCTGATTGCTTGTACCGTTGTTGTATCACTATTCAATGATGACTGTACCCCCAACCTTAGGCCTAACTCCATTGATATGAATACCTCAATTTACCTTATCGAGGTAGCTCGGAGGGCAGTGAACGATTTGCCAAGCTCCCTGATGACACCTTATGAAGATGACAGGGCCAAGGTGAGGTTTAGGAATCTGGCAGGTGGGACATATACAATTCAACCCGGATCTTCGATTGGTGTCACGTTGTTCGTTAGGAATTTTGCAGAAGAAGATCGGGTTGCGGTCGTGAATCTCACTGACTCTTCTGGCTGGAATTGGTCGTGGGAAGATGACCCCTTGGCTCTTGGTGCAAGATTGATTACCATAGGTAGTGATCGTGAAATTGCCCTCAAATTCCTAATTCATGCTCCTAAATCAGCTCCCGGGTCTCCAAGCGCAGGTTCAACACATCATTTTGAGGCATCGGTAATGGACCAATTTGGAATCAGGGACAATTGGGATTTCAGATTGGAAACAGGACGTCAAAGATCGATCCAGATTATCTCTGGTGGAGGCTCTATGTCGATGCCTCCGAATTCGATTTCGGTATTGGATATCGAGGTAAGAAACACGGGTAACAGCATCGATGACATCGGCGTAGAGCTATTTTCAAGCAATGACGGAGTTGAGCGAATTGGAAGCCTAATCTCGATCGATGGTTGGGGCGTAATTCTTCTCGATGAATCTATGGCGACGGGTGTTGATCCATGGAGCACAGGTCGAATACGAATGCAGATCTCCGCACCTAGTGACTCGACAGGGGCACTTGATTTTGGAATAAGGGCTGGTCCAGTGGGACTGCCCTATCAGGATATCTCATTCACTAGCGTCGTCATATCGACAAGAATATCCGGATCTTTTTCCGTCGACGAGGGGGATTGTGAAGATATCGAACCCAGTGAAGACTGTGTTTTGGACCTGATTGTGACCAATGATGGCATTGGCTCAACTGTCTACAGTATCGAATATCGTGGAATTCCTGAATGGTTGGAAATTGAGTTGCCCGGTGAGATAGAACTGGATGGCGGAGAATCCACCAAAATCCCGTTGCCTCTTGCAGTGGACGGCGAAGCGCAACTAGGTGTCACACCAGATATTGAGATTCGTATGAGAACGCAGGGTTTGGTCATCGGGATCGAGAAAATCAGTTTCACAATCTCATCGGAGGCAAGGTTGGAAACCAAAGGAGACGTAGTATGTGACGTATTATCCGACGGTAGAATCACGATGTCGGTATTTGTGATCAACACAGGTAGAAGGGCAGATTCTATTGAGGCAGTTGTGGATATCAACAAAGACGTTGATCATGGCTTTCTTATCAATGGGGAATACACACAAGATCGTTTCCTCAGGTTTGACCCAATTGGGTACCAAGGGACCCTAGAAATTCAGGCATGGTCCAGTGCCGCCCAGGACAGTACAAGGCTCTCAGTGACAGCAACGCCATTAAGCAACCCAGGAAACTCTGTCGAAAGCGCCTGCACACTCAACAATGTAGTAAACTCGGTGTCTGATGAGGGCAGCGTTGGGCATCTCGGTTTGTTTCAGGTTCTTCTCATCATAGTTAGTTTGGCCATTTGTGTTTGTGGTCTTTGGATGTTCAATTCTTCCCTGAAAAGAAGGAAGATTTCCAACGCCACTACAGAGGAGCCAGACACGATATCTGCGGAGGAGTTCGCGGAGGGTTTCAAGAGATCAAAAAGTGAGATCAAACCCCACGACAACGAAGAGATTGCTCGGTCGAACAGGGCGCTTGATTCAGGATTGCTTGATAGCGTAATTCATGATATTGAAGAATTGCCTAATTCACTTGGTCCCGATAACAAAGCCGTTAGAAAACGGTCAGGGGAAGATCTCAATGACATTTTGAAGGATTTGATTGATTGAGTTCTTATGTGATAGGTGTGGATGAGGCCGGGAGAGGGCCGGCTATCGGGCCGTTGGTCGTTGCCTCGCTTGCTATACCCAAGGAAGATGTTCAAAGATTAATCAAAATGGGCGTGAGAGATTCAAAGAGAATATCAAAAACCAAGAGAGAAATGATTGAGAAGGATATTTTCGAAACGATGAAAGAACGTGACTGGAAGGTTTGTGTGATCCCGATCAGCCCAGAATCCATAGACATATCTAGGTCTATCAAGTCGTTGAATGAGATTGAGGAAGAGGCTTTCATTGAGGCAATTAAAAGTGTCTCTTCGGCGGACACAAATGCAAAGGTCAACTTGGATCCGATTGGTAATAATCCCAAATTATTCGCAATGAAGGTGTACAACAAATTGCATTCCAGAAGACCGAACTTACATTTTGAGAGCAGGAAGGGAATGGATGACAAGTGCGTTGTCACAGGTGCGGCCTCAATCGTGGCCAAACAACACAGAGATAGGGTGATATCAGACTTAAGCGATAATCTCGGGTTTAATCTTGGCTCTGGTTATCCATCTGACCCTACAACGATAGAGGCATTGAACCAGCTGACTCGAGGGGATCTCCCGCACGTCTCACTGCGTTGGACCTGGGCGACTACATCGAACGCTTGGAAAAAAAACCATACAGTTCCTATACCAATCAGAACCACAAACGGTACTGTTTTACAGCGAGGGTTGGACCCAATTCTCTGGACGAAGGGGGTGGATTAAGTCATGGGCGATCTAATGGATGATGATGTGATACCCTTAGTGAGGAAATATGCTCTTCAAAACGCTCTAGAATATGATGGAAAGGGGCAAGTAGGCTCAACATTGGGGCGGCTATTATCGGAACGGCAGGACCTCCGACCAAAGGCCAAAGATTTGATGTCCTTGGTTTCCAAAGAAGTAATGGATGCAAACAAATCCATGAATGAAAACGGGGCAGATCATGTACGGAGAGAAATTGAAAACATCGATCCCAGCGCGGTTAATCGGGTTCGCCAAGAGAAAAACGCCGGACTGAAACCTCTAGAGAATACCGAGGGGGGAGTGGTACTCAGGTTTGCACCTAATCCGAATGGGCCCCTGTCTTTGGGACATTCCAGAGGTGTAGTTATCAACAAGCACTACGTTGAAAATCACGACGGGAAGATAGTACTCAGATTCGACGATACTGACACAGTTGTGAAACCTCCACTGGTCGAAGCTTATGATTGGATAATTGAGGATTTTGAATGGTTGACTGGTTCAAAACCAGACATTTCAATCAAGGCTAGTGAAAGAATGCCGATCTACCTCAAGTACGCAGAGAAACTTCTCTCGGAGGGTTATGGATATGTTTGCGAATGCAGTAGTGATGAGTTCAAGAAACACAGGATGTCGATGGTGCCCTGCCCTCACAGAAATAGGCCAGTTGAAGAAAATTTGAAACTTTGGAGCATTATGCTCAACGGGGGCAAGGAGCCTGGTGATGCTATAATTAGAGTCAAGACAGACATGACTCTTCCTAATCCAGCCCTTCGGGATTGGCCTGCATGGAGAATACAGAAGAATATCCATCCTGTAGTCGGAGATTTATACAACGTATGGCCATTACTCGACTTCCAGAGCGCAATTGAGGATCATGAGCAAGGTGTGACCCATATTATCCGGGGAAAAGACTTGATGGACTCGACCAGAAAGCAAATTCTGTTGTACGATCACTTTGGGTGGACCTACCCAGAGACATTGTACTGGGGGCGAGTAAGCATACATGATCAAGGTTCATTCTCAACAAGTACGATGAGAGAAGGCATAGATTCGGGTGTTTACGATGGTTGGGATGACCCAAGGCTTCCAACATTGATGTCAATGAGGAAAAGGGGTTATCATCCGAACGCCATCAAATCGTTCTGGACTGAAATGGGGATAACACAGAAGGACGTGGCCATATCATTGGACTCTCTCAATGCAGTTAATTCTGCCAAGATCGATCCAACATCACGTCGTATTTCAGTCATTATGGACCCTGTTGAAATAGATATTACCGGCGATGTTCCAGAAAAGGCCGTGCTTCCATTCCACCCCGATAACCAATCACTTGGTAATAGGCATCATTCAACAAAAACGGGGCGGGTGGTAATTGAGAGAGTAGATCTCGAAGACGAAATAAGATTGAAGGATTTTGCCGACATTTCAAACGTCGAAAACAATTACCAGATAATCTCAACAAAGAAAAGCGACGATAGAAAAATAATCAATTGGATAAGTGCTGATTCAATAAAGGATTGCACTCTTGTAATGCCAGATGGTGTTGATCTAGTCCGTAAGGGCTGTGTTGTCGAAGATACTGAATTATTCGTTGGAGAGGTCATTCAAATGGAAAGGAATGGCTTTGCAAAGGTAATGGAATGGTCTGACGATAGTCGAGTTCTTCATTGGCTACACAGATAGCGTTCTCTGAGAGATTTTAAGCGGCGGATTCAAGCAGTATCCCGCCGGGGCCCGGTCATGGGAAGGAAGCACGCGGGGACCATGGCTGTGCTAGTTTTGCTTTTTTTGGTACCATTTACAGGCATTTCTAATGCCGAAGATAATGGATCATGCTGTGAGCAAGACGGATTCAAGATGTTCTTGACAGGAGAAGCTCAATCCGGGGGACTCACCCCTTTTGCTTCAAACCTAGACCAGAGATACTCTGCAGTCGTCACCCCATCGGTGTTGGGGGCCATAGAAATAGGAAAGTGGAGTACAGTGTGGTCCATTGACGATGATTATCCTGCCTCCGAATGGACCTTTGAGATTCCCTATGAGATAGAGGGGGCCACTGGTCTTCAATTCAATGCCACTGTAGGAATAAACATCGGGGGAAGTTATTACTCGGGGTCGTCAGGGCCAGGGCTACTTGTTACTAATGGCGTGTTATCAGTACCCATATCGATTTCGTCGGGCATGGTTTCGGAGGGAGACCAAATCCGCTTCACACTGGAGGTCCAGTCTTTGTCGTTCTCAGCACCTGGTGATAACGCAGGTATCAGATTTTATTGGGGGGATACAGAAGATGCCGGTATGTTGGCAAAATTTCCTTTTGGCGAGGCAACAATGGGTGATGTATCGGCGAATGATGGAATCGCCTATTTCCCCATTGAAATAAGATCGAATTACGGGATCGACCTTTGGAACAAGCGTAGTACAGGTTCCGCTACTGTCGGTTCCGAACTCCTGTCGACAAGTCCTGTAATCACAGAAATAGAAGATGGTGTCAGGATCGTGTTCGTGTGGCAATGGCCTGACTCTTACACTGGCTCAGGGGTCCAAGTGACCTTCAGAGTGAGTCCACACCCCGGTGCAACGCTGGAATCGATTAGAACCTATGAAGTTGATATTGATGGTGACGGAGGGACCGGGGATTGGTATCCAGAGGAAGAGCCGAAAAGAGATTCAGGTACAAACTTGGAAATAGACATTTCAGGGAGGGCTAGTGCATCGATTGTCGATAAGGATCTCGAGATAACTGTTGACGGTGCTATGGCACAATGGATTCGATGGGGGCTGGATAATATTGGAAATAACACACTCAGTGGAAGCTCTTGGTGGAAAAATCTAGACTCGTACGAAGATTCTTTGTCTATGGGCGAGGAACACAATGGAAGGGTTGATGATGCCGAGAGTGCCGCTTTAACCCAGCACTTGCAGACCTCAGCGTCCAACATCAGGTCATTCATGAGCAACGGCCTAGGAGTGGATATCGAGTCTCTTCTCGGGGCAGATCTCGTTGATCTATCCCAGCGAGATGTTTCAATAGACTTCGGAGCAACCAGGGCTTTCTCTTCGGAATCGGTCACCATAATGATCGAAGCAAGATACACCCCGGGCATAGATGGAGGCACAGAGTTTCTAGTCAGAACATTCGTTCAACCTGGTAAGTCTGACTGGTTTACCAACATTGATCTGAGTGCAGGATTGAGGGGATCTGCACTCGGGGGATTTGGGGCTGTATCATCGGGTGACATGGAAGTAGAGCATAGAAGGTGGATATTCCTAGAGACATTGTCCTTTAATGAACCTGATTTAGATCCTGAATTGATATTTTCAGTGACTTACGACCCCCCGTCTTCTCCGGCAGGTAGCCCACTCGTTTCTGCCCTGATACTTGTGTTGGTGATGTCGATAACCGCCGGTCTGTCACTTTATCTGACCAAGACAAGGATAAGGGCCCCCTCCGTTGCCACAGCGACGCTGTTTGGTTTCATGTCGTTCATAGTCTACGTTGGTGGATTCGACTTGCCTCTGGTGTTCGGCGTTGGCGCAGCCGGCCTGATTGGAGTTTTCCCGGTGGCACTAGTCTCGCCACGCAGCAAAAACAAGGGTATTGGCGCTAGGTCATTGCCCACAATAACATGCCCTAGTTGCAGCACGCCAAATGTAGTTCACAGCTCTGAAAGACCGTTCCGAACTACCTGCTCAGGCTGTTTCGTGACGCTGAGATTGGATTGATCACTGGATCATCAACCTCAGTTGATCCCTTTTGTAAGTCCAATCCTCTGGAATTTTACCGCTGTCTCGGTAGTACCTAGCCAGTCTTCTAAGCCTAGATTCAGTTAACTCTAGTTGGCGGCGGTTGTGGATATCTTTCCTGTTGCCCGATTCTAGGTGGTCAATTATTCTCTGTGCTTGCCTCATGAGGTTCATCATATCCTCGGGATAATTTGGATTCATGCCGTTCCTAGCAATTATGGCGGATATTCTTTCTCCAGTGGCTAATTTGACATCTGGAACCGCATGTTGATCTCTAAGTATTATGCCGATTTCGGAGGTCGACTTGCCTTCACTAGAATACTTAAGAATCAATGACTCGATGTTATCCTTGTCGGTTTCTGACCATTTTGGTGGTGTGCTGATAAAAGGTCTTGTTGACCCGCTTTGTCCCTTGCCACCACTGTGCATCCTCGCCATAATGGGTATCCTCCGGTTCCAGCCGATCTGCTGCCCCTCTTTAACCGCTACGCAGGGGTTTAGACCCTGTGGCGTGCCCTGGCAAGGGCGCCAGGGGCAGTCGGCCATTCCCATGCAGGGGCTACAGCCCTTGCAGACCCGACTAAATTCCCCCCTTGGTACACCAATATGTCATCCCCTATTCTCGGTGACCCTGAGTAGCTAGATATGTTGGTAGAAAATAAGTCCCCTGACCATTTGAAGCCCTCGGTCAACTCTACCTTGGGGATGAGATTTGTATGCCTGAGCACCTCTAATGCAGCCTTTGAAAACGCAAATCTACCTCTTTTGCTATCCCATAATGCGATTTGTTCGGATTCTATCATGATCCTGTAGTCGGGTGCTTTACCCGTGATCTTTGCATTCAAAAGCCATTGATCTCCGCCTAGTAAATGTCTGGATATTGACCTAAAAGATTCCAAAAGTGCTGTAGATCTTTTTGGTTCTTTGAGTCCATAGGATTCCACATTCTTACGGACTGCCTCGGAAAGTCTATTCAGAGCACTCTCAGAGCCTGCCGAATCGAGCTTCCTCGTATCGATAACCACGGTGTCCTCTAGTTCGATTTCAATTCCAGAGTGATTAATTACCACCTCAAAGCCTACTCTTGAGTTTATTCTGGACATCATGGTCTTGATTGTGTACAATTCATCAGAATCCCACTCCCCAATAACTGGAATGTCGTATGATGAGGCTGGCCACAACACTTCTAGGTCCCTAGGAACGATACCCAGTGGGGCAGTGATCATTATTTCACTGACTGAACGTGAATTTATTGCATGTCTGAACCTAGAATGGCTGGGAGACCTCCTGTATGGTTTGACTGCGGAGCAAGGGAGTAATACCGCTATCTTAGATTGGTGTGGGTTTGGATTCCAATTCTCGGTCACCCGATCTTGCCAGTACCTAATTAATGGATCATCTCTCGTATCTCGTGAGTTGCATTCGAGTACTGTGCCGGGGGATACTGAGGATGCAAGTCCAGCATTACCTGGATCTTTTATCGCAATTTCAGACATGAAATTATCATGTCTCCTCAATCTTTGAACAGAACGTGGGCTTGATAGGCAGCTTGCTTCAACAATCCGCCTTAGATTACCATCACGAATTGCCTCTCTTGTTTCATTGATCGAGTCTTTCCAAAAGCGTATTTGTTTGGTCCAAGCCTGCGTCTGATCCAAAGATATGTCTATTTTCCTGGGTCCGAATGCGGATATATGGATTCCTTTGGAGAATGCTCTTTTTACTCTAATTAGATCCATTAGGTCTACACCCATCCAGGCTAAGAGTGAGCAATTATCGGGACCTGAAATTCCCGGCATCCAGATTAAAGATGAGGGGAATCTCCGTTTTACAGAATCCAAGGATTTGATCAATAAACTATCATTATTTACGAGTTGAAGAGAGTCTACAAAGCAAATGATTGAGGGTTCGACTTCTAGGTTAGAGAGAGTTGAATCATGAAGTAGAGATTGGGCGGTTACGGGAAGAAAAGCATCACCATGGGGGAAGATTCCTGCGTCTGATTCAATCAAGCTGGGTGGGAGGGAAAGGCCTTCACTTGCCTCCCATACCACTGGGTCATCGAACGGCGGACATAAATTTGCTCGAGTTTTCATTCTTAATTCGGCGGGAGCCTTACTTGAGTCTCTTAGCATACGGAATGGTGCGTCTGCCACCTCCAGAGAGTCCTCGTCATCTATCAAGACCATTGAGGGGGTGTAGGCACTCGGATTGGATCTATCACCAATTGCGAAGATTCTGGCAAACCTCTCCCTCGAGGTCACAGTCCTTCCCAACGATGGTATGGTGACCATGTTCAACGGAAGGTAATCAATCGCTTGAAGGATTCTAAGGTGAGGGGCATCTGGGACCGTCATGAGATGCGCGGTCCCAATGGTTGTGATTGTTGTTATTTCATTGTTAGTCGGTCCAATCTCATCCGCCCAAAACCCAGACTCTGATGTTCAGAGCGCATTGGTATCAGGCCCAACCTACATCACTTTAGTTTGTGATCAGGGAAGTTGTTCAGGTTATACATTGGAGGTTATTTCAGAATTCAATTCAACCTTTGAAGATAGTTTTTCGTGGTCTGGCAATGCAGAGGGGGTACTTGATTACCGAGTTGTCAGGGCTCCCGGTGCATCTGGAATCGCCCATGCGAGAGTATTAACTTCTGACCCTGACTACATCCATGAGACAGGGGACATTGGGAGCTCGTTGACGACGGCCAGCCTCAACAACAGTCTGCCCATCACAGATGGTTGCACTGACTCAATATGTGACATGTCGAAACTTACAACCAAGAGAATGTCTGGATGGTTAAACACTGGAGGAGATAGTGATTATTGGTTAATTTCTGCGAACAGCTCTACCTACATAGAAGAATTCCGATCAGAAGCCCCAGCTATAATTGAATTTTGGAAAATCGCATCCAATGGATCACGATTAATGATCGAGAGGTTAACCAGCACCCTCCAAGATGGTATCCATGAAATTAGCGGTCTGACCGTAGTAGCCGGCTCTGAAGAGGAAATATGGATGGTGGTTTCTTCAGTAGAGCTGGATCGAAGAGATTCGGTGTACATGGCGAGTGTATTTGTCTCCCACAATGAAAAAGACGCCCCATCAACGCACAAACAGTCATCGGGTAGAATTTATCAGCCTAAATCCAATTTCAAATTTGTAGGAATTAGTCATAAACAAAGTGACGTGGATTCTATTTTGATACCTGCTGGCGGTCGTTTTACCTATGAGATTCAGATTCTCAACTCTGAAAATAATGACTCATTCATTTCCATTCACGAACACCTGTTGAACGGCGATGTTTCGGAAGATCTCGGTCAAAATAATGGAATTACATCTTCAAGGGCCATTTCACTGGAAATTAGATTCCATATGATGGTCCCAATGACCTATTCTGGAGAGATAGAGCTTACATCAAACTCAACTGATTTCTCAGGATTGTTATCAGGCAGGGATTCAGTATACCTCGGTGACGCTCCTGATATCTTGCCAACGTATAATGCCGATATCGATTATTGGCCTATTATTGCTGTTGATTTGAATGAATCAGGTCCCGATGTATCGACATATCGACTTCAAGGAGATGTGTTTGGAATGGACATGATAGATACTTATCTAATTTCTATAAGTTCCGAGTCAGGATCACTAATCCGCGCTGTAGCAGAATCTGGGTCAGCAAGTATACAGATACAACAATTAACCCAATCAGGGACTTACCATATTAAAAATTCAAGCAATGGATCTCAACTATTTCTTCCGATGGGAGTCCATGCAATTAGGATTGAGGGGTCTCCCCAAGACGGGGGAGCTTACTCATTTCTTATTTCTGCAAGCCAATCCCAGCCTATAGATTCTGGAGTTTTTGTAGACCTTTCCTCGAAGGCTACGCCCTACTACATTTTCGCAGGGCTTTTCCTCTTGGCGCCCTCTGTCTTGGTAGCATTCTTCATGAGGAGGGAAATTATCAATAGAATATTCGGTAGAGGCCCCGTAGATCCTTTTGATAGAGATGCCATCGAGAGTATAGTGGATGAATTAAGGAGGAGAGAGTCCGAAGGAGATGTAGAGGGTGCGCTAAAGAGTTTTCATGGACATGGTTTAACCACATCGAGAGCGAGTTTCCTCATTGAAAAGGGCCTGCCTGACATGGATACTACCAATGTCACGGTTTCAAACCCTATGGGAGACATTGGGATATGGCTCGATGATGCAAAGGAAGGGATACTAACATTCGGCATTCATGCTAAAGTTGATTGGAAACTAGCATGCCTTAGGTTATCGTACCCTGGCGGTACTCGATCCAAAATTGTCGAGATATCATTGGAATCGATATTCAGCGATGATGAAGTTATGTTGGGCGACTTAAAAGACGGGCAGACCATTATGTCCCAGTTAAAATTGGACCCAATTCCTGAAATTGTAGAAATTGAGGTCACAGGGAGAGTAAAGGGTGAATCTGTGGCGATTGTGCCAAGAGACGCATTGGCATGGAGATGATTACCTCCGTCTTCGTTTTGCTTCATCTATTGCCGATTCCTGGGTTTCCTTACCATCATCTATCAATTCTCTTAGCTCTTCAAGGACCTTTTTAGCCTTCCTTGATATTTTCCCTGCGGATTTCAACCTCAAAACCACAGTGACATCCCCCCTACCAGTGCGACGGTTGTTTGGGAACCCCCTCCCTTTGATCGATACAGTGTCTCCAGGCATTGACCCTTTTGGGACCCTGATTTTCAGATCTTCACCGTCTATGTGGGGCAATTCAAGTTCGCATCCAAGGGTTAAATCAACGAAGTTGATTGGTAGGGCCATCAAGAGGTCGCTACCATCCCTTTCAAACCACTTGTGGCTCTTGTGAGATATTTCGATGTATAAGTGGCCAGAGGGGCCCTTGGCATCCCTTGAAGCCTCACCATACCCGCTCATCCTCAAGCGGGTCCCGGACTCAATACCCGGAGGTATGGAGAACCTAACCTTCTTGTTTTTGTTTACCCGGCCGTTCCCCCTGCAGGATGTGCAGCTCCTCGCGATTGTGCTCCCTTTTCCATTGCAAGCAGGGCAATCTGAAACGACTTGCTGTGTAAATGGGCCCACCCTTTGCATTCTTCTGAGTCGGCCATGGCCCTCACAGGTAGCACAGACTTCTACATCATCGGGAGTCAGGGCCCCTGAGCCATCACATGACTCGCAAATAGACATGACTTCGATATCAATATCAGCATCTAAACCCGAGAAGGCCTCTTCGAATGATATGGAGTGTCTGTATAGAAGGTCCGAACCTCTCTCACTCCGACTAGACCTGCGTCCTCCGAAAATACTTCCGAAGATACTCTCAAAACCTCCTCCGAATAGATCTTCGATGTTGATGTCAACTCCTTGGAAGCCATCGGGGCCAAATGGGTTCCCCCCTGGCCTGTTGTGACCATATCTATCGTACTTCGATTTCTCATCCGGATTGGATAGAATTGCATATGCTTCTTGTACTTCTTTGAATTTGGATTCCGAGTCGGGATCGTCAGGGTTCTTATCCGGGTGAAATTTTCTTGCTAATGATCGGAATGCTCTTTTTATATCATCTGAACTCGCATTACGATCAAGTCCTAGAACCTCGTAGTAGTCCCTCTTTGCCATGCGAACCCCGTACTATTGCTCAGGGGGGTTCTCTTTCAATCCGACGCAGGCTTTACTTACTTGCTCCACAATATGCACAATTAGCCCCACTCTCATTCTGGGGTATTCCACAGACTCTGCACACACCAGGGACCTTCGCATCCACCTCAGCCTTGATTTTTCCTCTCTTGGCCCTCTTGGTGGCTATTTTTTCTGCCCGCCTGTCCACCCACCCGAATAAACCCCGTGTTTTAGCCGGCTCCTCAGGGATTCGTTGAGCCCCTTTCTCATTATTCCCGTATCCTGCGTCGAAAGCGAGATTCACTCCGCCTACCCTAATGTCAACTGGCTCTTTCTCTCCTATGTCGAGTTCGATAGATTCCTTGTTGATGCTGGATACTTTAGCGGGAATATTCATTTTCCTTCCCCTAGTTTTCCTTGTCTCAAGCTTTGCCAACGCTTCATCCGCTCTCGACCATAAGCCTGCGTCCTCCTGATTGTAAATTTTGTTGAGTCTGTTAATTGCACTCGATCTCAGATATTCATGGTCCTTGCTTTTATTGCCCCTAAACAGCAATAAAATTCCGATGAAAAATGCGCTTCCGTGGAGTATCATCGTGCTATTTCTATCCGAATCTAAAATAGAATCGACCGTGGGCAATATCATTCTGATTGCCAGCAGAATAATTGTGGGTGTGAACAGCAATGCTACTGAAACCGGAAAGGATCTGTTGGCCATGGTCATCCGTGACACTTCATTGCAATGAATGTGACTTGTTGACGGTAGATATGATGTACATCATGTGCTCTGGTGTTTTCATGAGGATCGTCGTAGCAACCACTCTTCTTCCTCACGAACATCCAGAATTAGTTGTGGTCGCGACTCGACAATTCTTTCCAGATTGGCATCCAGGGGAAATTCCACCTAGGAATAAATTCCCTTCAGATTCAACCCCCACTAGGATGATATCTGATGTAGGGAGCCTCGATGGAATAATTGAAAATTGTAGGAAGCACAGAATTTTGGACACTGCGTTGGATGCAATGACGCTGCACTCTGAGGGCAATACAACCCATTTTTCACTATCAAGGCAAGCTGCAAGCGTAGGAAGGTGCTCCTTCGTCTTAGAGGAACCACCAGTGGGAGGATGCATTGATGTGACTGTCACACATGAAAATCTGGATCTCTACCTCACTGAACTCACGTATCACCAAGGGAGAGAAGAATATCCTCGATACCCGAACGATGACTCTTCTATGAAGGAGGATGGAAGCTCGTCTGTCTGGGTCTCGAAACGAAGGAAATAGCTCAAGGTATGCCTTCATTCATCCATTCTGTGATAATTGGTAGATCTGCGGGCAGCCAGTTCACATCATCTAATTCATCCTTCTCCAACCATCTTGACATATCATGTTCCATGAGAATTATCGAATTTGGATCGACGACGCCACAATCAATAATCCTCAGATCCACTATCCTGTCCTCATATCTGTGGGAAATTCTGGCAACTTCGTCCATGGCAGAAACAGATATGCTCAACTCCTCTAGAATCTCTCTTTCCACAGCGGCACGTTCAGACTCGCCCTCAGCGATTTTCCCTCCAGGAAATTCCCAGTATCCAGACCATTGATCCTTCGGGGGTCTTCTGCAGGCTAGGACTCTTCCCAGTTCATCTCTGATCAACGCCCCCACGACGTCCATCTTGGGGATGGAAATCATACTTTTCAACAATGTTCTCACCAAAATAACCTGTCTATCAAACGAAATTCTCTCGATTGGTGGTAAATGGACAAATAAGATGGGGATCTTCTCACCTCCTTCCCTGTTTTTTATTTCCGTCGATAAAGTTCGAAAATACGTCTCATTGCAGACAAAATTGCCGCAATCATGACTTATTTTTAGATCATCATGCTCTTCTACCAATTCATCCAATAGATGCCTGCTGTAAGTCGTTTCAAGGTGATTCTGGGCCTCGTCCTCAACAATCCCGTGTATTTTCCTCCCAGAATTATCTTCTTTTTTCATATCCAATTTGTTCTCAGCTCGGATTTCGATACAGACATCAGATCTTTCGTACGCGACACCAAGCAGTAGTGCCCCGGTGAAGGATCCCGATAGAATCTCCTTACTTGGTTGCAATGAGCCGGCTTCGTCTACAGATAGAATCTTGGTGGTCAAGAAGTTGGCCATGGACCCCGCTGCGGAGGCCTTGGCGACATCCCAAGAGTGATTAGAGGTCATTCCGTCGAAGGGCTCAAATCCAGTCACCAATATTTTTCTGTCATTTTGGTTGTTGTCCAGGATAGTCCCTCCCGCAAAAAAATAGGATCAATTATTTGTTGAATGAGACTTCTCGATGACCATGGTCCCAACCGAGCTCACCGTTAGTGTCGACTCGAAGCCTCCTGCTAGGGCCACCCCCTTAGGTGTTTTGAGAGCGATTTGGAATGAGCTCAGCGGGGGAATAGGTCCATGGGGGGCCCTGCGGCCTGCGTTCTCGATTTTGCTGGCGATCGTGCCCTTCCTGTACCTCGGGCAACATTTCAACAGGCAGCACAGAAAAGGAGCGTGGTGGTTCATCCTCCAACTCCCACTTCTTCTGACTATAGTGCTTTGGCCACTAATCTACGCTTGGTCCATCATTGATTCTTGGTGGGTCTCGAACGGGATTGTTTCTGGGCGGTCGAATTGACCTCAGAAATCCTCAGGAAATTTCATTGGGCTGAATAAGTGCCCTGGGCTCCTAGACTCTGACAACTGCGTCCTGATTAGCATCTCCCAATCGCGAAATAGGGCTAGTGCAGATGAAAAAGGGGCCTCTACGGCGTTGATTGCGGTTCTCATCAATGTGTCTAGGATGTCCATCCTGTCTTCATCCAGCGAATCCAGAAGTCTTTCCAATGGAAATGAGTCGATCAATGGTGGCTTTATGTCCCCGTCGAATGGGGTGGGGGAAAGTAAATGCGAAGGTAGTTCCTCATCTGAATCATTTGCAATTTCCTGTAGCTTCTCGAGTAGGATCCTGATGTATTTTGAGATCACCAATGCCACTTCAACGATGGGCATGTTGTATTGTTTGACGAACGAGACCATGTTCTCCTGTATGAAGAGGATTCTTTCCTCCAACGGTTGCTGGGGACTTGGAATCTTAGCAGAATCGTCCAAGAATGACACCTCAGGGTACTGTTCTATCGTCATATCTTATGGGCGAGCCTGAATTGCCTCGTATGCCATCGAGGAGATCATCGGCAATTTCGAACCTGTCATTCAACCAATCTCCATCAGTGTCCCAGTTTGTTGGGCTAGTGCCCTCAGCGATTGAATCCCCATCGTGATCAAGTAGCCACCAACCATATGGATACTCGCCTAGTCCGGTGTTCGGAAGATGGAACTGATCGCCAGCAAATCTCTGGAACGAGTCGGTCCAATTTCCACTCATGATCACATTGTCATTAGAGGTGTCTATCTGAGTGTAGTCTTGGTCGTTATCATCTATGATTAACGCATACAAGTTGTCGGTCTGACTTATCCTGTTCATTCGGAGATAATTTGTGGATAATGATCCGCCATTTCCACAAAGACCCAGGATTACTTCTCTAAATTGCCATCCTTCCTCGACTTCATTTCCTCTGCAATCAACGAGGGGAGCCGCTCTTACGAGTGCCGGTGAAGACAGCGTTGCATTTACTATGCCAAAATACTCTTGAAAATTCGTATATGGGATGTATTGACAGCCCCCCAAATTACACTCATAATCGCCATCCTTGTCAGCATCGCCACCTACGTCGGTAGGATCAGTTGGATCTAGGGTGAACCATGTCCAATTCAGGATTGGCCTCATGATTGAGCCACCATTTATGTTTACAGGTTTCCAACTGTTGGAGGAGATTTGTTGCCAGACAACCTCAATTTGCATCAATGAGGACCAGTTGTCATTCATTTCATTCCAACCAAGATGATACTCATAGAAATCAGGCAACATATCGCCGTCGGTGTCATTGTCCAACGGGTTTGTCCCGTATTTCAGGATCTCTCTTCCATCTGAAAGATTGTAGTTTTTGTTGTAAGAGATTACGGAACCAGTCACAGAAAATTCTGGTTCCATGAGGAGAGAATCTCGATCAGTGTCGTTAGATAGAGGCAATGTACCATTTCTGTATTCCATCAGATTTGTGAATAGTAATGGTGTTGGGCCCGCGTCGATCTGATCTGATAGATTTGAGGGTTGGAAAACTCGATTATCCCAAGTTCCCTGAGTAGCAGCTACGTCTGAGGTCGTCCTGTCATACCATCCATCTGAATCGGGATCGTATGAGCCATCCAGCGGGTTCAATGGGTTTAATGACCATCTCAATTGCGTTTCTGGCAAGGGCAACCAATGTCCAAAGATAGAATAACAATATTCCCAACCATCCGGGAGGCCGTCCATGTCAGAATCGTCGTTAGTTGGGTCGCTTATTCCAAGGAGGGTTCGGTTAAAGCTATCTGGATCAAATTGATTGATGAGGCCCATCCTTTCTAGGGATTGATCTGACTTACTAGAGAAGGTGTCATAGAGGCTTTCTATTGCCTCATCCTCTGAAAGCTCGCCCTCAAACCTGAGAGCATTGATGGCATCATTGCCATACGAGACTGTACCCAATCCTGAAGGTATGGTGTCGACAGCGAGGAGCTTGCCATAGATTCGAGATTCATATTCCGCCAGATTAGTGAAAGACTCTGAGGGAGAGATCGTACCATCCCCATTGCAATCCCATGAATCTCTATCAGAGTCACGATATATGTCAGTAGAAGTCAGAGGATTGATGGTCCACTCATTTGCCTCTAGATCCCACTCAGTAAACCAGTATTCGTACCCATCACTCATTCCATCGCGATCAGTATCTTGTTCACTTGGATCGGATACCCCAACAAGTGATGCCAATAAGGGCCTCATGAAGCCATCTGACTGCCATTCGTTGAATTGCGAAATTGCGATATGTGCCCTGCCTTGTTTGGTAAACAAGACTCTGTACACCCTATTCATTGACTCAAGTGCGTCCAATGACGATGCCTCTTCATGGAACCTTGGAGCGTCAGGAGGGGCTAGGGCACCGTTCTCGGGATTTGTATTAGTCAAGTTCAATTCGATCAAGTCAGTGAGGCCATCGCGATCTGAGTCGTAGTATCCGTCAGATGGTACCAGTGGGTTCAATGTCCATGTTTCCTCCTCATAATTCCACTTTGTAAAAATCATCTCAACCCCATCTAGCAACCCGTCACCATCAGTGTCGGGATTATTTGGATCCGCTGTAATCGGGCTGTCTGGGTGCAACAGTCTCGCCGATTCTCCAAAGGACGCCGTTGAGTCTGCGGTCAACCAAGGTGTTGGGAGCCAATCTCCCCCGCTGTTCAGGAGATAGAATTGGGGCGCTGTGATGAGTGGGTCAATTTCGCTCATGTTACCTTGGATTGAGTTGTACTCCTCCCAATTAGTCAAACCATCTCCATCTGGATCACCTACATCATCATCACCGTTAACAGGATTGAGTGTCCATTTATCCTCAAAAACAGACCATCTTGCATGGTAAGCCTCCCACCCATCTGGCATGCCATCTGAGTCAGTGTCCGAAGAAACTGGATCTGAGGAGCCAACATCAAGTTCGGTAATTCCTGTCAAAAGGCTGATCACCTCGGTGCTTGCTAAATCACCAAATGAACCTTGTGGATCGCTTATTTCATCTGAAGAATTGAATAGCCATGTCACCAAATTTTCTGGGAGGATCTCAGAGAAAGACCACGCTCCCCCAACCAGAATCTCCGTTCTCAGGTGATACTCGAACCAATTGACAAATTGCTCTTCGATCGAGAGGTTTCCGTCTCCATTTACATCATAGCCATCGCCATCTGGATTTTGGAATGCATCAGATCCATTCAGAGGGTTGATTCCCCTATTGTTTAGATTCCATGAGCATGCGTAGCGAGCTTCCCAACCATCAGGCAAGGAGTCGCCGTCGGAGTCAATGAGGTTTGGATCAGTCGCGACCCACGATGCAGCGCTTTGGGCCGACTCTCCGTGTGTTGTCAGGCCATTCTCCCTGACGGTCTCCAACAAAACCGACCAACGATACTCACACGCATTAGTTAGGCCATCACCATCTGCATCTTTGTTTGCATCTGATGGGTCAAGGGGGTCTAGCGTCCAAAGATTTCCTCCCGTATAGTCAACACCTATCCAGCGTCTGTTTTTGACCTCCCATCCATCTGGCATCCCATCCCCGTCAGTATCTGGGTTCGTTGGGTCTGTTGGAACGTCTGTCCCGCCTCCTGATCCGGAATTAAGCCAACCTGCCAAATGGACCTGCCTGGCGAGAATGCCGTCCGATTCATCGCATATCTGTTGTGGTGTACCAGGTCCACCGGTTGACAGATAGTGGCACTGAAATAAAGTAGAGTCGTAAAACCATCCCCAATACTCCTCCCCATCGGATAGGCCATCTCCATCAGAGTCTACTAATCGAGGGTCAGTTCCATTCGATCCGTTTTCGGATATGGAGATGTAGCGAAATTCGTCTAAGTTTGTCCACGGAGCTTCAAATCCGAATGGCCCATCAACATCGAATCCATCGGTATCCTCGTCGCGCGGTGCATCGAATGGGTCCGTTGGATCAAGGCCATGATAGAACTCCCATCCATCGGGCATGCCGTCGTAATCAGAGTCAGGAGATGTCGGATCAATTGGGTGGATATTCATGTATTGTCCAGATTCAACCCCAGAGGCTATCCACTGTTCGCCATCGGAAATCCAGGAGACAACATCCGAAATTGGACCTTGCATAGTGACGGGGGGTTCGATCATGCCCAATATTCCACTACCATCGCCTTCTAATGCCCACAAACCATCCCTTGAGCCAACGAGGAGCATGCCCGGGATTTGTTCGATAGATAGTACGTCATTCCCACCGGACAACCATGCTTCAGGATTGAACATTCTGTCGTTTGATATGGCGAAAAGTGGGTCAAATATTAGATCCTCAAGATCGATGAAATGAATGCCCGAGGGAGTTCCTAGCCACACACCTGTCACCTGCCCAATCTGCCCATTGCTGGTAAGTATGCCCGCAGGCTCAAGCAGGTTCACAACAGCCGATTTAGATGAATTAAGTAAGTCTGCAATTCCAACAAAGGTCTCTGCATTGTCCCTGGTGTATACCCAGATAGGTGATCCGAAGGTATCTGAGAGATCATTGGTCGTCCAGCGGATCAACCCTGCGTCCGTACCGACCAAAAGAAGGGGTGTGTCGCCCGGTCTGTCGACATGTAGAGAAATGGACCCCGTAGCGTTTCTAGATCTGAGAGTCTGTTCAAGCACCTCCACGGTTGTGGGATTCTCGATTGAAATAGCCCCTTGGTCAACATTGACCCTTGTTGTGTGCACATTCCCATCTTTTCCGAAAATGAGGAGGGCCCCTGGCCCCATTGATGTTGACAATGGGTTAGCGGACAATATTGGGTCTGATTGAAGGAAGATGGACGAGTCGAGGTTAAGACCTTCTTGCGTGAGTTGAAATGCTCCGATACCGAGATTAGATGTTAGTACGAGGGCGACAGAGTTGTCCGCCAGAGATATTAGCAAGGAATCAGATATTGTTCCAGGCACAGGTTGGTCGAAGATTTGGGTCGTGTAGGATAATGGATCTAGGATTGTCACTCCGTTTTTAGAGGCGATTACGACAATTCCTTGGTTTTCCGATACGTGGGTGCCGACTATCGCCGAGTCCGAAATTCTCGGTTGTGACGTCTCGGTCAAAAAATCTGCATCCAGCGGTCGCTCCACCGAGCTGAGATACAAACCGGGCCGAACTGAGTATCCATCGTCTTGTGATATCTTGAACTCCTCATAGTTACTAAGTGCCTCGCCCCACATCGACGTGGCGATTGAGTTGTCAGGGGCTACGATTCCGTCTCTGTTTGAATCCCACCCATCCTGATCAGAGTCAAGGATCGCATCTGATGCATTCCTGGGATCTAGGCCGTAGTGATGTTCCCAGCCATCAGTTATTCCATCGCCACTCACTGCTAGTGGCGTAGGAACTCCGTCAACGATGGCGAATGTGTCGGAATCTGGGTACCTTGGGTCGCTACCCAGCCAACCGGGCAATCCAGTTTCTGACTCCATCATAGATTGGCATGCTCCTTCGGTTATCCCTGGTATAGGACCCTGGCACCAGAGTCCGTCTCTCTCATCGATCCAACCATCAGGCTGAGCATACCTGTATTCTTCCGAGCTCGTGAAACGCTCCCCGGGTTCTAGTATTCCGTCTCTGTCGAAATCATATCCATCTCCGCAGCCCCATTCAAGTAGGCCCAGGCATTGATCTGGATCCTCGATTGCATCCCGGGGGTCCAGTGGGTCAAAGTGGAGGCACACCCAAGCGGTAGATGCCTGATCAATGTATCCGGCTCCTCCATCTGTGCACATGCTGATCTCAAAGCCATCTGGAAGGCCATCCCCATCAGTGTCTGACCGCCTTGGATCCAGATACTCCCTGAATCCGCTCTCTGTTTCCTCAGGGGATTTTCCTGTTAAGGATAATCTGGTAGTAAAACAGGACTCTAGGCTGTATGGCCAGCAGAATTCCTGCAGGGCACTTGCGCCATCTCTGTCATAATCGCTGAGGTTGTCCGTGGAGTCCAGTGGATCTAACCCTGTCACAGTGAAGTCACCCTCCAATGTAGCAATACGAAGAGGTTCAGAAAAGGCGCTCTCATGGACATCTGGGATTAGATCCTCGTCTGTGTCGACGGCGATTGGTGCTCCTCCGATTGCCTCTTCTGGGTTAGTGGTTCCGACAGGGCTCTGTGGCCTAGTCTGGGAAAGGAAGAGGACGCTTGAAAGCATGATTATAGCGAGGAAAGCAGCTGTTTGTTTCCTCCTCATGTGGGTCCCCGCCCTCCGTTGATTCTCAGACCATATATCACCATGATGGAGCGGTGTTCGTACGACGGCCATAATTCTGGCAATGCCTATGCTCGCAATCCTAGGACAGATTCATTCATTGATCGACTTACGCACGCTGGTGTTGTGCCCCTCGAGATTACACACCTAGGCTCTGGTAGCTCAGGCAATTCAGTGGTGTACAAAAACGAGGACACGGTATTTTTGATAGATTGCGGGCTATCAACAAGGCAGATGGAAAAAAGGCTTTTTTTAGCAGGAATAAATCCGAGCCAGGTTGACCATATCCTCATCACTCATCATCATGCAGATCACTCTAAATCCGCATTGAAATCTTCGAAAAAATGGGGTGCAAGATTACATTCTAACTTGGAAACCGCGATTAGGTTGGGTTGGCAGCCTATGTCGGAGGTCCGAACCTTTTCGGATCTAGATCGAATTGAGATCAATCATAACGTTAGCGTCATGCCGATTCCAGTGCCCCACGATGACGCAGACAATGTTGCTTTCATTATTTTCACCGGAGGGGAAAGGGCTGCTTACGTCACTGATTTGGGTGAAGCCACAGATGAGTTGAAGAAGCATCTAATGGGATGTTCCCATATCTCCATAGAGGCAAATTATGATCATAATAGGCTTCTCAACGGCCCTTACCCCGACTCACTGAAAAGAAGGATTTCTGGGCGTGGTGGCCACTTGTCCAATCTCCAAACCGCAAACATCCTGCGAGATGTAGTCACTGCATCAACGAAATCTATTGTGCTCTGCCACCTTTCTGAGAAAAACAACGCCCCTCACATAGCAGAAAGCGAAGCCTTGATGAAAATTCACGATTCCTTCGATGGTGACCTATCAATCTCCGGGAAGATAGGTCCTGAATTTACACACAGAATAGGAGAAAATGCCAGCAGGAGAATTTCGATAGATCACTGATTACCTTCCCATTAATGCCCTATGCACTGAATTTTGAATTTCCTTCATCCTTGTATGGGCCCCTAGGTCTTTGAATACGGACAGGGATCTTTGGAGGTATGCGACCCTCTCGGATCTGTCACCTCTGATTGTCCCCAATCGAGCTAGAATTTCCGCTTGCAGTAGCCTGAAGTCGTTCGCTTCGGCAATGGAGAGGGCATCCAAGTAGTGTTCTGAAGCCTCAGAAGTTCTGCCAACATCAACCAGAACCTGACCCAGCAGCATCTCTGTCTCAACAGCATTGGTCGGATTGGCTTCTTCTGAGAACGTCTCAAGTGCCGCGTTATAGTGTAGTAAGGAAAGCTCCGAGTCTTTGGTCTTCGCATAATATCTTCCAAGAATTACCCTCGATCGTGCGTGTAGTTGGTGCTCATTCAATTCCAGAGACAAATCATGAACGCTCATGGCATGTTCCCTTGCTTTCTCAGACTCCCCGATCTCGAGGAAGCCATCGGCTAGTCTCAACCGTGCCGATATCAGTACTCCTGCATCTTCGACCTCTAGCATTTCCTCAACGTTCTGATAAACCTCTCTTGCCCTACGATCGTCCCTTCTTTGCCTGAATATTGCACCCATGCTAATGTATGAGTCTGCAGCTCCCTTGGCGTCATTTGTCTTGATTTGAAGGCCGAGTGCTTGCCGCAGCGTCTCAAGAGCATCGTCTAGGGCGCCACGCTTGACCTCGAGATCGGCCTGCGTTGAGAGGATTCTCGACATTCTTCGTGGATTCTTCATGCGCTTTGCAATGGATGCTGCGGAGTCGAGCTCCTTTTCTGCCTCGTCCCATATTCCTTGAATGAGTAAAATTTCACCGGAGAGCTCATGCACCATTGACTGTGTATCAGGGTCAAGTCCGTCATCGTCTATGGCCCTGAGAATTCCGAGCAGTTCTGTATGACCGCCTTTCACCAAATCCTGGCCATGGCTTTTCAGTACTCCTGCAAGGGCATCGAGATCATTGGCCATATTCAGATGATGAAGGTGTTCTATTCGATCTCCGGTTGTCATTGACTGTTTTCCATACCATTCAGCAGCATGTTTATGCAAGTCTCGTTGTATTTGCTCATCCATCGACCTAGATGAGAATTCCCTGACCAAATCATGCACATCTAACTCATCTTGGTTTGCCCTCCGTGCTAAGCCTCTATTGATCAGGCTCTCAATGGAGTCTGAGGTTGTCTTCTTGGGGAGTGCCTCCACAGGGATGGGCTCTCTGAACACAGAGATTGCGCCCAGAATGTTCTTTTCGTCTGAGGTGAGCCTGCTGAATATCTCCTTCTCTATGAATGCCTCAAGAGTTGTGTGTACCGAATGAGCCAGATTTCCTCTGTTGATCAGTTCCAGTACTAGTGGGTGCCCTCTAGATAAGGCGTAAATGTGAGAGAAGTCGGGGTCTTGTATGGCGGGCATGGAACTAAGGAGTTGCCTGCTTGCATCGCGATCCAGGCCATCGAGCCTCAGATAGGTGGAGACCCTTCTGCCCCTAGTGTCGAACTCTGGAATCATCCTCCTGAATGATCTCGTGAAGAGGACTATTCCTGATTCCTTACATTCATCTATCCTTTCAGAAACAGAGACTAGGATGGATGCTAGTGCCTCATCGCTTATTTTATGAACGTCATCGACAACTATCAGAGAAGGTGTCCTATTCAACCCCTCTATGATTAAGTTGGAGCAAATAGAGGGATTGGGGGTTTGGGCGCCTTGGAGATAATCTGACAACTCTGTTTGACCCAGGAGGCCCTGCCACTCCCCGATAGCCTCCAGAAAGGCGCGTGATCCATCCCACTCCTGGCATCTGTGGAACAGCAGATTCCTCCTGTGAGTGAACCGTTCGATCACCTTAACTGCAAGGGCTGTTTTGCCTATTCCAGCAATTCCTGGGACAATCACCGATGTTGATGATTCCTCAAGGAGGGTTGCAATTTGATCCAACTCCTCGTCCCTACCATAAAATTGCCTGACACGAGGCATGTCTGCCAGAGATGAGACGAATTGTCGTTCAATGTGTTTGGTCAAGTCCCTCTCAATGAGTCCGGGGTTCAGGCTTGTTAGATCGATTGTCGCATCATCATCCATATACCTCAGAATGTCAACATGCCGTAGCTCAATCTCCGATTTTGAAACCAAATCCGCTATTGAAAGTTCTTCAATAACCCCTCCTGATTGGATAGTTTTCACTAATTTTTCCGACACTGATTCCCATACTTCGTCCGAAAGCGATACCCCTTCGTCGGTCAAGAAGTATGCCTTTCTTTTCCTTGTGACCCCTGTGATATGTGCCTGTCTTTCGATTACATAACCGGATTCCTTCAAAGAGCCAATCGCCCTAGGTACGTTTGACCTAGCGATTGATACCGCATTCGCTATACCCATCTGAGATAATGCAAAGGGTACCTCGACCCTATCCCGGAAATCAGCGTAGTCCCTAAGATGGAGCAGTATGCGTATTTGCACACCAGGCCGGGCGGTATTATGACGAGACACGATCTTACCCTACGTCCTTCTCAATGAAAAGGATTGTTTACAGATGATCGTAATCGGGGAATACTCAATTTTTGCCCTCAATGACCCATTCTCCAGCCTCTACATCCCACAGCCATCCCGGGTTGTCTGGGTCTTTGACATACCTCTGACCTTCAGTCTGATCGTCATCCTGGATCCCCTCTTCTTCACCAAACTCGATAAATCTCGCGCCAGTGGCAACTAGAATTGCAATCAACAAGACTAGTCCTCCAATCAATCCCAGCGGGAGCCCATCACCATCACCTGAACCATCTGATATCGTCGAGCCATCGATTGGCGTGCCTACGCCCATCGTAAATTGGGGAGTCACGGCTCCGATTATCCTATTGGATGGTATGAGGAGTTCCCATGTGCTGTCATCTTTGACTACCGTCGAATTAGCGGGATTGGAATCGATGTACGCAGTGACGGCCCTACCCGGAATGCCAGTTCCGTCGAATAATATTCCTTTATCACCCGATCCAAGAGATGTTTGGTCCGGGGCATTGACAGAAAATACTGTTGGGATTACGATGAAGTCTACCGGGTCGGACTGGACCTTTGAACCAAAGACGTCTTGTGCGATAAACACAACATTCTCCATGGTCCACTCTGACATATCCGTAGTGTAGAAGGCCATCACATCAGGATCATAGGTAGCGATTCCTGAGGAGTCTATCCTAATGCCGATGGCATGTTGGTCATCGACAACTGCAAGGATAATGTCCTGGTCAACATCGGGGTCTGAAAAATGGTCATTGAGGTTGATTGTGGCGAATGTACACCGATCCAGGAGGTCCAGGTTCTCAGCATCGCAATATAGGGTAAACTCCTGTTTCCAATCTGTGTTGTCGAATACTGGCCGATTGTTGTCTTTGTTTGGCGGGTTGTCCGCAATGAACTCTATTTGGTCCCATTGTGAGTACCCTATGCCATCAAAGCTACGAGCGAAGATAGTGTATGGTCGATCATGTTGTAAGTTCCCAGAGTCCCATTGGGTGGACCAGTAATTACCATCGATTTCTGAGCCTGTGAGGGTGATTGTGTCGATGACGATACTATCAATTGGGTCTCGAATCTCGATGTCTATTCTATTCACTAAGCCATCGGGATCCTGAGCCACTCCCGATATCACTGTGTTCTCTGATGCCTCTACGTACGTTCCATCTACGGGCTGGGACAACTGTATCAGTGGGTTTCGGTTCTCGTTGTCAATTGTCAGCGTTAAAGTTACAGGATTACACTCTCCCACGACTCCTACGCAGAAATCTGAGTCAGAAGCCCATATGGTGAAAGTGTAATCGTCCGAGATTCTAGGAAGTGCAGCGTAGCTCCACTCATAGGTCCAAGTATCCCCGGACCAAGTGGCGTCAGCAGGCGTATCGCTGTAATATTCCGATCCCTCGATAACGAAAAATACGTCCTGTATGTCAGCGCCGCAATTAGTTGGGCATCCATAGTCATCGTTTGCTGTCCCAGAGAATATTATTTTCTTGTCATCATTCCTGTGGGTGGTCGAATCTGCTGGTTCTGAAATGGAGACCAATGGGGGTTGTGTGTTGAGTTTGACTGTCTTGGTAATGATTTCACTGTAGTCGAGTCCGTCGAATGATCGTATCTCGAAGACGTAGTCATCCTCAGGGTATGAGGACATGTCCAAAGAGTACTCCCATGTTCTGAATGGATGATTTGTCCCCGTGACTTCTCCAGCAGCCATTCCAGAGGTATCGGTAGCTACTCCAGCGTCATCCCAAGAGCCAGTGAATGGGTCCTTGACCTCAACTCTGTGAACGTATCCCTTCTGAGCCCACATGGACTCCTCTGCGGACGGGTAGACTCCTATCCATTCCCCATCCCATGCTGAACCTGTGATTGTGACAGTTCTCTTGAATGAGGTATCGCTTGACTCATCGACGCCAATTGAGGGTGCGTCGTTCTCCAGGACCACCGTACCCTCGTATGTTGACTCCTGAAGCAGGAAGTCATAATGATAGTATCCTGAACCAAATTTGTACCCAGTGACGAAATATTTCGACATTTCTCGGGAGCCAATTGAATAGTCACATGAGTCATCTTGCGTATCATAAAGTAGATCGCCGTCGTTGTCTACCCCATCTGAGCAAGAGTCCTCGTACTCGTCATCTGCGAAGCCATCTGGATTGTCACCACCCTGAAGCCCCCTGAAGTCTAAGTGTGAATTTGATGGAAGCGCGATCCATGGTGTGCGGCCATCGTCGAGAGTCTCGAGGGAGTAAAGATCGTTACCGACGCCGTCTTCGATCAGGATATTCGCACCTGGAACCGCTGAACCTTTGGCTATCGCTTGGAACCTTACCATTTCGGCCCGCTTAACTTGAACGGAGTAAAACGTCGGCTGCGTCGCTATTTGGATTTTCGATAGATTCAGATTCAATACGTTCGAGAATGTGAAGACTGTGGAATTGTTGTCCATGTTCAATGCCAGGGGAAAATCGCGAGGGGTGTAGTCTGGGCATATAGCGCAGCTTTTCGTCTGATGTGGCACGATATTTGTGTCCCAATCACCATCGGGGATTCCGTCATTGTCATTGTCGACTACCCCTGGCCATGCCTCTTGGTCATCCCAAGCAAGTCTAACTGGTACTTCACCATCCGCCGCATTCGGGATAGTTTCAGATTGTACTGTGACCGAGGATTTCGTCACATCGTAGGTGCTCGTGACTCCATTCCACTGATTATCGGTGAAGAAGGCTAATGATCCATATTGTTGGGCTCCAGCAGCCCCAGTGTCAAAATTTTGTATTACGGCTCCAGCTGCGTTCAGGTTCCAAGTATTCCTTTGGACATTCAGAAGGGCCCCAGTTGCCCTGATACCATCCGCCGTGCCTCCTGCTGTGAAAACGTTGTCCACCAGTGTTGCCCCAGCCCTGTGAACCATGACTACTGGGCAAGTAAACTCCCCGCCCCAATGTGTGTTGCTTTGGCAGCTGCCAGTACCGGGGGTTGAAACCTGGTTGTTTGCGAAGTAAAGCCTCCTGACGTCAGGGTTGTCTCCAGCCCAGTAATCTCCTGCGATCACGGGCTCCCTAGCTATGTCACTGATCGTATTATTCTGGGCATCGACATCGAAGGAACCGATGAGCCACAGTCCGTTCCAACCACCTATGGGGCCTATGTTATTGCCGTGGATTATCGCTCGGCTTGATTGAACGGCGATGCCAGATCCTCCCGATGCTCCGCTCAAGTCGTTGTTATGGATCTCAGCCAGTGACCCTGCGTAAGCGGTTATCGGGGTTCCTTCAACAGTGGAGATGATATTGTTTGAAATATTGGTTGGATATTCTTTGGCCCCCACCGTAATCATGCCGTTGATGTCCACACCATTGCAATTTACACTCAATGATGAGTTGGAAACTTTTCCAGCAGAGGATCTGTAACTCAATCCAAAATCCCCACTGATGACATTAATGTTGACGAACTCTGCAAATGACTCCTCGACCCATACAGCGGATCGACCGTTGTCCTGATTTCGACATCCCCTTTCGGTTGAAACAAAATCTGAATTCTCAAAGAGGATAGGGATACTCCCTGTACCTCCTCCATATATCTGTACAGCGTTTCCTGTCACGCCGCTCTGCTGGTCATTTCCAACGGTGTAAAGACCCCCGACGAACCTAGGTTGGGCCAATTCTGTCGCAAGTACGCTGGATGTGTTCGTATCAGTGAACTCCAATTCGACTAATTCGGGGGATGCTCCTTGCAATACCAAAGCACCATATCGAAATTGATTCACAGTCGGGACTGGAAACGGCACGCCCCATGCTGAGTCTATATCCAGTTGACGTAGAGCAGTCTCTGAGAGGTCTATTGTACTGCGGATGACGATACCTTCGCCACAAGAGGGGTCGTCTATGCTGAGCGTGGATGTTCCAAAGGTCATACCCCTGCAATCGCCCTTTGCAGAGGCGTTTGACGGCTCGAGCCATGTCATTGTTATGCGACTGGAAGAAGTTGCATCTTGAGAGGCGCCGCAGGATGCCGCGCCGACGCATAGGTTCCCACGTGCCTCCAACGATGTACCATTTGAGAAGGTGATTTGAGTTGAGGGCTCGATAATTAGCTTGGCACCCGGTGATATGATTATGTCTCCACTAACAGTATGTGTCCCAGACCATGTCTCGATTGAGTCGATGTAGCCTGAGCTAGTAGTATTCTGAGCAGATACGGTGGAAGCCGGTGCCACCAGAGCGGCCATCGTCGAGAGTATCAGGATGAGTACCAATGCTTTGCTCTTCATCGCGGGTCGGTCGCTCATGGTTCTACTGGGGCCGTCAATAGATATAACCCTAGGCGGAATATGGGCGTCACCAATTGTAAGCAGAGGCCTCCACTGCGTCCCGCCATGCCACTGCATCTAGCATGCCATACCCCGATCGAATATCATGCCCCATCTGGTTTTTAATTGGTCGGGCACTCTCCGCAAGGGCCTTCTTGACATGGAATATACGATCATCCCCCTCAATCGTGAGGTCTATGAGGCCCTTTTCAGTCAGATCCTGCAAAATCAATGCCAATGTTGCAGTGACGAAGATTGCTGCGTCGCTTGTACCAGTTGAATATGCATATGGGGGGGATTTCTGGCTGGATACGGTGGAGAGGATATACGAGCCTGGTGCAAGTATCTCGGGTTTCTGATTTGGCCAGACTCTGTCCAACTGGTTATAGGGATCTAAGTTTGAGCCGATCGAACTGTTTGACCAAGGCGTAAGGAACCTATCATATGCACCGACGCTTATGACGCCTTCCACATTTGCGGGTGTCGAGACATCAATATTATTTGGTCCCGCATTCCCCGCCGCCGCTACAACAAAAATCCCACTATCCAAGGCATCTTGAACAGCACCTGAGACAGACCTAGAGGCTTGTTGGGATGAGGCTTCGAATGGCCCACCTAGTGATAGGCTGATTATATCGGATCGCTGAGAAATCCTACACCATTGTATCGCATCAGCGACCCTGACGCTGTTTCCGGTAGTTCCCTCAGGGCCCAATCCGACGGCCACGCTGAGTGTCACCTTAGGAGCCATTCCTTGCAAGGGTCCTGAGCCATTAGCGATAAGCAGACCTGCCATTGAAGTCCCATGGTGGGATTGGCTTACATCCCTCACCTCCTCATGCTGAAAGGCGTAGAAGTCCCTGAATCCATCTAAGTTCATGTTTCTAAAATCAGGGTGAAAGGGATCTATACCTGTATCGACAATGCAGACCTTAACCCCACTGCCATCTAGACCTTCGTCGCCGAGCAGTCGCACACCAGATGACTCGTAGGCCCACTCGGAGGCGGGGAGGTATGGCGTGATGAGTGGCTGAATCATCGGCCATAGCAACATCATTACGACGATGCTGGCAGCTCCACCGACTGCTCCGTATGGCCATACGAATGGTACCATGGTGTACATTGGCCTTCTCAGGTCTCTCGCTTCTTTGTCGGAAAGCCCGTAATCTTCCCCAGTGTATCCCTCGGCACCCCTGTCGACCGCGGTGAGAATCGCCCTATCCTCGGGCTCAGGCATTAACTCTACGCCGTCTTTGGGCATTGTTAGTCACCCATTCTCGGTTAGAAAGGAGCTTTGGGTTTCCTACCTGGCCTTCTTGTAAGGACGATCAACAGGCCCCCGAGTATGATAATGAGTACTATCATCAATACCTGAGTCGCATCCCCTGCCTCTTCGACGCTTGGAGACTGTAGATTGTATTTTTTGGTGTATGGCTCCTCTGAAGACTCTTTTCCATCTACTGACTCAATGGAGAATACTATCCAAGCATCACCTTGTGTCAGGGTGGTGAAATTTAGATCCAAATAAGCCGTGCCTTCCATTCCCGCAGGTACTGAAAGAACAGCGCTGGCGTTGATGCCAGAGGGGTCTGATAGTGCGGATGTCTGGTGGTCCGCCCTAACGATTACTTCCTCTGCCCCGACGAGACCTTGATTTTCGATCGTTAGAACTACCGTCTGGACTGATCCGTAAACGGGATCCTTACCACCACCTAACCATGAGACACTATCCCTGTCAATGGACAGGATGGCATACTGGGCGGATACGTCAATTTCCACGGGGTCGTATTCCGTTTGGTCATTGCCTATTACGTACATGGTGAGTTTGTATGGATCAACAGTCGCGTTCTCCGGTGCACCAAGAATGACTGAGAATGCTTGACTCTCAAATGCTCCAATGGTCACGGATTGGGCCCCAGTTCTCGTCCAACCCGGGGGCAATGCATCGTCATCGAATGAGACTGAGTAGACCTCATCCGAGTTGCCGTCATTTTGGAAAGTGAGTTGGATGGTCTCCTGAGAACCAGGCCTGACAGCGTAGATGTCATCAGGGGCCTGTGCGAGGCTCCAACCAGTTGTTTTTGGGACGTTGACTTTCACCTCAACATCTTCATTGACGCCATTGTCTGAGAATATCTGGACTGTCACGGTTCTTCCATTTGAGAAATGGCGTGCCACTGTAGAATTGGGAGGTGTTATCTGCACTTTGACCGTCTTTTGATCGTCTTCGATGGACATCAAGAGTGTCGGTGAGACTGAATATTCCCCTGATCCATTGTCAAACAAAACAGTCCAATCAGATCCATCAGTTCCCGGGACTGTAGCCCTTAGATTGAACACATCGGATGTCTCATGTCCTTCATAGTCAACTTCGATATCCAAGAACATGGGGTCGTAGCCGCCCTCTCCGTCGCTATTGGCGAACAGGATGCCGTCCTCGTTAACAGTGGCAGATGATGTGGAGGCCAATAATGCTGAGATTTCGCTGTTGGATATTCTGTTGAACCTGAGGTCTAACGGCGCGGTCTCAAACGCGTCTGAAATCGTTGACGATGGGATACTAATGGACTGGCCTGCCTCGTATGTCATTGTCCTGTCCTGTTGTTCTACTGCGAAGTCTCCAGAGATCGTTAGTGGCCCAGATGGTAAGAGGATTCTAAGGTCCCCGTCATTGGGTACCGCGAGTCTCCAATCCAATGACGGCCCGGATTCTATCAGGAGTGTTAATTCCTCATCTATAATGTCTGATCCCTCTATGTCCCTGTCTTCTGTTGAGATTGAATGCAGGGTACCCTCGTAGTCGAGCCATGAACCATTCATCAGGAGCCAACCCCCTGGCACAAGATCTACGTCAGCTTGTCCGCCATTCACTAGATCGGCGAATATTTGGGTAAAGGCAACTAAGTTCCTGGTTGTGTCTCGAACCTGAAGCACATATCTTCCAGGTTCAAGGTCAACAGTCCAAGTTCCGTCCCATTCACTGTCCCCACCCTTTTCGGCGGTTACTTGTGGCATAGCAAAGCCCTCTCTGGGGACTAGGAGAATTTCGACATCATCAGACCACAGAGAATCTATCGATTGGCCTAGGTATGTTACAGTGCCCGAGGCTGTGACTGTGCCTGCAGTTAGCTCGATGTCTAGGTCAATTGGCTCTCCATGGATTGAAGAGTTGTCCTGCATGGTCGCAAATCCATCCTTGGAAACTGTGATGCTCAGGGAAGTATTCGATGGGACCAAGGTGGAGTATGTTCCTGTTTCATCGGTTTTCAGCTCGATAACGGTTTGGCCGTATTCAAGTGTCACACTAGCATTGGAAACGCCCTCTGCAACATCAGCCTGGTCATCTTTGTCGAAATCCCAGAAGACCTTTCCGGAGAGTGTGACTTCCTTGCGAGCATCTAGGAGGACATCTCGATGTTCACCTGCTAGAATTCGGTCTATGTGGGTTTCTTGAACCAGAATTCTAACACCGCTGGTCTCCGCGTCATGGCTTACGCTCCAATTACCGGGTACGAGCAATGTCGATGTGAATCCAGTTTCACTTGTTGCGGGCATCTTGATTGTTCCAAGCCCATCCAACGATTGTAGGATAATTTTCTGGTCTGGGATTCCGTCAGAGGTTTCAGAGTCCGAAATTGTGAGATTCAACGTGGCCATCTCCGTTAGTTCAACCATTATCGGTGATGATTGGTCGCCAGCGATCACGTCAATTGTCGACCTCGCGCCTAAGACAGTTTCATCACCTGGCTCATAACCATCTATCTCGATTATAGTTCTCCCCTCGGGCAGTAATGCGAGTATGTTGCCGTCGTCATCGGTTGATAGAGATGTGACGATTACAGGCTCTCGGTCAACATTTCTGAACTTAACCTCCAGATCGGCAACCGGGGCAAGTAGTTGATCTATGAATGTAATATTCACGACGCCCTCAGGGTCGAATCCAATATCTCTGTGCAACGTTGTTGCCTCAAGAGGGATCTGAATGTTAGTGGAACCCGTGAGGATCCTAGTCCCATGAAGTGTCTCACCAGGGTTGAGTATGCTGGTTTCGATCAAGTAATTTCCTGGCTCGAGTTGCACACTGGCGATTCCTGTGGCCAGAGTGGTAAAGTTCTCTTGGATTCCACTTTGACCTAGGGGCACGACTCTGAAATCGGCAATAACCCCTGTGCCGTTCGTGGCATTACCGTCCCTGGAAGAGTCGATGAATGCGAATAGATTCAGCGTGCTGTTGTCGGGGAATATGGTTAATTCGATCGTAGTGTCTGGTTCGGTTGTTGTTGTGGTGTGTTCAAAGGCACTTTCCAACAATGAGATATCCCATTCCCCGCTTGGAAGGGCAATCTCGAAGTTGCCGACTTCATTTACATCAGAGGTCCAGGTTACATCAGATGTTGTGTTGGTTGCGATAACTCTCAGTGGCTCCCACCCCACGATGGAACTGTCGTACAGGTAGTCACCGCGGTTAACTGAAACAAAGCCCTCGTAGACAACTCCTTTTCTCGTGACTAGATCGATTGGGCCGTTTTCCTCGGATGTAAACACGACCAACCCATCGACAAGATTACCCAATCCGACGGTAGATGTGAGTGTGACATTCTCGCCCACCGGAAGTGTGAACTCAAAATTCCCCTCGCCATCTGCAACCGTAGAAATCTCGAAGCCGGACCATCTGGCCACAACTTCGGCAAATTGGACGTAGTCATCCGGCTCCGGGGTACTGTCATCATCTGATGTGTAGACGGTTCCAGTAAGTAGAGAGCTTGTCCTGAACTGGGCGGTCATGGATAGGTCCTCGTCGAGGGTTATCAACTCCCAGATCTGTGTGTCTCCATAGGTGTAGTTCAGATGATATTCACCAGGTATCAACTCCGCTTTGTAGGTCTCCGTCTCAGAATCGTAGTTCATCTCGTAGATCCCTAGTCCTGTTGCGCCTCTGATCGTCAGGTCTAGGTCAGGAACAATAACACCCGACTCAGACAATAGGGTGATCTCAAGGTCCGAAGTCAACGGGACAATGAGATCTAGATCTATGGATCCTGTAGTGGCATCCTCTGGCAACACGCTTGCTACTAGGTCGTAGAAGCCATCCAAATCAGAGTCATAAGATATCGTGTGCGATCTGGCTGGTATTGGTCCGATTGAGATTGCTCCACCCTCCCCGATGGGTATTGAACATGGAGATGTCAGTCTGTCAGAACATGGCTGTGCCGCAGAGTCTCCTTGCAATTCGGTGTCCGTTAGTATCACATTCCCCGTGGTTTGAGATCCATCCTCCTGCGACAGGAGGGCGTTGACGGATAGGCCCTCCACTTGCACGAGTCTTGTTTCTGCTGAGGGGGTTCTGAGAATTTGGAATTTCTCATCAACCTGAATTTCCTGACCGGTATCCATCACGATTCGTACGCTGTATTCCCCAGGTATGGCATTGGAGATATGGAAAGTACCCTCCCTAACCATTAGCCCGCTGAATACTCCGTCGCCTTGGAATACTCCGTCGCCTGTTATGGTCCCAGAGTTACCTTCCTCTACCACGAATCTGCCTGCGGCAGTGAAAGACGCATTCTCATAGTCTCGGATAAATTCCGATTGGCCTGCTGATACGAATCTTCCCGTTGCATTGACTGAACCAGAGACAATTATCTCTCCGTTCTGAGACGTGCAGACTTCCATGTTGTCTGGCATTGTGTCATTGGCGTCACAAGTTGATGGCAGGGAGCCATCAGAGAGTGTGCCTGTGAGTATCCCGTTTCCAACGAAAGTTCCAGTGCCGATGACTGACTGGTTGTTTCTAATAGTCTGACTCAACCTTCCTGTGAATTCCTCTGCTTTGGCCGGGCTCGATGAGTCAAATTGGCCTGAGCCGTCGAAGATTGCGGTACCCTCGCCTGCGAAGTAAAGGCCCTGACCCTCTATTGAGCCCGAAGACGTTGGGACTGCATATCCTTGGTGGGTGGCATCAGGATCTGATGGTGTAAGAATTACTGTGGCATCCTGTATTGGGTTGCCAGAAAAGGATTCGTCACCAGTCCATTGGACCTGCCCCGTCGAGGTGACTGCAGGTACCCTGACGTCGACTGTCAGTACTGAGGCCCCGTTACTGTGTCCTTCCTCTCCTGTTACCATCAAGACCTCGGCTCCGAGGTATGTTGTTCCAGCTACTCCACCCAAAATAGCTGTGATGGGATTGATGGTGCGATCTTCCCCATCAAGCTGCTCTCTGGTTATGTCGGAAAGCATGTCAAAAGCACCCGATTCGATTTGGGATCTTGGCCCTGTTTCATCCACTGCTCCGTAGAAGGCGCTGACTCGTATTTTCCCAGAGGGAATCGTAGAGGTGAAGTGACCTTCATCATCGGTTGTTTCTGAGCCAATGGGTATCCAGTAGGTCCTTGGGTCTGTGTCGGTACCTTCTTCATAACTGAAGGCGTCTCTCTCAATCAGAATCTTAGCATTGGGGACGGGTTCACCAGTTTCTAGCGTCACTTGCCCATTCAATGTTGCACCACTGTAGTACTTGAGTATCTTAACATTGGAGTTGGCGATGCCTATGGCGTTGTAGTAGCCGCTTGGTTCTTCGCTCGGGTCGCTCCAATTGTATATGTCAGGTGTACCATCGGAGTCCGAGTCCGTGTAGTCGGATCCGTCGTCGTGGTAATTTGCAAGAACAAAGTGGTTCATCATGGCGCCCGGGAGGGCATAAGCGTTCCTTAGGGGGGTCGTGGGCGTTCCGGATTTAGCCCATGTGGGCCCAGGTTGTCCGGTGTTATCGGGGTCTAATCCCAGAGACGTAGTGCCATACCCTACGTATATTCTGGCCAGGAAAGTTTCGAAGAATTCGGGTTGCTGGATGTAGTCGATGTCTTCAAGGCTAATTATCTGGCTTTGATCTGTTATGGCGCCTGATTGTTGCCGGACTATGTCATCCAGATATTCTTGCTCATATTCGCCAGCTGTTCTTGGGATTATGGGGCCATCCCCCCTTCTGGTGAGGTAACTGCTGGAGATGTAGTCTTCTGGATCAAGGCCCGCCAGTGTCGTTGGAGCGTAGAAAATACCAGTGGTTTGGCCGCCGTGATAATTGTAGCCCTCGTAAAACAACCCGCCCAAGGGGTAGAGTCTGTCGTCAATTGCGAAATATCTGACATCAGAGTTCCTTTGGGCTGTTTCCCCCAATCTTCCCTCAAAGGTTTGTACATCATGTTGTATCTCACTGAGATCGGAGACCAAACCTACGATTTGATCGAGATCCAAAACATGGGTTATGAATGCTCGGCCAACTGCCAACTTGGCGTTGTTCCTGTGGATTCCCGTGGATAGGTCATTGTAGTCCTCTATGAGGTCTGAAGTGTATCTGTACTCGCCAATGATATAGTGCGTGGGGCTCTCAGAGAAGTAGCTGGAGGATGATCTGGTTGTGTTGTAAAGCTTCATCGCCTCACTAGAGTCGTCAATGCGGTCTTGAACTATCTCCCCTCCATCGATGACGTACCAGCCATACTTCGATGGCAAACCTGATTTGGCTAGGAAAGCTCCCTTGACCAGTTGTACCTCATCATCCTCGTGAACCAAAGCAAGTGCACGAGCCTCGACGTCTTCGGAGGACATACTGTGAATTCGCTCCAGCTCCCGGATCTGGTTCTCCTCGAAGTATTGTTCCAGGACGGCTCTGTTGTCAGCATCTGAAACACCGCCCATTCTTAGTGCGTTCATTGCCAGCAGGGAGAGCACATCCGCCTGCCCCGAACTAAGTAGGATGTTTCCTGATATGGGTATCCCGGATTGGAAGTTGTCTGCGACGGTGGGATGCTGTCCATGAGACAAGGCTTGGAACCCGTAGTCCCACCATGAAAGGAAAGCAGGCCGTTCAGTGAAGGATGATTCGGCATCCTGTTCGGATAGCCACTCATATGCCATATTCCATCCCCCCCCATTGAAACCTGGGCCGAAGGTTCCCAGATACCAGCAGCCACTGGAGCAACGATCGTCAGGGGAGTATTGGTTGGAGTTCAATACCGAAAAACCCAGAACTTCGTATCGGAGCACGTCGGGCATGATCCCTTGAATTGCCTGATCGACATCTCCCGCTGATGAGTCTCCCCTGGGTATTCCTGAGTCGATGCCGTAGGTCGCGTGTTGGGAGAAGACGATGAGGAGGACCATAAGAGCCGCAGGAACCCCTGGTCTGGACCTGCTCGCAGAGAATGTGCTGTTGAATCTGGCCCTTGGCGATCCGATTCCGGTTTTCTTCCAGTGTTTTACGAATTCTGCGGGGTTCGCGTACGCCCACATTGCAGTTAGACCCACGCCGCCAACTACGGCCATCGGCGGTCCTGCATTGAATATGAAACGCCCTGCGGTCCATGACATGTAAGATGCAACTACGATCCATGTTCCCAATGTAAATGAGGCTAGGTTCTCCTTCCTTCCCCCCCTCCATATCAGAATGAGGCCGTATCCGATAGCGGCAATGGTGACGATAGGACCGAATGAGGCAAACAGGATTCCTCTGTCGGGTGCCTGAGCTTCCCCTATTGTTGAGAAAACCTTGTTCTTGGAGAAGTAAAACCCACCAGTGACCAGTATGTCCCATCCTGCATACAAGTCAAGGGTCTGAAGGATATACAGGCCACCAAGTACGAAGAGGGACAACGTCGCAGTAGTTGTAAAGACCATGAGCCATGGCTTGTCCCGAGAGGCAGAAATAACGTAGCCGAGGCCAAGCGTGAATCCAAGCATGTACAGGAGGGGGGCCATGCCACTTGGGTTTGTCAATAGGTTCATACCCGGCCAAATGTAGAATGGCAGGGGAATTAGGATCGCAGCAAACAGCATCTGGAGCATTGTAGCGGTGATTGGTAAGGTGTCCCTACCCCTGAATAGGTTCAAGAAAACGATGCCTGAATATCCAAGGAAGAGGATTCCAGGGGCGTAGACATAACCCTTCCATGCAAGACCAGCAGTCGCGAACGATATTCCTGCTAGGGTTGAGTGTATCATGGTTGTTCGATGATTGCGCCACATTACCCTTATTCCCGCGAGGATGTATAGCGGATTCCACGAGGTTCTTGAGAAGAGCCTCTCTTGTTTGATGTCCAACATCGACCTAACCCACCAATAGAAGCCAAGTGTCAGGAAGAACATAGCGAATGAGTCGTGGTCTGCGAGGCCAAAAGTTGAGTGTGTAATGTGGCCCGGCATGAATGCGATGAGCCAAGCAGCAGCAATGCCCGCCAAGGGGGAATGGAACCTTTTGGCCATTGATGCTACAGGGAGTACGATCAATGCGCCCCAAATGGCAGGTTGGGCTTCTACTGACCACCAAACTGATTCAGCGAGAGGCATGTCGGCAATCCAAGAGAGGAAGATCCCACCCAGTGCAAGTGACCATGAAAATAGCGGTGGTCGAGGGTTCAATCCTCCCACGGGGTAGTTACGGTCCGCATCAAAAACGAAATGCGCCCTTTCGTAAGCAACATAATCTATGATCCGCTTCATGTACCAAGGATCAGATCCGCCTGACATGTCCCACTCTCCGATCACAGATGCGTTCATGGCAGGAATCACATTCCAAACGACTCTAACGATGAATCCTGCAACAAGGGCCATACCCACTAGAATGGCATAGCTATGGCTTTGCCACCATTTCCTCAGGGGAGATGGTTCCCTGAGAGGAGCCATGGCACCCAAGTGCCCCCTTGATGCTAGTACTATAACGCCCACATTTGACCAGAAAGTGATTAAGAGCCACAGGATCATTGGGTATGATCCGTCTTCTGTCAAGGCATTTGGGAAACCTGACACTCCTATGTCGTTCAGTCTTCCCAAGGTGTATATTATCCAGTTGAGGGAAACCACTGCCGCCAGGACGTTCCACCTCTCAGACCTGAACATTGCGACGATCAGTACAATTGCTGCTGAGAACAACCCCCAAAACGGGCCGAGGAAAGCCCCATCTTCGTAGACTTGGGGATCGTCAATCGAGGACAACCAAATCAGGGGTATAATGAGTGATGACATGGTAGCACCACCAACAATGTGGGTAGACTTACTGGTCACGTCGAAAGGCAGTTCCGAGAGTAGACCCTTCTCACTTACCCTGTCTATTGTCTTTGACAGAATTAGCGAAACATAAAGAGAACCCATCAACATGACTGCCATCATGGCCGAGAATCTGGCCCCTAGGTAAGCACGGGTTGCATTGGTTTGCGATTCGTCTGGTACCTCTGAGGTCAGGGCAAAGATCATTGCAAATTGTATTCCAATCAAACATCCAATGAGGAAGTTAGCCTCCACAGGACGACCCTTAGTTATCAAAAAGTGAGTGCTGAAGGAGGCAAAAAGGAAAGTCATGCAGATCGCAGTGGGGGCGAAAAAGGATGCCAGTATGGAGGTCAGAACAAAAGCGCTGGGGGCAATAGCGCTGTTTAGGTTGCTCCCAAAGGGGTGCTCCGAGCTGATCCTCCCGAAAGCCGCGCCAATGGCGGCTACGGCTGGAAGAGCAAGGAGGCCTATTTCATCCGTCCATCCATTCAATCCCGAGACCTGAGCAGCGATCAAGAACACAAATAAGGCGGCTGCCAGCATAATTGGGCCGCCGAGTGTGCCTTTGATTTGGGCCGCATCGGTGTTGCCGTTTTTGTCTATCATTTTCATTCACCCAGTACAGCCGAGGCTGTCCAGCATCGCGGCCACCTTGCCTCTCCATTTAAGCGGGACGGTTGCATTATCAATCTATGATATGTGATTGCAGGTACAAAACTAAGTCTCGAGGGCCTTATGGCCAATGTCTTGCCTGTAGTGTCCACCCTCCATACTGACTTTTGATATTCGACTGTACGCAACATTGATCGCGCCCTCCAGGGTGTCAGAAATACCAGTCACACTCAACACCCTGCCGCCAGATGACACCACTAAATCTCCATCAAGTCTGGTACCCGCATGGTGGATTATCGCTGCTGTTCCATCTTCTTCGAAAGAGGTTCCAGTCACAATTCTTCCCTTTATGGGTTTGTCTGGGTATCCCTCAGAAGCCAGAACTATCGTCGCAGCGTGCTTTTTACTAACATCGAGTTTGAAATCTGACAACTTTCCCTCTGAGACTGCCATGAAAAGTAGTCCTAGGTCAGACTGGACTAATGGAAGTGTCACTTGGGTTTCAGGATCCCCCAGTCTGACATTGAATTCAACTACCTTCGGATCGCAGTCATCTATCATCAGGCCAATGTAGAGGCACCCCCTGTAGGGGCCACTCCCACCGGATAGGAATTTGTGCATTGGCTCAACTATTCTACTTATCACTCGATCCATGACCATTTTTGTTACGACTGGA
>CEPJ01028820.1_pt1 | contig 54776 bp, 44 predicted proteins | sample 530561 | NCBI WGS metagenome assembly CEPJ01 (sample SAMEA2620404, study PRJEB7988) | marine metagenome | biome: marine biome (ENVO:00000447); feature: surface water layer (ENVO:00002042); material: "saline water (ENVO:00002010), including plankton (ENVO:xxxxxxxx)" | depth 5 m
ACAATCAAAGCACCTTCTCCAATTGAGTTATTTTCAACAGACCAATAAATGTTTTGACCATCATTTTGACATTCTTCTTTGATGTAAACACAAATATCTTTAAGTATTCTGATCTGTGATGGTATAGGAGTTGTATTGTGTCTCCATTCAGCTATCTGTTTGTAGCTTGGCAATTCAAAGACTTGTATCGCGGCATAATCTCCACCAGTACCCATTGACGGATCAAGAGCAATAACGTATGTGCTGTCTGGTTTAGGCTTTCCATACCAACGTGTTTGACCCATGTTCCAACTTGGATCTATTCCTTCAATGGTAGATAATTTTATACTATTAATTAAAGTTTCATCGTAAACTAAAAATTCACAACCATATTCTCGTCTAAATCTTTCTTCGCCTATCCTTCCAACTTCTGTCTTAGCCCACTCTTCATCTCTATCAGGATGTTCGTCCCATTTTGCAGTAAAGCCATGAAATCCATTTTGACCAATTAAACTCTCATTTCCATCTTCATCAAATTTGTTTTGCGATTCTTTCCATATGATAGCAAATGTGTCTTCATCACTGTTAGGTGTTGATGTAATTATTGCACGACCACCTGTTGCTAGTGTTGGTGATATCGAAGTCCAAAATTCATCTGCTATACTTGGATTCACGAACGCAAACTCATCGCAATATAATAAAGAAATAGACATACCCCTACCAGTATTTCCAGTAGTTGTAGCACTAACAATCCTACTTCCATTTTCAAACTCCATTGAACCTTTGTTATAATTTGTTACTCCTGCTCTGATATGATCAGGACACAATTCATAACCGTATCTTATACGTTGCATGATTTCTTGAGCACCTGTATATTTGTGTGCGGCAATTAGTATTGTTTGATCTGCATGAAACATGGCGTACCATAATAGATAAGCCGCGGCAGTTGTTGTCTTGCCACTTTGTCTTGGCAACATATTAATATTAAATCTATGATTGTGATAACTTTTTAATAATCTTTTTTGATATGAGAAAGGACCAAACAAAGTTTTTCCTTGAACAGGATGTTGTATGTTGAAAAATCTTTCACAAAAATACAAATAACCCGTGTCTGGATCTATACATTTTTTAAGATCTTCAACAGCTTCTTCGTTAAATTTTTCTTTTAGGTGTGCCTTCTTGGTAAGTACACCATCTAAACTTTTTGTTGCCATATTAATATTTATAGACAAAAATAGGCTCCGAAGAGCCTATTTGAATGTCACTAATTGGGAGGAAATAGTGATTATGATACTGCTATTGCTGATGCCGCCGCTACATCTGAACCTGTAACGTCTATGTCGTTTGGACCAACTGCTGTACCTAAATTTCTTATTCTTTGTTGCATATCTGCCGCATTACTTCTTTCATCCATTACTACGTGGATAGTACCTGCGTTTGAGTTCGTAACCAAATACATTAAAGGATTCAATTCCTTTACAATCATTTCAACTGCTTCATCAACTGCATCATCTTCTGCACGTAAATCAATGTTTGAATTAGAAGCATTTTGAACTGTTACGAGATATGCTTTAGCATTTACAGAATAAAGTGTTCCTGCTGTTGCATTTAATCCTACTACTCTTGTTACACCTGCCATTTTCTATCTCCTATTAACCGCAATTACTTTGGTATAGTTTTTCAAACTTTGCATCATCAACGTCATACTCAGCAGTAATTTTTTTCTTCATTTCTTCTTTTGTACAACCGCTGGCGTCAAGTCTTTTCATTTCGCCTACGCAACCTGATTCGTTTTTCTTTTTCTTGCCTTCGCTCATCACAGCTTCTAATCTAGCTCTAAGTTCAGACTTGATTTCATCTTCAAGTGCCATTGGATTATCTCCGCCTGCAACTTTAGGATAAGTTTTCTTTTGTCTGTTTAATCCACCTGCTAAATCATTTTGCATATAAGCTGTGTCTTGATATTTCTCATCTGGTGAATTATCCCACTCGCCTTCTTTTGCTTCTGTGTCTTCACATCCACCTGCACGTAATTTAATGTCATCCATGTCCATGTCTTTTGGTGCTGGTGGCATATCCATTACTTTAATGCTTTTTTCAATTTCGTCTCTTGGTGACATTTTCGGCATTGGTGGAATTATTTCTGGTTTGCCACCTGCGTCTTTCACCATCTTCATTAATGTTGCGACATCATCAGCAGTTTCACCTGACATCGAAATGCTCATGTTTACGCTTTCATTTAATGAATCTATTTTTTTATAAATGTCTTTTAAGTTCATTATTTACTCCCTATTGGACTTTTAGTTGATATCTCGCCCATATCGTGTTTTTGTTCAGCATCTGGTTTTGTTGATTGTCCTGGATCGTTCTCTCTTTCTTTTTGAACGCTTTCTAGTTCTTTCAATAAATCCATAACACGATTGTCGCCTACCTTCTTTTGTGCATCTGGATCAGCTGATTCCATCTCACTACCAAGTTTAGGTGTGTAAACTTTGTCATACTCTTTATCCTGGTATTCTTCTTGTGGAGCTTCAGCATCTCTCAAACAAATGTATGCAGGATCTATTCCTGATACTTGTGAAATGTATTCGCCTAACACTTGAGCGGTAGTAGGGTATGATAATTCTGCTTCAAAATAAGTTGTCTCAACATTTTGTAATTTAGGAAAATCTAATGGACGTTCTTGAATTGGAGTTTTCTTACCTGGTGTCATGTTGATCAAGCCAAACTTTTGCAAACAAGATTCGCAACTGTCAATAAAACCTTCTGGTAATTCTCCTGCTACCCCAAACTTAAACTTATAAGTTTTTTTAGCTTCTGTTAGATATTCTACAAATGTTTTCATTAGTCTTCCTTATATGTTTATTTATCCATGTTTTTCAATTTATCAAGAAGTGAGTTTCTATCAGTTACAACGTATCCTTCACCATTTACTATGGAATCTCCGTCTACACCACCTTCTTTGTCCTGCTTTTCCTTCTTGAGTTGTAGCTCAACCATCTTCAATTTCTTGTCCAATTTAGCTGTTTTGGCATCTAAGTTGGTCTTTAACATCTGTCCTGCTACTTCAAACACTCTACCACTATATCTAGATTCTACATTCATGCCTAAATCCATTAGATCTTCATATGCAGTCATGGCCTTATCTGCAACTTCATTAAGTTCTTTATCAGCCATTTCACCTAAGCCCTTAACCTGGGGTAGTGCCGCCTGAATTTTATCTAATTCAGCTATTTCACGGAAGTCTTCTTTTTGATCAGTAACTGCTTGTTCCTTTGCCTTCTCACGATCCTTATCTATGATCTCTTTAGATTCAGGTAAATTAAGCAATTCTTCAAGTTTTTTGGTCATAATTGTTATCCATTATATGCTACTATTATTTATTCAAATTAATGGTCATAAACAAGCACTTTGGTATCATCTACCTTGATAGGTTTGCAATAAGCAGTTACCCTATCCTTAGGATCAATGTAAGATTTGTATCTATAGTTGCCGTATTGTCTTGGTATGCGACTAGCATAATATTGACAAACGTCTATGCTCCTGAAATACATAGGGTCTCTTTGCTCCCTACGATCTTCTCCTGTGCCCAATACCACGACTAGCATGAATGCGTGGATTACCATTTACCCTCATTTTCTCTTCCCCTGATGGAAGATATCTTTTTCAGTGATAACTCTAAAAAAGATCTTTTTACGTTTGCACCAGTCTCTTGCCGCAGACCATTTTGCCATGTTCTGTACATACTGGGCTTGTCTAAATTTATCTCTGCCAACTTCTTGTAACTTCATTTGATTTTCAGGCTTCACTTCTATTAGCTCTGCGTGTTGTTTTCCTTTTGCATCTGTGTATTGTATTAAAAAGTCAGGAACGTATATTGTCATCTTTGCTGTCAAAGGATTTCTATAAGGAATCTTTACAGTTTCACTTGACCATCTCATTATGCTAGGACTTTCATCGCAAAATTTCATGAATGCAAATTCCCAACTTGATCTGAATAGAGGAGTTTTTAATCCTATATATTTTTGAGGATTTTTTAAATTGTATCTACCCTGGGCAAACTTTCTTGCCATGGCACTATACCAATATGTTTCTTGATTCTAATTTTGTGTCTGTGGGTGTTAGTTTGTAACCTAATGAACTAACTCTTTGTCTATTGAAATTTAGAATCTCTGTTACGATTGAACTTAACTGAATGTTTTCCATACCTTTTAATGTATCAAGTAATTGAAATACTTTCACTTCATCAATTTTTGCTTGTCTCAGTAACGTTGACGCCATAGTTTCTGCAGATAATTTTTCAAATCCTCTTTTCTCAAAAAATCCAATGACTGCATCAACTTCATTACTTGGAAATTCTAAAGGAGCAGAATAATAAACGTCGAAAAATTCTTTTACATTTCTTTGAGTAGTTTGTGTTGTTGGTACATTAGTTGTCATGTCAATCTCTATGTTACAATATCATTTTTATGTGTATTCAAGTTGCTTTTTGTTAATGAATTGTAGGCATTCTTTGCACTAGTACTTATATTATTCCATGCTGTGTTGATAGCATCTGGTGTTGGTGTACCGCCGCCGGCTAAATGTGCTTTTTTAAATGTTGTTGATTTTGATAAGGCATCTAATGCTCCTGCATTATTGTCCATGAAAGATGTTAAGCTAGTTAATGATCCACCTTTAATACTTGAAGCTATTGACTTACCTGCACTTATTCCTGCAACTGCGGTTGTAATGTTATTTGCAAATCCACTTGCACTTATGCTCTTAGGAAATGCTGTGTTGGCAACACCACTGATGTCACCACCTGATACTCTTCCAAGTTGATCTTTTAAAATACCAAAGCCTTCTTGTCTAAGTCCTTCTTTAGTTAAATTCTTTATGTTACCACTTAGGCTACCTGCTTTCAATACAGTTCCTAAGAATGCTGTTGGTGAACTAAATGCTTGTCCGCTTGTGATGTCTCCGAATATATCACTTGCTCCTGCGGCTACACCACCTTGACCAAATAAACTTGTTGTACCTCCACCAGCTAAACTGTTAGGTGATGGTGTCTTATCATAATGTCCACTTGCTGGACCAAATGACTTAGGTGCAGTTCCTTCTGTTACTCCACCTCTTGCATACCAAACAGTTTCATATTGAACCTGCATTGTATTCTGAACTGGGTCACTTGAGTTGTTATCCATTGTATCATGTTGCCAAGAACTAATGATAGGATTAACAAGAGTAAAACAGGTATATCTTTTTCTTGACATTTGATAAATTTGTATACTTTCAAAAAAGTGTTGATAGCTATCATTGTCTAAACCAAATCTGTGTATGTTTACTCTTTCATTTCCGTATGTGTTACCTCTTGCATAAGCACCATTGGAAGTGTTTGGCATTGATGTTCCGTCAACTGAAGCGTAATTACCATCTGCATAATAATATCTGTAGTAGGCTTCCCACATAGCAGTTGTTTGTCCATAGTTGTCATCATGGAAATTAATTGTAATGGGATCATAATCTATTCTTGTTTGTAGATTAGCTTTTTTGTTATACTGATTTTTTAATGTAGTTGATATTGCAAACTTAGGTAAGTCTACTCCTTTAACTAACATATTGATCTCAGGTGTTTGTAACTGAGGTATCATTCTTACAGCAATAGGGTTTAAATTAAAGCTGACGTGATATAAAAATTTGTGTTTAGGGGATAACCTGTGTGCGTCATCTACATACAGTCTGGCCGCGTGTGAAAAGTCTCCAAGGTTACCCTTTGGGCTTAAAGCACCGCTGACTACATTATCCAAAAATCCATTAAGTTTGTTTGCCATACTAATATTTATCTAAATTATTAAGTACGTATATAATAAAAAAGGGTGCCGTAAAAGACACCCTTTTTAGTTTCAGGAAATATTATTAAGTTTGATCTTATGTAGATCCACCACCTGTAATTAAAGTATTTACAGTTCTACCTACCGCTGTACCTACTCCTGTACCTTGTGGTGTTTGTATTGCGTTATCATATTTGATTGATAAAGCAACTGTTACTGGATCATTTGTTGCATAGTTTAATGTGTTATAGTTTGCACTTTGTAAGTAACAACCATATAACTCAAATGTTTCTAATACGTTTGCAACATTTATTCCGTTACCACCATCTAGTATTTCAATTCTTGTTACGAATTTGTAATCACTACCAGATGCCGCTGAACTTTGTTCAAAGAAATCGAATTGTTTCTGTAGTTGTTCACCAACAAGTTTCTGTACGTTGTTGGAAACATCTTCTCTCAAGTTCAATGTTACTGGTTCCCAAGTGTGTTTACCTGCTAGGTATACTCTTGAGTTGTATACATCAACTGTGATGTCTTCAAAACTTACGTTTGGTCTTGTTACGTCAACAACTTGTTTTGTTAACTCTGTAGTTGGTGTTGATACTCCGAAGTTCTCCAAGCTCACTCTAAAGCGATACTGGAGTTTCGGCATCAACAATCCTTGGTTAGCCGCTGAAGCTGAACTATCCAAAGGAACTGTTATTTTGCTTAATGTTGAAATTGCCATTTAATATCTCCTGTTAAAACTATTTATCCTTTTATAGTCCTGCTATTTCTCCAGTGTTTTTAAGTCTTAATGGAATGAAAATAAACTCCACTGCTTTCACTGGTTCTATAGCAATATCTAAATATAGCTCATTTCTATCAATTCTAGCTGGTGTATTGTTTGATTCGTCACATACAACTAAGAAGTCATATAATGCTCTTTGACCAACTAATTCTAGTAATAAACTATCTGCTTGAGCTTTGATTTCATCTCTTGTGATTTTATCATTTGGCTCAAAGATATATGGTTTTGCTAATTTATCTAACTGTGATCTTAAGTAGATTACTAATCTTGCTACGTTGATTCTATCCAACGCACTTGCATTAGCGGCTCTAGTTTTTTGACCAAAGTTAACTAAACCTGAACCAGTTAAAAATGTTATTGGGTTAATTTTATTTGAGTACAATGTATCACGTTGTCCTGTGTTCAATGCTACTGAATTAAATTCACCCTCATCGTTAATGAACCCTGCCGCACTTGCGTTTGTAATACCACCTCGTCTTGTTCCTGCTGGAGCAAACCATGGAAATGATACTTGATCACTTAATGCAATAGTTCTGATTATACCATGTGATGCTGGAACTACAACGTTCTTACCTGCGTTATCGCTTGAGAATAAACTTGGATAAAACACACCTAAGTATTCGTTGCTTGTTACTAAACCATCATCATTATCTTCAACTGCTTTGTTTACGTTAGTTGCATAATTGTTGATAGTTGTTGCATCGCTTGATAATCTAAATGGAAGGTCACCAACTACAAAACAAGTTATACCTCTATCTGTGTTTAGTGTTACCATTTCACCAATCAATTCTGAGTAACCTGGACAAGCTAATAAGTTGAATATTCTTGACTGGTTATCTCTAATTTCTTGGTTGCTATTAACAAGTGCTTGTAATGATTGTACAACAACTTTTCTTTGAGCTTTTCTACCAAATGAACCTGCACCATTTGCCTGGTTTGCTGATTCAGTTACCCATCTGTGAGCATAGTATCCTGCCATTGATTCGTTGTTGTTGAATCTAATGTTGTTGCCTGAAGTGTTAATGCTGTTTCTAACAAATTTCTTAACGTTGAATCCTGAACGTCTTAAGTTCCATAACAACATACCTTTTGGATATAGTGCTGGATCTGGAGCATCTGGATCTAAGAAATTGCTTTCCATCAATGCCGCAATAGTTCCTGCTGTGCCACTGTTAGCACCAGTTGTATTGTATCTTGCATCTGCAAACAATATTCCATCTTCAGTTGTTTGATCTGAGTTATCAACAAGTACCCATTTTAAAGTAGTACCGTTGTATTTGTAAATCTTAGGATAGTTTTCTAAGTCTGCTGTTGATACCCAAATGTCACCATTTTTAAGTGCTGTGCCATCTGATTGTAAAGTTGGCTCTGTTGCACTTACGATTGGACCTGCTGGATCTGTTTTATCTCCACTTGATGCTTGATAGAACGGAGCAGATGAATCTTGGTAACCTACCCATGTAGTACCATTGTGTATCATGATGTCTACTTCATCAACAACTGAACTATACCATAGTCTGTTGTTTTCAGTAAGAGCAGTTACAGCCGTTGCACTTGCAGTATAAGTTAATACCTGCCAGTTACTTGCAACGAAATCACTGTTTGTGTCACCTGTTGGTGCTGTGTATAAGTTTGGTGTACCTGAGTTTGCATTTACATAAGCACTAAATCCACCTAGGTTGAATAATCCACCTGTGTCTTTAATTCTAATGTCACCACCATCGTTGTGTTTAATTACAACTCTGTTTGATGCATCTACTTCAGCAACAATGTTTACAAATCCTGCTGAGTTAATAGCACCTGCCCAAACATCTGCATCACTTGATGCACCTGTTGTTGTTACACTAATTGTTTTGAAAGCACTCATAGCCTCTTGACCAACAATGGTCTCTGACATATTAAATGCTCTTGTACCTGCTGTCAATTGTGCCGCAATTATGCTTGAAGTAATTGCAGTTGCACCTGTGTTTTGACGTCTGTGAATTTTAAAGTCACCTACAACACCTGATAGCTCTGCATTATTGTAATTTACATAAAGAGCTCCAACTGCCAAGTTAATTCCGCCACCTGTTTTGTCTAAGTTATAAAGTGCCGCATGGTTTGTTGTGTAAATTGGTGCCGCAATAGTTTCCCAAAGTTTTGTAGTTCCGTTGAACTTCTTAACTGACCATTTAGCACCTAAGTTAGGCTCTGTAGTTTTAATCCATAAAGACCCTGTTGGTCTTGGTGCAGTATCAGTTGACTTGTATTCTGGAACTGAAGTGTGTGGAGCGATTGTTAAAGCTGGTGCTTTGTAAGTACCTGCTGTGATTCCAATCTCTGTTAAAAGTGTACTTCCGTTTGCACCTAAAACAATATCAACACCTGTTGAGTAAATTTCTAATTTACCATCAATAACTGCCGCACTAACACCGGCTACACCAGCACCATCAATTGCTGATTCAACATCTGATAATGCAGTACCACCTGCTGTTACAATAGTTCCGTTTAGATCCATTGTAGCTGTGTTAGTAATAGTTGGGTTGCTTTCTGATCCAGTTACAGTTGCCCATGAACCTATCCATGCACTTGTTCCTACTTGTACCCAAGTACCTGAGTAGTTTTTGTAGTACATTTTGTTCAATGTAGTAGTTGCAACAACGGCATAGTCACCTACTGCGCCAACAGAAGTTTTAGGTACTCCGCCTGTTACTTTACTTGTATCTGTAATAACTGTTGGAATTTTGTTGGTAAAAGACTGTCCACCAGTAACAGTCTGAGCCGCGCCATTCCATTCAAATATTCCGAAAGTTGTGTTTACTGTATCAAACCAATAAGTTCCATCTGCTGGATTTGCCGCTGGAGCAGTTGCACTTGCAACTAACTCAGATGTGTTAAGGTTTGCTCTTGTAACGTATGCTCTGTTTGCCACGCCTAAGTATGAGTATGCCGCTTGTAATCCGTACTCATTAAGTTCATTGCCGTGTAAAGCATTGTTGTTAGAGTCAGTGTAGAATGTTGGATCTCCAAACAATTCTGTTAATTCTCTTTGTGATGTTACCAAGTAAGGTTTTCCAGCATTTGCACTTGTTGTTCCTGTTGCTGTTCCTGTCCCTGATGCGTTTTGTTTGTCTTGAGCCGATACCACAAATATCATTGGTACTGTACCTGGCTCAGCTGGGGTGTAAAAGGATTCGTCTATTACCTTTACCTCAACTCCTGGTGATACTAAAGCCATTTTATTTCTCCTGTTAGCAAATTGCTTCTGTTATTAGTATTTATACGAAACGACAGAATTCAAGTCAAAATATACGGTGAAAAAGGGAGGTAAAAGGGCAGGTAAATACATATATGAGACCTTTATGTGCTTGTGGACAGAGACCTGTAGCTATCAACTACTACAAAAAAGGCAAACCTTACTATAGGAGTAAGTGTGAGTCATGCACTCGCTATGGCAAGCCTAAGCATGGCATACCTAAATGGAAACAAGCTGGTTATGAACAAAAGAACACTTGTGATAAGTGTGGATACAAAAGCAAACACAAGGAGCAGTTTTCAGTTTACTATATTGATGGGGACTTGAATAATGTCAGATATTCCAACTTAAAAACAATATGTTCTAATTGTAGCAAAATTTTGTATAAGGAAGGTGTTAGATGGAAACAAGGAGATCTTGTACCTGATTTCTAAGATCATCTACTGTGCCATTGTTATCAACTGTGCTATTAAATTTTGTTTTAGCCCAAGCCCACTCTGAAGGGTGTACATCTTTAGGCTCTATTCCATATTCAACCCAATCAGTAAACCAAGCTGGATCTTCACCACGTTTTACTCTCCATACTTGGCCACCGATACTGTGAATCATTTTCGCTTCATTAGGAAAACGCACATCTGGGATAACAAAATGTGTTTCAGGATTATCTAGTATTTTCTTCTTTGTTAAACTGACCCAGATACCGTCGTAAAAGCCATCACGCATACACTCTGTACCAAATAATTGCAATACAAGTCTTGGAGTAATGGCTTCTCCGGTTTCTTGACTCCAGTATTCATCACGTTCTTCCCGCCATGCTCTACTTTCGTCGGTTTTGCCGTCAAGCAATTCACGATCCCAGTCAAACATTACGGATACTGAGTCTTTCAGTTTGTCAGCAAAACTAATCTTTTGGAAATTATGTTTTCTAATCAAGTAATCTGCAATAGTATCTTTGCCACTACCTATTAAACCACATATTCCAATAATCATTAGTTTTAGTCCTTACCCTGAATATTTTTACAATCCTCTGCATTGGCTTTAAGACCTAGTTCTTTGTCATACAACCATACATATGAATATGTAACTTGATCTTCGCCTACATGGCATTTCTTGCCAAAGCTAAGGCTTGGGTTTTTTGGTATACTACAACCTGCGAGTAAACCAAACACCATTATAAATGCTAGTACTTTCATTCTGAAAGTTCCTTTCGTTAGTGTTATTCTTATATACTAATATAAATTTATGTGATTGTCAAGTGGTTATTAACCAATTGTGAAACTGTAACCTACACCACCAGCAACTTGAGTAGCAACATCTGTTTCTAATTTTTCCATTTCCGCCTGTGCTTCTGATTTCAAAGCATCACCATTTAATGTTGATCCACCCTGTGGTCCTGCAATAGTGGCAAATTTTGATCTTGCTTCGCCTAACATATATTTGCATACTGCAAGTGTGTAGTCTTTGATCCACTGACTTGCAAGATAATCTTTTAATAGTTCTGAATCTGGTCTGTAATTGTATGCGTACAATAACAATTCTTCTTCAGCTCTTGGTCTTTGTAAAATTACAAGTTCCTTTGTTGTAGTGTTCCATTTGAATTCAATGAACGATCCAAACATTCTTCCAACTAATTCTTGATATTGTGCAAACGCATTATAAGTTGCTAATCCACCCATGTTTGTACTTGCTAATAGATAGGTGTTTGTGTAAGCAAGATTGAATGGTTCAAACAATGTACCACCATCTCCGCCACCAGTTCTTGAGCCTATGCTTCTTCTAAATATTTTCCTTACCTCAATTACTTCTTCTGGAAGTGTGTACGTGTTTTGATCTATCACAGTGGGTAAAAATAGGTATGATTCTTCAACTGAATTATCTGATCTTTGTCTGAATTTCGCTAATGCTTTCTTTAATGCTTCTTCATAATGAGCCTGATCTAGCTCAACATCAACCATACCCCCACCTAAGGATAGGTTGACATAATCAAATACTTCTTGTTTTGCTGTGGTTGTAGTTGCCATATTCATGCGTCTCCATATGTATTTATACGTTCGATAAATACTAATGTTATGCCAAGACTGAGTTTATACAAGCCCGAAAAGGGAAATGATTACGATTTTTTAGACAAAACCATCACGGAAATGTTCACTGTTGGTGGTACGGATGTCTTTGTCCACAAGTATCTTGGCCCTGTAAATCCTGATGAGAATGATGCTAGTCCGGCCCAGCCTAGATACAATGCTGTTAAGGAAACTAACATTCAGGATATGCTATTCTTAGAAAACCGTGATAGAAAATACGATCCTGACATATATGTAATACGAGGCATCTACAACGTTGCTGATATTGATTTTGACATGAGTCAATTTGGGCTATTTTTACAGAATGATACTTTGTTTATGACCATACCCATAAATTCAAGTGTAAAAACTTTGGGTAGAAAAATCATGTCCGGTGATGTTATTGAGCTTCCACACCTTAAAGACGAATATGCACTTAATGATTATCAGGTTGCACTAAAACGTTTTTATGTAGTAGAAGATGTAAACAGAGCGGCAGAAGGATTTTCACAAAGTTGGTATCCACATCTTTATAGAATAAAGATGAAACAAATTGTTGATTCACAAGAATTTAAAGAAATACTTGATTTACCAGCAGAAGAAGGTAGCACAAATACTTTACGTGATGTACTTTCAACATATGAAAAAGAAATGCAAATTAATAATGCTGTGTTGGCCCAAGCAGAAGCAGATGCTCCTAAGGCAGGATACAATACAAAACAATTTTATACTTTACAAGTTGATCAATTTGGCAAACCTGAACTTGTAACAACTGATATTAATACTCTTGATGCTTCTACGTCTAATATGTTGGCAGATAGAGTAAACCAAACACCTGAAAGATCAGGTTACAGTGGTTACTTGCTTGGAGATGGTATTGCACCAAATGGAGAAACATTTGGCCATGGTTCCGGATTTCCAACAACGCAGGTTAAAGGTGATTACTTTTTGCGTACAGACTTTATGCCAAACAGATTATTTAGATATGATGGACAACGTTGGACCAAAATGGAAGATGCTGTTAGATTAACAATGACAAACACAGACACAAGAAATAATCAAAAAGGAACATTTATAAACAATAGCACAACTGCAAACATTGGTGGCGAAACAGTCAAAGAAAGACAGCCATTGAGTAAAGCACTTAAACCTAAGGCGGACAATTAATGTTACATTTTTATGATGGACAAATTAGAAGATACATTACACAGATCATAAGACTGTTAAGTAACTTCTCATACAAAGACGGAAAAGACGCCTTGGTACAAGTTCCTGTGATGTATGGTGACATCACTAGGCAGGTTGGACACATCATTAGAGATAATTCAGAAAACAAAATCCCATCTGCTCCACGCATAGGCGTATTTGTAAACAATCTTGAAATGGATAGAACAAGAACTGCTGATCCTTCTTTCACAGGTAAAGTGCATATTAGAGAAAGGGCTTTTGACAGTAATAAAAACGAATATCTTAACACACAAGGTAAAAATTATACAGTAGAACGTCTAATGCCTACGCCATATACATTAACGGTTCAAGCTGATATATGGTCAACAAACACAGAACAAAAATTACAAATTTTAGAACAAATATTGATGTTGTTTAATCCAAGTTTAGAAATACAAACCACAGACAACTATGTTGACTGGACAAGTTTATCAGTTGTTAATTTAGAAAACATGACCTTTAGTTCAAGGAGTATACCAGTTGGTACTGAATCAGACATAGACGTTTGTACACTAAATTTTAGCACACCAATTTATATTTCACCTCCTGCTAAAGTTAAAAAATTAGGAGTCATTACAAATGTTGTAATGAGTATATTTGATGAAAAACGTGGTACAGTAGACTTGAGTCAAACAATGCCTGAGCTACAAGCATATGATGATAGCTATGCAAACACAATGAAAGGTTCAGACAGCTCAACAGTTGGTAAAGAAGGCAGTGGAAGTGCAAGTAAATCAACTGCACACTTGGCAGTTTCAACTTACAGTGGTTACGATGCAATAGTGATGAACAATATTGTTCAACTTGGTAAGAATGGAATTGCAGGAGAAATTAGTTGGCGTGAAGTTTTAGAAACTACACCTGGAGTATATAGAGCTTCATTAAGTAAAATTTATCTAGACAGAGTAGGATTTACAAATCCAGTTGTAGGTACTTTTGCATTGAACAGTTTAGACGAAACACAAATCATTGTTAATTGGGACGAAGATACAATACCAACAAACACAGTATTAGTAGGTCCAAGTTCTACAAAAGGAACTATTGATTACATAATTGATCCAACAAAAACTAATCCAACAAATATCAAAGGTGTTGGTATTAGAGTATTATTGCTTGGTGATATAGGTGATGCTTCAAATACTGACGGTGCTGATGCATGGAAAGGTACAGAAGGTGATCTAGTTGCAAATGAAAATGATATTGTTGAATGGGATGGAAATAATTGGCGTATCGTATTTGATGCAAGTGCCAATGATGGTGCTGATTCAACAGCAGTAGAATTTGTATATACAACCAATTTAAATACAGGTATCCAATATAAATGGGACGGTATTGCATGGACATTAACGTTTGAAGGCGAATACCGAAAAGGAACCTGGCGTCTAGTACTTTAAAATAAGTAATTACATGGATAAGATTATTTGTAGTGGAGGTCTCTTCTACTCTCTAGATACACAAAGGTTTTTGTTTTTACACAGAACACAAAGCAAACAACCAAACGTATGGGGATTAGTTGGTGGAACCAATGAAACAGAAGAAATACCATACCAAGCATTATTAAGAGAAATAAAAGAAGAAATTGGTGATACTTCTGACATAGTAAAATCTATTCCTTTAGAAACTTTTGTAAGCAACGATGAAAAATTTAATTTTCACACATATCTTTGTGTTGTAAAAAATGAATTTATTCCTAAATTAAATGGTGAACACAATGGTTATGCTTGGGTAACTTTTGAAAACTGGCCAAAGCCGTTACATCAAGGATTAAGAAACACTCTACAAAATAAACAAAATTTAATTAAACTACAAACTGTATTTCAACTAGTATCTTTGATGGAGAAATAAAATGACAAAGATAATCTTTTGGATATTATTTCTTATAGTAGCATTCTATATAGGACTGTACATATGATAAAAGTTTATGGTGATGTTATGCTGGACCGTTGGATAGTAGGTGAAGCAAATAGAATGTCGCCTGAGGCACCAGTACCAGTGCTGTTAGAAACTAATCAAGAATTTAGTATTGGTGGTGCAGGAAATTTAGCACTTAATATAAAAAGTTTAGGATCAGAAGTAGAGCTTACAAGTGTGGCAGGTAATGATAAAGAAGGTTTCAAATTACTAGAACTTATTGAAGCTAGTAAATTAGATGTCATAATGGCACAAGATCATAGTGTAACAACAACTAAAACAAGACTTGTTGGACAACGTGGACAACACATTGTACGTTGGGATAGAGAAGAACAATATGTTGGCACAGTGGCAAAAAGATTTAATAATCATGTAAAGAAACATGATATTATTTGCATCAGCGATTATGCAAAAGGCACAGTAAAAAGAGATACAATAGGAAATTTACTTGATAAAGATATTAAAATTTTAGTTGATCCTAAACAAGATGCAAATTTTTATCATGGAGCATATCTTGTAAAACCTAATATGCAAGAATATGAAACATGGTTTGGCAAGTATGATAAAGTTAATGCTTTACGTGAAATGAAAAAATTAGATTGGACCTGGTTAGTTGTAACAGATGGTGCAAAAGGTATGCACGTATTAAACAACCAAGGAGAATACAAACACTTTGTAGAACCTGTCAAAGAAGTAGCAGATGTAACAGGTGCAGGAGATACTGTAATGGCAGTCATAGCCTATGGTATTGATAAAGGAATGGACATTTTCGAAACCTGTAAATTGGCTTGTTATGCCGCGGCTAGAATAGTTGAAAAAAGAGGTGTTGCTATAATACAACAGGATGATTTGGAACGCAATATCGTATGGACTAATGGGGTGTTTGATATACTTCATACTGGCCATTTAAAGCTACTTAGACACGCACACACGCTGGGAAAACGCCTCGTGGTGGGCATTAATAGTGATTCTTCGGTCAAGCGTTTAAAAGGCGATTTAAGACCCATTAACGACCAAGAAAAACGCAAAGCACAGTTATTAGAATTGGGTTTTGTAGACGATGTTGTAATTTTTGAAGAAGACACTCCATACGAAGCTATTAAAGAAATACGTCCAGATGTCATAGTAAAAGGTGGTGACTACACAGTGGAACAAGTGGTTGGAAATGATATTGCAAAAGTTGAAATATTTCCAACAGTAAAGGATTATTCAACAACCAATATAATTGAAAGAATGAAAGCATGAGAATATTAGTCACAGGACATAAAGGATTTATAGGTAGAAACTTATGTGCTTATTTGCAACACCAAGGACACCAAGTAGAAGGTTGGGAATGGCAGATTAATAAAGTTCCTGATCCACAAAATTATGATAGGGTTGTTCATCTTGGTGCTATCAGTAGCACAACAGAACGTGATGTAGAAAAAATATTAAAACAAAATTTAGAATTCAGCACAAGATTATTGCAACTTTGCAACCAAACTGGCACAACATTAATATATGCCTCAAGTGCAAGTGTATATGGTAACGTGCAAGTTGATAAAGATCTAAAACAAATTAAAGAAAGTGATCCAGTATATCCAATGAGTCCTTATTCTTGGAGCAAGTATTTGTTTGATAAACTTATGATGGAAGTTCCAGAATATACAATTAATGTTCAAGGTTTAAGACTTTTCAATGTTTATGGTCCTGGAGAACAGGATAAAGGTGAACAACAAAGTGTGTTTGGTAAGTTTGAATTACAAGCAAAAAATTTAAAAAAGATTACATTATTTGAAAAGAGTGGATTCATAAGAAGAGACTTTATATGGGTAGGAGATGTTTGTCAGATAATTGAAAAAATGTTTAACGTTGATGCAACTGACATTTGGAACGTAGGTACAGGCGTTGCACCATCATTTTTAGATATTGCAGAAGGATATGCAGAAAAATATGGAGCAGAAATTGAATATGTTCCACTACCAGAACACCTAAAAGGACAGTATCAGTTCTTCACGTGTGCCGATAATAGCAAACTAATTAATAGTATAGGACCGTATAAATTTAAAACGGTTAAGGAGTACATAGATGCCAGCAAGACATAGTGGTAAGGTTGAAAAAGGTTGGGGTTACGAAATAATTTGGGCCACAAATGATCTTTACTGCGGGAAAATTTTAGTATTTGATAAAGCCGGAAAAAAGATGTCCATGCACTTTCATAAAGAAAAGCATGAAAGCTGGTTTGTAAACCAAGGTAGATTCAAATTAAGATATTTGGATACCCAAACTGCTACACCTATGGAAGTTGAGATTAAGGCCGGAGATACGTGGACAAATACTCCGTTGATGCCACATCAACTTGAAGCATTAGAAGACAATAGTTCAATAACAGAAGTATCTACACCTGACTCAATAGAGGACAATTACAGAATTGCTCCTGGTGATAGCCAGTTACAACAACAGGCAATACCAGATGATAACCCTACTACATAGTTTTACAGATCCAAAACACGTAAGCATTACACCAGACAAGATGCTAGAACACAGCATCTATGTTGATGGCAAACCTTACTTTGATCTATTTGCAGGTCATGGCTGTAATATGTTAGGATATACACAGCCCGAACTTACACAAAAAATTAAAGAAGCAAACGATACCTATGCAAATCACAGCTGGTTAGTCAAACCTAAAATATGGAATGACTTAGAATATTATTTAGAAAGTTTATTACCGCCACAATATGAAAATGTTATTGCAGGACTCACTGGTAGTGATAGTATAGACAATGCAATAAAATTTGTTTGGAAATATTGGCAAAACAAAGGCACACCAAGGAAAACAATCCTTGTTAGAAAAGGTAGTTTTCATTCAGGAAGTATAACCGGTTGGAAAATGACCATTGATACGATGCGTTGGACCAAACATATACCAGATGTTAATTACGTTGATTTTTATGATAAAGACTTTAATGATGTTTATGAAAAACATAAAGAAGACGTTGCAGGTGTAATTGTAGATACTGTAAGTTGGTTTAACGGTATCAATAAAATAGATGATGAAACAATCAAACTTTTAAAACGTATGCAATACTTAGATCATGTGCCAGTTATAGCAGATGAAATTATTACAGGCTTTTGGAGACTTGGTGCATTTAGTCATTCATTAGAAATAGGACTTACTCCTAATATAATTTGTTTTGGAAAATTTAGTGGTGGTGGATTTGCTGATATATCTTTATGTGTAGTTGACAAATTTATTATGGAGTCAGTTGCTAGAAACAACGATCAAGGTTATCCTGATCCTTTACCAATGGGCAACACAAGAAGTCAAAATACAAGTGGAGCAGTTGCCTGTGTAGAAATTATTAAACATTGTATGAAACACAAGATGGGCGATCATATCAAACAAAACATTTTTCCTTTTGTTGTTGAATGTGCAAGTGTTTTATCAGAATGCAGAGGATTCAACATTACATTTTATGGTAGTATGCTGATATGTGACTTTGGTGAAAATGATGTTAAAGACTTTTTAATGAAAAAAGGTTTATGGCAACCTAGCAATAGTAGGATGTTTTTCTTTCCATTTTATAATATTACAAATCAAGAAAAAGATCATATTTTAAAAACATTCAAGGAGTTGGTCAATGAAATACGATAATATATTTCCAACTGGTATACTTGTACATGATGTTCCCGTATGGGTAGCTAAACAAGTAGAGAAACTTGTAGAAGAACGTGTAGACAAATTACAAAGACCAGATGATAATGCTCCTCACGCCACTGATTATTTTGAAAAAGAAAAAGTTATAGATCTAAAATATGATACACCTGAACTTATGTCTGAAATAGATATGTGTGTTAGAAATTATCAAAATAAAAATGCAATGAATAGAATACAAGAAGGTTATTCTTATAATTGGTGGACACAAGATTACAAGGAAGGTGATATTCATAATGAACATCATCATAATGTAGGACAAATAAGTGGTGTATACTATGTTCGTGCAAATGAAAATGCAGGTGGAATAATGTTTAGAAATCCAAATCCTTTTGTTGAATATGGACACACAATGAGAGATTCAGCACCTTACTCTTGGCAAGAATATGTTTATCAACCTATTAAAGGAAGAATATTAATGTTTCCAAGTTATTTGAAACATCAAGTATTACCTAGCAAAAAAGATTGTATTAGAACTGTAATTGCATTCAACGTAAGATAATTACGCCTGTGCTTCACCCCAACGTATGATGATGTTCGCATTTGTTGATGCACCACTGGCCTTATAAACATTGATCGCCAACACATCTGGTCCATTCGGGAACGTACCTCTACCACCCAATGTAGTATTAGTCAACTCTTTCAATGTTCCTAACATCAAGGATGATTGTTCACCTGGTGTTGCAATAAATGAAAATACAGTTTCACCTGGTAGTGCATAAGGCGGTTGTCCAAATAAGAATGAAACCGTTGTACCTGCTGTGATGTTCTGCAACGAACTCTGTGTAAATGTAACTCTATAATATTCTACTCCACCATAAGTAGATGGTCCTTGTACTCCAGATACGTATGTACCACCTGGAAACTTGCTATCACTTACCTCTGTACCTGCAATGGCTCCTGTTGCCTCCCAACTTGCTTTTGTAAAGTACAAGTAGTTTGTTTTGTCTAATGCACCAGTTGGGTTAATTGATACTGTTACAGTTTCGCCATTACTAATTGTTGCAGTATTTCTGTTACTGAATCTCATTAATTTCGGATTGTAATATTCATAAATGTCAGTGATTGTAGTACCATCTGGGAAGTCTGAACTTCCTGATTGTGCATTACTTGTTGCAGTAACAGTATTACCTGTTGATACTTCACTGCTTACCAAGTTCCAAGAAGCATTTGTAAAGAAGTGATAGTTGGTATTATTTCTATTATATGAAGCTACCAAATCATTTGTCATTTCAGCAGTTGTAGTTGCGTTTCTAAGAACCTGTGTCTCACCTGTTGACCATACAACAGATCCACCTGGTGCCACCTGTGCAAAACTAGGTTGACCACCAGCCGCCGCTCCTGTTAATGGTGACCAACCAACGTCACCTGGATCAAGTGGATAGTTTTGTGGATTTAAAATTCCTTCAACAACAATTCCTCCAACAATCGGATTACCACTACCGTCAACACCATCTGATGTGATCTCAATACCTTCTAGTAATAATTGAGCTCTGTTTAACAGTTCTCTCTCACCTAAGTCACCAACGATTGCGTTTGATACACTAGGTGCTAGTCTTAACATGAACACCGTATTTCTTGTTGAACTAATAACGTTTCCTGTAGATGTATATGAAAAGATATAACCTCTATCACTGTCAAATCCACCATCTGTTTGGAAAGCTGATCCCCAGTGTGATATAATTGGTGTTATAGTATTACTGATCAAAATTACACCAGTACGTGCTGTGTGTTCTGCGGCAACACCTGCCGTATAAGTTCTTGTTGCACCTGCGGCAAAGTTTGTTAATGGAGCACTTCTTGTACAACCTGTCAATGTATCTCCTGTGATACCTGTGTATTGTATCATCTCGTTATCAATGATAACAGTACCACCGCCTGGTGGGAAGAAACTAGCATCTTCTAGAGGTATTGTTGTTTGTGTTGCGTCCATTGCCGCACCTAATCTATCATTAGGTCCTTCATTAGTTACTTCATATCTAACTGGCATATTACCAGTTCTCATAAATGCTTCTGTGTTTACGTTGGAGTTTCTCATTCTGTGATAGAAAATAAAGTTACCATCATCACCTCTGAGCATCCAATCGATAAATCCAGCTCCATACCAACTGTACTGTATCCCAATCATCTGCATCTTAGAAATATCTAGTATGTAACCTGATGATCCTGTACCGTCTAACACGTCACCGTTGAAGTCTGCTTGTTTTGATTTCTTATCTGCAACCAAACATATCTTGGCTCCACTTGCAGGAGTTACACCTCTAAAGTCTGGAGTAACATTCATTGATGTTTGACTTGTTACCTGTGATACAACGTGTGTCATACCTTTAATAACAACTCTATCACCTGCTTTAACTTGATCTCTAAATCTTGTTCCAATTCCTGTAACTGCGTTACTGTCAACACCTAAAGATATTGTTCCTGATAATTGTAGTGTTGCAGTTCTTTGTACAGCATTATAATTTGCTCCATCATATTCCATGAAGATACCATTTTGATCATCAAATGCACCCGAACGCACAGTTGCACCATGCCAGTATAACAATGATACTTGGGCTTTTGGACTTAATATTGGAGTAGTTGCACCTAAATCTGTTTGTGCAATTACTTTAAATTCTCTTTCACTTACAATAGCTGATACTGTATAATCTCCATTGTATCCTGGAGTTTCAATACCTATCAATCTAATTTGTCCACCAACCTGTAAACCATGGTCAACATCATCAGTTGTTACATTAATAAATGATCCTGAGGTAACTGCATCTGCTGTGACAGTTAACAAGTCATAACTTGGAGCAAACAAGGCACCAGTTGTATACATGATACCTTTACCTGATTGGTATCTAATATATTTTTTAGATTGACGTATTGCCTGTGCACCGTGTTGTGGTCCACCTGTTCCTAGCTGTACACCTCCATCATATGGTCTATGCACAAAGAATGAATCTGGTCTTGGATAAAGTATAGCATTAATGTCGTTGACATCACTAATGGCTCCTGCCGCTCTACACTGATATCTTAGTGTTGTTGTGGTTGGAACCTGTTGTGCAAAGAACGGACCTTCTAACAATGTGTGATTGTTTGATCCATCGTCTGTACTTACAGTAACCAAGAATGAATCTCCTGGAATTAATCCGTGTGCAGTTGTAAACGAAACTTCAACTGTTGCCAACGCGGCAAACTGTAATGTGTAATTTTGTGGAACTGCCGCAACTAAATTCTCTGACATAGTTACTGTTGAATAAGTTTTTACAACTGTTCCTGCAACCGCTGTACCTGAACTTGTTACAGAAATAATACCACCGTCTGTTGCAACTTCTGTTACGTTTATTATCACATCGTTGGTTACATCTGTACCACCTACTGAACTACCAACTAATTTAATCTTGTTTCCTACTTGATAGTTGATACCGTCAACTGCAACTGTGGCAGTTGAATAAGCACCACCATTTCTTGTAACATTAAACGTTGCTTGTTCACCTGTGTTTTGTAAATTTTGTCCACCAATTGCTGTGTAACTTGCTGTTCCACCTGGTGCTGTACCTGTAGCAGTAATTCCTGTGATTGCTCCTGAGGCATCAACAGAGGAAATAGTAATTGTAACATCATTGGCCGGACTTGCACCACCTAATGTTGTACCTTGAATTCTAATTGACTGATCAACATAATATCCTGCACCTGGAGTATTAACTGTTACAGTATATGATCCTGCATTTAAAACAACATCAAACGTTCCTGTTGATCCAACTTGGTTAATTGCTTCTCCGTCAAATTGACTTAACTGTGTTACTGTTTTAGTATCTAAGGCCGTACCTGCAATAGTTACACCTGTAATTTCACCAGTGCTGGCATCAACTGCCGAAATTGTAATTGTTGCGTTGTTAGTTACATCAACACCACCTAAGGCACTTCCTAAAATTACAAATTCTTCTCCAGCTAGATAACCTGTACCACCAACAACTACTGATGCAGAATAAGACGTATCTAATCTCGTAACGTTGAATGTTGCGTCTGCACCACCAACTGTGTTAGAAGTGTAAGCTGGATTGTTATAACTTTCAGTGGCATCTGGTGCCGTACCAGTTACACTAATTGTATTAATTCTTCCTGTGCCACTTACTGCATCTACTTTTACAATAGCATCATTGGCAGGACTTGCACCACCTATGTTACTTCCTAATATTTTTAATCTATCACCTGCGGCATATCCTGATGTTGCGTCTGCGGCCGTACCTGATGAACTAAATGATGTTATTGCACCAGTTCCTGCATTTATTCCTGTGACCGTTATTGTTAAATCATTTGCTGGTGATGTACCACCTAAGTTGTTACCTGCAATTATAATGGTGTTTCCATTTGCATAATTTGTTCCTGGTTCATTACCTTGTGTAACTGTATAACTGTTATTATAATTTACTGTAACGTTGAATGTTGCCGCCGCTCCTACAAGATTTTGTCCAGAGGTAATATTAGTATATGATCTTGAGTTTACTGCTGTTCCAGTAATACTAATTGCTGTGATAACACCCGAACCATCAACTGAGTCAATTGTAACAGTTGCATCGTTGGCAGGACTTTGTCCACCTAAATTTGTTCCTGCAATCACTAAAGTTTCTGATGCACTATATCCTGAACCTGCATTAACAAGTGTTACACCATAAGTTGATCCAGTAAAGTTTACGTTTACTGCGGCATCTGTACCAACACCACCGTAAGTATAACTTGGTTCTGTGAAACTGTTTGATGCGTCTGGTCCAGATCCTGCAGATGTAAATGATGTAATACCACCCGAACCATCTACACCAGTGATTGAAATTGTTAAATCGTTTGTTGCATCACCACCAAATTCTGTTCCGTTTATTCTAATTGCATCACCGACAACGTAACCTGCATCAGTGGCTCCTGAATTTTCTGCAACGGTATAGTTATTATTTGCAAGAGTAATGTCCCAAGCCGCACCAGTTCCTGTACCACCTTGTGTTACACCAGTTCCATTGTTTGCATAGGTTGGTTGTGCTAAACTTACTGAATAAGTATTGTTTGTGTAGGTTAAATCAAATATTGCACCTAAACCATTTCCGTTTAAGTTAGAACCTGCTACATTAGAATAACTTCCTGTACCATCAAAAGCTGATCCTGTTGCTGTAAAAGTAACTACTGATCCACTTGAATCGATTGAATCAACTGTAATTCTACAATCATTAGTTCCTGTTTGTCCACCTAACAAGTTACCAAGCACAATAATTACATCGCCTACTAGGTAATTGTCTCCACCTGTACCATTTAGCACAGCGGTATAATTTCCGCCTGCTCTATCAATATCAAAAGTTGCTCCAGTACCAGTTGGATTTACATTTGTTCCTGCAAGTCCTGTATAGTTAACATTGTTTCCAACAATAGGACTTGTTGTATTACCATCTAGGTTTACATTGTTTCCACTTACACTTGAAACATGAATTGCATTTCCGTCACCTCTGTCTATGGCCTGTCCTGCTAATATGCCTGTAACATCGCTAACTGCTATTTGGTTTACACCTGCGGCGTAATCTGCCGCAACTGATAATGTTGCAATTTCACCGCCACTGCCTGTAACAACAGTAACCTGAGCACCTGAGGCAACTCCTGTTCCTGCATTTACACTTGCAACCAAGAATGTTAAGTCTGGTGCACCACCGCCTCCTATTGAAGCATCTGGTACAGTGATTGTGTCACCTACAGCGTTGTTTCTACCACCTAAAAAGTTACTTGCTATGCCGGCACCTGAGCCATCGATTGTAACAGTCATTGTGCCTACAATTAATTCTGCTGTAACACTAGATGATGTTGCATTTGTAACTGTATATGTTCCTGGTGTTCTTGACGCACTTGCCGCCGAATAAGTATTAACCGTTGCAATTTGTCCTGAAACGTTTTGCATCGGAGCACCAATCTCTGGTGTGTTACCAATCCATGTAACTTTATCACTGCCATTCAAAGCACCTAATGGGTTTGTAAATACACCTGCTGTACCTTGCGAAAGAATAGTAAATGTAGGAACACCAATTGCCGCTCCTGTATAAAATCCACCTTCTCTTAACTGTGTGTAGTAAGTTGAAAGCACTTGATTGTTTGCTGTACCAACTTTAGATTTTGCAAAATATGTAAATGTACTTGCAGTAGGTACAGTCGATACAATAAATGAACCTTCTGCTCTACTTGCCCCTTGAATACTATTTTCAAGTGCCTTGATTGTAATTGGAGTACCAGCAGTAATACCGTGTCCTCCAACTGTTGTTACTGTAATTAAACTTTGTCCTACTCCACCTGTACCAGTTGAAGCATCTGTTTTAACACTTGCTACAACTTTATCAGTACCTGGAACTTCGTATATACTTGGATAACCTCTTTGCATAGCAATGGCTTGCCACTTCGTAGGCTGTAATCCATATTCAAAGTCAGCGTCAAGCATGGATACTGAGTTTGAAACTCTCATACGTTCAATAGCATCAGTACCAAAATCAAATGGTCTAATTCTCATTTCACCTTGATCAATGAAAATTTGTAAATCGTCAGTTGAATGATATAAAGGTATTCTTTCTACAGTTGGTAAACTGTCTAAACCATTAGCAATTACACTGGTAGTAATTTCAAAAAGTTGTGTTACTCTTGTTGTCACACCAGCTTCTGGTAAAGATAAAAGTGTGTTTTGTGCAACAGCACTTCCACCTGACTGTAAAGTTGTCCAAGTTGTGTTTGTTAATACATATCCGTTAATTAAATCCTTAAGCCAGTTTCTAATGGTCGTTTCAGGAGTTCTTGTTCCTGTTATCAACGGTGTTGTTTGTACCCAATATGTTTTTGCTTGATCATATGTGTAACCATTGCCGCCATATTTTATATCATTGACCAAAGCAGTAAGTTCTTGATTAATGTCTCTTTCCATCGCAACGGAATTATAACTGTAACCGTCAAACGTTGATCCTGCTGTTGCTGTTGAAACTGCATTGGCCACATAAGCCAAAGTTTCCTTCTTCAAGAAGTTCATGTTTGCATTTAGTACTGCTATTGCATTTGGAGAATACTCAACGTTGTCTGTATCTTTCTTAAGATAAACTGTTGTTACTGTTCCTGTTTTTTCTAAGAATTTAGGAAAGTCTTCTTCAATACCTTTTGTTAATTTGTCAGTGTCATCTGTTTGGTATTGTACAGTTGCACCTAATTCTGGATCACTAAAATTAAACAACACTTCGTTGTTTGTAGTGTCTGTCATTAACAATAAATCATTTGTTGGAATACGTGTTTGCATTTTCACACTTGAAATTTTTGATCTGTCAAGTGCAGGAACATTATCAAGACCGTTTTGAATAACGTCTGTGATAATTGCCATCAATGCAGTAATTCTAGTATCTGCTCCTGATTCATATGCAATACCTGAATTTGTGTATTGTGTTGTTACCACAGGACTTTGTTTTGTTGTGTAAGCTGTTTGTGGTAAAATGTAATTGTTAATTAAACTTACAATAAAGTTTTTGGTTAAAATTTCTGGTTGTCTATCACCATCAAGCTGTGGTGTTGAGTTGATCCAATACTTACTTGCTAGATATCTTGCCTGTGCATTTCCACCATAACGCAAATCAAATATTACACCACCGTTTCCATCAGTGCCTTCTAAATTGTATCCTGTATCTCTTTCACACTTGGGAGAATTGTATGTATAGTTGTACCAAGGGCTACTTGAATTACCTGCATTAAGAGTAACCTGTTCAGCAATCCAACCAACAGCTTCGTCTTTGATAAATTCAATGTTATTTTTTATTAGCTCATAAGCATTAGGATACCTATTACCTGAAAGTGGAATTCCCGGTTGAAATATATACGTATCTATCTTTTGTTTAGCCATTTATTAACTTCCCAATGCTATTGCTAGTGCAGTTGCTCTGCTGTCTACATATCTTTTGTTTGCAACATTAGTCTTTAATGTAGGGGTTGCCTGCACCTTTGCACTAGTAAATTCTGCCGTAGTTGGCGTTGTATCACCAATTACTGTATTATTTATCGTACCTGCGGTTGCTGTAAGACTGTTTGTTTTCACTATTCCAGGCGTTGTAACACCTATATTCATGTTGTCAATTGTGCCTCCAGCCGCTGGATTTACCATAAGTGTACCAGCACTACCAGTTGGAGCAATTCTTATATCAGCGTTTGTGCCTGAAAGTGTTACATTATCCAATGCAGTTAACCTTTGAGCAGTGATATCCATGTTGCTAATGGTACCGCCATTTGATGGATTTATAACGACTGTTCCTGAACTGCCTGTTGGTGACAATGTGATCACAGCATTTTCACCCTGTGCTGTGATGTTACCTGTTGTTAAAATACTTGAAAAACTTCCAACTCCAGTGATTGTTGGATCAATTATTGTAAAAGTACCAATTGGATTGTTGTCTCCATCTGCATAATACAAAGTATTAGGAGCATTTGTTGGTACAGTAAAAGTCACCTTGCCTGAAAACAATCCTTGTGCTTCAGAACCTTCTTTTTTAGTTGATTGATCTGTGCTTAAATGTGTTACACCGGTATCATAAGCTGTGTAACCTCCACTGTCTGCCTGCACAATGTTGAATGTTAAGTTACCAAGTGTTTGTCCTGCTTGGTTTGTTGTTCTTAAAATTAAGTTGAATACGTATGCACTACCTCTGGTCAATGTAACACCAGGATTTGATTTTAATTGTGTTGTGCTACCTGGTTCAAATTCACCATCAAATGTAAAATTACCACCAGCATCTCTTACCACATAGTCACCAGATACATCAGTTGTTTCTTCTGTGACAGTATAAGTTACACTTCTTAGTGTAACGTTACCTGCTTCATCAACTGTGAATCCAGGTGATTTGAATCCATGTTGTGCTTCAAAGGGTGATTTAACAACAGCCATTACAGTTCTCCATACATATTTATCTGCATTTAACTCACCACTATTAATCCGTGCATAGCACTATGATATTGACAGTTGTAATGATACGTGCCTGTGGTATTTGGTGTCCAAGTTATGTTGCCACTTGTGGCTCCTTGTCCCGTTGCCGCTGGTGTTGTTACCTGATAAGCTGTACCAGTACTGTTGGTTGTTTTCAAAAACACCGGATGTCCTGGTGCATTTACAGTAATTGTTAAATTGTCATTTGTGTTAATATTGATCTGTGCATTGTTTCCGCTCACAGCACCATTTCTATCTGTGCCTGACAGTGAATAAGCACCTGCACCAACATTTGTCATTGTGATGGTGTAGTTGTTACCTGGTGTTATGCTGGTATCATTGATGCCCACATTGATTGTTGCTTCACCATTGTCTAATGCAATGGTAAAAGTTTCTGCACCTTCAGTGGTTGCATCTGCTGTGACATTGAATACTCTTGATTCTTGTGAACCAACAATGAAGTCTCCTGTCAACGCACCGCCACCTATGTCTGCACTTTGTATTCCTGTAATGGTGTATGGTAAACTGGTTCCATTGGCCACATTGGTTGTTGTAAGAGTGATTGTGAACGCACCACCTTCATTAACACTTGATGAACTGGTTGATAATGCGTAACTTGGCACAGCCGCCGCCTGTGAAGTGTCAGCTATGATTACCTGTGCCTGTGCTTCACCATTGTCCAATGCTATATTGAAACTTTCAACACCTTCTGTTGTGGTATCTTCTGCCAACGTGAAGTCAAAAAAGTCTGTTGTGCCTACCACGAATGTGCCAGTCAACGATCCTGTGGTTAAATCATTAGCATCAATGCCAGTCACTGTGTAATTTAATTGTGTGCCTGCTGTGACATTTGTGGTTGCAAGTGTGATTCTAAATGTGCCACCTTCATCAACGTTGGATAGGTTACTGCTCAATTGATATGTGATGGCAGGTGTTTGTGATGTGTCATTGATTGACACAGCCGCACTGGTTGTCTTGCCATCAAGTGTCATGGTAAATGTTTCAGTTCCTTCAGATTGAAGATCAGCTGTGACTGGATATGTGAAAGTTTCCGTTTGGCCAACTATAAAGTTTCCTGTCAAATTTGCACCACCTATATCTGCACTTTGTACACCAGTGATAGTGAATGGAACCACTGTGCCTGCATTTACATTTGTTGTGATCAATGTTATGTTGAATGATCCACCTTCGTTTACACTTGAAGTTGAACGTGAAAGTGTGTATGTTGGTGAATATGCACTTGCACTTGATCCAGCAATAACAGGTCCTGGTTCATTCAGTGTTGCATAGTAGTTTGCACTATGTATGATTTTTGCTCCAACGATTGCTGAAGAGTCATCTTGAATTCTTGGATATGCCATCAGTTTAAAATAAGCATCTGTTACTTCAACTTCAAGCTGTAATAAATCGTCTCCTAGATTACTACGGCCATAGATCACTATGTTTGCTGTGCTTGTACTTGCTGTACATAAGCATTTTATTATCTCTTTACGTGCTGAATTAACATCACAAGCAATGGTGTATTCAACGCCAAAATAAGAGCCCACATACCAACGATCTATCTCAGTTCCTGCCTCCACAAGTGTAGCTGATGGGCCTGCATAAGCCAGGTTAGCACCATCTCTGAATTCAACTGTGTTGTTTTGTCCTCTACGTAGGAACTTTGATATGTCAAAAGCCATTAATAATCCTCTTTAGTATATTTACCTAATTAACAGAGGTCACTGCTCAAAACCGTTTTACCGCTTTTTACCGCTTCGCGGTCCTTAAAATGCTTTTTACCGCTCCGCGGATTCCCGCATAATACCCAAGTACCACATATCTAACGGATACTGTTTACTTGCAAAATCATGTGTAATTTTTAAATTATTTTTTTGCAACATTGGCTCGAAAATGTTAGGATTAGATCCCCATACATTTTCAGCTAACACTATTATACCATCTTTTGACAAATAATCACCTACATTATCAAAAAAATCTTTGTGTATTTTCCAGTCTTTGTCTTTGTATTTTCTTGGATCATCATAATGTTGCACATATGGGTCCATGTTAAAATGAGGAGGATTTGCAACAATCAAATCAAAAGTTTGTTTGGGTATTTCTTTAAAATTATCACTCAAGAAAAACTGTGCATTATGGTCTAAATTATTTGCAAGTATAGTTTGTAAAACAGCTGGTTTGTTTGGCTCCCAAATATCTGACAAAGTTATCTTTTCAACCACTCCTGTAAACAATAAACCAAATCCCCAGAAGCCCGGGCCACTACACCATTCAAGTGCATTAAAAAATTTTCTATCTCCTGATATAAAACTGGTGGCATCAAGAAAATCATCAATCATTGTGTTACCACAACCATCAATTTCGTCAGTCCAGTAAATTTTTTTGTCGAAGTATTGGGTATGTTTATCCGGCATTTTTCAATGTAATTAGTTTTTTGTATTCAGGTAGATATAGATATTCAATTTTACTGTTGGCTAATGTGCGTACAGCATCATCTAATGTTTCTACTAATGGTTCACCACCCAAATTAAAACTAGTATTGAAAATAATAGGCAAGCCTGTTTCTTTTTTCCATGCTTTAATTAATTTATAATAGTTAGGATTTTGTTTTTCACTGACTGTTTGTATTCTACAAGTTCCATCAACGTGTATAATTGAAGGAATCTTTTCTGCAATACCATCTTGACAGTTTACTGCATACATCATGGTTGGTGAAGATTTCATTCCACGTAGATCAAACCAATCAAGAGCGTCTTCTTCAAGTATACTTCCTGCAAAAGGTCTAAAATATTCTCTACGTTTGATTAAATTTACATGATCCTTACCATCTGGGTCACTCGGATCATACATTATAGTTCTGTTACCTAATGCACGTGGACCATTTTCTGAACGTCCTTGCCATATAGTACAAATATTTCTATCTTTTAAGATTCCTACTACTTTTTCATCGTCAGCATCTTCCCATGTAGCATTATATTTGTTTACTATTTCTTCAATTTCATTTAATGAGTGACAATATGCAGGTCCTTCATACAAAGTTTCCTGTTGTTCCTGTCTTGTAATGTCTTTTGTAAGTTTTCTATGCATCAACATAGCGGCACCCATGGCCGTACCTGCATCATTAGATACTGGTTCTACGTATATTTCAATATCTGTATCTTTTAAGGCGTCAAGATAGAAATAATTTGCTACACAATTAAGTCCATAACCACCACTTATTACAACTTTATTTTTTCCTGTGATTTCTGCGGCTTGTTTTATTAGTTTTGCTACCTGTTCTTGTGTTTCAGTTTGTATTGCATAAGCTAAATCTCTTCTGTTATCTAATTTACTTACATCTTCGTTATCATGTGTTTGTAAATAATCAAAAAAGTTGTAATTTACGTGAGCACCATTAGGATATGTTGGTACAATTAGTTGTCTATCTGGTATAGGCCATAAAGTATCGTCTCTAAAAATTTTAGGACACTTGTCATTGGCTTTTCCATATGGAAATAGTCCCATTGTTTTGCCTGCTTCAATAAAACTAAAGCCACAGTATTCAGTTACTGCTTCATATGCCTTAACTATTCCTGCATTTTCAGTTAAAAGTACGTCATGTTTGCTATCACTACTTTCATCATACAACTCACTTGACATATTTTTTAAATATTGATTAGTCAAAGGACCGTTTGTGCCTAAATGTTTATATTTTGTTGTAAATGTATCAGGATAATTACAATCAAAAATAGTTTCTGTTTCCCAAACCGTCATAGGATCTTGACTTGTTTGTAAATCTATAAAAGTACCAGCACCATCTACTATTAATGCCGCGGCAGTATCAAATCCTGATCTATAAAAGGCACAGGCGGCGTGTAATTTGTGATGGATATGACTCATGTCTACCACTTGTGGGTGTGCTGAGCCGTCATATGGCTTTCTACTAATTAATCCTAACTTTCTAGCAAGACCTGTATACACATCATCACCACTGAAATCAACTTTTCCAGCAGTTGCTTGTAAATTTTGTGTATGTGCAATTACTAACCAATCAAGTTTGTCAGTATATTCAAGAATTTTAACCATACTTGCATATGGACCACCATCATATTTTTGTCTTGTTAACCTTTCTTCTTCGATTGCAAAAATTACTTCACCATCTTTTAGAAGACAAACACCTGCATTGTGTCCTCTGGCTATCCCTGCTATCCAAACTGGTTTTTTCTTCATTTAAAATCCTCTATAAGTCCTGTCCCAATTTACGTTTTGCGATATCTTTGCAATAGTGTCCTTATAGTCGTCACTTTTCAAAGCATTAACACTATCTATCAAATTTTCTTGATCCAAACTTGGAATCTGGTTGTGATCTTTTACCCAACTCAAGTGTTGTGATGGACTAGGATGTAATTCTATCCATTTATTACCTTGATCATCAGTAAACCACCAACTTTCATTTGGCATATTCCAAGCATGAAGACCTAAAGCACAAAGCCAATGTTTACCTTGTAGTATATGCCTGTATTCTTCTAAATTATATTCTTGAAATGCGTCTGCAAGTTCGGGAGTATTCCTTAAATTTTCTCCGTGTCCTTTTTGATGTGGAATATCAGTGCCTAAAGTTTTTAAATCACTTATGCTTGTGAAATAAAATTCGCAACCTGTTGATTCTAACAGTCCTTTTGTCAATTGTATGTAATTTAGTGTGTGTAAGAAGAATGCCTTCTCATCATAAAATGTATCAACCCATTTTTTGTCAAAAATGTCTTCGTTTTGATAACTGAAAACACTACCTTTTGTTTGCCAAGGTTCTTTTTCACTAAATTTTAGATAATCATGTCGTAAATGACTTGTCCATTGAACAATAACTTGGTCATTTTTTGTGAATTTGTTTTTTATGTGACATTCTGCAACACGTTCAGCAATAGCTCTGTTGCCTATTCCTGCATGACCCCAGTTTTCGAAGTGTTCAACTTCTAATCCTAATAGGTCTGCCCATGTTGGCCAATTCCATGAAGTATACGAACAACCGAATGTAAACAGTCTTCGCATTAATCTTCCTTGTACTTATGGCCTATTCTTTCTTTACCTGTCAAACCGTTTGTAACACTTTGTACAATAATATCTTCTACTTTGTCATTCATTGCCATAATACCGTCATTGACTCTGTCGGAATATTCGTCATGTGTTAGTCTTATAGGTGAATAGACTCTTGCACCTTCACCCATATCAAGTATGTCTATGTTTTCATCACCAGGATAACTTACATTTACCGGATATGTAGAACCTATTACAACTGTTGCTTTCTTTTCTAATGCGTGTACCATGTGTTGTCCTGAACTATCACAACCTAAAAAGTAATCTGCACTTGCAATAATGCCTGCCCAGTGTCTTAAACTCGCACCCATTGGACTTGCAACTGGTTCTTTGACTTCGTGTTTATTAAAATCAATACCAAACTCTGCCATATGTATTACGCCAAACTTTTTAGATAATTTTTTTACAATAGCAACGGCATTTTCAGCCTCAAAACTTCTACCACTGTAATCAGATATCATACCATTTTCATGATGTACTGTTCTGCCAAATGGTTGAAACACTAAAACTTTATCTTTTTTTGTTTTTTCCCTAACTTCATCAACTAATTTTTTACCAAACACCATTTCTTCTCTGCTTAATCTGATTCTTGGTCTAGGTAATTCTCTTAATCCTTTGTTGTTTATGGAAATATCATATGCTTCTGCAATACTACATTGTTGATTGTAATACTCATACACTCTGTAAGGTTCAGGTGTGATTAAATTTCTTGTTTTTAGTTTATCTTCAAATAAACCTTTGTGCCAATGATCGTATGCTCTTTTATATAATGTAGGATGTCCTTTGTAAAAGTCTGTGCCACCCTCACATACAATTACAAAATCATCATCTGGATTTTCCTTTTCAAATAATTCTAATGCAGGAATTGATGCAATAAGTCTACCGGCGCCGCCATTAACAAATATGGCCGAGTTTCTTTTATCTTTTGACATTTATTATCCTTTAATATGCGTAATTCAGTGCTTTTTGCACTACACAATTATTTAAAGAATAACGTATTAGGAAGTTTGTTTTCTGGCAGTAATAGTACCAATGACTCTGCTGTTTCCTTTAGCGTCTGTAGGCGCCGCAGGTAGTCCATCATCAATACCATCGTCAAATGATGTGTTATTTGTGCTTAAATCTAAGCGAGACAAGTCACTTGCAGAGTAATTACCACCCATTTCTGGTGGAATAAAGTGGCAAGTTGCTGGGTGATATGTGTGTTCCATTAACCAACCATCTGCTGGATTATCTCTGTTTGCTTCTTTAGTACCATCTGGTATGTTATCACCAAGTGTTGTGTCAGCACTCATACCATCTACAACTGCACCGTAACGTCCAGTTTGTCCTGGGAACTGATCATTTTCACCCCAAATACCTGGTGTTAATGCTTTTGGTGATTGTGGAATTCTAACTTTCCAAGGATCAATACGTACATTTTTTTCTAACGTAAATTTTGCACCACTACCTGATCCTGAATATGTTGTTGCTGGTTCATCAATTGTTTTTGCTTCTTTAATATGACGAGCATTAAAGGCGTTACGTGTTCTTACTCCTGTAATAGCACCGTCACCGTCAACACTTGTTATAATAATTGTAACATCTAAGTTGGGTGATTCATTTGGATTCATTGAACTTGTATTGTCTAATGTAGTATCTGCAAAGTCAAATCCTGGTCTTGCACCCATTGGTGCTGACAAGTCATCTAATGTTCCTATTTGTGAATCTGTAAAACCTAGTGCAGTTGCTGGAACAGTAATTTTTTCATCTTTGCTGTATCCTGTACCTGCCGCTTTGATTGTAATTTTCCAAGCCGCACCGCATAATTCTGGTAAGTCTCTTAATTCTTGTCTAAAATTTGTCCACTTTGTAGCAAGTTCTGCCGGCATATCATCTGATACGTGTGAGTCTGACCATGAAAGTTGTGACCAACGTGTTTTCTTAATGTCATCATAGTTAACGTGTGGCTTTAAGAATGGAAATGGTGTGTTCCATTCTTTCTTAACTGGATCATAAGTAATTTCATCTCTGTCATATGTATGATCTGGTGTTGGAACTTTAGGCTCAATGTGTACAAAATTTTTACCATAAATATCTTTTATTGGTAATGTTTCTGATACGTGTTCTCTTCCTTCTAAGAATAAAGTGTCTTGGTGTACTTCCATAAGTTCACACAACAATGGATTTTCTTTACAGTCTACCAACACCATGTATTCGTGTGCTGATGGAACAAAATCTGCTTCAACTTCATATGAATATTTTACTTCACCTGAACGTTTGTTGTCTGCTTTTCTCATAAACACCCACATTTTTTCTGGGCCTTTATAAGTCCATTGACCTACTTTACCTTCATTTGTAGTTTGATACAAATATGCATCGGGCATATCATATGAAAACTGAACTTCAATTTCGTTTTTTCTATTCTGTGCGTCTAATCCGTGTCCCATAATTATATCCTAGTAGTATACCACATAAACAGCACCTTCGGCACCTGGTGATCCACAACAACATCCACCTCCATAAGCAGATCCGTGTACTCCACCTCCACCTGGCCATGATCCAAATTGATCACCTCCACGTGTACAACAACCGTTTGGTCCTATTCTTGGTCCTGATTGTGCCATTGGCGCAACCGGTGTAAATTGTAATCCTCTATCTCCACAATGCTGTGATCTTTGTGAAGATCCTGTGTAACTTGCTATACCAAAGTCAACGTTGTTTGGTTGGTGTTCACATCTATAACAAGACATACAACATCCATAACAACCAAAGTATCCATGACAGTGAGTACAGTTAGAACAACCACCTCCACAAGCAACAGCACAAAAACATGATCCGCCTGTTGGTGTTCCCATAACGAAACTGTTGTGTCCTGCATAGTTGTTACCTGCATATAAACAACATCCTGATCTACCTGCACAAATTGTAAATGAGTCTCCACTCGCAACTGCTGTAGATTTAATTGCGTATCCTCCGCCGTCAGCAGGCATACCGTGCATACAGCAACAGCCACCTGTTCCTGAAGCACCACCGCCCCACATTTCAAATACGACAAAAGTAGCACCATTTGGTACTACGAAATTACAACATTTTCCTCCGTTGTTATTGCAACAGAATCTTGATGATGGTGGAACGCCTCTTGCCTGAGCCGGCCACGCTTCATTATGATCACTGTTCCAAGCATAACTTACTGTAAATGCAGTAGGAGCCTTGACACCTGTATCATAACCTGGTACAAAAGATCTTAAACTTGACATCTATACTCCTCCTTATCCTATATCGGATTGATAGTAAACTACTACTAATCCGCCTGCGCCTGGACCACCACAGTAACAAGTACCGTTGTGTGTATGAAGTGTACCACCACCTCCTCCTGGGAAGTCAGCTGGTCCATCTGCTTCTCGTCCATGCGTTTTATAACAATTATCTCTAGTCATTCTAGCACCTTGACCACCCATTGGTGCTGAAGTCATGTTCTCCCATGATGAACTAGAACACATTGATGTTCCTGCTCCACCACCGTTGAATCCACAAATACTAAAATCTGCTCCTTTTACACAACCACATACCATATTAGGACATCCACAATGTCCTCCCCATGCAGTTCCAAATCCGCAAACAGCACAACCGTATCCACCACCTGATGAACATAAACAGAAGTAAGTTCCGTCACAACATCCATTTGATGAACAAGCATAACTACCGCAACCTGGACAGCCCATTACTGGACGACAGCAACCTCTTGCTCCCGCACATAAAGTAAATGCCGCACCTGGTGTAATTTCTGCAATTTTTCTTCCATATGATCCTGATCCACCTGGGAATCCTGCCATACAACAACAGCCACCGCCGCCGTCTCCGCCTGCACCCCAAGTTTCAAATGCCGCCCATTTTGTATCTGAACTTGAAGTCCATAAACAACAGCATCCTGGGTTACTGTTACGTGTAGTATCCATGTTTGTGTGGTAAACATAGATTGAACGCAAAGCCATAGCCGTTGCGTCACCGCCTAATTGTAACAAAGTTCTTAATGCAGACATCTATATCTCCTTATTAACCTATTCCTACACCGTCATCTGCTGGTGGTTCAGCATATCCTCCAGTCACTGGTTCTTCTGGAAACTTAACCATATGTGCTGGAAATTCATCTGCTTCACCTCTTTTCCATGTAACAGGTATATCTCTTAATTTTTGTCTAAACTCTATCCAAGGTTGCTTGACTGAGTCTGGAGAATCACTAGCTACTTTTGAATCAGTAGCATCAAGTCTATCATTTCTTAATTGTGTGAGTGTTTCCCATGTCTGCCAAGGTTGTTTCCAAGTCAAAGTCCAATTTCCTGATGCTTCATCATGAGTTGATAATGTTCTCTCATATGCGTGATCTGGATATGGTGGCCAAGGATAAGAATACTTACCATAACCTGTTGGTAATTCTACGTCTTGATCTGTTTGAGTTAGTGTAACTGTGTGTGGTAAAAATATTGCACACATTAAGGTATCTTCACCTTTACAATCCAAAATTACAACACGCTCCCCGTCTGGTGCTGTATCCGTTGATGGATTATAATGAAAATCTTCATCTGGTGGATTCTGTGCTTCAGTATTTCTACCTGTTACTTGATCTACGAACACATACAGTTTTTCTGGTCCTGTATACGTTGCAGTAGCCGTATCTCCCTTTGAATTTGTTTGAGACAAATAATCATCGGGGATATCATATGTAAATTGCTTTGTTATTTCTGTAGCCATTTTATGTCTCTTCCTTTATATTTATTTCCTATTCATTAAGAGTATGAAATCTTAACCATTCCTCCTGAGCCCCAGTGTCCCCAACAGCAACCGCCTCCACAGCCTGTTCCGTTGTATCCACCGTCTGCTGGATATGGTTGAGCACAACCCCATCCACAACCTGAACACGTCATTGGCTTACCGCAGTAATCCTTGCCGTGTCTTGTCATTCCACCTTTTGGTGGTCCACTTACATAATCCCACATTTGGTTGTGACAATAGTGAGTATGAAAAGTAGAATTTCGTGAGTGCCCTAATCTGAAGTCACCTTGTGTTCCATCGGAAATACAAGAACATCCGTAACAACAGTTATAGGCATAGTGAGCATGACAGTTAGTTCTTCCTGTACATCCTCCTCTAGCACACGTTGTTGGGATACCTGATCCTGTCACGTATGACGTTGAACCATCGTATCCTAAACAATCTCTTTCGCAACAGTTTCCGTTACCTGCCGCACAAACCGTATATTGGCATCCAGCCACTGTGTTCACAGTTCTAATTGCATAAGAACCGCCTCCTGCATTCTGTGAACTCCACATACAGCAACAGCCGCCGGCTCCCGCCGCGCCTGCACCCCATAATTCGAAAGTTACATTTTTAATATCTGCTGGCACCGTCCATAGACAGCAACATCCACCATTATTAATACCTCTATTGTTATTATAGATGTATACATATTTGGTAGGTATTGATGCACCTTCTACCTGATCGGCCATTAACGTTCTTAATCGTGCCATAGTAACTTCCTCTCTATAATCTTACGTACCTGAAATTATCCAACCGTAAGTTGGTCCAGTGTATATAAAAGTAACCGCGATGTTATTAATATCGAGTACCAAGTCCTCAGCTAGATTCTGAATTTTTGCTCCGTTTCTTGCAATGGTAACATTGTTTGTATTAAAGTTACCAGTTACATCCACGACTTGAATAACATCGTTTACTAACAAACTTGTTGAAAGTGGAAAAGTGATTGTAAATGCTCCCCCAGATGAATTAGCAAGAATTCTATCATTAACTGTGGCGGTAAAAGTAGTTGATACATTTCGTATAACACTACTTGCAGTTCCAGTTGTTGATATATATCTTCCCATTTTTCTTTCCTTTTATGTATTTATCATTTAGCCCGTAGAGGTCTCAATACCTAACGCAACGGCGCTTACATTTGCGGCAGATGAATAAACTACCAGAATTTGCCCTGCCGCCATTGCAATTCCTGATCTTTCTAATACCCCTTTGGGTAAAAGCTCGACATCGTACTCGATGTATTCGCTTAACTGCGGTGATCCCGCACTTGCGACCGCAACTCTTATCGACACAGCACTATTCCCTCTATTGCAGACAGATAAAGTAACAATCCCGAAGGTGTTAGCTGGTACTGTGTACAGAGAAGTATTAGTAGCCGCTGTCAAGTCTGCGTGTCCTAGTCTTCCTGTGGCCATTTAGTTTTCTCCTTTTTAACTCAATAAAAATTGTTGCATCGCTACTGGTGATCCACTTATACCACCAGTAAAGTTCATTGTTGCAGTTATATTTATCGGAACATTCGTTGTTGTAGTAATCGTATTGCCCGAAATATGAACTACCCCTGCTGTAACAGTATTTACGTTCAATTCTGAAGCACCACCACCAATTTGGGACGTAATATACGTCTTAATTGCTTTTTGTGTTGGCACAATACTATCGGAATTTGCCGCAAAAGTACCGTCTGTACTAAACTCGTTAACTGTTGCTCCAGTTCCTCCTAGTGCAACACTACCAAGTTGTAGTTCTTGTAACCCTGTGATGCTAAATGCATCTGCGTTCAACGTAGCAACACCTGTTGCCTGTTCAACGTTAAACAATCCACCAACTCTGAAGTTACCATCTTGGTCAGTAGATGTAAAGAACACTCTTCCACCGCCGCCTGTTACTGTTTCATCATTTGGATCAGCTGGTATTGTTGGAGTTCCTGGGTAATTTGTAGTTGTAAATCCACCAGTACCAACGTCAAGGAAGTCATGACCAGTTAATCGAACCTGTGAATATCTTATTCTCATCTCCACAGATGTTCCATGTGCTGGTGCATCATTGATCGCCATGTCTGGTGAAAGTTGTAATAATGCTGAGTATGGATTAGATCCTGTTAATCCTGTAACACTAACAAGTTTGAAAACTGTGTTTGGTAAGTGACTGAATACAACGTTTGCTCCCGCTTGTGGAATGCTTTCCATTGCTTCAACTTTTACATATTTTCCTGACTGTTTAGCATCTCTGAATCCTGCGCCATATTTTACTTTACCGCCGGATACATAAGCAGTTCCATTTTTATAAACTGCTGGGAATAATAAATCATTATCCAAATATAATTGTAATGTATTTCCATCAATTACTTTAACAAAATAACTATTTGCGTTTAATTGTGTTGTTCCAACTATCTCTGAAATAGTAATTTTTGTTCTTTCTAAAATATTATGCGTTGCAACTGTTAAGTTAACACAACCAGCACCACCATTAGTTGGCATTGAAGCTAATCCGTTTGCAATAGTTTCTGTAACTATGTCAATTAGTTCTCCAACTTTAGTTTGTCCTGCCGCTTCACCATTGTTTGAATTAGTTGTTTGTGTAGTGACTGATTGTAATGAACTGTAAGATGTATTATCTAAAATGTAATCTAATAAAATAGTTTTCATTTGTACGAAACTTGCAATTCTTTGTTGTTGTGCATTTGGTAATTGTGTTTGTGTTCCAATCCAATATGCTCTTGCCGCCGCAGTTGTGTCTTTAGTTCCACCAAACTTGACATCATTTGCAAGTGCATCAATTAATGTACCTGTTTGTGTTTCCCATAAGTCTGCATCATAAATGAATCCATCCCATAATGTTCCACCTACTGTTGAAATTTGGTTGTTGATCCATGCAATAACTTCATCTTTAACATATTCTTTGTTAGCTGTTAACAATGTATTTGCATAAGGATTTTCACTGAATGAAACTCCTGTGATGTTTTTCTCTGAACCTGTGTCATCTATTGTTGCAGTAAGAGTTGTGTAACCTGTACCTCTTGAAGTAAATGATGGTTGATTCAATACACCGTCTCCAATGAATACTTCTAGAGGAGCATCTGCTGTATTGTTAGGATCAGTAAATGTAACTGTTGGAGGTGTTGTGTAAGAAGCACCTGGGTGTATAATTCTTACTTCACTAATTTTACCATCTGCAACTTTGGCTCTTGCCAATGCTTGAGCAGTTGCAGTTGATCCATCATTGCCAGGAGCACTAATTACTACTCTTGGTTCAACACTATAAACTGTTGTGTTGTCTAAAGCGGCCTCAATTGCTCTACCACTTACGATTTGATCCCAACCGTCACTTCCATCTGAATATTTTTTAATTGTAGCAACTTTTGTACCTGCGTTGTATGTGTTTACGTAACCGTACTGTCCAGCACCTTTACCACCTGTTAAAAATACTGCCATACCAACATACGCGGCACTTAAAGCTGTGTCAGTGTTGGATAATGTAATTTGTGTACTTGTACCAGCCTGTGGTGTGTTTGTCGCAAATTTGTAATCTGCACCACCAAATGTATTTGCGTTACCTGTTAGTCTAATTTCCATTACACCACCAGTACTAGTTACTGGAGTTAATCCAGTTACGCCGTAACCGTCACCACTTAAACTAATAGTTGTAGTTGATACATTGTAATCTCTTCCCGCATTTGCATATTCTAATGCAATAATATTATTGTTATCTGTTATAGTTGCTGTTACAACTGCCTCAAATGATCTGTTGTCAACGTATGCTTTGATAGGAGTTTCAGTTAAGTCAACACCTTCTGCAACTGTACCAAAGTCACCATAAGATGAGTTACCATTTGTTGCTCTAATTTTTCCGCCGTTCTCTGCAAGGTATCCCATGTGTCCATAATATGAGAACACAGAAACAAGTTCTGCTCTACCTAAGTTTGTAACCCAAGCACCAATACCTTGATCTAAAATTTGTGTAAAGTCGTTTGCAACGATAGAATCGTTACCACCTGCGTGTATGTCACCGTCTACCTTCATTCCAATACATTTTGTTCCAAAAGTTGTAACATTTTGTACGTAAGGTGAACGTGTTGAAATCCATGCTCTTGTATCTGCTGGTCCCCAACTTGGATCTAATGAAACAAAAGCACCAGCTGTTGGACGTTTAGTTCCGTATGCGTTTTCTGATCCTAATGTTCCTGATAAACCTCTAACAGTACAGTTTCTTAAACCAGTTCCATTCTGCATATAGAACATATCTGAAGTTGAAGATCCCATAATTGAATTTACAAGATATCTTGCTGATGTCAAGGACATATAGTTTCCAAAGTTTTCTAAATCCCACATGATACCTTCAAGGTAACGTTTTAAATCATCTCTACATTTTGCTCCATGTTTAGATCCATATAGAGCTTCTTTTTCCATGTATAATTTAGTATTGTTTGCTTTGATATATTCTTGTCCTTCGTAAATTAAAAAGTCTAAGTTTGCAAGTATTCTTCCTCTTGCATATACATCACCAGCTCTGCTGTTTGTAGTTGTTTGTCCTGTTTTTTCTGGATATGCAGTACCAACACCATTAACACCATAATCAATGTAAGCCTTAATTTCTGTAATTAAGTTTGTAGTGTTTGTTACTGATGTTGCGTCACCTGGCTCTCTATTTGTGTCTTGTGTTTGAGTATTACCTGTTGCAATTTCTTGGACATCCATTGTAAAGTTTGCGGCACCACCGCCACCTAATGCACTATCTTGAATAGTAATTGTATCGTTTACAGCATGACCTGTTCCACCAGTTACAACTACAACACCTGTTACAGCACCGCCGGCTCCAACAGTAATGTTAAATGTTCCTACTGTTCCTGATCCTGCTGATGAACCTGTTACTGCATTGTAAGTTCCTGGTGTTCTACTTGCATCTGCGGCACTAAAGCTATCCATTTTTACGTGTGCACCTGCTGGTGTTTTTGTAATTGAATTGTTTTGTATCAAGTCACTCATTACAGCTGATATTCTTGTAAGAGCCGCCATTGATAAAGTTGCATCTGAAGTCAAAGTAATTCCTGTTGGATATACTCCAATGTCAGTTGAACGTAATTCATCTCCTACTAGAGCTGTGTCTGCCGGTATAACTATTGGACAAACTTCTGTGTATGTTCCTGTTTTTACAAAAACAGTTGTGTTTGGTTTTACTTTTGCATCTAATCCTGTTAAATCTCCTGCATCAATAACTTCATTAATCAATGTTATTAATGTTGAAACCTGTGTGCCTATCATTTCTGGAACAACACCTGCTGGATTATATTGTGTTACAGTATTTGATTCACTGTTTAAACTTTGATAGTTTGTTGTTACAACTAAATTTTGTACAATTCTTTGCAACATTGTGTTTACATAACTGTTTACTGCACTTATTTGTGATGCTTGAGAGGCTGGTGCAAAAGAACCTGTTGAGAAATAAGACTGAGCTCTTTCTCTTGAGCGTTCATTACCACCATGGCTTATGTCATAAGCAATAGCATCAACAAGTAAACCTACTAATTCTTGATATTTTGCCGCATCATATGTAAAGCCGTTCCATATTCCACTACCACCTGCGTTTGCTACTTGATAGTCAACATATGATTTACCTGCTTCACGCATGATAAACATTTTGTTACGCATAATAAGATCTTTTGTAAGTGGATTTCTTGGTCCAAATCTAATTTCTCTCATTGCGTGTCTAATTGTTTTCCAAGGCTTGTCAATAGTTACACCATATCCTGGTGCATCTTCATCTGCTCCGCCTTTACCTACATAATAAACTTGATCAACTTGACCAAAGTATGCCCATTCCGGAGCATTACCTTCGTCATTAACTTTTAAAACCTGTCCTGCAATTCCAATTGGTAATCTTGTTGGACCTGATCCACCATAGTAAACTAAATCACCAGCAGTTGTTAAGTTGCCTGATTCAGCACCACCTGATAATAGTTTCCATTCACTACCATCAACATCTTGATCTGGTCTATTTTGTGCACCTGTTTGATCAGCTGTGTGTGCCGTTACACAAATATAAGAGTTGACGTTGTTAATTCCTCTGACTGCATCACCTACATCATAGTAAGTTCCGTTTGCCCAACTGTCTCTCCAATTGATACCTTCATTTAATTTTTCCCAGTAACTTGCATTAGGTGGTCTGTTGCCTGTTGAGTCTGCAATATTAAGATAAGTGTAACCACCAACTCTAACAACATCACCTGTTTTGTATGCTGTGTTGAAAGCCAAGTCAACATTGTTACCTAATGTTTGTGCTGAACTTAATACTAAATTATTTTGGTCTGTGACTGTTGCTACTGTTACTGTTCCAGAAATACCTGTACCAGTTACTACCATGCCTTGTACAATAGTTCCAACATTTGTATCAACTACTAATGCTGTTGTACTTGATATTGCACCATTTACTTTTGCTGTTGCACTTGCATAGTCACCTTTTAAACTAAATCCTGTTGTAAATAAATCCCATGTTGCCGCGTTGTTGTAAGGTATAACGTTGCTGTGATTTGTTTTTGAAACATAACCATATCCACCATATGTAACAAAGTCACCTGGTTGATAGTTAGTTGCTGAATTCCATGAATCTTCAAATTCTAAACCTGGAACAAATTGTGACCAATTGGTTGTTTGTGTAATTGTTGCAACTTGGAATGTTAAAGATGCACCACCGCCACCACCTAGGTCGCCATCTGTTACTGTGATAACATCTGTTGCTGAATGTCCTTCACCACCTTTTACTATTGTAATAGATGCCGCTCCAGTTCCATCAATAGTAATATTAAATCTTTGTCCTGTACCTGAACCACCTGATGAACCATTTACATCTTTGTATGTGCCTGCTGTTCTACTTGCGTCAGCGGCCGATATAGATCCAACTGTTGCAATTACTCCTGATACTGCATTGTCACTTGCAAGGTTAGTTCCACCTGATGTGTGTTCTCTTGTAGCAATCCATAAACCGCCACCATACTTGACAACATCATTTACTTTGTATCTTGTGTTTGTTTGGTGAACTGATTTGTATTCAATACCTTTGTGTGCGTAATCCCATTTGCTTTGATCTGCCTCAAGTCCTAATGTTGTGTTTGCGGATGATAAGTGAGCTTCGTTACAGATGTAAAGTTGTCCACCATACTTAACTGTATCGTTGACTCTGTATTTTGTTGCCGGTGCCCAATCTTGTTTCCAATCAATACCTTTTGCAAAAACGTCCCACTTGCTTTGATCTGCTTCTAATCCATCTGCGTCTGCGGCAAAAGTTGCACTTGAAGTATGTGCAGTATTACAAAGATAAACTGTTCCACCATATTTTACTAAATCATTAACTTTGTAAATTGTTGCAACTGTCCAAATATTTTTCCAATCAAATCCTTCTGCAAATAAATCCCATTTAGCTTGATCAGTTTCTAATTTACCTGGAGTTGCACCATCAACTTCAGCTGTGTGAGCCGTGTTGGCAATGTAAATGTAACCACCATACTTAACAATATCATTTTGTTTGTAGTATGTTCCAGCTACCCAATCACCTAAAAATGCTGAACCGTCTGTGAATAGATTCCATTTAGTTGCTTCGTCTGTTGTGAATAATGTTGAAGCTGTGTGTCCAACCGAACAGTAGTAGGTTCTACCACCATGTCTTACAATATCGTCTTTATAGTAGACGGTGCCGGAAGCCCACGCTCCCTTCCAAACAAATCTAATTCTACCTAGTTTAAACTCAGCCATTTTGTAATAAATCCTTGTTGTTTATATTTATCATTGTGTTATCCATTACTATTATATCCGTTACCTGCATCGTTATAATATAGTCCATCACCCTCATAATCATCCTGAGAATCTATCAATGTAAGAGCTTCCATACCCAAGTTATTGTATGCTTGAGCAACCATAGTTCCCCCTGGAATCTTAGAACTGCTTAATGGTACTGGAATATTGATTGGTAAATCACCAGTATTTGACAAGTGATTTATTTGATCAAACTTACAAGTACCAGCCGTAAGTGCGTTAGCCGCCACGTTTGCTCCACCACCTGATATTCTTGATTGGATATAAGCCGCAATAGCTCTTTGTGTAGGAACAATAGCATTACTATTAGCAACGAAAGTTTGTTCTTTTGAAAATTCTCTAATTACAGCATTTGTTCCACCAAGTACAAAAGCACCCAATCTCAATTCATTCAATCCAGATAGGTCAAACTGTGATGCACTTATAGAAACAATACCTGTGCTTTGTTCAACTTTAAATAATTCACCAACTCTAAAGTTTCCATCTTGGTCAGTTGATGCATAGAAAACTCTTCCACCATTGTATTCATTGGCTTCCCACATCTGTTCTGGTGGATTAACTGATCCAAACCCTTCAAGATAAAGTTTAGGATAATCAGTGTTGTTAAAGTTTCCAGTACCTATGTCTAGGAAATCATGGAACGTTAATCTTACCTGACTGTATTTTTGTCTAATAGTAACTGAAGTTCCGTGTTCTGGTGATTCTTGTATACCCATTGTAGGTGCTATGGAAATTTTTGCTCTAATGTTTGGAGCAGATCCTGAAATAACAGTTGCACTTCCTACTTTGTAAATAACATCTGTGATTCCTGCAAATCTCATGTTATCACCCGGACTTGGTAATAATGTTAAATCGTCAACAACTACTTCTCCTCCGGTTTGATATTTGTCAATAAATCCATTACCTGTGATTGTAACTGCATTAAATCTTACATAACCAGATCCTCTTGATTTGAATGCTGGTTGTGCCAATACATTATTTTTAATTCTTACAGAAATATTTGCATCTTGTGTTTTTTGTGTATCGATAACATCAACAGTTGGCGGAGTAGCTGAGTCATAACCAGATCCTGGATCAGTCATTACAAATCTTGTAATTCTTCCAGTATCAATTGTTGCTCTCATCTGTGCTTGTCTACCAGTTTTAATAGTGTTAATAGTTGCAGTTGATCCTGTGTCTATCACAACAAACTGTGGACCTTTTGTTCCTGTACCTACGTGTACCTTTGGTGTAAATGCTCCAACTGGTGGAGTAATTTGTGGCTTGACTACCCAAGTATCACCTCCGTCACTTTGTCTTACATTACCAGCTGAGTCAACTGCCATAAACACTCCATCTGTGTAATCCAGTCCCCATTCATTTTCATTAATAATGTTGGAAGCCTCTACAGGTCTCCAAGTTGCGTTGTTGGCTCCTTCTGCATAATCAGTAAAACTTAAATAGAAAGTTGATGGTAAACCAAATGTTGCAGTGGTTGTTGAAGTGCCATCACTAATCATTGTTGAAGGACTTGCTGGGTTGAAAGGAAAAGTAGCAGTACCGTTTGGCTTCACTGCCGCAATAAATCTTCCGTTACCAAAAGTAAAATCAGTTACGTTAAATGTTGTTGGACATACTCTTGTTGTTGATTGCCAGTTTTGTCCATTGTCTGTGCTTTCAAATGCAGTACCATCTGCCTTAACAGCAATCCATTTTCCATTACCGTATCTAATATGTTTTAAACCTGTTCCCATACCTGAAGTTACATAAGTCCAAGTTGTTCCGTCTGTTGTAGTTACAGCTAATTCATCTGAATCATCTGCTACTGCAATTACTGTATGTGACGTATCACTAAAAGGACCTTCTGCTATGTCCACCCAGTTACGTTGTGTGATTGGATATGGATTTGATCCCCAGGCTGTCGCCGCTGTTGATAAGTTTGCTCTATTTCCATTTCCTAATGCAATCCAATATTTTAATTTTCCTTTACACTTAACAATACATTGTGGTCTTACAAAACCTGCGTCAACTGTTGCCGCCGAAAATGCCGATTGGCTGTTGTCACTGTACAATGCTAAATCTGTACCACTGCCAGGGAAACAAAATACTGTTTCATTGTGTACACCAGCAACTGGTTTCCAAACGTTTGTGTTGTTTGTGTTATGAGCCGTTGATGCATAGTTTGGTTCAGCTACTTTTATTCTTGGTTCAATCCTGTAAGTTGTTGATCCATCTAATGATGTTTCAATTGCTTGTCCAGGAAGTATGTGATCAAATCCTCTTTTTCCATCTGATGCTTTTATTACATTAATTAATTTTGTGCTTGGGAAGTATTCATCAATAATACCAAATTGTCCTACACCTTTACCTTCTTCAATAAAAATTTGCATTGATTCAGAAATTGTAGCAACGTTAAATGTTAATGGTGCTCCTCCATAGTTTCCTAGTGATGCATCTGCAATAGTAATTGTGTCTCCAACTCTATGACTGTCTCCACCATGTGTTACCGTAACTGTACAATTACCAGTGTTGTCTACAACAACTGTAAATCTCATATTAGTTACGCCAGCAAATTGATTGTTTGACGTTCCTGTCACATTTGTATATGTGATAGGATGGTCTAATGCGTTTTGAACTCTGTTTGCATCTGCACCGGAAATATTATTAATTGTAAGTATTGCTCTTCCAACATATTTTTCTGCGGTCCCAGTATCTGAGTTTGCAATTTTAATGCTAAAGTTTGTTCCTTCTTGAGCAGAGTTTCTAACGGCAGTCGTGTGTCCTCTACCACCTGGTAAACTTGAATCACCTGGATCCAACAATCTTATTTCACTTATTCCTGCATTTCTTACATCAATGAAATCGTTATCAACGTCAACTCCAGAACCTGATCCAGTAATTGTGTAAGTGGCATCAGCATAGTCTTGACCTGCGTGTGTGTAACCTAATGCAAGGATTTGATTACCATCATTGTAAACTACTGGTGCTTCTGCATCATAATATCTGTTGTTCAATGTTGCTGTGATTGGTGTTTCTAAAGCATATTCACCTTCAGCAAATGATCCATATTTTCCATATGAGTTGTTTCCGTTAGTTGCTCTAATTTTTCCGCCACCTGTACAATAGTAACCAATATGACAATAATATGTAAACACAGATACAAGCTCTGCTTTACCGTCATCGTTACACCATACACCTATTCCATCACTTAGAACCTGTGTAAAGTCGTTTGCAACAATAGATCTATTTCCACCATTGTGTAATGTACCATCAATCTTCATTCCTATACAACCAGATCCTAATGTTGTTACGTTTTGTACATAAGTTGATTTGTTTGTTACCCATACACTAGTATCTGTAGGTCCTGCTCCTGGATCAAGTGCCACATAAGCACCTGTGTTAGGAATCTGTGCTCCGTAGTTGTCTGCTGAACCTAGTTGACCTACCATACCTTGTAATGTCATGTTTCTTATACCACAACCATTTCTAACTCTAAACATATCGTTGGTTTCATAACCTGCACGTGGTTGAACAGTTGTGCTTCTTAATTCATCTCCAACAATAGCAACGCCACTTGGAACATTGATTGGAGTAATCTCACTGTATAGTCCTGTGCTAACAAAAATTGTTGCAGGAGCTCTGTTGGCCTCATCTGCTAATATATATTGTGTTGCGTATTTGATACTTGCAAAAGGAGCCGATATTGTTAAACCAAATCCTGAATCATCTTTTCCATTCATTGCAACATAATAAACCTTTTGAACTTCACCTAATCTTTCCCAAGTACCTGTTCCATTAACAACTTTTAATGCTTGTCCTGGAAGACCTATTCCTAATCTTGTATGATTACTTCCGTCATGTGTTCTTAAATCACCTCTGTAAGCCAACACGTTGTTTGGATTACCCATAACCATTTTGATCCAATAACTGTTTGTTGTATCTAGGTCTGGAGTAACAAGTGTTGAATCATCACCTTGGTGTGCTTGAACACATTTGTATGACGTTCCTTTGTAAACAATAATGTCTCCTAACACATAAGACTGTGTTGAGAACCATTCACCTCTGTAATATATCCCTGTCAATAATAATTGCCAGTACATATTAATTGATCCTTCTGTGGATCTAGTTGATCCTGGATCGTAATAACCTCTTGACTCTGGTGTTAATGCATCTGGTTGTTCGTTAGTGCTATCTCTAACAGCTATGTAAACAAAACCACCATTTCTAACTATCTCACCAGTTTTGTATGACGTAGCGGAATCCCACTCACCTTTCATCTGGTAACCAGTCAACATTAATTCCCAATCATATTGACCTTGTAAACTTTCTCCTTCGTAGAACACACCAGTTACACTTGGTGGACTACCTGTGTTATTCTTCATTGCAACATAAGTGTATCCACCGTATACTACAATGTCACCTGGTTGATAAGTTGCCGCATTATTCCATACAGCTTCATATCCTAAACCAGGACACCATATATCAAATTTTGCTTCATCGAAACTTGCTAATGATTGGTGTGCAGTCTTACAACGCCATAACGTTGGACCGTACATAACGATATCACCTACTTTGTATTTGATACCAGATGAATCTAAGTTTCCTTGCCATTCACCTTTGTAACAAATACCGTCAAGTATGACATCCCATTTTGCTTGATCTTGTTCTAAACCTAAAATTGTTGTTGCCGCTGATGTGTGTCCAGTGTTACATCTGTAAAGTCTTGCACCATATCTTACAAAATCATTTACTTTATATTTTGTAGTAATTGACCAATCAATCTTCCAGTCATCTGTTTTAACAACTAGATCCCACTTGGACTGATCATTTTCTAATCCAGCAACCGTTGTTGCAGAAGTGTGTTCTGTTAAACATTGGTAAACATAACCACCGTACTTGACAACATCATCTATTCTATATCTTGTTGCAGGTGCCCATTCAACTCTCCAGTTCGGACTCTTTGCATATGGTTGTAATTTATCTGTGTCGTTGCTAATACCTAAAGCTGTGGTACTTGCTGAAACGTGTTCCTGTAAAACTTTATAAATTACACCATTGTATTTTATTAAATCATTTGGTACATATCTTGTTTCAACTACCCAGTCACCTCTCCATTGGAAACCTTCTGTATTTTTTAACCACTTGCCTGGTGTTGCATTTAGATCAGTTGCAAAGGAAGTTTGATCGGAAACGTGTCCAACCATACAGATATAAACATTACCACCATGTCTAACAATATCATCTTTGATATAGGTGGCACCTTTCAGCCAAACATTTTTCCAAGTGTATCTAATTCTTGCTATGTTAAATTGCTGTGCCATTATCCTGCGTACCCTGTTGCGTTTTGTCCAAATGGTAAGTGATCACTTGAAGTTCCATCTGGATATTCATATTTTGTGTTAACTCTTAAAACAACTTCACCTTCACTGTTAAGATAATAATAAATGTTTTGATCGTCCCAACGCATTTGTTCAAACACCAAGTTGTCAAAAACCAAAACGTGGTTTGGATTTCTTCCTTCGAAGAAACTTTCTCCTGCTTGGAAGTCTGTGTAGTTTCCGTCAGTACCACCTGGTCTGTTAATTTGAATTACGTCAGTTGGAGATGCTTTATCAACCTTTGCAATAAAAAGTTGTCCATCATCATCTCTACGTAATGCGTAGAAATAACGTTCGCCTGTATCACCTTCTAACGGTGCTTGTCCTACATAGTTAAAACTCATATTACACTATCTCCACATAACTTAAAATTACATCAACAGCATCATCTTGATCTGCTGTGACAAATAAACTATTACCTTGAGGCAAAATTAATTTTTCACCTCCGTTGATGGCTCTCAAACTGGCACTGGGAGCAATCATCACATCTTTTACATAAAATCCTAGTACACTGGTATCATCTTTAACTTGAATGCTTACACGAGTATTACCGTCAAGTAAGTTTGCAACTGATAAACCAATAGCAGTAACTTTAGAACCACTAGCAACACTAACAATTTCTACTGGTACAGTTCCTACTGATTTTATAACTTTATTTCTAAAAAACGTTGCCATATTATTATCCTAAACTTAAGACTAACTCCAATGCGATGTTTTGTGCATCTGTTTGTGAAACAGCACCTGAACTACCTGCAACCGTATCCCAAGCACTACCATCGTAAATTTCTAATCTACCGTCTGTTGTATTCCAACGTGTCATTCCTAAAACAGGACTTGTATGACGTTGTGAACCAGTACCAGCCGGAACAATAAATGCGTCTGTACCTGCGATCTGGAAGTAACCTGTACCTGGATCTAAGACACTGACAGCACCACTGCTAGTGTTATTTATAGTACTTCCACTGATATTAAAATTATCAATTTGCACACCACCTGTACCGTTAGGTATAAGGTTCAAATCAGTGTTTGCAGTAGTTGTACTAATGGTGTTGCCATCAATTTGTATGCTATCTACATTAATTTTAGCAACATTAAATTCTGTTTGTGTAATACTTGCAATTAAGTTACCATTTGAGTAAAATCTAATAGTGTTATCATTTGCTCCAGGCGTTAATTCAGCAGTAATATATGTGTCAGCATCTAAATCATACACACCTGTTAACACTATCCAGTTACCGTCGTAACCTTCAAATTTAGATGTTGTGGTGTTGTAACGTATCATACCTACTGCTGGTACAGTTGGTCTTTCCGCAGTAGAACCTGCTGGTATTCTAATTGATCCTGTTCCTTGTACATTTACTTGTCCAGAGCCTGGAACAAATGTCATGTCAGTACTTGCAGTTTCTATTCTGCTTTGTTTGATCACAAAATCATCTATAACAATAGCACCAGAACCATTTGTTCTTAATTCTAAATCTGCATTAGAAGTTGTGTTTTGTATTACGTTAGAATCAATTACTATATCATCAATGTATGCCGCACCGGCGTGTACGCTGTTCCATTTTCTTCCTGGAGTACCTAAATTGTATTGAGCACTTGCATCTGGTTTTAAGTCTGATGTTATACCAGCAGTAATACTAATAGTATCAGTTGCTTCATCACCAATTTGTACATTTCCTGAAATAGTAATATCACCATCAGCAGTTAAATTTCCAGTGATATCTAAGTTACCTGTGACAGCTAAATTTCCTTGTACATCAACTTTACCTGATCCTGATGGTACAATATCTATATCAGCATTTGATACAGTTGTGCTAATCACGTTTGTTGAAAATCTTAAATCATCAATTTCAAGAGTTTTTAATGCTGTAACTTTGTCTGATCCTACTGTTGTTAAGTTTAATGTGTTTGCAACTGAATCAATAGTGTTGCCAGAAATTCTAACATCACCTATATATGCTGTTCCTGTTGTGATTAAATCTGTTGATCTTGTAGTACCGTTTACATCTAGTTCGTATTGAGGAGTAGTAGTCTTAATACCGATCCTACTGTTATTAACATCCAAATATAGTAAATCCGTCTCAAATGCTAAATCTACGCCGTTACGCAGAAGATTAGCCTTAAGTAGCGGACCTGATATACGACCTACAGCCACTTGTTTCTCCTAATACGGGGATCCTGTCCCACTAACCTGATTGCATTGCCGGTTAACCACAGTATGTCCTATAAAACGTCTTTGGGTATCTCTCCCTCAGATGGTCTTGTCTTATATTACTTGTATTTATCGTTTTTGGTAATTATGCTAGTGCTAAGGTATAGATATTAGTAAGTTCTTCCATATATTCTGTGGTCACAGAATCACCAGCACCTGATACGTTTGCCCACTGTGTACCTTCCCAAGTTTCAAGATATTTAAGTGTAGTGTTATATCTTGTTGCACCTATAGGAACGTTTGCAGGTCTATCAGCAACTGACCCTGCTGGTATTACAAATCCACCTGTTCCACCAAATTTTACAACACCTAAATTACCTGCACCTATGGTTGAAAACACCATGTTGCCCGAACCTGTGTTTGTAATTGTGTTAACATTAATTGCATAATTGCCAATTACAACGTTACCTGTTGCTGTTAAAACAATATCAGCATTTGTTGAAGCACTTGATATATTTGCATTATCTAAAACAATATTATCTTGAGATACTAGTCTATTTGTAACTAATCCATCTGGTGTAAGTGTAGTATTTGTTTGGTTATTTGTAACAAAACTAAACGTGTTATTATCATTTGCTAATACGTAAGTTTGTCTGTTTTCACTCCATATTCCCCTTAACGGAGTGTATGCAGTAGAAAATAATTCAAAGAAATTTGTTGTTGAATTATACCTTACATCTCTGTATTGACTAGGTCTTTCAGCTTCTGTACCAACCGGAACTTTCAATGACCTAACAGCGGCTAAATTTAAATTGTTACCTCCTGGTGCAATTTCTAAATCATTAGATCCCAGACTACGCATTTCACTTCCGCTTATAGCAAAATTATCATGTACAATTTGCCCTGTGCCAGATGCTCTAATAAACAAGTTATTATTTAATGTGCTGGTTGAAATAAAATTAGTATCTATTTCAATGTCACCTATTTGTGCTTTTCCTGTGTTTATATCTTTCCAAGTTTTTGTAGCACTTCCTAAATTTAATAAATCTTCAGTTCTTCTTGGTAATAAATCTTGTGAAAAATTTACAAAATCAAAATCAATTGTATCACTAGCTTGATCACCTATATCAAAGTTGCCACCGACTAAAACGTTACCTGGAACTGTGACATTACCAGTTGCACTTACATCACCAGTTACAAGTGTGTTCTTTTTAAATTGTGTGGTTCCTGTTTGATTAGGATTAAATGTAATATCAAATCCACCTAAACTTGAAATTTGTCTTCCATTTACTTGTAAATTATCTGTTTTTAAATTATCAATTTTAATTTTTTCAACAGCATTTAAATTAATATCTCCAACAACTGCTTCTGCACCTGTTGTACTGAATCTTACATTTCCGCCTGTAAGTCTTGTGGCATAAACATTAGGAGATTCAATTTGTCCATTAACATTTAGTTCAGCATTAGGACTAGAAGTTCTAATTCCTACTCTGCCATTTAATGCACCAATGTATAATAGATCAGTTTCAAACGCAAGATTAGACTGCGTTCTTTTTAAATTTGCCGCTAGTAATGGTCCTGATATACGTGCTACTTGAGCCATGTTTACTCCTTAACTATATTTATCGGAATATTATGTCCAAGGACGACCAGCTTTTAAAGTTCCTGTTGTGATTTTCTTTAATGTACTAGAATCGTTATTGCCTGGTGTATACAATGTAGGCACTAATCCTTTTTTAAGTGTAGCTCTTTTACCTGTTGCCGCACGTTTTTCTTTTGCAAGTTTTAACTTTGCTTCTTGACGTTGTCTTTTAAAAGTTAAGTGTGATATACCGTTTTGGGACATTACTTGTCAAAGTTGTGTAGAACTGTGACTGGTTTTCCTGTTGGTACTGCTGTACCAAACACCACATACCAACCTGCCGCATAACCC
>CEPJ01025087.1_pt1 | contig 45388 bp, 40 predicted proteins | sample 530561 | NCBI WGS metagenome assembly CEPJ01 (sample SAMEA2620404, study PRJEB7988) | marine metagenome | biome: marine biome (ENVO:00000447); feature: surface water layer (ENVO:00002042); material: "saline water (ENVO:00002010), including plankton (ENVO:xxxxxxxx)" | depth 5 m
AAGAACCTAAGGAGATGGTTGATGGATCCAAGTTATGAGATTTCTTCCCATCGAATAAAAGCGTTGTTGCTAGAGATTAAAAAAGCTGGCCATGATATTGGGCTCCACCCAAGCTTCGACTCTTGGAATAACGCCAAAAATTTGAAGGAACAGAAGCTTCTAATTGAGAATTCCCTTGGTTCGGAAGTATCTTCCTGTCGGCAGCATTGGTTGCGGTTTGGTTGGAGCATCACTTGGAAAGCTCAGTCCGTCGCCGGCATTAAGAAAGACTCGACCTTAATGTTTAACGATCGCTTTGGTTTTCGTAACAGTTCAGTGATCTCATGGAATCCTTGGGACCCTTCGATCGAAGGACCTCACGGTGTAAAATGCACAAATAGCGTTTTGATGGATTCTCACCTCTATGACTACAAAAGCATGGATGCGATCGAGCGCCGGAAATGGATCAACGGAATCATTGCGGAATGTAAATTAGTGAGGGGCGAAGCCTTTGCTCTTTGGCATCCTCATACCTTGTCCGAAGATTATGGATGGTCGGATGGTTTCCGGGAGTTGCTTCAAAGTATTAAAAATCTTGAAAAGAACTAGTTGTTTGTACCATGTCCTTCTCGTCGGGTCGGTCATGGGGTTCTTTTTTCCAATCCTGTCGTTGCTTTCAAGGTTGTCTGCGAATGATCGCCAATACCTTAACAAACTGGTTGAATTAGTGGGATTCGACGAGCTTTTGGACTACCTCTCGCATTTTCCCAGTTGGCATGTTGGAGAAGGGATCGCTTTCCCCTATGACTTGTACGCAAGGTGGTCCGCTTACGGGCTGATTTCAATTTGCTCTTTGTGCCTCTTCAGAAAAAAAATCGAACCCTTTTTGGATAAATTTGAGTCCTACCTAATCGGAAACAAAAAAATTCACATTCTTATGCTGTTTGCCGTTTTTGTCTACCAAAGCAAAATATTTGCAGGGTGGTGGTTCCATGGAATTGCAGGATGGGATTTTAGCAAATGGGAATCGAAAATAAACGCAGGCGCCGAGAAACCCAATGGATTTTCTCCAACCTATTTGAAATCTGCAATTAATTGGGAAAATTTCAGTCTCCTAACCTCCACTCAAAAAACACCTTACACGATTTCAGGAAACGCCCTAATTGCGTTTACAGAAGACAACCGAACCATACCCATTAATCTTGGCTTGTTGGAAATCGTATTCCCGGATCGGTTTATGGAGTCCCCTCAAACTTTTCTTGAACTGATCAATTATAAAATCCCGATGATTCGAGATTACCAGAGTCTTTATCCTGAGCATACTCCTTTTGCCCGAATTGATTACAGTGATTTTCACGGAAGTAAAATTGCCAAGGTTGAGTATTGGGATCTGAACCTCACCTCGGATGGTTCGGTCCATGAAATTTCTTCAGCAAGGATCAATCGGGTTTTCAGTCGATGAAAAACTTATTCGATTACCGGCAAAAAGATTATCCCTATCACTTTTGGTTGATGCAGTTTATAGCCTTCTCTTATTGCATTCTGAGATTGGCATCAAGGGACTACTCGATTTATGGCGAATTGCCAATCGAGTATTTTAATTACAACAGACCCTATGTGAGCGTATATCCCTCTTTCATTTTGGAAATTTTGAATACGCATTTTCTGTATTGGTTCGTCGATTACCCCTCAAGCACAACCTTGTACCATACTCAAAGAATCTCAATGCTCATTGCCATTCTCGGATTACTTGGAATATTTCCACGAATTTGCGCGTTATGCCTATTTCTTTTACTCACTCATTTCACTGGTTTTATTCAGGCGACAAATGCAGAATTGGAAGGAGGAACTTTATTGCTTGTCGTTTTACTCATCTTAGCGCTGAGTTCGAGCGCTTCGTTTTATTGTCTTTTTAAGAGGAACAACAGAAACAGATGCAATGAGAACAGATGGCCGGTCTTTCTTCTCTTTTTGTTTGTGGGCCTTTTTTACACCACTTCCGGTCTTAACAAACTGATCGACGTCGGACCATGGTGGCCATTCGTTCTTCACTTGGAGAAACTGGCTCAAGTTTCCATCGAAAATTCGCTTTTCCTCACAAGTAGAAGGGTGGATGCCCTTTTTTGTCTGGGAGTCCTGAATGCTGGATACTTCTGGTCCGTTATTGCGGGCTTAATGACTTTAGTGGGAGAGCTGGCGTTTGTTTCAATTCTATTTTATCCCAAATATCGTCTTTTTCTTATAACGAACATGTTCTTTCTGCATTACTTTGTGTATTTGACTGCAGGGATCAATTTCCTGGGTAGTACTTTTATTCTTTTACTTTGTTTGGATTGGAACGCTTTATTCAGAAAGGTAACGATCATTTACGATCCCGGTTGCTCTCACAAAAAAAAGTTTGCCGTTCTTGCGAAACGCTATGATTGGTTGGATAAACTGACCTTCTTAAGCAAAGACAATCCATCATCGAAAAATTTCTTAGCTCAGGATGAAACTTGTGATTTTCTAGTAATCGAGGAATCATCCGGAAAAAAGCGCGGCATGGATGCCTTGGATGTTCTTTTTCACAAAATTCCAGTCCTTTGGTTTTTTGCCTTCCTCTCCAAAATCCCAATCCTAGAAGCATTGATCATTCATTTATGCATTAGGTTGAACAAGACCTTTTTATCGATCGTTTCCCATTCAACCCCAAAATCGTATTGATCGCTCGTGATCTAATGCCCAATTTCCTATCCGAGAAACTTTGGGGTGATCGAATGCGCTATGGACTTCATCCCGTAAGGGAAGATCCATGCTGGATTGAATGGCAAGACATGCAGACCGAATTCTACCTAGAAAACCAAACAAAAGGAATCGGTGCAGTGGTCAATGACTCAGGTTATGAAATTATGTCGAGCCTTGATCTTGAAAATAAGACAGTGCTTGAGTTTGGTCCAGGGAATCTGCGTCATTACAAATTCTGGAATGGCCACCCAAAGGAATATTTTATCGCTGACGTCCACGAGGGCATGATGAATGCTTCAAAGGAAATCTTTGAAAGCGAAAAGATTCCTTACCAATCTTATCTCATTAGAAGAAACGAGGATCTTCCCATAAAACAACATTCGATTGACGTCTTGGTGAGTTTTTACTCCTTGGAACATCTTCATCCATTGATCGATTATCTGACGAGCATTAAGCGCTACTTGAAGCCAAACGGAATAATCATTGGCGCGATTCCAACCGAAGGTGGCTTGCTTTGGGGTCTGGGTAGGTTCTTTACGACAAGGAGATGGCTAAAAAGAAATACGACAATCAATTACGATAAATTGATTTGCTGGGAGCATCCAAACTTTGCCGATCATATTATTCAAAGTCTGGATCAAAATTTCCAAAGAATGGATCTCAAGGCATGGCCAATTCCCTTTTTAGCTTCAATCGATTGTAACTTGACTCTTAGATTTTGCTACAAAAACACGAAATAGAGGAAAATCCATTTGATCGGGAAATTCTTGCCAATTTGCCAAGAGTCTTGTCTTTGATTGACAGCGACGAGACCAGCCTAAGCTATGGGTTCTCAGATCGTTACTTTTGGGCCTGGGGGCTGATAGACTTTGCCAATGCAACCTTTCAAGGCTTTGCCAATGGTCTGGCCAGACTCTGGGTCAACGGGCTTTGGCCTTATCCTACGGAAGAAGAGGTCTTTCAGGAACGTATCCATTCCCTATTTCTCGGTGCCAAAAAACTGACAAGAAAAAACGGAAGTCTTGAAGAGGCTTTTCCGAATGAAGGTTCCTATTGTGTGACCGCTTTGGTCGCGTATGATCTTCTCGTCGCGTATGATCTTCTCAAAGAAATCATTGACGAGAATAGGAAGGAACGTTGGTTGCAAATTATCAAACCTCTTGTCGGGTACTTGACCAAAGCAGACGAGAATCATGCCTTTGTGTCCAATCATTTGGCGACCGCAAGCGCGGCTTTGTTTCGATGGAATCTGGTTTCGGGAGATGACCCTAAGGCAAAGAAAAAGGGTGAGTTGCTCTTGCATCGCATCCTAGAAAACCAGTCATCCGAAGGATGGTTCATGGAATACCAGGGAGCGGACCCGGGTTATCAATCGCTGTGCATGAACTATTTGGCGGATATTCATCTCCATTGCTCCGGAGTCAATTTATCGGAACCTTTGCGGAAATCGGTGCAGTTCCTTTGCCACTTTGCCCATCCCGACGGATCATTTGGCGGACATTATGGATGTCGTGCGACAAGGTTTTATTATCCTGGAGGTTTGTTTAATCTTAGCGATTCAATACCTGAAGCATCTCTTCTCAGCGAATTCATGATGCGATCCATAATCGAACGAAAAGTGGTCAGCTTATCATGTATGGACGAACCCAACCTATCCCCCATGTTTAACTCCTATGCTTGGGCCGCATCAAAGTTTAATGGGGAGAAACCAAACTTTAGTCTCTCTGATGGGCTTACGCTTCCTTGTCAGGAGCGAAATCATGCGAGAACGGATTTTCCCGATGCTGGTCTTGTCATCGACCGAGGAAGCGAACACTATTCGATCATAGGTTATAAAATGGGTGGGGTGGTTCAGCATTTCGTAAAAGATGAATTGAAGATTTTGGATACAGGAGTTGTTTTTGAATCGCCCAACGGCTCCTTGGGCAGCAGTCAGTTTTATCAGGATAACCAAGTGCCGGAGGAAGATTCGTCAAAAATTGTCATAACCAGTCAGATTGCGGAAATGCCCAAGACGCTTTCAACTCCGCTTCGTTTTCTGATCCTGAGGATTCTATGTCTTACCGTTTTTCGTTCCTCCAAACTTCGGGAATGGACGAAGAGAATTTTAGTGAGACGATTGATTACCAAACCAAAGCTTTGGCCCGTTTGGAATTCTAGGGAAATAACTTTGGGCAAGAACTTGCATTTCCAAGATAAGCACGAAGTCCCTAACGGGTTTAAAAGGTGTTGGTTGAATGCTCCATTTGTTTCCGTTCACATGGCGAGTAAGGGCTATTGGCAAATCAACGACGAACAATCGAAAAATGATCCCTAGGTTCAAGCCCTCTCTCTCTTTCAGAGAAATCCTTGCCATGTTCAGACCGAACAAAGCAATGGTTGGTAAATTTGAAAGCGAGTTTGCCGAAAAGTTCGAAGCTGTGGACGCAGTTGCTTTTCCTTATGGTCGCTCCGCCCAATGGGCATTCCTCAAGGCTTTGGAAATCGAAAATGCCGAAATCCTTATGCCATCATACACCTGTTCGGTGGTTGCTCATGCCGTTACTCTCAGCGGAAACAAACCGAAGTTTGTCGATATTGACTTGCATGATTACAACATGAATCTCCAACAAGCCGAGTCTTTGATCAATGAAAGGACCCGAGGTATCATTGCCACTCATACGTTCGGTTACCCTCAAGATTTGGAGCGGCTTGAAAGAATGGTAGAAAACGCCGAAAAGCGGTTTGGACATAAAATTTGGCTTATGCAGGATTGTTGCCACGCTTTCGGAGCGCAATGGCGCGGGCGTACCGTAGGGAGTTCGGGCGATGTGGCTATTTACGCGTTCAACGTTAGTAAAATCATGACCAGCATATTTGGTGGCATGCTGACTTTTCAATGTCAGGAACTTGCCGATAAGGTTCGTAAATGGAGGGATGCAAATTTTAAGAAACCCGGTTTTCTTAAGCCATTATTGCGAAGGATATACCTGTTGTCCGTTTACTTTGCTTTTAATTCCATTGCGTATCGATTGACTTGGTGGCTTCAAAACAAAACTCCTTTGTTAAACAAGCTAACCAAAGCGTATCACTTGGATGAAAAAATACATTTCCCGCCCGATTACCTGGATGAAATGCTGGACGTCGAAGCCGCCGTTGGACTCGTTCAGTTAAGAAAGTACCCTGCAATTATTGAAAGAAGAAGAAAGAAAGCGGAGTGGTATGATCGGAATTTGGAAAAAAAAACAGATTGGGAATTTCCACCTATCGTCGAGGGGGCGACCTACTCCCATTATACAATCCGTGTTCCAAACAGAAACGAAGTCATCGAAGAGTTTGCCCAAAAAGGCATCCATTTGGGCGAACTAATTCAATACTCGATACCTCACTTGAGTTGCTACAACAGCTCCGGAGATTATCCCCATTCCAAAAGAGTTTGCAACGAGACCATTAACTTCCCCCTTCAGTAGATTTGAGCCTCCTCGTAATCTTAGGAAATGACAAGTTGGGAGGTTTGGCTCTCAGCAAGATCGTTCATCAAGCTCACCTTCATCTGCAAATAGACCTTTCCTCTAATTACAGGAGAGTCATCAGACTGGTGGGGAAGGGGGTTTTATCCATCGATCTGGTCATTAAGATGTTTTTTGCCGAATGTAAGAGAGGGGGGCGGAAACCCTCCGGAAATTATCCTGGGATCCAGGGAAATTCTGATCTTATCAAGAGTCTCAGTACGTTTAAGCCCACGGAGGTTGTTCTCTTTAGAGCAGGTTTGATTGTCAGCAAAGAGGTGTTGGGTATGGGAATCCCGATTTACAACATTCATGCGGCAAGGGTTCCGGAGTATGGGGGACTCGGTTCCATTGCAAGGGCCTTGAAGGATGGCGCCCTCGAACAGTTTGCCTCTCTTCATGAGGTCACCTCCAAAATTGACGAAGGAAAACTGCTAGACTCCGAGAACTTTCTCCTTTCCCCAAAGGCATCTTACTTTGAAAACGAACAGACGGCATACTCCGCAGCCATACGTCTATTGATTCGACGCATTCAAGCTTTTCAGGGAAACGAACGAAATAATGAATAGACTTCGTCAGTTAGGTAAGGATTCGATGATCTATGGCATGGGCGGAATTGCCGCCAAAGGTGTTTCCTTTTTGACCTTACCGATCTACACCAGAATTTTTTCACCTGCTGAATATGGAAGCATTGAAATGCTCGCTGTAATCAGCAGCTTTCTCGCTGCCCTGCTCGTGATGGGTATGGACTCGGCTCAATCCATGTATTTTTTCAAGCACAAGGATGAGGGATTGGAAACTCAGGCCAGTCTCGTTTCCTCAATCTTGCAGTTCAGGCTTCTTTTCGGAGGGACCATTGTGGTCCTTTCGACTCTCCTCGCCCCAACTTTGAATGCTGTTTTTTTTGAAGGAAAGTTGGGTCCCGAATATTTTGCGTTCGCTTTTGCAAACGCTCTCTTTACACAAATTTTGAACCAAAGCAGTGAGATTATGCGACTGCTCTACAGACCATGGGGATATATTAGTATTACTCTTGGTCAAGCAATCACTGCAACCTGCCTGGTTCTGATCATTGTTCTTTATTTTGATGGAGGAATTCTTGGCTTCTTTATGGGGACCGCCATCTCTTCCTTTCTGGTGGGAAGTTTCGGATGGTTCAGGGTGAGGCGCTATCTCAACTTCAGAAAAGTCCATTCGGAATGGTGGCCGCAGTTAATCAAATTCGGTCTTCCTTTGGTCCCAGCCGGATTGGCAACGTATTTCATGACCACTTGCGATCGTTGGTTTGTGCAGCATTACTACGAGGTCAAGGAACTAGGCATTTTTGCAATCGGAGCGAAATTCAGCATGATCATGACCATTGCAGTGGAAACTTTCCGAAAAGCTTGGTGGCCCATAGCCATGGATTCGATGCAGAGTGACGATGGACCTAAAACTTTCCGTTTGATTGCGAGAGTTTATATGGGATGCGGGACAACCTGCGTGGTCGCTTTGACGATGCTCTCACCTTGGCTTCTCAAGTGGTTCGCGGGACCTTTGTATGCAAATGCGTGGCCAATTGTGGGAATACTCGCCTGGCAATCTTTGTTCTATGGATTTTACCTTATAGCCGCTGCCGGGATTTGGAAAACCGAAAAGACATATCTCAACCTCTACATTATGCTCTTTGCCGTGGGAGTCGGGGTGCTTTTAAATTGGTTGTTGGTCCCAAAATACGGCGGTGAAGGAGCTGCCTTTGCAACCGCACTGACCCATTTTATCAGTACCTTCATCTCTTTGTTCGTAAGCCAGCGACTGTGGTCCATAAATTTATTTGATTTCTCTTTGGTTATCCAGATTGCAATCGGTGTCTCGGCGGCGGTTTGGATGATTACTTCCATTAATGAACATTTTATTCTCAGAGGATCAGTGGTATTCGCCTTACTGTTATCCAACTTGGTCATTTTCCATTTTCACCTCAAGAGCGATAGGGTCTCATGACCCAATCGGCAAATAGCATTATGGTTAAAAAAACGGAAGAGAATCTGCATTCCGATAGGTTAATTGGTTCGAAGACTTTTTCGTCAAACTGCGCTGAGCATCTATTGGTCCGGTTATGAAAGCTCTTGGTAAAAGATTCTTCAGGCTACCAATCCTGACCAAACTGGAAATTCTCTTGTATCCAATTTTCTTATTGTGGCGAATGCCCATCGCGTGGCTCCAAGGGATTTGGAAAGCGAAAGTTTTGCTTGGCGGCAAGTGGAGTAATTTCATGGGATTTCATCCCGTAAATTCCTTGAACAATTTATTCTACAGAACTCAATGGATAAATATTAGAAATTACGGAAGAGGTGGCATAAGTCCACTCCTTGGCTTGGGTGATTATCCATTGAGCAATTGGTTCCATCTTTCATCCTTCAGTAGTTTTTGCTACGCGAATGCGGCTCCGGTCGTTACTTTGCTCGGAACCCTATTTTGGTGTTTCTCCTTTTTGCCTTGGCTGATTATCGTAGAACCCAAATGGTGCATTTGGGTTTCGGTGGCTCTTTTGTTGAGTTCTTCGTCTTACGCGATGGCATTTGCCAGGCAGAATTACCAAATCATTGGGTGGATGTGGTTGCCCGTGGCTTTATTCGGCTTGAGCAATCAGAACTGGGAACTTGCTTCTATAGCCTGGTTAGGTGGGGGGTTGGGAGGTCTTACCCAAATTTTCTTCGCAATTCCAATCGTATTGCTTTACGCGGTTCAGGAAAATTCCTTCCTTCCCCTGATCACTATCTTGCCGGCGTTGCTGCTGGTTCTATTGAGGTTTTTGCCATTAATCAAACAGGGCAATCTGAAGAAATCTCTAATTCAAATATCGAAGCTGATCGGATTTACTTCCAGAGAAGTTCGATACAGAAGAGAGATTCAAAGTCTTTCCTTGAACTCCATATATTATCTGCTCCTGTATTCACTCGCCAGCTTACTCTTCTATTTGGAGACTTCAAAAGTGCCGTATTTGGCTTTGCTCGGAATATTGATTTTCTTGTTCAACCAAAGATTGTTTCGGGTGGCTGATCATGAGTCGCTCATCGTGATTTTCCTTAGCTTGTTTGCAACCGAAGTCTTGGTGGTCGGACCCAATTGGGTGACCTTGTTCAGCCTATGGCTCGCAGCCTGTTCCTATGGTTTTTTTCTTTCCGTCCAGGATTTTTCCGAGGAAGGCCAATTAAGTGCAATCCGTGTCCATGAACCATTTGACCATCAAGAGTTGTTGGACCAAGTTTCAAATTTCTTTTCCCCAGTGCCCGAAGGCTCAAAGGTATACTTTGCATTTTCCGACCCAGACGGTTCTTACGGGAAAATCTTTGATGGCTACAGGCATATTCACGAAGTTCCTTTGCATGTTGCCACCTTGAGGAAAATCAACCTTTTTCCCGATTGGTGGGCTGTGTCTCAAACAAATTATGTGGAAGCTCCAAACTGCTGGGGAAGAACAAAAAATGAAGTGCTGGAAAACCTCCTCCGCTGGAAGACAAAATACGTGGTTGTTTATCAAGAGGGTTCCAGTTCACTTGATTCGAACTGGAAGGAAGACTTCAAGGAACTCGCCTCATTCGATTGGAGAGATTTTGTCCCCCTATTCAAAAATACTAAACCATGGAGCCCAAATTTACCTCCACCCAAATGGTTTCTCCTGAAATACCAAGCCTAAGAATCCCTTTTCGTAGCTCCTCCTTTTTCAGGCATAATGAGGACAACAAGAGAGAACGCATAATTTTTCGCAGAGCAAAGTGAAGCAAAAAGTCTGCAAGCGTTGCATCATGGATACTTCGGACAGGGACATTTCCTTCGATGAGCATGGAATATGCAACCATTGCACTCAATTTGACGAATTCGCCGGTAAGATTTGGCTTCCGAACGAGGAGGGGACTAAGAAGTTGGAGAACTTGGTGACTCAAATCAAAAAGGAAGGCCAAGGCAAAAAGTACGATTCGATTCTTGGATTAAGCGGAGGCATCGACAGTTCCTATTTGGCTCTCAAAGCCTACGAATGGAAACTACGCCCTCTTGTGGTTCATGTTGATGCCGGCTGGAACAGTGAACTTGCCGTGGCCAACATTGAGGCAATTCTCAAACACTGTGATTTTGATTTGCATACCCATGTTGTGGATTGGGAGGAAATGCGAGATCTTCAGTTGGCTTACCTCAGATCTGGGATTTCGAATCAGGATGTCCCTCAAGACCACATTTTCTTTTCAACCCTCCGTCATTTTGCCGCCTCCAACCGCATTCGTTATTTCCTGTCGGGTGGCAACCTTTCGACCGAGGGCATTTTCCCCAGATCATGGTTGGGTTCGAACCTGGATTCGACGAACCTTAAGTCGATTCACCGAAAATATGGACTAGGAAAACTTAAAAATTATAAAACCATAAGTTTCTTCGAATATTATCTCTGGTATCCTCTGGTTCACAAAATACGTGAAATTCGACCCCTTAATTACATGCCCTATGACAAGAACCGCGCTCTTGAGGAACTGCAGGCGAAGATTGGCTACAAGCCTTATCGCAGAAAGCATGGTGAATCCTTGTTCACCAAGTTTTATCAGAACTATTGGCTGCCCGAAAAGTTTGGTTTCGACAAAAGAAAGCCACACCTATCGAGCCTTATCGCCTCGGGACAACTTTCTCGAGATGACGCCTTGGTGGAAATGAAAAAACCGCTATATGAGGAGGATGAGCTCGAGCAGGATATTGCCTTCTTGTGCAAGAAACTTCGGATCACCCGAGAGGAATTCGAACAATTGATGAAAGTTCCGAACTCCTCCTATACGGACTTTCCCAACTGGGACCTCAGGTACAAACTTGTGAAGAGGATAAAGAATTTTGTGGAGACACTGTTGGGCAGAAAGATAGAAGTTTCTCCTTAGCTTACCTCACCATCTCATGTTCCGTTTTGCAAAAGGTGACCAACGATAGGAAAAAAAATCGAAAATCCGTCTTAGTTGCCTGCTTTTCCGATCCATCGGCAGATCCTCGTCCGTCTAGAATGGTTCGTTTTTTCAGTGAACTTCATTTTGCGGTGGACGTCTTGGGTTATCGATGCCGGGAGAATCCCGCAATCAGGCATTGGTTTGCTTTGGAAGTTCCGAAGTTTTCCTTACTCGCAAGAGTTCGAAGGTATTTTCGAGGGTTGATCGTTAGTCTGGGCATTCGTGTCTTTCCTTGGCAAAGGTTAAGGAATTGGTTGAATGATTACCGCTTCAAACTTACTGGTTTTAGGCAAGTACTGATCTCGTCGAATTATGATTACATTGTCGTACAGGATCTTCAAATGCTCCCTTTGCTGCTTGGATGCAAAAGAGGAGCAAAGGTGGTTTTTGATGCTCGGGAGTTTTATCCCAAGCAAAATGAGGAATCGCTGAAGTTTCGTCTCCTGGAACAACCGGAGCGTTATCGGCTTTGCAGGGAATGCCTGCCTGCCTGTGATTATCTGCTGACAGTTTCAGATGGTTTGGCAAAACTGTATGAGAATGAACTTGGGCTTGTGGCAAAGGTATTCAGGAGCGTTCCTGTTTCGCAGGCAATTCCATTTGTCGATCCTTTGCCCGACAAAGTGAGAATGGTCCATCACGGAGCGGCGAATCGAAATCGTGGATTGGAAATGATGATTGAAATCGTACGCTCCCTGAATGACCGGTTTACCTTGGATTTCTATTTGGTTGGAAGTGCGAGTTACGTCAAAAAACTCAAGGAGATTGCCTTGGATTGTCCGAGGATTCGATTTCGGAAGCCGGTGGAAATTAATGACATCGTTCAGATGCTGGGATCTTATGACGTCGGATTCTTTTACGTGGAACCATCGACCCTAAACCTTAGGCATTGCTTGCCCAATAAATTGTTCGAATTCATCCAAGCAAAGCTCGCTGTGGTCATAGGACCTTCTCCTGATATGGCTCAAATCGTTGACCGGTATGAATGTGGATTCGTTGGGTCTGGCTTCTCCGTTGAGGACATGGTTCGGGTTATGGAAACGATCACTCAGCCAAATCTAAGAAGGGCAAAATTGAACTCGGAAGAAGCCGCCAAGTCACTATGCTTCGAGCAAGAAAAAAAGGTATTGATGGCTGAGTTTGGAATGAACGCATAAAGTGATCGAAGTACTTGATAGTGGATTGGGAAACTGTGGCTCCGTCAAGCGGATGATTGAACATGTGGGAGGAACCGCGAGGATTATTCGGCGTGCGGATGAGGTCTTGAAATCCGAGAAGATCGTCATTCCCGGAGTGGGACATTTTGATCATGGAATGAACTCGTTGCGAGAACATGGCTTGATCGAAGCTCTGAAGCAACGGATCGTGGTTGAAAACCGAACTGTTCTTGGTATCTGCTTGGGTATGCAAATGCTTTGCGAGCGAAGCGAAGAGGGAAAAGCCGAAGGATTGAGCTTCGTACGGGGAACCGTGCAAAAGTTCCGATTTCCCGAAGAAGTGAAACTGAAGATCCCACATATGGGTTGGAACGTCGTGAATCCAGTAAAAGGTTCTCGGTTGTTTTCCGATTCCGAAGATGAATTACGTTTTTATTTCGTTCATTCGTATCACGTAGTCCCCTCGAATTCAGGCATCCTGTCCTCCTACACTGATTACGGGATGGATTTCTGTTCCTCCTTTGAGTCAGGGAATATTTTTGGCGTACAATTCCATCCTGAGAAAAGCCATCGTTTCGGTATGGAACTAATGAGACGGTTTCTTCAAGTCTGACTCATGCTGAAGCACCGTGTCATTCCCGTTTTGCTTTTGCGTAACGAAGGTCTGGTGAAGACTTCCCGATTCAAGGACCCCAAATACGTTGGAGATCCGATCAACGCGATCCGCATCTTCAATGAGAAGGAAGTCGACGAATTGATGGTTATGGATATCAACGCCAGCGTTGAATCAAGGGAACCCAATTACTCGCTTATCGAACAATTTGCAGGAGAATGCTTCATGCCCCTCGCTTACGGTGGGGGGATAAGATCCATTGACCAAGCTCAAAGAATCTTTTCCCTAGGCGTTGAAAAAATCTCCATTCAGAGCGGAGCCTTGGAGGATCCGACTTTTATCGGAAGGTTGAAGGATCGTTTTGGAAGTCAGAGTATCATCGCATCGGTGGACGTTAGGAAAAACTGGTTGGGAAAACCGCAAGTCTACGAGTCCAAGACCAAAAAGGATCGCAACGGCCGGTGGCTCGATCATATACAAGCATTGGTTGAAGCCGGCGCAGGGGAAATTCTGTTGAATGCGGTGGATCGGGACGGAACTCTAAGCGGTCCGGATCTCAATTTGATCAGAACCGCCAGCGAAAGCATCGGAGTACCCCTGGTTGCGGTTGGAGGAATTTCAAGTTTACCGGATATCAAAGCGTCTGTGGACGCAGGCGCCAGTGCTGTGGCTGCCGGTGCATTCTTTGTTTTTCATGGTCCGCATCGAGCGGTTCTCATAACCTATCCCAAGTACCAAGACTTGGTGAATTTGTTCGAAGAAGGCTGATGAAAGGCTCTAAGCTCAACAGAGAAGAGTACCGACAATGCAAAAAGTGCGTAATGGATACCTCGGATCCGATGATTTCGTTTGATTCAAAAGGAGTGTGCAACCATTGCCATGAATTCGAAGAACTTGCCGGAAGAAAATGGTTCCCGGATGAAAAGGGCGAAGCACATAAAGCGGTCATGCTTGAGAAAATCAAGGCATCGGGAAGAGGCAAGGATTACGATTGCATTCTTGGACTGAGTGGTGGATTGGACAGTTCCTACCTGGCTTTGAAAGTCCACGAGTGGAAGTTACGCCCGTTGGTTGTTCACGTGGATGCCGGTTGGAACAGTGAGCTTGCCGTCGCCAACATCGAGGCAATCGTAAAGCATTGCGGATTTGATTTGCACACGCATGTGGTCGATTGGGAGGAAATGCGCGATCTTCACTTGGCTTTCCTCCGATCCGGAATCGCCAACCAAGACGTTCCTCAAGATCACATTTTCTTTGCCAGTCTCTATCACTTTGCCATGGGTAATGGGATCAAATACATTCTTTCGGGAGGTAACTTTGCCACGGAAGCCATCTTTCCCAAAGCTTGGCACGGCAGTGCGATGGATGCGGTCAATCTCAAGGCCATCCATAGGAAATACGGGGAATTCAAGTTGAGAGATTACAAGACCATAAGTTTTTTCGATTATTATTTTTGGTATCCCATGATCAAGAAAATGAGGGTTTTGCGTCCTTTGAATTACATGAATTACAACAAGGCTCTCGCTCTTGAGGAATTAGAGGAAAAAGTAGGGTACAAAAGCTATGCCCGAAAACATGGGGAGTCTATTTTTACAGCCCTTTTTCAGAACTTCTACTTACCCGAGAAATTCGGATACGATAAAAGAAGACCTCACTTTTCGAGTCTCATCGCTTCAGGGCAAATGGTTCGCGAAGAGGCATTGGCCAAATTGGGGCAACCACTCTACGAGCCTGATCAACTTCAGCAGGACATAAGCTATTTTTGCAAAAAACTAAGAATTTCCCGTTCCCAATTCGATGAATTCCTGCAAGAACCCAATCGCAGCCATTTGGATTTTCCGAATTGGAATTTTCGATATAAGGTTCTCAAAGGACTTCAACGGATCATAGAGTCGCTTACGGGCCGAGTTGTCAGGCTTTATTCCTAACCCAAAGGAGCTTTGCAGTCCACTTTGTCCAACCACGTTTGTCATCTAAGCTCGGCTCATCCTCGTGACGATATCAGAGTCTTTAGAAAAATGTGTACTTCTCTTGCCCACTATGGCTTTAAAACCAATTACGTCGTAGCTGATGGAAAAGGAGATGAGCTCGGAAATCAAGTGAGCGTTCATGACGTTGGCTTGTCGCAAGGCCGTTTGCATCGAATCTTTGGTTCCTCGAAAGCGGTCTACCAAAAAGCTCTGGAATTGGATTGCGACCTATACCATCTGCATGACCCAGAACTTTGGCCTTATGCCTATCTTCTAAAGAGGAAAGGAAGAAAAGTTATTTTTGACGCCCACGAGGATTTTCCGAAGGCGCTGCTATCGAAGTATTATTTGAATAAGGTAGCTGCCACTGTTCTTTCCTCACTTGCTGCGAAGGTTGAAAAGTTCGTCTGCAGCAGACTGGATCACGTCATTGGAGCTACGCCCAGCATTACTCGGAAATATTCTTCCATAAACCGTACTACGAATGTAAACAACTATCCGATTTTAGGAGAATTCGAGGCGAAGAGGGAGAAGGCTGACCATAAGGAAATCATCTATTTGGGAGAAATTTCCGAGATTCGTGGTATCAGTCAAATCGTACAATCCATGGATTATTTGGATGGCGTAACCTTGAATCTTGCCGGTAAAATCGTCGACAAAGGCTTTCGAAAGGAGTTGGAGTTACTCAATGGATGGAAAAAAGTCAGGTATTGGGGGCACGTGGACCGCAAGCAAGCGGCCCATCTTCTGACACGATCGAGAGTGGCGCTGGTTACTTTTTTACCCGAGCCCAATCATCTCGATTCGCAACCGAACAAAATCTTCGAATATATGTCGTCAGCTTTGCCGATTGTAATGTCCGACTTTCCCTTATGGAGGGAAATCGTGGATAGATGCCAATGTGGAATCTGCGTGGACCCGAAGGATCCCGTGCGGATTGCCCATGCCGTAAGGGACCTTTTGGATGATCCTGCCGGAGCCATGGAAATGGGAAAAAATGGAAAGTTTGCCGTTGAAAAGTATTTTAATTGGAAAGTCGAAAGCGAAAAATTGATCAAACTCTACGAGGAGATTCTAAAAAGCTGATGGTAGGGGAAAGGAAATGCACATGAAAATCCTGACTGTGGTAGGAGCCAGACCTCAATTCATAAAGTCCGCTATGGTGTCCCGGGTCTTCAAGGAAAGGGATGGGCTCACCGAGTTCTTGGTTCATACGGGTCAGCATTTCGACGAGAATATGTCAGAGATCTTTTTTGAACAGATGGGTATGGCCAAGCCCGATGCCAATCTTGGGATTTCAGGAGGTTCTCATGCGGAAATGACAAGTGGTATGCTTGTGCGGCTCGAGCGATTGATCATACAAGTCAAACCCCAGGCCGTTTTGGTTTACGGAGATACGAATTCAACCCTTGCAGGGGCCCTGGCATCGGCAAAGCTCCAGTGCCCGGTTGCCCATGTTGAGGCCGGTTTGCGCTCGTACAACCGGAAAATGCCCGAGGAGATCAATCGAATCGTTACCGATCATTTGAGTGACTTGTTGTTCGCTCCAACCGAAGATTCGGTCGGTTCTCTTTTGCGGGAAGGCATACCGAGAAGTAAGATCGTAAGAACGGGTGACGTTATGCTTGATGCATCCCTCAACTTCGGGAAGATATCGGAAAAGAGCAGTAAGATTTTGCAAAATCTAGGACTTGAGGAAAAGGGGTATGCCCTCTGTACCTTTCACCGTGCCGAAAACGTGGATCATCGGGATAATTTGGAATGGTTGATCGATGGTTTGAATCAAGTCTCGGAAGACATGACGGTTGTGCTACCCATGCATCCGCGAACCCAACAGCGGATTGACTCCTTTTCGCTGATGCAAAACTTGTCCAAGAAGGTGAAGGTTTGTTCTCCCCTAGGCTATCTGGATATTCTTCAATTGCAAAAGCATTCTTCCATAATCCTTACGGATTCCGGGGGCATGCAGAAGGAAGCCTTTTTCCATAAAGTGCCATGTGTAACTCTTCGTACGGAAACCGAATGGAAGGAATTACTGACTGAGGGACATAATCGTTTGGCAGTTCCAATGAAGGACTCCATTTCCGAGAAAGTCTCTCAAGTTCGCGAAAGCATTTTGGATTGGTCCTTTGATTTTTATGGAGATGGAAACTCAGCAAGGACGATCGTTGATGCTCTTTGCGAAAAGTATAATAATTAAGAGCTTCCTCCGTATTAATCCGAAGAAGCCAGATTAAAGATCAAGCAGATGGAATGAAACAAATTATTCAGTCATTGAAGACCGGTAAGACAAGTGTGGAGGAAGTTCCGATCCCGAATTTCGATCGAGGTCAACTTTTGATTGCAACCTCGAGGACCTTGGTTTCGGCCGGAACCGAAAGGATGCTCGTTGAGTTTGGTAAAGCGGGACTCTTGGAGAAGGCTCGTCAGCAACCCGAAAAAGTTCGGATGGTCTTGGATAAGATTAAAACGGACGGATTGCAGCCAACCGTTGAGGCAGTCTTCGATAAGTTGGCCGAACCCTTGCCGATGGGGTACTGTAACGTTGGTCGAGTCCTTGATCGAGGAAGTGATGCGATCGGATTCAGGATTGGTGACCGTGTGGTGAGTAATGGTAAACATGCGGGTGTGGTCGCCGCGTCGAAGAACCTTTGCGCCAAAGTGCCTGATGGCGTTTCCGATGATGAGGCTGCCTTTGTGGTGCTTGGTTCCATTGCCTTGCAGGGCATTCGTCTGGTCAAGCCTACTCTGGGTGAGTCGGTGGTAGTCATGGGTTTGGGATTGATCGGATTGATGACCGTTCAACTCTTGAAGGCAAATGGTTGCCGGGTTTTGGGCATTGATTTGGATCAGCAACGCTTGGATTTGGCGTCGGGCTTCGGGGCAGAGACTTTTCTTTTGTCGGAAGGGCGTGATCCGGTTGAGGTGGCTCGAAGTTTTTCTCGAGACCGGGGAGTCGATGCCGTGATTCTAACGGTTTCGAGTAAGAGTAACGAGCCCGTCAGTCAAGCCGCGAGGATGAGTCGTAAAAGGGGGCGTATCGTTCTGGTAGGCGTCACTGGCTTGGAATTGTCCAGAGCAGAATTTTATGAGAAGGAATTGACTTTTCAGGTTAGCTGTTCGTATGGGCCGGGAAGATATGATCCGAATTACGAAGACAAGGGAAATGATTATCCATTCGAATTCGTTCGTTGGACGGAGCAAAGAAATTTTGAGGCAGTGCTTGATATGATGGCAGAGGGAAAACTTAAGGTGAAATCCCTCGTTTCCCACAATTTTGAGATCGAAGAAGCGGAGAAGGCTTATCAACTGGTCGGGGGAGCTGAAAAGTCACTCGGCATATTATTGAAATACCCTTCGGTCGAGATTTCGGATAAGGCTCGCACGGTATCTTTTCATGCAAACGAACAAAATAGGGAGGATGCAAAACGGAAAACAAGTCAGGAGAAAATATCGATCCATTTTGTCGGGGCCGGAAATTACGCCAACAAGATCCTCATCCCGGCCTTTAAGAAGGCTGGGGTCAGTTTGCAAGGCGTGGCTTCCAAAACCGGCCTCGGAGGAGTGAGGGCTGCCCGGAAGCATGGCTTTGTCCAGGCCACGACGGAGATTTCCGCTCTGATTGCAGACAAAGAGGCGGATGCAGTTGTAATTGCCACGCGCCATGATAGCCATGCCGGTTACGTAATCGATGCCTTGAATGCGGGAAAACACGTTTTTGTGGAAAAACCTCTTTGTCTTGAAAAGGAAGAACTTGATCGGATCCGAATGGCATATGAAAAAAAGAACGGAAATGAGAACCTGATTCTCATGGTCGGTTTTAATCGCCGTTTTTCCTCTCTTGTGGAAAAAACCAAGCGATTGATCGAAGGAACGGGCGGACCATGTTCCTTTGTGATGACGGTGAATGCAGGAATGATTCCATCGGATCATTGGACGCATGAACCCGAACAGGGAGGAGGAAGAATCGTTGGGGAAGCCTGTCATTTCATTGACCTTCTTCGTTTTCTTGCAGCCAGTCCGGTAGAGAGCTGGGAAAAAATCGAAATGGATTCGGCGAACAAAGATACCGTAACCCTTAACCTTGTTTTTGAAGACGGTTCGATTGGAAGCATTCATTACTTTGCCAATGGACACAAATCATTTCCAAAGGAAAGATTGGAGATCTTTTCATCGGGGAGCGTTCTGCAATTGGATAATTTTAGAACGCTTAGGGGCTTTGGTTGGCCGGGCTTCACGAAAATGAATCTTTGGAAGCAGGACAAGGGACAGGCGGCGTGCGCTCAAGCCTTTGCAAGGGCCATCCGAAGTGGAACCTGTAATCCGATTCCAATTGATGAAATCCTTGAAGTGAGCCAATTGGCCATCGAAATGCGGAAGTGAACGTTTTGGTCGATCTGATTGCTGGGGCTCGTCCCAATTTCATGAAAATCGCACCGATCATCCGGGCCATGGAATCGAGAAACAAGGGGGTGGGTACGCTTACTTATCGATTGGTTCATACCGGTCAGCATTACGATCACAATATGTCGGATTCCTTCTTCGAGCAATTGGGGATTCCGAAGCCAGACGTGAATTTGCAAGTGGGGTCAGGAACTCAGGCCGAACAAACCGCTGGAATCATGCAAGGTTATGAAAAATTACTTTCCGAGAAGCCATCTCGATTGTGTATGGTGGTCGGAGACGTGACTTCCACCATGGCCTGCTCGATCACCGCCCAAAAAAAAGGCATTCCGGTAGCTCACGTAGAGGGTGGAATTCGATCCGGCGATCGAAGTATGCCCGAGGAAATAAATCGCATCGTTACTGACGTAGTAAGCAACTACTTTTTTACCACCAGTGAGACCGCGAATGAAAACCTGATCGATTCGGGGGTGTCGAAGGATAGCATTTTTTTCGTTGGAAACACGATGATCGACACCTTGCTTTCCAACGAAGACAAATTCGCAAAACCGAAGTTGTGGAATGATCTTGGGCTAAGTGAAAAAAATTATTTCGTGATCACCCTCCATCGCCCGAACAACGTTGATCAAACCGATGGATTCCTTCGCATTTTGGAAGTCCTTGCCCAGAGCGCTCGTGGATTGCCTTTGGTTTTTCCGGTTCATCCGCGATCGATGAAATCTCTCAAAAAAATCGGAGCCATTCCTTCCGGTTTTTCCTTAGTCGAACCACAACCCTATTGGGAATTCAATTTTTTGGTTAAACACGCCAAGGCAGTCATCACCGATTCCGGAGGAATCACCGAAGAAACCACGGTCATGGGGGTGCCCTGCATGACCGTGCGTGACTCCACGGAACGCCCGGAGACCATTACCACCGGTACCAATGAATTGGTGGGAACAAATCCCGAGCGACTCAAGCCCTTTCTGGATAGATTGTTCGCCGGGGAGTGGAAAAAGGGAGGGATTCCTGAAAAATGGGATGGCAAGACAGGGGAGCGTATTGTTGAACAACTTAAAAAAATCCTTTGCAACTGAATAAATTTCCATTGTACCTGAATACGCTTCGTTACCTTAAACCTAGCCAATTCTACCATCGGATTTCATATAATTTGCGTAAGCCGAAAAACTTGAAGGTTCCCAAGCTTGCGGTTCGTTCGAAACCACGAGAATGGATTCAACCGATCGGGCGAAAACCAAGAATGCCTGACTCGAATACCTTTACTTTCCTTAACCTTTCCAAATCCTTTCGGGAAACGGGATGGGAGGGTGCGGGTATGGACAGACTCTGGCGTTACCATTTGCATTACTTTGATGACCTGAATGCAGAGTGTTCCAAAGAACGCTTGGCGATTCATAGGGTTTTGGTGGACGATTGGATTCGAAACAACGCTTCATTCGAAGGTGTTGGCTGGGAACCTTATCCGACTTCTTTGCGGATCGTGAACTGGATAAAATGGGCGCTTGCGGGAAACTCACTGGAGCCCAAATGGCTGGAAAGCCTTGCAATGCAAACCGAATGGTTAAGCGAGAGATTGGAGTTTCACTTGTTGGGCAATCACTTGTTCGCCAATGCAAAGGCTTTGCTTTTTTCCGCTTTGTTCTTTGAGGGAGAAGCGACTCACGGATGGTGGAAAACAGGAACGGAACTAGTTCATCGGCAAATGGATGAACAAATTCTTGGCGATGGCGGCCATTTTGAAAGAAGTCCGATGTACCATGGTATCGTTCTTGAAGACCTGCTTGATCTTTTGAACCTTTTCAAAGCGTATGAACACGCTATGCCCGGAATGAGCGACCTTTGCCCTAAATTGCTTCTGAAGATTTCCGCAATGATCGACTGGCTTAGGGCGATGATTCACCCGGATGAAGGCATTGGCTTTTTCAACGACTCGGCATTGGAACACGAACCTGAACCGGGGCAAATTTTCTCCTATGCGAGTAAGCTGGGATTTTCAGTTTCGGAGAGTATCGAGGAGGAATCGAAGAGTCTTGAGCAAACCGGCTACGTACGCTTGGCCAAGGAACATGCGGTCGCTTTGATCGATGCCGCCCCCATAGGCCCCGATTATATTCCTGGGCATGCCCACGCGGATACCTTGTCTTTTGAGTTGTCGATCCGAGGACGAAGGATTTTGGTGAACGGAGGAACTTCCACCTATCAGAATAATCTTCAAAGACACAAGGAAAGATCCACCCAATCTCATAACACAGTGGAGGTTAATGGGAGGAATTCATCGGAGGTTTGGGGCGCTTTTCGCGTAGCTCGTCGAGCAAAACCATTCTCCAGGTCATGTGAGCTAGGAGGAAACACTGCTTCCGTTTCCTGTTCGCACGATGGTTACTCGAGAATGTGTGAGAGAATCGTTCATCATCGGAATTGGGAGTTGCAGGCGGGAAAGTTCCGCATCCTCGATCGCATGGAAGGACGAAATGCAGTGGGTGTCGCTCGCTTTCATTTTCATCCGAACCTTCAATTGAAGCAACGGACTGATTCCATTTGGCAAGTCGAGGGATATGACCATGGGGTTCTTTTCGAGGTGATCGATGGGTTGGGAATGGTCGAACCTTCCACACATTCTCCTGCGTTTGGCCGGATTCTCGAAAACCAATGCATATCGGTAAGTCTTATCAATGGAGCGGCTGAGGTCTCCATAACTTGGGATTGAACGGTTCCAGCATTTGACATCGCTCACTAAGGAGAAAACCGCATGAAGTGAAAATCCTCTATTTTTATCAGTACTTTTCCACTTCCAAGGGATCTTGGGGAACGAGAGCCTTTGAATTTTCCAAGCGGTGGGTGCAGGCGGGGCATGAGGTTACCGTGGTGACGTGCGTGTATGACAAGTCGGACCTCAGTCCGTCTGGGTTGATCCATCGAGAAAAGATCGAAGGGATTAATTTGGTTGTTCTTAATCTTAAACTTTCCAACAAGCACGGGAGGATTGTCAGAGGCTTCACTTTTCTCGCGTTCTCCTTGTTTGCCGGTATTTTTTCGATCCTAAAATCTTGTGATCTCGTAATTGCCTCCTCGGGACCGTTGACGGTGGCTTTTGCCGGACTCCTTGCAAAATGGATAAGAAGGCGCAAATTCGTTCTGGAAGTGAGGGATCTTTTCAGTGAAGGCATCGAGCAATTGGGTTTAATCCAAAAGGCATCGATCGTTTCGCTCCTCCGCCGTTTTGAAGCGCTTTGCTACCGCTCGGCTGATTGTACGGTTGCCTTGTCTCCATCGATGGCGGAATGGATTGTCAGGTCTTACCAACCCAAAAGAGTCGAATCGATTCCGAACGCTTCGGATTGTGAGTTCTTCGATGAATTGAAGCGACTTGGGCCTCCTCCCGAAATGATTTCGAAGGACAAGAGGACTTTTGTTTATTCGGGCACTTTGGGCCTCGCCAATCATTGTGATCAGATCCTGACCGCTGCCCAGAAGCTCAAAGCCTGGGGTGAGGAGGATATCTTGATTTACTTGATCGGGGACGGAAAGGAAAAGAGAGATCTTGAAAAAAAGGCCGGACAGGAGCAACTCCTGGGCATGATTCGTTTCTTGCCTCCGATTCCAAAGGAAGATCTAGCCCTTTGGATCAATCATTGCGATGCGGTTCTGCTCGTTCTAAAAAACCTCAAGGTTTTCGATACCGTCTCTCCCAACAAATTATTCGATGCCTTTGCCGCGGGCGTTCCTGTGATCCAAACCACTCAGGGTTGGATCAGAACCTTACTCCAAGTGGAAAATTGCGGAATAACCACCGAACCTGGGGATCCGGATGGCTTGGCGAATGCGATTCAATACTTGGCTCATAATTACGAGGATAGGAAAACCATGTCGGCAAATTCATTGAAAGTGGGAAGAGAACGCTTTGATCGAAACTTGCTTTCACGAAAATACCTTGATCTTTTGGAGGAATTGAAGCTCTGAAAGAAAGGAAAACATGCTGTTTGGTGACCGGAGCCAATGGTTTCCTAGGCAAGCATTTGGTCCGTACTCTGACCCAAGAGGGTAAGAAAGTCTACAGTCTGGGAGTGAGGCATTCGAACGCAGCCCAAGCTCTTGTCGTGGATTTGTCAAAAGAGGTACCTGACCTGAGCGGTTACAAATTCGATGAGGTTTATCATCTTGCCGGCCTTGCTCATAGGGTGCCAAGGAATCAGGAGGAAAAAGAGCTGTTTGATTCGGTCAACCACTTGGGGACGAAGCGATTGCTTCAGTCTTTGGAAAAGGCGGAATTACCTCAAACGGGCGTGCTTTTTTTGAGTTCGGTAGCAGTCTACGGTTTGGAAACGGGGGAGGGCATTTGCGAAGATCATCCCAGAAATGCAGAGGATGCTTACGGCAAAAGCAAAAGACTGGCCGAAGATGCCCTTGTTCGTTGGGCCGAAGAAAAAAAGGTAAACTATTCGATTGTACGGGCTCCTTTGATCGCTGGGCCAAATCCACCCGGCAACCTAGGGGCATTAATCAGAGGATTGAAGTCCGGGAAATACCTGAGGATTGGAGGAGGTTTGGCAAAAAGAAGCATTGTGGCGGTCGACGAAATGGTTCGTTTTTTGCCAACCGTTTTGAGGGAGGGTGGAGTTTTTCATCTTACGGACGGAGAACATCCCCGGTTGCGTGATCTCGAGGAGCAAATCAGTTTTCAAATCGGGCGACCCGAGCCTTTGAACTTGGCAATGCCCATTGCCTTTTCCCTGGCTAAGATATTTGATTTCGTTCAGCTTTTGACAAAAAGACCCATGCCTTTCGATTCGCAGAGATTCGGAAAGATGACCCAAAGTCTGACTTTCGATGATTCTCTCGCCCGCGAACGATTGAATTGGTCTTCGAATTCCATTTTGAAAAGGATGGACTGGGTACTGAGCGAATCGTGAAGGAACTGATCTTTAGCCTCGAAACGATGCCTTTCATTGCAGTTTGGCTAAGCTTTACTTTTTTGCTCGTTCTCTTCGCAACAAAATGGGTTCGTTCGCTGGCTTTGCGTAAAAATATCATTGATATGCCAAATTCCAGAAGCAGTCATAAAACCCCCACCCCGAGAGGAGGTGGATTGGCCTTCGTACTAGGCATTTCCATGGGTCATTCCGTCTTGTTTTTCCATGAAGGGAGTAATTTGTGGCTACTTTGCCTTCATTTCTCATCCCTTTTGATTGCCTTCATAGGATGGATCGACGACCAGATCTCCCTTTCCCCTCAAACGAGGTTGATCCTTCAGTTGTTTGCCACTCTTGTCCTCTTATTCCCTTTTCAGCCCTTCTCGGGCTTCTCTTTTCATATGACTGATTTTCCCAATTGGGCTTATTGGGTCATGTTGACCTTGTTTGTGATGTGGTCGATCAATCTCTACAACTTCATGGATGGGATAGACGGCCTCGCCGCGATTCAAGCGATCACCGTATCCCTCGGCGGAGCCCTGCTTTGTCACTTGAATGCAGACCCGGTACTCTGTCTAGCTTTTCTCGTAGTCGCTTTTGCCTGCGCAGGCTTTATTCGTTGGAATTGGATGCCCGCCAAGATTTTTTCCGGTGATGCGGGCAGCACCTACTTGGGCATCCTATTTGCCGGTCTTATGGTGGCGGCCGCTTCCAGGGAAACCTTTTCCCTACTCGTGGGTTTAATTCTAATGGGTTCGTTTTACGTCGACGCTACCTTCACCTTGTTGTTTCGTTTGGGCAAAGGCCAAAAACCACATCAGGCTCACAGGACTCACACTTACCAAAAGGCAAATCAAGCGGGGTATTCCTCCCGTCGGATTTGCCATGCCGTCGCATTGATTAATATTCTGTGGTTGCTTCCCCTGGGCGTACTCGCTTCTTCAAAAACAACCATGGAAGTTTACGTTTTTTTTCTCGCATGCCTTCCATTGGTTGCCCTATCCCTATTTTTCAAAGCGGGAAACAGTAAAATCGTTGGGCATGCTCCATGATGAAAATTCTTCGTTCTTGCGGTTCGTTAAATCATCGGAAGCGAGTCTTGCCTGCGATATGTCTGGTTGTATCCTAAGCCTAGTTATATGAAGCAAAAGATACGCGATTCAGGAATGAAACTCATGCCATTTCGCAGGGTCATCGTTTTCGCACTGCATCTCCTACTTGCCGCTGCCGCCTTCACAGTCGCCTTTCTCTTGCGCTTTGATTTCGATCCTTCGCAAATCCCCGATCATCACGGGTCGGGATTCTGGATTATTTGCCCCCTTGCCATCCTTTTAAAGTTAATTGCCCTGCAATATTTTGAAGCCAACCGAGGTTTGTGGCGATATGCGGGGATTTCCGATCTGCTTACCATTGCAAAAGCCTGTGCCGTGAGTTCGGTCCTGCTCATTTTAGTCGTGGTTATTTTTTACGGTCATGGATTTCCGCGTTCGGTACATATCGTGGACTTTCTGCTCTCTGTGGTCTTCTTCGGAGGGTTAAGGTTCGCATCCAGGCTTTTTAGGGAGTCCCTGCGTCCCTCCATCCGTAGAAATTCCGGCAAGCCGACTTTAATCATCGGAGCGGGGGACGTCGGGGAGATTGCCTTGCGGTCCTTGACCAAGGGTTCGCCCGGGTCTTACCAAGTTCTCGGCTTTCTGGATGATGATCCGGAAAAGCAAGGTAAACTGATGCATGGGTTTCAAATTCTTGGAAAGGTTTCCGATCTTCCCTCCTTGGTTCGAGAATATGAGATTTCCGAGGTGCTCATAGCCTTTTCGTCCGTTAGTAAAAAGTTCATTCGGGAAGTGGTTGAGAGTTGCTCCGGCCAAAACGTAGGTTTCCACATCATGCCTCCCATGAAGAGTTACATGTCCGGTGAACTTAACGTCGAATCAATCAGAAAAGTTAAGGTGGAAGATTTGCTTGGTCGGGACCCCGTCAAGCTTGATCGGGCTCTGGTCGAAGGTCTGCTTGCGGGAAAACGCGTGATGATCACGGGCGCAGGTGGTTCCATTGGCGCTGAGATTTCTCGTCAGGTGGCCTCCTTCTCTCCGGAGAAAATCATTATGGTCGATTTTGCTGAAAGCGCTCTTTTTGAGACTGATTTCGAACTGCAGGAACAGTTCCCCGAAATTGAATCGGTGGCCAATATCGTCAACGTTCGGAATCAAGATGACCTCGAAAAAACCTTTTCCGAAAATCATCCGCATTGCGTGTTTCATGCTGCGGCTTACAAACACGTTTCCCTGATGGAGCAGCATCCGTCCAATGCCGTGTGCACAAATGTTTTGGGAACTCGGAACGTTGTGGAGGCAGCGGTTGCCCATAAGGTGGAAAAGTTCGTTTTGATTTCCACCGATAAGGCGGTTAAACCCTCGAACGTGATGGGTGCGACGAAGCGACTTTGCGAGTTGGTGGTGGCTCGGCAGAGTTCCGAACATACGCAATTCGGCTCGGTTCGGTTCGGTAATGTTTTAGGCAGCAATGGAAGTGTGATTCCAATATTCGAGAAACAAATTTCAAAAGGCGGACCGGTTCGCGTCACCGACCCTGAAATGACGCGTTATTTTATGACCATCCCAGAAGCCGTGGAGTTGGTTTTGCAGACCTCTGCCATCGCCGAATCAAATGACGTTTACGTGCTTGATATGGGAAATCCGGTCAAAATCATCGATCTTGCCCGTAATATGATCGAATTGTCCGGAATGGTAGTGGATGAAGACATTAAGATCGAAATCATCGGGGCTCGACCGGGTGAGAAAATTCATGAGGAATTGATCACTTATGGGGAAGATCTTCTCCCGACCAGTGTCAAGAAGATCAAGCTACTCAGGAAAACCGGGAATGCTCCGGGAGGCGATGGGTTTGAAAACAATCTCCGAAAATTGGAAGAACTTGGCCTCAAAAGAAAGGATGAGGAAGTGAAACAACTCTTGTGGCAGATGATTGCGGAAGATCAGAGCAGCGCCTGATCGAATGTCTAAAGTTATGGTTGTGGGTAAAAGGAAATCCAAGATCATTGGGATCATAAGTTCAAAAGCATGAAAATACTCGTTACGGGAGGAGCTGGCTATATTGGAAGTCATACAGTGCTTAGCCTTTTGGAGGCTGGTTACAAGGTCGTTGTCGTCGACAATTTTTCCAACTCGTCTCCAAAGGCATTGGAGAGAGTGGAGGATTTGACGGGTTGTGAAATTTTACTGTGCGAGGGTGATTTGACCGAACGATCTTTTTTACGAAAGGTGTTCTCGGATCATCCCGAAATCTCAGCGGTGATCCATTTCGCCGCTTTCAAAGCGGTTGGGGAATCCACCATCCGCCCTTTGAGTTATTACCATAATAACGTCTCGGGATCGATTGTTCTGCTCGAAGAAATGGAGTCCGCTCAAGTAAGAAATCTCGTTTTCAGTTCTTCTTGCACGGTTTATGGGGAACCGGAAAATGTACCCATATCCGAAGATTTTCCCACCGGTAAGGTTTCCAGCCCCTATGGAAGGACCAAATACATGATGGAAGGGATTATAGCTGATCATAGCTCGGCCAACCCTGCTTTCAAATCAGCGATCCTTCGATATTTCAATCCGGCGGGGGCTCACTCAAGTGGACGAATAGGTGAGGACCCCCGCGGAGTCCCCGATAATCTGGTTCCCTTCGTGTGCCAGGTGGCTACCGGGAAACTGGAAAAGCTTAAAATTTTCGGCGGTGATTATCCGACTAGGGACGGGACTGCGGTCCGTGACTATCTTCATGTCGTGGATTTGGCTGAAGCCCACTTGCGGGCTCTTCGAACTCTGGAAGGCAAAGAGAAGGGTTTCGTCTGTAATTTGGGCACTGGTAGGGGAGCGTCGGTCTTGGAAGTGATTGCCGCATTCGAACGAGCAACGGGCATTAGAATACCTTACGAAATCGTAGACCGTAGAGCAGGTGACGTTACGGAAGCATGGGCAGATCCTGCCTATGCGGAGGATTTGTTGAATTGGAAGGCTCGTCGTACCTTGGAGGAAATGCTGACCGATGCTTGGTGTTGGCAGAGTGGCAACCCCAATGGTTATGGAGATTGATCTTATCCTTGGGGCAAACCATAATCCTCCGATTTAAAGCCTCTAAGGACAACCATTTTTGCGACTTTCTTGAGATCAAGTCGGTCTCCTATGCGAAGGCCCAACCTGCGGAAATCTCCTCGGTTCAATTCCAGAACGAACTGAACTCTCTTCGAGCGGGAAGGAACACCGGATAGGTCAAAGGGTTCTGCGGCATGAATCTCCATTAATATTCCCGTGGGCGAAAAATATCCGATATCCAGTGGGATTCTTGTGTTTTTCATCCAAAAACGTTGGGAAGAGGCTTTTTCGAAAATGAAAAACATACCCTTTCCCTCATCCAAACGATCCCTATGCATAAGACCTTTGCGCCTTTCCTCGGGAAGCAGGGCCAATTCCGTTTGAATTGAAATTTCACCCACTTGGAGATCGAAAAGCACATTCTTACCAGCTTTGTTCTCGGGAGATTGCGTTTCCTTGCAACCGAAGCCAAAAAAAACTACGCTTGAACCGATTGCCACAATGCTCAAAACTTTCAATCCTCTCATACCTCATAGATGAAAGAACTTCTCACTAGAATCAAGAGTCTTCGGGTCTTGGTGGTAGGTGACGTGATGCTGGACCGATACGTCAACGGAGAGGTATGTCGCATTTCTCCCGAAGCGCCGGTTCCCGTTCTCACCGTAAGGGAAGAAAAAAGTCTTGCTGGCGGAGCCGCGAACGTAGGACTTAATGCGGCATCTCTCGGAGCCAAAGTTGAAGTGGTCGGATGGTTTGGGAATGATCCTACCGGAAATGAATTGATTGGTTTGCTGGAGGCGGAGGGAATTGCCGTTGAGCGGCAAGCCAATGCAGCTGGGATTCCTACGATTTCCAAAACTCGGCTCATGGCATCGAATCAACAGATTTGTAGAGTGGACCGCGAGGAACCGGCTCATCGATACCAACCGGACGTTTCGAAAATTCGCGATTCCTTGGTTGCAAAAGCCTCCGCTTCGGACTTGGTGATCATTTCCGATTACGGCAAGGGTTTTGTCTCCAACGAATTGATTGCATTGCTTCGCTCCAGTTCGTCTTTTTTGGCTGTTGATCCCAAACCCAGTCGTTTGCTTGACTATTCGGCGCCCGATTTGTTGACCCCCAATCGAAATGAGGCTTTGGAGCTGGCAGGCCGCTCGAGATTCTCCCATGGAGCTTTCCCCAAAGATGAAATCGTGGCTCAGATTTTTGAAGACTTTTCGCCCGGTAAACTTGCCATAACACTGGGCTCGGAAGGCATGCTCTTGGCGGAAGCCGGCAAATCTCTGGAGATGATTCCCACTGCCGCCCGTGAGGTCTTTGACGTTTCCGGCGCGGGTGATACCGTGATAGCCGCCTTGGCCATGAGCCTCTCTTCCGGTTCGTCATTCATCGAATCCGCTCATTTCGCCAACTTGGCTGCGGGGATCGTTGTTGGGAAAGTGGGAACTGCAACCGTTTCCCCGGAGGAGATTCTTTCCGTTTCGCATTCATGAACAGAGCTGTTTTTCTTGATCGGGATGGAACTCTCATTAAAGACGCTCATTATCTCAAGGATCCGGAGCAAATTGAAATTATAGAAGGGGTAGGTTGCTCCCTTGATGCCATAAAGAAATCAGGTTTCGGGATTTTCATGCATACCAACCAGTCTGGCATTACGCGTGGTTATTATGGATGGGAAGACGTCCGTGCCTGCAATCACCGAATGCTTCAAATGCTCAATCTTCCCGAAGATTTTTTTGATCAGGTGTGCATCGCTCCGGAGGATCGTTTCGTTCCCGGTGGATTGCGCAAGCCTTCGCCCAAGTTTGAACTGGAAATGATTTCTCGTTACGATTTGATGCCTCGCCGGTGTTGGATGGTGGGTGACAAGTGGATTGATGCGGAGACTGGACTGAATGCAGGCATGAGAGCGGCTTTGGTGCAAACCGGCAAACCCTTGGATGATGATTTGCTTGATCGAGCCGCTTCCTTGTCGGTTGAGGTTTTCACAGGGCTAGAACAATTTGTGGGCCATCTCCTTGAAACAATCGATGAGTGAGAAGACTCCCAGTTCCTGGAGCTTGCTTAAGGATGATCTTCATGCCGATTGTCGAATCTTCGAGATTCGAAAACAGCGCTTTCTTAGAAATTCCGATCGTAAGCAGGGAGACTTCTTCGTTCTTGATACGAACGATTGGGTAAACGTTCTCGCCCTCACTTCTGATGATCATTTGGTCATGGTGCGTCAATTTCGCTATGGTACGAAAGATTTTTCGCTGGAACCTCCCGGAGGAGTGGTTGAAGATGGAGAGGACCCATCCCTCGCCGGGCAAAGGGAATTGCTGGAAGAAACCGGTTATTGTGGCAAGAACGCGGAAATCATAGGCTCGGTTTCTCCAAATCCGGCAATCATGTCGAATCGCTGTCATTTTCTTTTGGTTCGAGAAGTGGAGAAAACCGGAGAGGTTTCCTTTGATCCGAACGAAGAGCTGGTCACTGAACTAGTTTCGGTTTCCGATTTGAAGGATTTGATTCGCCGAGGAAAAATAACTCACTCGCTCGCCATGAACGCAATTTTCCAGCTTCTCCTTGAAATTGGAAAAACACCTTGAATCCGCCTTTGGGCGAGGAAAGGCCGAACTGCTTTGCTCCTTTACCCAATCGTTCAAAACCGATAGGATATAGCCCATTATGAGTAACCTTTTGTCCCTGCTTGTCGAGACCGCTGATCCTCGCCCTGAATATTTAGCCAAAGTTCTTGGGGTTAAACAGGATGAGGTGGAGCGTGAACTGGCGGAATTGCGAGACAGCAAGACGATCCTAGGCTGGATGCCGATCCTGAATCCGGAAAAATCGGCATCCGAAGAGGTACGAGCTGTGATTGAGGTTAAGATCAGTCCTGAGAGGGAAGGGGGGTTTGACCGAATGGCGCTAAGGATTTCAAGATTCGAAGAGGTGGAGTCCTGTTACCTGATGTCCGGAGGTTATGATTTGCTGGTTTTCGTTACCGGCAAAACTCTTAACGAGGTTGCCGCTTTTATTTCCGAGCGATTGGCAACCATTGAGGGGGTTCTTTCCACCGCAACGCATTTTCTACTCCGACCCTACAAGGAGCGTAAGCAAATGCTCGTTGAAGACGGGCTTCTGGAAGAGAAGCCACCGGTCAGTCCCTGATTTCCGATGAACCCAGATCAATTCGTTGCCAATCACGTAAAAAGTCTTCCGCGTTCCGGAATACGAGATTTTTTTGCGATCGTCCAGGAAATGCCCCAAGCCATATCACTGGGTATCGGGGAACCCGATTTCATAACTCCTTGGAAGATCCGCGAAGCATCCATTTTTGCCTTGGAAAAAGGAAAGACCTCTTACACCGACAATCGAGGTTTGCTCTCATTGAGAAAGGAAATTTCGAAGTACGTCTCTTCCTTTTTCGGACCCGATTACGATCCGAGGTCCGAGATTCTTGTAACGGTTGGCGTTTCCGAAGCGATTGACGTTGCCTTGCGGGCCATTCTGAACCCGGGAGATAAGGTTCTTTATCATGAGCCATGCTACGTTTCCTACGCCCCAAGCGTAAGCCTTGCCTTTGGGCAGGGAATCCCCGTGGGCACTTCTCCCCATCAATCCTTCAGCTTGAACCCTGAGGCTTTTGAGGAAGCTTGGGAACCCGGTTGTAAGATCCTCATGCTTAATTTTCCAACAAATCCGACTGGTGGTACGGCGGACCGCGCCAAACTTGAACGCTTGGCCAGATTTGCAGTGGAAAAGGATTTGATTGTCATAAGTGATGAGATTTATGCCGAACTTACCTATGAGGGCGAACACGTCAGTTTGGCAGCTCTTCCTGGAATGAAGGAACGAACCATTCTGTTGCACGGTTTTTCCAAAGGATTTGCCATGACTGGTTTTAGGGTGGGTTTTGCCTGTGGTCCCGATTGGTTGATCGAGGCCATGATGAAGATTCACCAATATTGCATGATGTGCGCTCCCATTCTAAGCCAGGAAGCGGCCATCGAAGCCTTGAGGAATGGCACGGAGGATGTCTTGCGCATGCGTGATCATTATGCAAAACGCAGAGATTTCATTGTACGCAGATTCAATGAAATGGGTTTGGCCTGTCATCTGCCCAGAGGCTCCTTCTACGCGTTTCCGAGCGTTGAAGCATACGGTTTGAATGAAGTGGAGTTTTGTCATCGACTCCTTCGTGAGGAAGAGGTCGCGGTTGTACCTGGTACGGCCTTCGGTCCCCATGGTCGTAATCACGTACGGGCAAGTTTTTCAACCTCCTACGAAAAACTCGTCGAGGCATCGGAACGGATCGAACGTTTCGCTGAAAGTCTAGCATCCGAAAAAGTCGATCAAACTGCGGTCTGAAAACTTTTACGGAGTCCCATCCTCCTTCCTTTGAAATGAACGAAGCCATAAGCGTTGCCATAGTGGGCCGTCCCAACGTTGGTAAGAGTAGACTCTTCAATCGCTTGGTCGGGCGTCGTATTTCGATTGTGCACGATCGTCCCGGCGTCACTCGTGACGTTGTGGTCGCCGATTCGCCGGAAGGATACGTCCTTATGGATACGGGTGGGATTGGCATGCAACCGGCAATGACTCCACTGGCGATTCAGCAAGCAACCGAAGAGCAGGCTGAATTTGCCATTCGGGCAGCAAGTCTCCTTTTGTTTGTGGTCGATGGCAGGGAAGGGTTGCTGCCACTTGATCAGACTCTTGCCGAAAAGTTTAGAAAAATGGGAAAGCAACCCGTTCTTGTGGTTAATAAAATGGACGAACCGGAAAAAGGTTATGCTTTTTCCGAATTCTCCAGATTGGGATTCGAATCCATGGCAGGAGTTTCCGCGGAACACGGACATGGCATCGGTGATCTCATCGAGAGCATTGCGTCCAAGTTGCCTCCTGCTCCTTCTCTCTCAGGGGGCATCGAGAATCAACGTACCAAGATTGCCTTCATTGGAAGGCCTAACGTAGGCAAGTCATCGCTATGCAATCGCCTGCTTGACATGGAGCGTCTGATTGTGAGCGACGTGCCGGGGACGACTCGGGAAACCGTCGAATTGGATCTCGATTATAAAACGGAGGGTGCTTCCGAACCTTGGCGTTTTCGGCTCTTCGACACGGCTGGCCTAAAGAGAAAAAACCGTATCGACTCGTCCTTGGATTACTTTTCAGCCGTTCGCACCAAGCATGCCATTGATGAAGTGGATGTGGTCTTTCTTGTTCTTGATGCCCGAGAGGGGGTTACGAAACAGGATAAAATTTTGGCTGGTCACGCATTGGATTCCGGGCGCGCTCTTTCGATTTTGGTAAACAAATGGGACTTGGCTTTGGAAAGTTTTCGCAAGGACCCCTTGCCCGGATACGAGGACGAAAAGGATTTTCGCAAAAGCTACCTTTCGTCGATACGCAAGGAGTTGTTCTTTCTTCCTGACTCGCCCATCTCCTTCGTGTCCGCTCAAACCGGTTTTGCCATGGAAGATTTTCTGCAAGTCGCCAGAGACTTGGATGCCCGCATGAACAAGAGCATCTCGACCTCCGCGCTGAACAAGTTGATAGGCGAGATGTGGGAGCATCGCCCACCTGCGAAAGTGGGGGGTAAGCGGTTCAAGGTTTTTTATGCGGTGCAAGTTGAAAACCGACCGTTTCGGGTCAAGCTCTTCTGTAACCGGGAGGAAAAATTGAACGACCAGTACAAGCGATATTTGGAGAAAGGCATTCAGAAAAGGTTCGGGCTTTCCGGGTGTCCGCTTAAGTTCTCATTGGCGGGAAAGGAAGCCCGTTACACCGAAGAAAAGGAATAACCGTTCCTCACCGCTTTCGCAGCCAAGCCGCCGTCCTGCGGCTTTTTTTGTGTCTAATTTCGTTGTCCGATCTTCGAATTGTGAAATAGTGAGATTTCTTGGGTTGATGAAAGAAAAAAGCAAAATTGCCTTTTTGGGGTCGGATCAAATCGCGTTGCCCTTTCTTGAACGCTTCTTCGAGCTTTTTCCAAGTTGCAGCCTTTGCGCGGTACTTACCCAACCGGATCGTCCTGCGGGGAGAGGAAGAAAACTCAGGCAAAACCCAATCAAAAGCTGGGCTCTCGCAAACAATTTGCCTTTGAGAGATCCTCCCAAACCAAGTAAGGAGGAGGTTCTTTGGTTAGGTGACATGGGAGCGGACTTGCTTCTTGTAATGGCCTATGGATGCATCCTTAAGGCGGAAATGCTGCAAGTTGCGCCAAGAGGTTGCTTCAATTTGCATGCATCCATGCTTCCCGCTTATCGTGGAGCTTCGCCCGTTGAAACCGCTCTGGCTTGTGGCGAAAGAGAAACTGCCGTCACCCTCATGCGTGTGGTGCGAAAAATGGATGCCGGTCCGATTATCGATTCTGAAAGGGTGCTGATTGGAGAAAGGATGACTGGACCCGAATTGAGGAAAGACCTTTCCCTCGCTTGCATTCCCTTGTTGGATAGAAATCTGACGTCGATGCTTTCGGGAACGCAAAGGGAAATCCCCCAAGTGGATGAGTCCGCTACCTATTGTCGAAAACTCAACAAAATGGATGGCGTGTTGGATTTCGCTCAATCGGCTGAGAGCCTTGACTGCCGTATTCGGGCCTTCTTCAATTGGCCGGGTTCTTCCTTCTTTCATGGAGAAAACCGTTTGAGAGTGGGTAAGGCCAGCATTGCCGAAGAGGATGGAATGCTGAAGGTTGGAGAAGTTGGAAGATCCGCTGGCTGCGATTTGCTAATCGGCACGGCTTGCGGAACTTTGCGAATTGAGGAACTGCAGAAGCCGGGGGGCAGAATGCTTCCTTCGTCCGAATTTTTGCGGGGTTATGACTTGCCGATCGGAACCATGCTCTTATCCGAATCATCTCCACCGCTTTTGCTTGAAAGATGAAAAGCGAAAATTAGCAAAAGATTTCTTGATTCCATCTCATGTTGGTTTATCTTTCCGTAAGGTGGATATGATGTGGACGAACTTGCTAACTCGGCAACGCTCTATTTTTGCGGTTGCTTTTCTTCTTTACTTGTTGCCAAGCGCGAAGCCCGTTTTCGGGAATGTGGAAATCGCCAATTTGAAGCAGGACTTGCAGCTTTTTTCCCGAGAGGTTGCAGGGCTAAGGAGCGAAGTGGAGCAAATGCGACGTGAAAATGCTCAGCTCCGCATGACTTTGGAACAGGTTGTGCGTCAATCAAAGGTTCATTCTGGAGATTCTCAGGGAATGATGGCTCAAGTCGATGGACGCTTGCGCATTATAGAAAAGAGAGTTTCTGCGAATGAACAGGCGGTGACTGGCTTGCAGAGTAACGTGGATTCGAAGATGAGTGATTTGATCTCTCAAATGAACAAAGGCTTCGAAAAGGTTTCCTCCAGTTCGGCTCAATCCTCTCCCCCGCAGAAGACCTTTTCCGAGGATTATCCTCAAACCGGTTTTGTTCATAAGGTCGAAAAAGGGGAAACCGTGAGTAGCATTGCCAAAAAATATCAGTCCAAGATCACCTGGATCATAAATGCCAACCGGATTGCCGATGCCACCAAGGTGAACGTGGGAAGGGACTTGTTCGTTCCTCAAAAGTAACCATGGCCAAAACAACTTCCAGATTGGGTCGGGGATTGGGCAGTTTGATTGCAGGTGGCGCTTCCTTGTCCAATGAATCTGGTGAAACGCCAGCCTCGATGGAAAAGCTCATTCCTCCGAGTCCGCAAGCCGCCCCAAATCCCGGTGAAGTTTCAACTGAGCTTCTTTCCAATGGTGATTCCACCGGAAATGAGCTTTTGGAAATCGAAACCGATGCCGTCATTCCGAATCCTCACCAACCTCGCAAAGTCATCGACCCAGATACCGTTCGGGAATTGGCCGAAAGCATCAAAGCCGAAGGCTTATTGCAACCCATAGTCGTTCGAAAGACGGAGGCTGGGTTTGAATTGATTGCGGGAGAACGGCGCTTGCGGGCCCATCAGTATTTGCAGCGGAAAACGGTTCTTGCCCGGATCTTGCAAGTGAGCGACCTATCTTCCGCGAGCTTGTCTCTCATTGAAAACCTGCAGCGGGAAGGACTCAACCCAATGGAGGAAGCGATGGGGTACGATTCCTTGGTCAAGGATTTCGGTATTACCCAAGCCAAAGTCGCTGAAAGGGTGGGGAAGAGCAGATCCTACGTTACCAACAGTCTTCGTTTTCTGCAATTGGAAGAGGAGATACGAGACTTTCTTGCATCTGGAAGTCTGTCTACGGGGCACGCCAAGATTCTCTTGGGCGTGGAGGATTCGGTTTTCCGAAAAAAGCTCGCTCATCTGGCGATTTCGGAAAGTTGGTCCGTCCGTCAATGCCAACAGGCGGTAGACGATCATAGGTCCGGACAACGGAATCCAACCTTGATCCGAAACGCGGTTCGAGGAGGGGGAGCCTTAGCTGAATTGGCACGCTCTCTCGAAATGAGTTTGGGACGTTCCGTTCGTATTCGGGCAGGATCGGGTGGCAGGGGTAAATTGACCTTGGGTTTTTCCGATAGGGATGATCTAGACTCCATTTTGTCATCTTTGAGCGGTTGATCAAAACGTGTTGCCTTTTGAGAGGGAAAGGTCATTATCCTTCTCTTAGTCATTTTCCTCATGATCGTTATTTTAACTACCCTCCTCATTTTACTTTGCCTGGTCATTGTCCTTTTGATATTGATTCAACGTACTTCCGGTGGAATGGGTTCCGCCTTGGGAGGAGGAGCCGCCGACCAAGTTTTGGGAGCTGGTTCCGCGGCTCAACTCACTAAATTCACCGTTTACGGGATCGTAGGTTTTTTCATTATGGCCTTCGTGCTCTATGGATTTTATCAGGATCAGTCGGCGGATTCCGATTCCCTGATTCGCACGGGCTTGGAAACACCGATTTTGGAATCCGGGCCGGGATCGGACGATGCCTCCATCCCGAATGCTCCGATTTCCGACCCCTCGAGTCTACCGGTCCCTCCCGAGCCGCCGGTTGATTTGCCTCCTGCGTCCCCAGTTGAGCAAACGCCCCCTTCGGCGACCAAGCAGGAAAAAGCCCCTGAAGGCAACGAATCCAACTAATTTTTTCGCCAGACTTTTTTTAGTGGGCAAACCAAAGGATTTTGCCCTCCTTTTCTTACTTATCCTGTTTCCCGGGCTCTTGGCTTGCGCCAAATCTCCATTTCCCGCTCGTGGTTTCGCCAAGATATTATCTCAGGAGGAGGCCTTGAGCCGTCTTCAGCGTTATCGAGATTTCGTATCGTCGGATGGCAACCGCACCTCTTTCCACCAAGCTTACTCCTTTCAATTCAGACTTCGGCACATGCCGAGACGGGGCGAAGAATCCTTTTCTCAGGGGATCGTTTCCGGTCCCAGCCTAGGTCACGGTCACTGTCGCGTACATATCGAGGGAAATCAAACCACCACTTACCTTTTTCGAAATCAGGCAAATCCGCAAGCCTGGAAAATGATTGAGGGAGACCCAAAGCCCATGGAATTGGAAGGATCGGACTTTTTCTCGCCCATGGTTTCCGGTATGAACCAATCGCCCTTTGATTTGCTAATGCCCTTTGTCTTTTGGGAAGCGAAGTACCAGAAGTCCGGCAAAGTAGCCGGTCGACCCGCTCACCTCTTTTCCTTTTCCCTTCCCGAATGGGTAGTGCGAGAGAAACCCGATTGGTCCCATCTGACCCTCGGATTGGACGATGCTTACGATTTGCCCTTGAGGGTGGAAACCTTTGGGCAAAGTTACGTTCCCGATCGGACCTACGTCCTGCAAAGCTTCAAAAAGGTGCAGTCCAGATGGATTGTTAAATCCATTGACTGCAAGGATCGTATGACCCGTTCGACCACACGGTTGGAAATAACCGGCGCCGCCATGGATTTGGACATCAGTGGAAATCTATTCACTCCGGAAGGATTGGCTCATCCCATACAATTACCCGGTGATTCTTACGAAAGTTTGGATTAGTGCGGATTTCTTTCAATTGATCTTGCCCGGCTGATCTTTTTTTTTACTTTTCATCCTGAAAATGACCATTGAAAACATTCTTTCGCCATGGGCTCAGAACGTATCTCCATCTCCGACCTTGGCGGTGGATGCAAAAGCGAAGGCCCTCAAAGCGGCTGGTGAAGACGTTTGTGGCTTTGGGGCCGGTGAGCCCGATTTTGACACGCCATCCTTTATCAAGGAGGCTTGCGCCAAAGCTCTTGCCGATGGCAAGACCAAGTATGCGCCTGCTGGAGGCTTGCCCGAATTGAGGAAAGCCTTGGCTCAGCAATACCAAGATTACGGAGTCTTGGAGGAAGCGAATCCTGCCCAAGTGGTGGTCAGCCCGGGAGGGAAATACTCCTGCTATCTTGCCATCCTGGCTACCTGTGGTCCGGGTGATGAAGTTCTTATTCCAGCCCCCTATTGGGTCAGTTACCCGGAAATGGCCAAACTGGCCGGCGCCACTTCCAAGTTCATTTTTGCCGGAGATGACCAAGGGTTCAAGGTCAGCGCCGGGCAAATCGAGGAAACCCTGAGCGCGAACACCAAATTGGTCATCCTCAACAGCCCGTCGAATCCCACGGGTTGTCTCTATGAAAAGGCGGAGATGGAAGCGATTGTCGAACTTGCCTGCCGCAAAGACTTTCTGCTGATGTCCGATGAGATATACGAGCATCTGCTCTATGACGATGCGGAGCATCATCGCCCCGCTTCTTTCTCAAAGGAAGCCGCCGAGCGGGTGATCACGGTTTCCGGGTTCAGCAAGACCTTTTCCATGACCGGTTGGCGGCTGGGTACTCTCGTGGCCAACCCAACCATCGCCAAGGCAGTGGCTTCCTTACAAAGCCAAACTACTTCCAACGCCACCACCTTCGCTCAGTTCGGAGCTTTGGCTGCGGTTCAAGACTGGGATCAGGCAATGCAGGCCGTAAAGGATATGCTGGTCCATTTCGACCGTCGTCGGCTCAAGCTTCTGGAAGGGTTGCAGGCCATCGAGGGAATCTCTTGCCTTCGAGCGCAGGGTGCCTTTTATCTTTTCCCTAAAATTGCCGAATTGGGACTTCGTTCCGAGGAGTTCTCCGCCCGATTGTTGGAGGAGGAAAAGGTTGCGGTTGTTTCCGGACATGCCTTTGGGGCGGAGGGTTACGTTCGCTTGAGCTACGCCACTTCCGACGAAGTCATTGAAAAGGGGCTCGACCGGCTTAGCCGCTTTGCCATGTCCTTGGATTAATTCCATTCAGGGAACTAATTAATTTCTTTATTGACGGATGATGCAATTATTTGAATTTTTGGGTAAATACAAATCCCTGAAACCTATGAATCATAAATCCATCCTAGCTTTCCTAAGCGTTCATTATTTATTTTCTCAATGTCATGTATTCGGAAATAGCGGTCACGCACACGGGACTTCGGATGGATTTCATCAATTAACTAGTGCTGCTCATCATGCTGTTGAGAATCCGAATCTGCCATATAACCATAGACCAAACGATTTGGATGCAAGTTGGAGGCGGGGAGTGACTTCTGGATATTATCTTGGATTTCGTGCCTTGTCAGACGAAATGAGAGATTTGCGTAGACCCTCTGACATACCGGTCACGGATGGTTTCATTAAAACCTTTTACTTTGATTTACATTTCATGAACCAAGAGTTCAACGGCGACTTTTTCACTGATGCGGTTAATTCTTCCGCCTACGATGAACCAATCGAGAATAGTTTGTATGGTCTGACTTTTGGTCTTGGTCTAGGAGATAACCCTAATTTACAAGTTCGTTTGCCAATTTCGATATCTCGTTTTGAAGTTGGAGATATGGATGACACGGGTGTTTCTACGGGAATAGAACTTTTTCCGAACTATCGCATCAACCAGTATGTATCATGGGGGGTGAATCTTGCTTACCTTGAATCTAGTAGTGATTTTCCAATATTTGACGAATCCATTGCTAGTGTCTCCTTTGAAGCAATGGCGGAGTCGAGTAGTGCATACGGTATTGACTGGTCTGCCCGTATTTCAGTTGGTCATTATTATCCTAGTAATGATGCAAACGATGAATCATTCTGGTTGTATCGAGGCACTTTAGCCCTTCATTATCATCTTCATCAAAATTTCACTCTTCTGCCATTTATTCGACTTAATTTTTCAACGGGTGAGGTTCTAACCGATGAACTTTGGGTAGAGTACGGAAGTGAGTTCGTACTGATGCCCAACGCTCCTTGGAATTTTAGCCTCGGTATCGCAGGAGTCGGTGGACACAATGTGATAGAAGAAGGAATGGAATTTTATCTATCGACTAAGAAAAACTTCTAACACCCAATTCTTTGAAATGAAAAAGTTTATTACTCCTTTTGTTGCACTCATAATACTTTCGTTATCATCATGCACAAGAACCGCTAACAAAACCGGTCCGCTCGTTCCTTATCCAGCTGTCACTGCAGATATTGAAATTGGTGAGCAAGTCCGCGGAGAGGGCACACGCGCTGAATTATTAGGCTTCATAAGATGGGGGGACCCAGGAAGAGCTTCATTCACTGCTCGTCAGCAAGAGCATGACCTAGGAGGAGCGGTTGTGAAGCAGTCCATGCAATCTGCAGTTTACGATGCTTTGGAAGGACAGCCCGAGCATTTCATTGTGGATCCTCATTTTCATACTGTGGAGCATAATTTTTTTGTGTTCAAGACTGCGAAAACTTCAGTCGTTGGACGAAAAGCCAAGCATGACAATTATCGTCAGGTTAAAAAATACAATTCGGACCAAACCGTCACTTTGCCCTTGGAAAAGTCTCCGCAAACCTACACCGTTAGTCGTAATGGTCGCGAAGCCACGAAGATCGTTACCTCGGGTAACATAACTCCCTTCGTGACCGATTCAGCGAAAGTTTTCGACACCTCTTCCGGGGTACGAATCTTGGATATGGACGTTCCTCAGGACGCCGCAGGTGGAACGTCCTTGCAAGCTTTGGAGAACAAACTACAGGAGTTGAATCAAAGAATCGACGCCTTGAAGTAAATCTCGGTCAAGCGACTTACTTCGAGACAGTTTTTTGGAACCCAAGCTTTTCCGCCTCTTCGGGATTCGCTGAAAGGGCTTGCTCGAATTCCTGTAAATCAAAATCGGCGACTACGAAAGCGCCATTCTTAAGGGTTGGAGTCAACGTTTGACCACTGACTGCAAGGAGCTCATCCATTTTGCGTGGGTCGTTTCGTACGTCCACGACGTTCAATTTGATTTGCTTGTCCTCGAAGTAAGCGAGCGCATCGACGCACCAAGGGCAGCCTTGCTTAACGTATAATATGGGTTCCTTCATTTCCGGTATAATTATGCTCAAAAGAAGGAAAATCGCAAACCTTCTTGGCAAACCTTCTTCCTCAGGCATGATGATGGATGGACATGCGTAAATCTTCAAAAGCAACGGTAAGCTCCCGAAAAGCCATACGCATAAAGGGAGCCAAGGAAAATAACCTCAAAGGTCTTACGGTTGATTTTCCAAGGGGAAAGCTGACTGGTGTGACGGGCGTGAGCGGTTCCGGGAAATCCTCTCTGGTTTTTGACGTTTTGGCGGCCGAAGGGCACAGGAAATACGTGGAGAGCCTTTCCGCGAAGGCCCGTCAGGTTTTGGAGAAGGTGAAGCGTCCAGAGGTTGATTTTGTTGAAGGTTTGTCTCCGGTGCTGGCAATCGAACAGGCATCGGCGGGTTCGGCCGGGCCGCGCAGCACCGTGGCCTCGGCGACTGAGATCGCCGATTACGCTCGATTGCTTTGGTCGACGGTTGGGCAACCCCATTGCCCATTGGATGGCGCTCGGGTTACCCGTCGTTCTTTGGATGATTGTGTGGAGCAGTTGCTTGAAAAAGGTGCGGGCAAGCGGTGTCTTTTGTTGGCTCCTTTCCTTAGAGCGAAGGCTTCCGTTCTGCGGGAAGAATTGCCCAGTCTCGAAAGAAGAGGATTTCAACGAATCCGAATCGATGGGCTGATCAAAAGGTTGGACGACCGAGAGGTCATTCCGGAAAAGACCAAGGGCCGCGAACTCGACGTGGACTTGGTGGTCGACCGGATATCCATCGATGCATGCAATCGCAGTCGAATTGCCGATTCTTTGGAACTTGCCTTCAGGGAAGGTGAGGAAAAGGCCTTGGCTTTGCTTGAGGAGAAGGAAGGTTTTGAGGAACTCTTTCTTTCTCAGAGTTATGCCTGCGAGCAATGTGGGGCAACCTATCCAACTCTTACTCCGCGACATTTTTCATGGAATCATCCGGATGGAGCCTGTAAGCGTTGCGGAGGTCTGGGCGAGGTACTCAGCTTTAGGGAAGAATTGGTGATTCCGGATGCGTCCCTAACTTTTGGCAAGGGAGTCATCAAGCCCTGGCGCTTGGGATCGCGTAAAATGATCAATTTGCGCAAGAATCTCATCAAGCATCTTTCCGAACAAGTTCCATTTGATACCCGAAAGCCTTGGAACAAGCAGCCCGAAGACCTTCGGAAGTTTCTTCTTCATGGGGATCCTGACGCCGAATACCAAATCAAACTGACTGCCGGGCGAGGTAAACCAAAGAAGCAACCGTTTCCGGGAATCCTCAAGGATTTGGAAAACACCATGCTCACAACCTCGAGCGAAAACCTACGCGAACGTCTCTTGTCCTTTCAGGTAGGGGCTCAATGTCCGGACTGTGCGGGGACACGGCTATCCGCTTATTCTCGATCCGTCCTTCTTGCGGATTTGTCGATTGACCAATTCTTGTCCAGTTCGGCGGAAAAGGCTTGGCGCTTCATTCGGGAGATCGTTTCGAAGGATGCGAGTCTTTCTCACGTGGGAGATGCCTTGCTCGGTCTGGAGCAAAGGCTTGGATTCATCAATCAAGTGGGTTTGGGTTATTTGACTCTTGATCGTCCGTACCGCACCTTAAGCGGTGGAGAGGCCCAACGAGCTAGGCTTGCCACCCAACTGGGCATGGGTTTGGTCGGAGTCATATATGCCTTGGACGAACCAAGCGTGGGTTTGCATCCGGCCGATCACGATCGCCTTTTGCAAGTCTTGCAGGGACTTAGAGACCGTGGGAATACCGTCATCGTGGTTGAGCATGACAGCGAAACCCTGCTCGCCTGTGACCATTTGATTGAGGTGGGTCCGGGGCCTGGCGAGCAAGGGGGAGAACTTTGCTTCGAGGGTGATCTTTCGGCCTGCTTTCAATCGAAAACCAGTTGCTCGGGCCCCTTTTTAGCAGGTCGCGAGATGATCGAAAAGGAGGCCAGAAAAAAAAATCCCGGTAAGGCCAAATTATTCGTTAGAGAAGCTCGAGCTCACAACCTGAACAGGATCGATGTCGCTTTTCCCGTCGGGTTGCTGACCGTGGTTTGCGGAGTTTCCGGATCCGGGAAAAGCTCCCTGGTGAATGAGGTTTTGGCGAAATCGGCCGCCAACGAACTGAATCGGGCCAAACAATTGCCTGGAGCCCATTCCGGGATTCAGGGTTTGGATCATTTTGAAAAAGTGGTTCGGGTGGATCAATCGCCCATTGGAAAAAGCCCTCGTTCCAATCCGGCTACCTTCGTCAAACTTTTCGATTTGCTCAGAAAGCTTTTCTCTCAGTGTTCTTTGAGTCGGGTACGGGGTTATTCTCCTGGTCGATTCAGTTTCAATCTCCCGGGTGGACGTTGCGAGCGTTGCAAGGGAGATGGCATGGTCAAGTTGGACATGCAATTTCTAGCCGATGTTTTCGTGGAGTGCGAGAGTTGCAAAGGCAACCGTTACAACAGGGAGACTCTTGAGGTTCGCTTTCGTGGTCGGAACATTGCCGAGATTCTGGACATGAGCGTCTCCGAAGCAAAGGATCTGTTTGCCAAGCATCCCGCCATCCTAGCCAAACTGGAAACATTGGACGCCGTAGGTCTCGGTTACCTCAAGCTTGGTCAACCCGCCAACACCTTGTCCGGAGGAGAATCCCAAAGGCTCAAGCTTTCCCTGGAGTTGAGCAAGAGGCAGACGGGTTCCACCCTTTACCTACTGGACGAACCCACGACCGGCCTGCATTGGATCGACGTTCAGCGCCTCATGGATTTGCTTTTCAAATTGAGAGATGCCGGTCATACCATTGTCGTCATTGAGCACAACCTTGACGTCATTGGCTTGGCGGATCACGTCTTGGAAATCGGTCCGGATGGCGGAGAAACCGGAGGAAATCTGGTTTTCCAGGGAGACCCCCTATCCCTGTCAAAGGAAAAGACTCATACCGGCACCTTCCTGCGAAAGCACCTTGCTAAGGTTCAAGGCAAGGTCTAAGTCATTCACTTCAGTATGTCGGACCAAGATTCCAGTAACTTAGATGATTCGGAAGATCTTTTATCTTCGAAACGCAGGAACTTTTGGCGACTCTGGAAACGAAGAGCCCTTTTGGGCTTCGCTCTGCTGCTGCTTTTGGTGCCCTTGTACGGCACCTTCAAGCCCTTGTTCGAATTCATTCTGTTTGCGGTTTCCTTGGCAGCCTTGACCTATCCGGTCTTCTTCCGTCCCATCGAACGCTGGTCCTCTCGATTCCTTTCCGGGATCAAGGATCGCCGAAGATCGGAGATTTGCGCCGTTTTGTCGACCATTCTTCTGCTTTTTTGTCTTTTGTCTCCGATCTTTCTTCTGCTTTGGGAGGCGTCCGACGCCAAGAGGGGTATGATCGATATGATATGGTCCTTGGCCTTGGGGGAGGAGCAGGGGAGGGCAGCCCTATTGGAAAGCGTTTCGATGCGAGTGAAGGAAATGCGTTCGATTTATCCTCGTTTGCCCATCGATGAGGAAAAGGCCGTTCAATTCGTGGCTAACATTGTCGGGGACACGCGACAATTTTCCGGATCCTTCATGGAGTTTCTTTTCAAGGGAACCCGCGGATTCGTCGCGGAGTTGAGTCTCGCGTTGATTGCCCTTTCCTTTCTCTATGCGCATGGAGCCGGTTTTTTGCAAAAAGCCCTGAGTTTGGGTGGTTTTGAGAAATCCGAGGTCCGAGTCTGGTTTCAGCTGCACAGGAAGATAACTTTGCGCTTATTGAGCGATACCGTCTTGACTTCGCTCTTTCGTGGCGTCGGTTTGGCTCTGGTCGCTCATCTTATAGGCGGCTTCTTTTTTCTACCCGTATTTCTCCTCGGTGCTTTTGT
>CEPJ01047096.1_pt1 | contig 42768 bp, 36 predicted proteins | sample 530561 | NCBI WGS metagenome assembly CEPJ01 (sample SAMEA2620404, study PRJEB7988) | marine metagenome | biome: marine biome (ENVO:00000447); feature: surface water layer (ENVO:00002042); material: "saline water (ENVO:00002010), including plankton (ENVO:xxxxxxxx)" | depth 5 m
CAGCATAAGCTAAATTTAATCCACCACCAAAATCAGAGCAGTTTTCTGTCCTGAACCCGCATCCTCTATTTCCAGCTACACATTGCCCAGCATTTTGATGAAAATCCTCCGCTTCAATCTTTGATGGAATATTGAAATAATTATCGCTACTAATTGAATTATTCTCCACAACAAATAAGTTAAATTGCTCAAGTTGTTGTCCATTTTCGGATAAAATGTTGTTTAAGTTATATGTTACCCTTATGTTGTCGGTTGGAACAATTGTATTATCTAACTTCAAATTTAAAATTTGATTATTACTACTATAATCAATGCTATTCACATTTACATAACCAATATTTTTAAAAACTTGAAAAGAGTTTTCATCAATATTTTCTGTAGAAGCAGGTTGATTTAAATAAATATTAATTGATTTAAAATCATCACCAGTTTTTGATTCGACAATATTAAAATTTGAAAAATTTTGATTGGCACTTTTGGTAAAAACAAAATGACTCAAATCGAATGCAGTTTCTTGAGCAATAAATTTAAATTTTTGAATACCTTTTTTCATATAGACTTTTTCAATTTTTTTACCATTAAATGTATCATAACTACCAGTGCCAGTCAGTGAAATCTGGCTTGATATTGGAAACTCATTTATTTCAAGTCCAATTTTTCCACTGCTTACTTCTGAGGAGTAAAATATGTCAATATCGTAAAAACCGTCTTCAAATACATCTATTGAATATATTGCCCATTCGTCTTTGCTAATAAACTCTAAACAGTATCCATTTCCTTCATTATAGCTTGTAGTATTTACCTCGGCTCCATCGTTTCTGTAAACAAAAGAATTGGTGGGTTGATATTCACCAGTACTGTACTCATAATCATAACTATTAACATCATAATAAGCTATAAGATTGTTACCTAAATCAAAATTAGATGCATAAATTATCCCAGGCACTGAATTATTAGATGTGAATGGAATTGTTTCGTTGGTATGTGGTTGTCTAATTAAGGCGTCAACATAGTCTTTTCTGTAAACCGAATTTGATATTTTAGTACTTTCAGCTAAATCTAATAATCCTTGATAAGCATTTTCTACAGTTGGAGGCCCAGCTTCTCCTTTAAAATATTTAATCAAGTTTTGATAGTTGTTATTTGAATTTATTGACATTGGGCTCCTTATACTCTCAACTCTTTTATAAGTCCATTTAGCCCAGCCTATCTCAAGTTCTTCAAATAGCCTTACAGCATCAGTGTTCCAGGCATTAGAATTTTCACCACCTTCTCCCATCCATAATGGGTATCCAAATTCATTTTGTATTGATAGGACAAATTCAAGTGAAGCAATGTTATTATATGTTTTATACTTGTGAAAACTATATGCCATGTTATTATCCCAAGCGGGTGTTAAGCCATTAAAATCATTGGCATATCCATTTCCTTCAATAAATAAAATTCTTTTACTGTCATGCACTCTTATTGCATTAGTTATCCTTATGTAGAGATCTCTTAATGCTTGATTATTATTTGGTAAATCCCAATGAGTTTCATTTATAAGATCATACCCACCGATCCATGGTGTATCTTTGTATCTCTCGGCAATTTTTCCCCAGAGTGCTACGGTTTTACTTTTATTTAAATCACTCTCCCATAAATTAGGTTTTAATGGATTTCTGTCTGAAATATTTGAATCTCTTCCTTGCCCTCCTGGTGCTGCATGTAAATCTAATATCACATAAATTTCATTACTCTCACACCATGAAACAACATTGTCAATAAGTTCAAACCCTTTGGTTAGCCATGTATTCTCTCCATTAACAGGTTCTTCTTCGATGGGAAGAGTAAATAAATTATAGTGTAGTGCAAGACGCACACTATTAAACCCCCACGATGATAAAGAATCAATATCTTCTTTCATGACAAAATTATTGAGCCAATTTTCATAAAAATTTTCTGTTCTTTCTTCCCCAATAAGAGTTTCAATTTTTTCCTTGAATTCCCATTGACCTGAGTATGCACCAACAGCATTTATCATGTATGGTTCTTGAAGCATCCAATTTCCAATACCCATTGCTCTAAGAATTATTTTTTCACCCTGGTCGTTAACAATATCTTTTCCAGATCTTTTTAAATATTGGGCATCAATTTTAGTAAAAAGAATAAGCGAAATAAGAAAACCAAATATTATTTTTTTTGGAATATATTTCATCATGTGGATTTAGAGGTTATCTATCCCATAGAGGCTAATCTCAGAACCATGTACATATGTATCGCTTCCAAAGTTGGATGTAATAGAAAACTTAAAATATCTAAATTCTCCAGTAACCTCTTCTAAACTAAATTCATGTCCATTAGCTGCCTCCTCCAAACTTTGTTCTGGAATTACACCATCAACGGCGGGATTACCTAAGTCAAACGAACCAAGCAAATCCCAATTTAAAGCATCATTGCTTACGAATAAATCAAATGATTTTAAGTTTTCAGCTTGATAATAATATGGTACTCCAGCCTGTCCACCATACCAGTATGCTCTTTGCCAAACCACAAATCTGTTAATTCTTGCCTTTTTATTCATATCAACCACAATATCAAGTGGCCATTGCAAAGTACCACTATTTCTATCTCTCCAAATTATGAAATAGCTGTTGTCATTGTTAGTTTCAGCCGTGTCAATAATATCGTCCCAAAAATTTGTAGTTCTACCTTCCCAAGCGTTACCGTCTATTGATAAATTAGAAACCAATCTCCACGAATTTTTTTCAATTTTTTGTTCAAATAAAGGGGTGTAGGTTCCCAAATTTTTTTCGCCAGTTGTATTTCCGTCAACGTCCTCTACTCTTGATGAAAAATCTGTAGAGATTGCTTGTAAACCTCTAACAAAAATATTTGGATTTATACTTTTAGAAGATAAAATTCTAGTTTCAGATTCACTTCCATTATTTATATTGAGATAAACATAAACAGTTTTATTAGATGGGTTGTTCCAAGTCAATTTAACTCCTCCCAAATCAGGGCTAATTTCTATGCTGTCTTGAACCAGGTAAACAAATGAAGTTAAAGGCACAAAACGAACAAGGACTGGCTCAGAGGACTCATCATTTGAATTTACTGCTCTAAGCTCAACTTCTACTTCGTAGTCTCCAACAAAACCGTCAACTTCAATATAATTATTGTAACTGCTAGAATTTCTTTTTACATTTTCTCCTTGTGAGTTTACAAAACTAGCCTCGACATACAAAATATCACCTGTTGGTAAATTGTAATAGATAGTTCCTCCACCATTATTAGGAATAACCTCAATAATTTCAATTATTGAAACCTCTGAGGAATTTTCATTCTTGCATCCAAAAATCATTACAATTAATACTAATATTTTAAGAAGTTTACTCATAATAGTTACCAATTTGGGTTTTGTATTAAATTTGAATTTCTTGTGAGTTCTGTAGTTTTAATTGGGTGAAGATAATCTCTTTCTTTCAAAAAGGTTCTTTGCCCCACCAAAATTTTTTGATAATAACTATCTCTTTCACTTTCATCCACAGACCAACCGAATACTGGAGTGTTAAAATATTCGTGCGCTTTTAACCATCTTCTTAAATCATAATATCTATGCCCTTCAAAAGCAAGCTCAATCATTCTTTCTTGTTGAATTATTTCTCTTAAACCATCTTTTGAGGTATGTTTCCCAGGTGTTTTTGCAAAAGATGGGTTTGACCATATTTCATCAATCATTGGTATACCAGCTCTTGCTCTCACTTTGTTAATTGCATCAAAAACTTCTTGGCTTGGTCCGCTTATTTCATTTAATGCTTCAGCATAACTCAAATATAATTCAGCTAATCTAATCAATGGCCAGGGATAATCAACAAGCTTTCCATAGCTATCGCCTTCAGAGTCTGGATGAACAATTTTTTTCAAAGAGTACCCTGTAGTTAGATAATCGCTACTGTTAGCAATTCTACCATGACTTTCTCCCTTTTTCATTCTTAATCTCCATAACTCACCCCAACCCCTATAAAAACCTCTGTCAAATCCAATATTTGAATAAAATCTTGGTTCACGATTAAGATTTAAAATTGCTGTTTGTTGGCCTCTTTGAGCCTCTTCCATTTGGTTACTTCCGACATACGTTGTACTATATCTGTTATTAAAATTAAATTGTATGTCTTCGTCGATAGGTAGTCCATTTTTAGTGTAGTATAGCTCTGCCATTCTCATTGTTGGAGCTACCCATTGCCAAGCTGCTTCAACTCTTGATGCAGATGGGTCCTTCATTAATGCACCTGCCTGTAAGTTCCACCACTCGTCATTTGAGCCTACTGGTTTTGAATTACCCCATATTAGTTCTGAATTCCACTTATCTGTAATCAAGTATCTTAAGTCATACAACTTCTGAATAAAATTCGAATTACTATACGAAGTGTAATCATATGCCGCTGGTTGACCATTATATTCATACAATGACAATCCATTATCTAAACAAGCCTGAATTGCTTCAGACGTATATTCAGCAGCAAGATTCCACTTGGTTTCATCATAAATTTGATTGAAATAATGTTCACCATTTTCGTTTGTAAAAGATGAAAAAATTTCTGTATTACCGTTAAACATAGGAGACGCATAGTAAATTGATACTCGAGATTTAAAAGATTTTGCAATTACTTTATCAATTCTACCAAACGAATTTGTAGTTAAATTTCTTTCAATCAAACCATCTATTGACAGGTCAACAGTATTAAAAATGTATTGAAAAACATCATCAACCAATTCTCTTCTGACTTTTACATCATCAACACTAGATGAAATTGGCAAATTAACATCAACTATAGGTATTGGTCCGTAGTGAATTAACAAAAGAAAATGGTAATATGCTTTTAAAAAAATAGCCTCAGATTTCCAATTTAATTTTTCTTCTGGGGTCATATCTAATACGTTATCAATATTTTGAATTAAAGTATTACATGCACGAATCCCTTTAAATAAACTTTCTTGACCTCTACCCAATGCTGAATATCCAGACCAATAACCCATTATCGGGTTGTCTGCATTTTGTTCTCCCTTCATCAATTCAATTGCTGGTGTATCTTTTGCAAAAGGAGTAGTCAATTCATCACTTGCTAGTACATATGTTGAATATATACCATCATTCTGAGGCATATAACTGTAACATGTTACAAGTGCAGTATAAGCTGCTTCTTTTCTTTCGAAAAGAAGAGATAATTCTTGTGTTTTGTCAGGGACAATATCAAGATAGTCATCACACGACATAATTAAAAAACCTATAAAAATCAATAATATTTTTTTCATAATTATAAACTTAATTGCAATCCCATATTCAAAACTTTTTGATTAGGATAACCTAATCCATTGTCACCCATTTCTGGATCCCATAATTTAAATTTGCTAAAATATAGCAGATTAACTCCAGTAAAATATAGTCTAGTATTTACACCTTCAAATACGCCTTTTTTTGGAGAAAAACTATATCCTATTTCTATATTTTTAAGTCTCAAGAAATCACCATCTCTTAACCACCATGTGGATTTTTTATCATTATTGGGAATACTTTCTGTTGATAATCTTGGCCAGAAACTGTAGATATCAGGATTATTTACAGACCAGTGATTATCAGCTATATAATCTAATGAATTTCTTTCTCCAACAAATGGAGCAATATCTTCATTGGCACCAAATTTTCTAATGGTAAATGATGAATTAGCTGAGCCTTGGAAAAAAACAGAAAAATCAAAACTTTTATAACTAGCAGATAATCCAAATCCGTAAATTATTTCTGGCACGAATGGCTTACCTATTGGAACAAAATCATTTTCATTAATAATTCCGTCTCCATTTATGTCCTTATATTTTATATCACCTGGTAAATATGTAGAGCTACTAGAAGACAAACCGTTAAATTGTTCTGGAGAATTATTAATATCTGAGATATCAATAAATAATCTTTCAGCAATTAATCCCCATTCTTGGTTAATTGGATAACCTATTCTACTTAAGTTTTCATATAAATAATCCGGTTCTCCATTAACTTTTACTTCATTTTTAGAGTATGTGAAATTCCCTCTACCAGTAATTACAAGTCCTGAAGAAAAGGCTTTGTTATAATCCATAGAAACATCAATGCCATAAGAGTCTACCTCTCCAATATTACTGCTAACTTGAGTTGTAAGGCCCATAGTATCAGGAATGTACTGCCATGGCTGATAAATTTTTTCCCTGTTTTCCTTAAAATATTCAAATTGCATTGAAAAATTGTTATTAAGCTCAAGCTCCAATCCATAATTGGTTTTTTTAGAAACTTCCCACGTAACCCCAGGGTTAGCATATCTATTGATATTATATCCAGTATACCAATTACCAAAGTCACTACCAAAAGTATATCCAGTATTTCCATTATTAAAAGTAACATCAGAAAGGTAGAAAAATCTATCTTGATCACTCGAAATACCATCATTTCCAACAAGACCGTATGAATATCTCAGCTTAAGTAGAGTAATTGCAGAGTTTAAATTTTCAAAAAAATTTTCATTCGAAATTATCCAACCTATTCCAACTGAAGGGAAAAAACCAAAACGTTCTTTTTTTGCGAATCTCTCAGAACCATTGTAGCCAAAATTAAATTCACTAAAATATTTTTCGTTAAAATTATAAGAAAGTCTTCCGGAGACTCCCATATTTCTCCTTGGAAGTGTTGAATAAGCGTTTTCATTATTTAAAGTATTGAGTGATTCACTTCTGTAAAAAACAAAAAGTCCACCCAATCCGTGTCTTTCATTAAAAGTTCTATTGTATTCAGTTACAAGCTCAAAATAAGTGTTATTATTACTTTCAGTGTTGACAGAAGGTGTCTCTAAATATTCGGTTCCTTCTTGAATTTGATAAATTGAATAATTCACACCTTCATCAGAATCAATTTCAGCAATTCCGTAATAAAATGGAGTGAACTGTCTGCTACTTGAATTTCTTGAATAACTTTTGATTGAAGCCATAGCTCGCAGTTCTAAACCATCAGTAATAAAGTCTAAGTTTTGTCTGAGCTGTGCTTGAGATAAAATTGTACTTTGAAAGTAATCTTGATAACCTTTTACCATATCCGCGTAGGGATTAGGAAAACCACCTAGTCCTTTATTTCCAAAAAGAGTGTGATTAAAAAGTTCTTGACCTTGAAAATTACTAAAATATGCAGGAAAATTTACTGGGTTGGCATTCATGACGCTTCTGTAAATATCAGTTGCGGAGGAAACCGGACCATTATATCTTTCGAACAAGGAAGAAAATTTTACTGCAAGCTCGGTTGTTTTTGTTAAATCAATATTAATATTTGCTCTTAAGTTTGATCTATTTATATCAATATTATTATTAAAATTGTTTAGAGGATCCACTTTTAACAATCCACTTTCATTTGTGTGAGATACCGACAAATAATACTGAGCTACTTCTCCACCACCATTAACATTTAAATTTATTTTTTTGTTTGATGTATAGTCTTTAAACAAATCATTATACCAGTTTACATTTGGAAATAGGTTAGCATCAATTTGATTGATTGTTCCGTCAATTTTGTAGCGTGAATATGTTAATGGAGACGATTCGTCTCTTAAACGTAATGCTTCATTATAAAGATTCATATATGATACTCCATCTAAAAATTTATTTGTTTTGGAAGGCATGGAAAAAGCATTTTCAACTCTTAATGATACCTTTGCCTTCCCTTTAACTCCCTCCTTAGTAGTTACAAGAATTACGCCATTTGCACCTCTTGACCCATACAGCGAGGTAGCAGTTGCGTCTTTCATGATTGAAAAACTTGCGATATTGTCTGGCTCCATTCTTGCTAAATCATTTGTACTAACTTCCAAACCATCAATTAATATCAATGGGTTATTTTTATATCCGAAAGTTGTTACACCCCTTATGAAGAATTCTGCATTGTCTTGGCCAGGTTCCCCTGACCTTTGGTATGAAATAACTCCTGCAAGTCTTCCGGCAAGGCTTGTTGTAAGATTTGTAGTTGGTTGTTTTAACTCCGAAGGTTTTATTGTGGTTATTGAACCAATTACACTATTTTTCTTTTGTTTTTGAAATGCTACAACCTGAACATCTTCTAGCTCTTCAACACTTGTCTTTAGAATAATATTTAAATATCTCTGACCTTCTAATTTTTTAGTTACAGACTCAAAACCTAAGTATGAAAAAATAATTTCTGAGTTAGAACTTGAAACATTTAGAACGTACTTACCATCTAAATCAGATGTTGTTCCATTTTTTGTACCTGATTCAATAACTGTAACACCCGGAAGAGGCACTCCAATTTCATCCACAATTTCACCAGAAACTAGTTGACTTTGTGATAAACAATACGTTGAACAAATAAGTATATAAAAGAAAAATTTAAATTGTTTCAATATCTTTTATTTTTTTAAAAATTTAAGAATATTGTCACCTGCTTTGATAAAATAAATTCCCTTATTTAATTCACCTAGATTAATATTATTATTAATAACAGTAGCAGATTTTATTTTTTTACCAATAAGATTATAAATCTCAACTTCACTACAATTTGCATTTTCTAAAGTCATTATTTCATTTACTGGATTTGGGTATATGGAAAATTTGAAAGTTTCAAGAGAATTTAGACCTAATGTTGAGTCATTTGTTAAAAACCAGTTATCAATATACATCAACTCGATATTTGAATTTGTACTTACCCTTTCAAATTTAAAACCGCTAACAGTAGCTAGACTAAGTTCTCGTTCCAAAGGTGATGAGTGAAAATCAGTTAAAGGTACAATTATCCTTTTCCAAGTTTCAGATTCACCAACCGATAAAACTGAAGTTTGCTCACTTCCAGAAGTATCATTGTCAAAAAACACAAATTGAAAAGAGTCTCCATTCTTTGACCAAATATCCATAACCATGTGTGTCATTGCTGTAAAGTTCTGATTGGTTCCATTATTTTGAGATGTAGCTTCAAGAGCAACTGCACCGTAGTTTATATCTTTGAATTTTATCAATTGATTTCCGCTATTGTCGCTTAAATTATAGGGGATTATGATTGAACCTGAATTCCATGAAAAAGTATTGAAAGCCCCAGACCAGTCTAGACTCTCGTAGGAATCTCCAAAAATTGAAACTACATTATCACTGCTGATTGATGGGTTATCAGCAAGAACATTAGGTTCTTGATCAGCCTGGGCTCCTGTACATACGATTGAAGAGTCTTTATAAAATATTACATTTGCAACATAAAAAATGGATGGTGGTATTGTACCACCGCTGTTTTCCCACTTGAACTCTCTTACAGCTGATTTATTTAAAGATTTATCGTATATATCAAAGTCACATAATTTTAATTTAATAGTGTTCCATTGCTGTCCTATCACATCAATTTTTTGTTTAAGCTCTGGCCTTATATCATCAAGAAGATAAAACTCTAATGACCCATTTTCTTTTGCCCAAATATCTAAATGTATATAATCAAATTCAGTAATATCTAGGGATGGTGAAAAGTTGTGGCCTTGATAAGTTAAATTTGTGAATTTCATTAAATCTTCATTGACTCCATCAAATTTTGACAGAGTTGTTGATGATTGATTCCAATTTGGATTAAATGTATTTCCATTTGATGAAGACTGACCAAACGAAAAGTTATCAAAAGCATAACCATCTTGATATCTTGATGACCATACAGAAAGAACATCGGAAGGGGAGTAGCCTGGATTAGGCGCCTGTGTTGATGGCTGACTTGGGATTGCATTACCACCTTCACTAACAGTGATATCATCAAGATAACCAACAACTGAATCGCTATTAGCTTCCATGTTAAATTGAATTACAATCTGATTAAAATCGTAGTTTGTGGTTATATCTTCTCCAAATTGCATTTTAAAGTCAAATTCAACTGTATTCCACTGGTCAAATTCAATTTCTTTATGTATGGCTTTCTCAGAATTCCATGGGGATCCGATGTCTCTATTTTGCAATCTAAATGATAATACTGGATATGTTTTTCCACCAGATGATGAACCTGAAGATAAAGCTGAAGGCACATAAGCTCTAACTGTAAACTTATTCTTTGTGCTAAGATTCATTTTTTTTGAGGTTTGATATCTCATTTGAGCATAATAGTTACCAGTATCTTCGTAAAGTAAAACCTTATTGGATGAGTCTGTGGGGTCAGTAACTACATTTAACTTTACAAGCTCATTATCCGATCCACCCCCAGGCATGTATCTAATTCCTTCGTTAGTGGGATAGAATGTTGAATCTTTATCATTCCCTGTATGACTCCAAGTGCCACTGTCGTCACTTCCATTTACATTAACATCTCCTTCAAAATCGTCACCTAAGGGCTCCATGCTCTCAGGTGTTTGAAAATCACCCCCCTCGGATGCTATTAAATCATCCAAATATCCAATTACAGAATCATTATTAGCCTCGTAATTAAATTGAATCACAATTCTATCAAAATCAGTATTTCCTGTTACACTTGTACCAAACTCTTGTTTGAAATCAAACTCTACCCATTGCCATTTATCATACTCAAGATTCTTATGGATAGCTTTTTCATAGTTCCATGGATCTCCTAGGTCTCTGTTTTGCAACCTGAAAGATAATGAAGGATAATCTCTTCCACCACTCGAAGTTCCAACACTTGTTTCAGAAGGAATGTAAACCTTAACGATAAATTTGTTTAGTGAACTTAAATCCATTTTTTTTTCAGTTTCGTATCTGATTTGAGAGTAATACCCACCACTATCCTCATATTTTAATACATTATTGGAAACAGACGAGTCATAAGGGTCGGATACTACAGAAATAGTTGAAGCTTCATCACCGACGCAGGATACCCAACGAATCCCATTAATAAAATCGGAGTTAGATACATCACTCGTTGTTAGCTGAACATTTCCTTCAAAATCTTCATCAACAGGGCTCATTGTTTGTTGAGAGTATATTTTATTTACGCTTACAATAAGAAATATTGATAAGAAGAATTCTTTTAAGTTAATAATGCTCATAAAAAATTTAAGATTAACAAATATATGGGATTCATTCATTATGTATTTCATTGGTTTGAAAACAAGTCTAAAAAGATTTCAAAACGTGTGTTACAATCCCCCAAATTATTAGTTCACTTTCATCGCTGATTTTTAAAGGCTTATAATTTTTGTTTTCAGGGACCAACCACACCACACCTTTTCTTACTTTTAGTCTTTTAACAGTAAATTCACCATCAATAAAGCAAACCGCAATCTTTCCATCTTTTGGTTCTAAGCTTTTATCAATCACAATCAAGTCTCCATCATCAATACCTGCATCAATCATTGATTGTCCAACAACTCGTGCGTAGAAGGTTGCGGCCTCATTTTTAACAACTACTTTATCAAGACTAATTCTTAACTCTTTGAAATCGTTTGCTGGTGAAGGAAATCCTGCTGAGACACCTTCTTCAGATAACCATACATTTAATTTATTATTTACTTCTGGACTGTAGAACTCAAGATTGATTGATTTTTTCATTTTACTTTAATAATATGTCTTACATCTGTCGTGTAACGAGGTGATAATTGAGTTTGTTTCATTTTAAAAGTTCTGTTAATGTCTTGGTTTGCTAGTTTTATTTTGTGTGGACCATACCTTTGGTGTATCTTATCAATACTACTCATTAGTAAATTATGTCTGTAATCTTCTCTATCAAATAATGTCATTTGTTTAGATTTACTCGGAACTATTCCAGTTACAATAACACCTGCTTTTTTATATTTTATGTTTTTTCTAAAAATTTGTTCAAGTCCTCTCAGGGCATATTTAGTAATTGTTAAAGTTGAACGAGTGGCAAAAGGCATGCCTATTAACGTACTATTCCTGTATTGAGGATGTTTGGCTGAAAAAGGATTGCTTCTGACAAAAACATAGACTGCATTACAATCACTACTTTGAGCACGCAGTTTTTCTGCACAAAGGCTTGCAAAAGTAGATACACGTTCACGCATTTCCTCGTAGGATTCAATTAGCGATTCAAAACTTCTTGTAGTTGCAATAGCTTTTTTTGGAGAACGCTTTAGCTCTAAAGGAATCGTTGAAATTCCTTCTAGTTCTTTTTTCAGTCTTAGACCTACAACACTCATTTCTTTACGCACCCATTCATCGCTTAATTGAGTAAAATCATGAGCTGTTTCAATTTGTTTGAATGCAAGTCTTCTAGCATGTTGTCTTCCGATACCCCAAACGCTGGAGATAGGTAGCCATTTTAGTGCTTTTATACGTTTAAAGTTCGAGTTTATGACATATACATTGTTTGTTTTATGATTAAATTTTTTTGCTACTCTGTTGGCAACCTTAGATAGTGCTTTTGTTGGACCTACCCCAATGCTGACAGGCATCCCCGTCCATTTCAAAACGCGTTTTTGCATTTCACGCGCATATTGTTCCATGTCGTAATTTTCAAACCCTTGAAAATGTAAAAAAGCTTCGTCAATGCTGTAAACTTCTACTTCAGGAGTAAATTGCCTTAATACATCCATTACACGATTACTCATATCACCATAAAGGGGATAATTGGATGAAAAAACCTTAACATCATATTGTCTGAAAAAAGAAGAAAATTTATGTGCTGGTGCACCCATCGGAAGTCCTAATCTTTTAACTTCATTGCTTCTTGCGATAACACAACCATCATTGTTAGACAGAATAGCGATGGGCTTGTCATTTAATGAGGGCTGGAATATTCGCTCACAGGAAGCGTAAAAGTTGTTACAATCGACTAACGCAAACATAGTCAAATCTACATTTTTTTTTAACTAAAGTGACAGTGCTAAATACAAATACAGTAAATTTGTTTAGAGAATAGTTTAGATGGACAAATACTCTTTTCTGAATGCTGCTCATACGGCACATTTTGCAAAACTCTACGACGATTATCTCATCAATCCAGATAGTGTAGAGCCAAGTTGGCGTGCCTTTTTTCAGGGGTTTGATTTTGGAATTGAGAAAGGAGCCAAAAATAGTGAAATTGAAATTCCTGAAAATGTCTTAAAAGAGTTTGCTGTTGTAAGATTGATTGATGGCTATCGAGGAAGTGGTCATTTATTTACTAGAACAAACCCTGTTAGAGAGCGACGTAAGTACAGGCCAACACTTGCAATAGAAAATTTTGATTTATCGCACGAAGACTTACATTCTGTATTTTCTGCTGGTGAAATAATTGGTATTGGACCGGCAAAGCTGTCAGACATAATAATACATTTAGAGAGAATCTATTGCGAATCTATTGGAATTGAATACATGTATATTCGACATCCCAACCGAGTAAATTGGATTCAAAAGTGGATTAATAGGAATGGAAATCATCCAAGTTTTACCAATGAACAGAAGAAGCATATACTGAAGAAATTGAACGAAGCTGTTACATTTGAAAGTTTTTTACATAAAAAATATGTTGGTCAAAAGCGTTTTTCTTTAGAAGGGGGAGAATCTCTAATTCCTGCTTTAGATGCATTAATTGAGGAGTCGGCAAAAGATGGAGTTGAAGAGTTTGTTGTAGGGATGGCTCACAGGGGTAGATTAAATACATTGACCAATATTTTCGGTAAACCTGCTCAGGATATTTTTAGTGAATTTGACGGCAAGGATTATGAAGAAGAAGTTTTTGACGGTGATGTTAAGTATCATTTGGGATGGACTTCTAAAAGAACAACAGACGCAGGACATCAAATTAATATGAATATTGCTCCTAATCCATCTCATCTGGAAGCAGTAAATGCAGTTGTTGCAGGAATTGCTAGAGCAAAACAAGAGAAAAATTTTAATGGAAATACAAAAAAGGTTATGCCAATTTTAATCCATGGTGATGCTGCGATTGCAGGTCAGGGTGTAATTTATGAAGTAGTTCAAATGGCTCAGTTGGATGGGTATAAAACTGGTGGTACAATACATATCATTGTCAATAATCAAATCGGATTCACAACAAATTATCTTGATGGAAGATCGAGCACTTATTGTACAGATGTGGGGAAGGTTACTTTATCTCCAGTATTACATGTCAATGCTGATGATGTTGAATCCGTTGTGCACTCAATCCAATTTGCCCTTGAATATAGAAACAAATTTTCAAGAGATGTTTTTGTTGATTTATTGGGTTACAGGAAATATGGACATAATGAGGGTGACGAACCAAGATTTACTCAACCCAAACTTTACAAAGCTATAGCTAAGCATAAAAATCCAAGAGATATTTATTCTGAAAAGCTCTTAAAGCAAGGTGTTATAACAAAAGATGACATTTTAAAAATGGAGTCTGAATACAAAGAAAGTCTTGAAGACGATCTTTTGGATGCTAAAAAGGCATCAAACACAATAATCACTCCTTTCATGCAGGATGAGTGGAAAGGTTTTTCTAGGGCTAAAACAAAAAAAATGATAGAGGAGATTAATACAACTTTTAAAATTTCCCATTTAAATAAAATAGCGGAATGTATAACCAATTTACCTAGCGACAAAAAGTTTTTAAGAAAAACATTACGCTTGGTAGATGAAAGAAAACAGATGTATTTTAAAAAAAATAAACTTGATTGGGGTTTAGTTGAGCTTTTAGCTTATGGGTCACTTTTATTCGAGGGAAATGATGTCCGGATTTCTGGACAGGATGTGGAAAGAGGAACTTTTTCACATCGTCACGCAGTAGTTAAGGTTGAAGACTCTGAGGAGGAGCTTATTCTTTTAAATAGCATTAACAGTAAACAGGGAAAGTTTAAAATTTTCAATTCTTTATTGTCAGAGTATGGTGTTATGGGTTTTGATTATGGATATTCTCTCGCATCCCCTCAATCACTTACTATATGGGAAGCACAATTTGGTGATTTTAGTAATGGAGCCCAAATCATGATAGATCAGTATTTATCTTCTGCTGAGGATAAATGGAAAATGCAAAATGGGCTAGTTTTATTTCTCCCTCACGGATATGAAGGTCAAGGTGCTGAACATTCATCAGCTAGAATTGAACGTTATTTACAATTGTGTGCAAAAGACAATATGTTTGTAACAAATGTTACTACTCCGGCAAATTTATTTCATCTCTTGAGAAGACAATTAAAGTCAGATTACCGAAAACCACTGATTGTATTTACTCCAAAAAGTTTGTTAAGACATTCTGATGTTTATGCTACAAAAGAAGAACTCAGTTCTGGTAAATTTCTTCCTCTAATTGACGATAATTTTGTAAACACTAAAAAAGTTAAGTCTGTTGTATTTTGTTCTGGAAAGTTTTATTACGATTTAATTCAAGCAAGGCAAGCAAAAAACAGGTTTGATGTAGCAATAATTAGAATTGAACAGTTGTTTCCATTACCTAAAAATGAAATCAAACAAGTCATACAGAAATATTCAAATGCTGAACTAATTTGGGCCCAAGAAGAACCTAGAAACATGGGAGTTTATTCTCACTTGCTTTTGCATTTAAAAGCATCTAGGGAATTTAGAGTTGCATCTAGAAGATTTTATGGTTCACCAGCTGCAGGAAGTATTACAAGATTTAAAAGAAGGCACAAAGAAATTATTGAATATGTTTTTGATATTTCAAAAAATAATATGCGATAGAACTGAATTTAGTTTGGATTATATTTGTAAAAGATTGAAATGATTATGCATAGAAAATCTAATGTTTTTGGAGAATTTGTGGAGGCTGATAAAGATTTTGAATTAAAGATTATTACTAGATTTCCAGAAAAATGGGTATTAATTGATACCGAGAATAATCAAGCCTATCAGGGGACTAAAAATAGTATAATTACAAAAATTTGGAAACCTATAAAATCAAAATTAATTTTTAAAAAAATTTTAAACTCACTTTAAATCCCTTAATTATTTGCAACAATGAAGTTAGATATTAAAGTTCCATCACCAGGAGAGTCCATTTCTGAAGTTGAAATAGCAGATTGGCTTGTTAAAGATGGTGATTTTGTTGAAAAAGATCAACCAATTGCTGAGATGGATTCAGATAAGGCGACCCTTGAAATACCGGCTGAAGAAAGTGGTATAATTAGCATAAATGTTGAAGTAGGTGAAACAATTAAGGTAGGAGAAGTAATTGGCCATATTGATACAAATTCTGTGACAAAAAAAGAATCAGAAAAACCTTCAAATTTTGCTAAATCAATCACTAAATCAGAAAAACCTATTCAAGAAATTAATTATGCAAATGGTTTCCCTTCTCCTTCTGCAAAAAAAATAATTGATGAAAACGGGATTGATTTGGAATCAGTCAAAGGAACTGGAAAAGGGGGGAGAATATTAAAAGAAGATGTTATCAAAACATTTGCTTCTCAAAATAACAATCAAGATAGAAGTATTTCAAGAAGAAAACTTTCGCTTCTTAGAAGAAAAGTTTCTGAAAGACTGGTGAATGTTAAAAATGAAACAGCAATGCTAACAACTTTTAATGAAGTTGATATGTCTTCAATCTTTTCTTTGAGATCTGATTTTAAAGAAAAATTTAGCAAAAAATTTGGTGTTGGTTTAGGTTTTATGAGCTTTTTTACCAAGGCCGTCGTTAGAGCATTACAAGATTTTCCTGATGTTAATTCAGTAATTGATGGAAGCGATCAAATATTTTACAATTATTGTGATATAAGTATAGCTGTTTCTGGACCAAAAGGTCTTATGGTTCCAGTTGTAAGAAGTGCAGAAAAATTAAATTTTAGAGAGATAGAAAGTGAAATAAAAAGACTTGCTGTCAGAGCCAGAGAAGGCGAAATAACAGTTGATGAAATGTCTGGAGGTACTTTTACAATTTCAAATGGGGGTGTTTTTGGTTCGATGTTATCCACTCCCATAATTAATCCACCACAATCTGCAATCCTTGGAATGCATAATATTATACAAAGACCCATTGCTGTTAACGGTAAGGTTGAAATTCGTCCAATGATGTATTTGGCGTTATCATATGACCACAGAATTATTGACGGTAAGGAAAGTGTAGGATTTTTATTAGCGATTAAAGAATCACTTGAGTCGCCAGTCGATTTACTAATGGATGGTAATGCGAAAAAAGCGTTAGAGCTTTAAGAACAATATTTTTTTTTCATAATCTATAACAGCTTTTGTTTTTTCAAGAAAATCTGACCCAATTATCCCGTGAACAGGTTTCACCTTTTGCTTTGATAATGCTGAATTTACAGTTTGTAGTGAAATAAGAACAAAATTTTGTTTCTTTTTGATTGAACCAATCTCAAAAAAATTTTCTGAACTTTGCTTTGTCTTTATATTCTCATCACTAGCAGAAGCCGCAAGTTCATCTGAACTTTCACTTAATAAACAAAAATACTTCTCATATTCCAGTCCAATACATGTATGAGATGCACCCGTATCTAAAATAAATTTTCCATTTATTTCATTGACCAGTACTTTACAAATAAAATGTCCGGTTCTTACTTTTTTCAATTTTACAATTGAGTAACCATTCTTTAACAATAGATTAGTAATTTTTTTCACTATCTTCAAATATAAGCTTCATTATCTATTTTTAAGATATGTTTATTGATACTCATACCCACTTATATGTAGAGCAGTTTGCACATGATGTCAATGACGTTATAAAACGTTCAATCTCAGAAGGAATTACTTCTTTTATTTTACCTTCAATTGATTCAAATTATACAAAAAAAATGCTTCAGTTGAAAAATAAATTTCCTGAGCGAATTCACCTAATGATTGGACTTCATCCAACACACGTTGACGAAAACTTTGAATTTGAACTTGAAAATGTATTTAATTATCTAAATTCAAAAAATTTTATTGCTGTTGGTGAGATTGGAATTGACTTATTTCGCGACAAAACAAAATTGCAATTACAAATGGATGTTTTTTACAAACAAATAAAATGGGCCATTAAGTTCGATTTACCAATTGTAATACACTGCAGAGAAGCTTATGAACAAATATTTGAAGTATTGGAAAGCTTTGATAAAAATAAAATTCGAGGAATATTTCATTGTTTTACTGGAAATGAAAAGCAAGCAAAAAAAATAATTGATTTTAATATGTTTCTTGGAATTGGAGGAATTCTAACTTTTAAAAATAGTAATCTTCAAAAAGTTGTAAAAAATATTTCATTAAAAAAAATAGTCTTAGAAACTGATTCGCCATATTTAGCACCACAACCGTTTAGAGGTAAGAGAAATGAATCAACATATCTTCCAATAGTTGCAAATCGTCTAGCAGAAATTCATAGAGTCGAAATAAGTGAAATTGCAAAAATCACAACCTCTAATGCAAAAAAAATTTTTAAAATTTAAAAAATTCCAAATTACAAAGAAGAAAATTTATCGATATTTGTTGACCATCTAGAGAGGTGGCCGAGTGGTCGAAGGCGCACGCCTGGAAAGTGTGTATTCCGTTATCGCGGAATCGAGGGTTCGAATCCCTTCCTCTCTGCTTTTTCTCTTTTATTTTTTTATATATTTAGCCAATCAAAAAATAACATCTAAATAAATTAAATGAAACGTATTTATCCCTTATTACTATTATCAGTATTTTTTATTTGCGATATATCAATTTATGCACAAGAAACTGATAATATTTCAACGCAAGAAGTAGACAGCGTGGTTGTTGATTCAACAAACTTAGCTGATGAATCTCCTGAAGTTACAGTTCAGGAAGAAACATCTTTAGGATTTACTCAAGAACTAAAAAAGAGATTTATTGAAGGAGGACCTGGATTTATGGGCATAGTTTTATTATGCTTAATCTTGGGCTTGGCTATTGCAATTGAGAGAATTATTTTTCTTAATCTTTCAGATACAAACGTAAAAAAGTTTGTTGATTCGGTGGAAGAATCGTTAAACTCTGGAGGAGTCGAATCTGCAACAGAACTTTGCAGAAACACACGAGGACCAATTGCTTCAATTTTTGTTCAAGGCTTGCAGCGCTCACAGGACGGTATTGAAAATGCTGAAAAAGCTGTTATTGCATATGGTGGTGTTCAAATGGGTCAGCTTGAAAAAAATGTGTCTTGGATATCTTTATTTATAGCTCTTGCACCAATGTTAGGTTTTATGGGAACTGTAATAGGAATGATTCAAGCATTTGACAAAATAGAAGCTGCTGGTGACATGCAGCCTTCGCTAGTTGCGGGTGGAATTAAAGTTGCTTTATTAACCACTGTTTTTGGACTAATTGTTGCCATTATTCTTCAAATTTTCTACAATTACATTATATCAAAAATTGATTCTATTGTAAATGATATGGAGGATGCATCAATATCCTTAATAGATATGTTATCCTCAAAAAAATAAATTAATGAAAAAATTATCTGTGATAATATCTTTAATAATTGGTATTCTGGGTTTGGTTTTCCTGGCGGTAGTTTTGATTAGTGGGGATGATTTGATTGAAATGAAAAGTATGTCTGGAAACTATAGTTTGGTATCCCCAATTATTTACTTAGCAATAATAACTTTATTATCAATCACTTCAATTACTATATATTCTTCACTTAATATTTTATTCAATAAGCCTGAAAATTTGAAAAAAGTTGGAATTTCTGTAGCCGTATTTTTATTTATTGTTATCATTTCTTACGTGTTTTCTGAAGGCGTAGAGACTCCAATGAAAGATGGTAAAATTTTATCTGCTGGGAGTTCAAGAATTGTTGAGACTGGGATAAGAACATTTTACTTTTTAGTTGTAATCGCCTTAGGACTAATGTTATTTTCTGGTTTAAAAAAGAGACTTGTAAAATAGGAATATGGCAAGGAGATCTGCACCTGAAGTAAATGCTGGCTCAATGGCTGATATAGCTTTTTTGTTGTTAATCTTTTTTTTAGTTACGACCACTATTGAGACAGATTCGGGTCTTAATAGAAAACTTCCTCCAATGGAAGACATAATTGACCCTCCAATAATTAAAGAAAGAAATATTTTCACCGTGGTTGTTAATAAAAACAATGATTTATTAGTTGAGGAAAAACCCATGCAAATCGATGAATTAAGAGAAGCAGCTGTCGCTTTTCTTGACAATGGTGGTGGAAAAGGGGAAGACGCATGTTCTTTTTGTCAAGGAGAAAGAGATCCAAATTCGTCTGATAACCCTGAAAAAGCAGTCATTTCTCTTAAAAACGACAGAGAAACTGATTACAAGGTTTATATAGCTGTACAAAACGAATTAGTAGCAGCTTATAATATTTTACGAAATAGGGAGTTTGCTCGCCTTAATCCAAATCTCGGGATGAGTTTTGTTGAAGCTGACAGAAAATATTCTGATCCTAGAACATCATTAAGTCAAAAAGAATCCCTTAAACCAAAACTCAGTGAAGTAAAAGCTCTCTTCCCACAAAAATTATCTGAAGCTGAACCATCTAAATCAAACTAAATATGTCAAAATTTAAAAAGAAAAAAAGCGGAGACTTACCGGCAATATCTACTGCATCCCTTCCAGATATTGTTTTTATGTTATTGTTTTTTTTCATGGTAGCTACTGTCATGAGGGATAGTACTTTAATGGTAAAAAATACATTACCTGCTGCTGATCAAGTCCAAAAACTTGATAAGAAAGACAGAGTTATGTACATATATGCTGGAAAACCAAGCCAGCGCTATCAAGAAAAATTTGGTACTCAACCCAAGATTCAGCTAAATGATAAGTTTGCAACTGTTCAAGATGTTGGAGCATTTGTGTTGGCTGAAAGAGCTGCGAAGAGACAAGAACTACAGAACGTTTTAACAACATCTTTAAAAGTTGATGGAGACACAAAAATGGGATTAATTAGTGATATAAAACAAGAACTCAGAAAAGTAAATGCTTTAAAAATTAATTACACCACAAGAACAGGTGATTATACACAAAATCTTGATTAATTTTAGTTAATAATTTTCATTTGTATTTTTAAGTGAAAAAGCTACCCAAAATCATTTTTTTATTATCTTTTTTTTGTATTTCTGCACAACAAAATGATTTAGATTTTAGAGAGGACCAGTTTTTTTTTAGTTTTTCTTATCCTTTTTTTTCAAATAACCCAAGTGATTTAATTCAAAATAAATTTTCCTATTCATACTCATTAGGCTTTGTTAGAGATTTCCCAATTAATATTAAAAGAACAATAGCTTTAGGTATAGGACTAGGATTTGAAAAATCTGTTGTTTACAATAATTATAAAATTTATGAAGACGAAAATGAATTCGTTTCGACAATTATTATTGATGACTACAATCAAAATTTTCTTTCTTTATCATCAATCAAAATTCCATTTGAGTTTAGATGGAGAAGTGCTGATGAGATAAACCATTCTTTTTGGAGGATATATTCAGGGATTGGCTTGAAAATTCCAACGAAAATTAAAGCCATGTACTCAGCAAATGGAACAGAAGAAATTAGTTTTTTACCAAAGAATTCTCCAGTATTTGATTTTAACATAGCAGTAGGCTATAATACTTGGAATATTTATTTTTCTACAGATTTAAAATCATTTACGAATGAATTTAATAAAAATTCAAATTATGATATAAAGTTCACAAAAATTGGTCTAGTTTTTTACGTTTTATAAAAAAAGGAATATGAAATTTTTAAGATTTCACATCTTAATTAAAAAAAATAATATCTTTGCGCCAATAACAAGAAACCTATAAAAACTTATAAACTATGAAATTTTTTGTTCAATTAATGCTACTATGCCTATCGACGGTTCTAGTTGCACAAACTCAGATATCGGGAACGGTAACCGATAAAGATGGTCAACCTGTACCTGGTGCCAATGTTGTTGTTGACAACTTAACCGGTGCAGTCACTGATTTTGATGGTAATTTTAGCCTTTCAACAGCTAAAACACCCCCGTTTACAATTAGTGTATCAAGTGTTGGTTTAAGGAGCCAAACTGTAACAGTTTCCTCTTCTGGTCAATCACTCAGTATTTCCTTAAATGAGGCCGAAACTCAATTGGATGAGATAGTAGTCTCTGCATCTAGAATGGCAGAGAGTATTTTTGAGTCTCCTGTAACAATTGAAAAGATGAGTGTTGCTGAAATTCAGAATACACCTTCAGCGGACTTTTACAATGGTCTTGGAAATTTGAAATATGTCAATATGCTTGAGGCAGGGATGTTGTTCAGCCAAATTAGTATCAGAGGATTTTCTGATTTGTATAATGAGGGTCTAGTTACTCTTGTTGATGGAATGAACAATCAAGCTCCTGTATTTGGATTTGCGGTCGGAAACTTAATTGGTCTGCATGAAGTTGATATGCAGAGTGTTGAATTAATCCCTGGTGCTGCATCTGCTTTATATGGCGCGGACGCTTACAAGGGGATTGTATTTATGAATAGTATTAGTCCTTTTGACAAGCAAGGAATCTCAGTTTCCTATAAAACAGGAATCACTGAACAAGACTCAGCTGGAACTAATGATTTTATTGACATTGGTGTAAGAATGGCTGCGAAACTTTCCGATAAGCTTGCAATTAAAGCTACGATTGCGCACAAAGAGGGTACGGATTGGTCTCCGGAAGACTATAGTCATTACCAAGGAGATAATTACTTAAATCCAGCTTACAGCCCAGAAAATCCAGATCATGATGCGTTGCACGAAGAGGGTCAAAGAAGTTTTACTACATCTTTGATATTTGATCAACTTGCTGATTTGGCTGGAAACCCTGCTATTTCAACTTTTACTGGATATTCTCCGAACTACTTTGATGTAATTACATCTACAGGATATACAGTTAAAGATTTATTCGGAAACGAATCTTTTAATACAAAAGGTAATTTTTCAATTCATTACAGGCCTACTGAAGATTCAGAATTTACTGCTCAGTCTGTTATTGGTACTGGTAGATCTTTACTCCCAACCGGTAATACAATGTATAATATTAATAATTTTAAAATTCAACAACATAAACTGAACTACAAAAAAGGCGGTTTAAATGCTAAATTCTACTTTACTCAAGAGGATGCTGGTGATACTGCTGTTGGAGCACTAACAGGTGTTGCTGTTGCAAATTCTGCACCAGGTGGATTGTTAGAAGCCTGGGGCGTACCATATTTGCAAACATATTTAGGTGTCCTAGCAAATTCAAAAGGTTACCCTGCTGGACTCGCTGGTGTGGGTGCTCTGCTTGGTGACATACAAAATCACATTGTAGGTACAGCGCTAACTGGTGGTGATACCACAGCTTTGAGATTTAATGATTTGTTTGGAGGTTCTACTGTTTTTGCACATAATCTTGCAAGAGCTGCTGCTGATGCAAACTTATTGCAACCTGGAACACCTGAATTTGATGCTGCCAATTCAAGTGCACAAAGCTTGACTTTGGACAACCCTGGAGTAGGATCAAGAATTCAAGATTTATCAAAAGTTTATAACTATGAAGTGGATTATGATTTTGGAGATAAATTTGATTTTGGTAAAGTTATTGTAGGTGCATCTTACAGAAATTACGTTCTTGATACAGGTGGTACTCTTTATACTGATGCAGATGGTCCTATTGAATATTATGACTATGGCGCATATGCTCAAGTAAAGACTGATTTATTTGATGATTTTGTATCAGTTACTGGTTCACTTAGATATGATAAACAAGAGGTTATTGATGTTGGTAATGTAACTCCAAGACTGGGACTTGTATTTAACTTAAATGATAACCAAAACATAAGACTTTCAGCTCAGCAAGGATTTAGAAACCCAACAAACCAAGATAAATTCATTGGTTATGATAATACATTCAATGTTATTTTGGGTGGTGTAAAATCTAACATTGAAAGATTTAATAAAACCGTTAGATTAAGAAATGGTGAGACTTACACGTTTACAGGTCAGTATGTTCTTGATAACGCAGTTGAAAAATCTGATGCATCTGCCTCAGACTTAGGTTATGTAAAAGCAGAGACAGTGACTATGTTCGAAATGGGCTACAGATTCAATTCACCCGGATTTACAGTTGACGCAAGTGCATATTTTAGTTCTATTAAGGACAAAATTGCAGGAAGGTATGTTGACGTGCCTGTTTTGACATCAACTTTATCTACTCCAGCTGCTGCAGTTGCTGCAGGAAGTTATTACGATTTTCAAGTTGATTCTAACTTTAATGAAACATTTAGTGCATACGGTTTTTCAGTTGAAGCTACGGGCTTTTTGACAAATGGACTATTTGCAAATGTAATTTATGAATACAATGAACTTGATTACGACCCTGCTGACGATAGTGCTTTACAACTCAGTTGGAATACTCCAGATCATAGAGTTAAAGCTGGATTATTATTTAAAAAAGGTGATTTAACACTTAGTGCTAATGCAAGATATAATTCAGAATTTTTATACGAATCATCTTATGTTAACGCTTTGATTGAATCAAATACAGTTATTGATGCAAAACTTAGTTATAAATTACCATATTTAAATGCAGCAACTCTTGAAGTTGGAGGTAATAATATTGGAGGAGATAATTATGTTTCTCTCCCAGGTGCTGGATTGATTGGCACTACATATTATGCAGGTCTTAAATTAGATCTATAAAAATTTTACTTTCAATAAACAAAAAAGGCATCTTTTTAGATGCCTTTTTTGTTTATAAATAGCTTAAAACTCTTCTGTTTTTTGATTTATATTTGCATTCATATTAATTCTTACTTTAAATAATATCATATGTCAATTATTACAGGAAAAGTATCCCAAATTATAGGCCCAGTTGTTGATGTCTCCTTTGATACAAAATCTAATTCACTTCCAAACATATATGATTCGTTGGAGATTAATAAAAAAGATGGCTCAAAATTAATTTTAGAGGTACAATCTCACATTGGTGAAGATCAAGTTAGAACAATATCAATGGACTCAACTGACGGTTTGGAAAGAGGAACTGATGTATTTGCAACAGGGAGTCCAATTCAGATGCCAATTGGTGAGGATGTTTATGGAAGATTATTTAATGTAATAGGTGATTCTATTGATGGGATAGGTGATTTACCAAAATCAGGCCAAAATGGACTACCGATTCATAGAGAAGCACCTGCATTTGAAGAATTATCAACTTCTACTGAAGTTTTATTTACTGGAATAAAAGTTATTGACTTAATTGAGCCCTATGCAAAAGGTGGAAAAATTGGACTTTTTGGTGGAGCTGGAGTTGGTAAAACAGTTCTAATTCAAGAATTAATAAACAATATTGCCAAAGGTCATGGTGGTTTATCAGTTTTTGCAGGCGTAGGTGAGAGAACACGCGAAGGAAACGATTTATTACGTGAAATGTTAGAGTCAGGAATTATAAAATATGGCGATGAGTTCATGAAATCTATGGAAAACGGCGGATGGGATTTATCTAAAGTTGATAAAGAAGCAATGAAAGAATCAAAAGCTACATTCGTTTTTGGTCAAATGAACGAACCGCCTGGTGCTAGAGCACGTGTTGCCCTATCAGGTTTAACCATTGCAGAGTATTTTAGGGATGGTGCTGGTTCTGATCAAGGAAAAGACGTTTTATTTTTTGTTGATAATATTTTTAGATTCACCCAAGCCGGTTCCGAAGTTTCAGCACTTTTAGGAAGAATGCCCTCCGCTGTTGGTTATCAACCAACATTAGCTACAGAGATGGGGGCCATGCAAGAAAGGATTACTTCTACAAAGAAGGGTTCCATCACTTCGGTTCAAGCTGTGTACGTCCCTGCAGATGATTTAACTGATCCTGCACCGGCCACAACGTTTGCACACCTTGATGCTACAACTGTTTTGTCAAGGAAAATAGCTGAATTAGGAATTTATCCAGCAGTTGACCCACTTGATTCTACTTCTAGAATCTTAACCCCTGAAATTTTAGGTGACGAGCATTACAATTGCGCTCAGAGGGTTAAAGAATTGTTGCAGAGATATAAAGAACTCCAAGACATAATTGCAATATTAGGAATGGAAGAATTATCCGAAGAGGATAAATTAGCAGTTGCTAGAGCAAGAAGAGTACAAAGATTTTTATCTCAACCGTTTCATGTAGCAGAACAATTTACAGGCATTCCTGGAGTTCTAGTTGATATTAAGGATACCATAAAGGGCTTTAATATGATTATGGATGGTGAATTAGATCATATTCCTGAAGCAGCATTTAACTTGAAGGGAACAATTGAGGAAGCTGTAGAAGAAGGTGAAAGAATGTTAGCAGAGGCTAAATAATTATTTTTGATGTTTTTAGAAATTGTAAGTCCAGATGCTCAACTTTTTGAGGGTAAAGTAGATTCTATTACAGCACCTGGGGAGACTGGTTTTTTTCAAGTTTTAAACAATCATGCTCCAATTGTTTCAACTTTAGTTAAAGGGAAAATCAAAATTGATAGTAGTGAATCTTTAAATAAAGATTTTGGATTAATATTTGAAAAAGTTGGAAATAGTTTTTACTTCAACCTTCCTAATGGAGGAACATTTCAAATGAACAACAACAGAGTTATTATTTTTGTAGATTGAATTTTTTTAGTTTCACCTTACCAACATAATTTAAGATCATGAAACCTAGAAATCTATTTCTCACAGTACTTTACTTAATTTCGATATTTAGTATCGTATCACAAGAATCATTAGATGAGGTCATTGTTTCATCTCCCAGACTTAATACAAGTTTTTCTGAAAATATTAAATCATTAAGTATAATTACAGCAGAAGAAATAGAAAATCTTCCTGTAAGTAATTTAACTGATTTACTCAGAACTCAAGCAGGTATTGAAATTAGAAGTCAAGGAGTCGAAGGTAGTCAAGCAGATATTTATATTAGAGGGGGTACATTCGATCAAGTATTAATATTGATTGATGGTATAAGGGTTGATGATCCTCAAACTGGCCATCACACATTAAATTCAGCAATACCATTAGAAGTTATTGAAAGAATTGAGATAATAAAAGGACCATCTGCCAGAGTTTACGGTCATAATGCTCTAACCGGTTCTATAAATATTGTAACAAAAAAATATGAGTCAAACAATTCCAAGTTAACTATTGGTCAGGGCTCTTTTAATTATAACAACTTAAGCATTACTAAATATAGTTCTGACGAAGATGAGCAGCACGTAGCAAACTTCTCCACCAAAAGCAGTAATGGTTATAGATACAATTCAGATTTTAAAAACCTTCAGTTTTTTACACATAGTTCTTTTGTAAGGGAGGATGGGTCTTTAAAGTTTTTAACCTCATTTAATGAAAGAAAGTTTGGTGCTAATGGTTTTTACGGAGTTACCAATGCCAAAGATCAATACGAAGAAACCCAAAGTAGTATAGTAGCTGTTTCCAACCAGCACATAAAAAATAATTGGACTTTTAAAGAAAAGATTTTTTGGAAAAGAGGACAAGACGAATATATTTATATCAGAAACAACCCTGCAGTTTACAGAAACTTACATATAAATAATAAAATTGGTTTTTCTTTAGATACAAAGTATAATCATAAAAATGAAGATATTTCTGGATTTGGTTTTGAGTTTTCAAGAGTAAGTATTCAAAGTAATAATTTAGGTGATTATAAAAGGACGATAGCACATTTGTTTTATGAAAGGAAAATAGAACTTAAAAATTTTACATTTATACCTGGACTTGCCTTCAGCAATTTCTCAGATGTTGATCACTTTTTATATCCGGGGATTGATATTGGGTACAAAATTCGAAATGGAATAAAATTAAATTTCAATTCTGGCTATACGTATCGTGTGCCTAGTTACACAGATTTATATTATAATGGCCCCCAAGCGATTGGCAATAAAAATTTAAAGCCTGAAAAGGCTTTCGGAAATGAAATTGGTATTGAATATTTTTCGTCTAAACTTTCTTTTGAAACAGCTTTTTTTATCAGAAAAAGTGAAAATTTAATTGATTATGTTGAAGTAGAAATTGGTGATCCAAAGTGGTTGGCTCAAAATATTCATACGGTTGAAACTACTGGACTTGAATTTGTCTCAAAATATAAATATAACATAGGAGGTAATAACAACAAAGTAATTTTGTCATACTCTTATTTGAATGATAATTTTGTAAAAACAGTAAATTCAAGATATGCATTAAATTCTTTAAAACATAGTTTAAACATTATCTCAATAATGAAAATATCTAAACAAATTAATTCAACTATTTCGTATCGTTATGCGAAAAAATCTTTAGGAGAAGATTATAATGTTCTTGATGCAAAAATTTCTTATATCAGAAATAAATTTAACTTTAATATTCAGGGAAGCAACTTATTAGATACTAATTACTACGAAAACTTAATTATAATGCCAAAGTCCCACGTTATACTATCATTATCCTATAATTTTAATTAGTATATTTTTTTAATTTGTTCATTAATTAAATCAATTTCCCAACCACGATAGTTCAAAAAATTATATAATTTCTCCTTCTTTTTTTTTGTGGTATATTTTTCTAATTGCATCAATTTTTTTTCGCTTAAAATCTGAATTTTATTTAAATAATCGTTCTTATTAATTTTAGAAATTGCATTATTTATGTCATAATCTGAAATTGATTTTATTTTCATTTCATTAATTATTTTATACTTTCCCCATCCTTTAATATTAAATTTTCCAGAAACGAATTGATTAGCAAAGCGACTTTCATTTAAAAAATTTTCAGAAACTAAAATTCCAATTATTTTATCGATTGAACTTTTTATCATTCCCATTTCGTATAACTTCTTTTTAACTTCAGTATGGCACCTTTCTTGGTAAACACAGTATTTTTTCAACTTTTCTAGTGCTTCATTTACTGTATAATTTTTTTTCATATTGGCTAAAATAAAAAAAGCGGCATAAAGCCGCTTTTTTAAGTATGTATCACTTTTCCTTTATCGTCAAAAAAACGATAATGTAAATATGTATACGCATCTCTTGGTATTATTTTAATCCATTTTTTATAATTAAAATACCATTTATTTCGTTCAGACTTCCAGCCTTGAGAAACGTATGCTGCAACAAATGGATGGAGATGTAAAACAATTTTTTTCCTTTTGTGTTTTGGATTTGATAGAATTTTCTCTAAATCTGATTTTATTTTATCGATTAAAACAATTGGGGCTTCTACTTCTCCATTAATGTTAGGATTAGATTCGGATGTCTTTATTTCCATCTCTGGACGAACCCTTTGCCTAGTCATTTGAATCAAGCCTATTTTACTTGGTGGTAAAATTTTATGTTTTGCTCTATCATCTTCCATAACGCTTTTAAGGTGTTCGAAAAGTGTTTTTCTGTTTTCTTGTTTTATCATATCAATAAAATCAACAACAATTATACCACCCATATCCCTAAGTCTTAATTGTCTTGCAATTTCGGTAGCAGCAATCATATTCACCTCTAAAGCTGTATCTTCTTGATTTTTAGCCTTGTTGGACCTGTTACCACTGTTTACATCAATTACATGTAGTGCCTCAGTATGCTCAACAATTAGATAAGCTCCTCTATTCATTGAAACGGTTCTACCAAAAGAAGATTTTATTTGTCTTTCTATTCCGAAATGTTCAAATATTGGAACTTGGCTCTTGAATAGTTTAACTATGTTAATTCTATTTGGCGCAATTTGTTCCAAATAATCTTTTACTTCATTAAGAAGTTCAGAATCGTCAACGTGAATGCCTGTAAATCCATCATCAAAAATATCTCTTAAAATTGATGACGCCCTGGTCAATTCGCTAAGTACTCTTGAAGGATAGTCTGAGTTTTGTATTTTCTTACACATATTAATCCAACGATTAAATAAATCTTGAAGATCTTTATCAAGTTCGGCTACTTTCTTACCCTCCGCAACAGTCCTAATTATCACTCCAAATCCTTTTGGTTTGATACTAAAAACCAATTTCTTTAGTCTATTTTTTTCTTCTCTAGTTGATATTTTCTGCGATATTGATACACGGTCTGAAAAAGGAACCAATACTAAATATCTACCGGCTAATGAAAGCTCAGAGCTTACCCTAGGTCCTTTTGTAGAAATTGGTTCTTTGATAATTTGAACCAAAATTGATTGATTGGATTGAATAGCGTCAGTTATCACTCCATCTTTTTTTATTTCTGGTTCAATTGGATACTTTTTTAGAGAATAATCTTTAATTTTTCCAGAAGCTGCACGTTTAGTAAATTTTAGTAACGTAGAAACTTTAGGTCCAAGATCATGATAATGAAGAAAAGCATCTTTTTCATACCCAACATTAATAAACGCAGCATTAAGTCCAGACAACGTCTTTTTAATCTTTGATAGAAAAATATCACCAACATTAAACTTATTTTCATCAATTTCTTTATGAAATTCTACTAGTTTTCCGTCTTTTAGTAAGGCAAAATCAACTGAAGTAGAACGTGAACGAATAATTAATTCTTTACTCACAATATTATATTTTTTATCCACAAAAATAGTTGTGGAATATTCAACAATCTTTAAATCATTTAAATTATTTACAAGATGAACATACTTTTAAATAATTTTATTTCAATGAACTTTTGCTCATGTTTTTAAGAAAAATTATTTTTTCTTGTGTCGATTAGCTCGACTTCTTTTTTTACGCTTGTGCGTTGCTACCTTGTGTCTTTTACGTTTTTTACCACTTGGCATCTATAATAATTTATTTAATAATTTTTACCTTATTTTTCACCATATTCAAAAAAACTTTTGCAGGCTTAAAAGATGGAATATTGTGTGCTGGAATATCAATAGTGATATTCTTTGAAATATTTCTGCCCTTTTTTGCTTTTCTAGTTTTTACAACAAAACTCCCAAATCCTCTCAAATAAACATTTTGTCCAGTTTCTAGAGAATCCTTTATTTCAGACATAAACATGTTAACAATTTCATGAGCATCCGATTTTTCGACTCCTAATTTTTCACAAATTTTTGAAACGATTTCGGCTTTTGTCATAAATTTTAATGTTTACGGTTATTAGGTCCGCTAATATAAAAATTTAATTCATAAAGCATTGCATACAATTAATTGTTATAAAATGATGATTGGATGTAAATTTGAGTTATGGATAAATTTTCAAAGAAATTATTAGACTGGTATAAAATCAATAAAAGACAATTACCATGGAGAAATTCAAATAATCCTTATTATGTGTGGATTTCAGAAATAATATTACAACAAACAAAAGTTTCAACTGGATTAAAATACTTCAATACTTTTGTTTCTAAATATCCAACAATTTCTGATTTGTCTAAATCAACAGAAGAGGAAGTTTTACTCATTTGGCAGGGTCTTGGTTATTATTCAAGGGCAATTAATATTTTAAAAACAGCAAAAGTTGTAACTAATAAATATGATGGAATTTTTCCAAATGTTTATAATGATTTGATAAAGCTTCCAGGAATAGGGGATTATACGGCATCAGCTATTTTATCAATTTGTTTCAATAAGCCCTACCCTGTAATAGACGGGAATGTATATAGAGTTTTATCAAGATATTTTGATGTAAACCAACCCATAAATAAACACGCATCAAAAAAAATATTCCATGATTTAGCAAAATCAACTTTAGATTTGAAAAATCCAGGCGATTATAATGAAGCATTGATGGAATTCGGAGCTTTAAATTGCAAGCCATTAAAACCCTTGTGCCACACATGTGTACTCAATGAAAAATGCCTATCATTTAAAAAAAATATTGTTAGTTTAAGACCTGTTAAAGTTCAAAAAAAACAAAAAAAAGTAAGATTTTTTAATTATTTGGTACCATTTGATTTAGAAAATAATACCATAATAATTAAGAGAGAAGATAATGATATATGGAAAGGACTTTATGAATTTCCATTGATTGAAACTTCAAAAACTTTAAATAGTGATGATTTAATCTGTATGTATTCATTACCAAGTTGGGCAAAACAGGACGGTATATTTGTTAGCAAAATTTATGAAAAAACCCACTACTTAACTCATCAGGAATTAAGAACTGTTTTTTGGCTGTTTAAGAACGTTAACCATAAATTTAATTTTTCTCTAAACTCATTAAGGAATTACCCTTTACCAAAGATTATCGTTGACTTTTTGGACAATTTGGTTCTATGATGTAATTTTGATTAATTCGATTATGAACGGTACCTTAAATAAAGTAATGCTAATAGGTCATTTAGGTGATGATGTTAAAATCACTCAGTTTGATGGAGGAAACTGTATTGGTAGGTTTCCTATTGCAACTTCTGAGACATATAAAAATAAACAGACTGGTGAAAAGGTCTCAAATACTGAATGGCACACAATTATTGTCCGAAACAAAGCAGCTGAAATTTGTGAAAAGTTTTTGAAAAAAGGTGATCGCGTTTATGTTGAAGGAAGAATAAAGACCAGAAAATGGCAAGGCGATGACGGAAAAGATAGATATTCAACTGAAATACACGTTAATGATTTTACATTTTTAACACAAAGAAATGAAAGTAATCAAACCTTAAATCAAATTTCGCCAACGTCTGAATCTGAAGCTTCAAATGAATCAATTTCTGAGTCAGACGATCTTCCTTTTTAATATCTAATTTTTGTATTCACTATTCCTATTTCTTGAAATTGAAACATTAGTATTTGTTAAAATTTTTTTATTGTTTTTATTTATTATATTATCAGGGCTTGTTTCTGGAGGCGAAGTTGCTTTCTTTTCACTCTCTCCGTCCTACATTAAAAAAATAACAAATTCTAAATCTAAATCTGAACGTATTATTGCAGATTTAAGAAACAATCCAAGAAGATTATTGGCTGTAATTCTGTTAATGGATAACTTATTTAATATAGCTGCAGTTTTGATTTTTTGGTCTTTAACAAACTATCTCTTTATATCTATTTCAAATGTTTTTATACAATTCATTTTAGAGGTAGGTTTAATTACTGCTATTGTTTTAATATTTGGAGAAATTTTACCCAAGGTTTATGGAAATAAAAATGCAAAAAGTTTTGCAAGAAAAATGGCATGGCCAATTTATTTTTTTGACAGATATGTGTTTTTCTTTTTCACATTTCCAATGGGAAATATTACTTATTCTCTTCAAAAAAAGCTAGGAAAAACTACATCAAATATTTCAGTAGACCATTTGTCTCAAGCTTTAGAACTAACCGATAAAAAAGCAACAACAAAAGATGAGCAAAAGATTCTAAAGGGAATTGTAACGTTCGGAAATACCGAAACAAAGCAAATAATGTGTCCTAGAATTGATTTATTTGCCCTTGACAAAAAAACCAAACTTGATGAGATAGTTGTTCTTATAAAAGAAATGGGTTTTTCTAGGGTTCCTGTTTATAAGGAGACCATTGATAAAATAGTAGGGATTTTATACATTAAAGATTTATTACCTCATTTAGATAAAAAGAGCTTTAACTGGAATAAATTAATTAGAGAACCATATTTTGTTCCTGAAAACAAAAAACTTGACGATTTACTTAGCGATTTTCAGTCAAAAAGAATTCATTTAGCGGTAGTCGTTGATGAATATGGTGGCACATCCGGTGTAATTTCTTTGGATGATGTAATTGAGCAAATCGTTGGTGAAATCAGTGATGAGTTCGATGAGTACGATGTATCATACTCAAAATTAAATAGTAATACATTTGTGTTCGATGGAAAAACCTCTTTACGAGATTTCTATAAAATTTTAAAAATTGACAAAACACAAGTGTTTGAAAATCTTAAGGGAGAATCTGAAACTATAGCAGGTTTTCTCTTAGAACAACTAGGATCTTTTCCACAAAAAAATAGTATATGCAAGTTTCAAAACTTAACTTTTACAGTTGAGTCAGTTGATAGAAAAAGGATTAGACAAATTAAAGTTCAAAAGTAAAATGCTTAAAAGATTATTTTTTATTTTTTTTTTAATTTCCTGTAAAATAGATACACCAAAACCAAAATCATATTTATTATTAAAATATCCTGACGCCACATATAAAACCTTAAAAACTTTATGTGACTATGAGTTTGAAATCAATTCAATTTCAACTCCAATTAAATCTACCGATTGCAGTATTGATTTAGATTACAAACCTCTTAAAGGGAATCTTTACTTAACGTATTTTGATTTAAGTATATCTTCATATAAAGATTTACAATTAGATTTTAAAAGAAGAATTGAAATTTTTAGTAAAAATGCATCAAGAATAGATGAAAAAGTATTTGAAAATACGAAACAAAATATTTTTGGTAAAAGTATTTTGATTGTGGGAGCATCGCCATCTAATTTACATTTTTTTGTTACTGATAAGAAAAAAAATTTTTTAACAGGCTCATTAATTTTTAAAGCTCAGCCAAATTTCGATTCTTTACGTCAACCTATTTCATATATTGAAAAAGACATAAAAAAAATTATTGAAACTATAAGGTGGAATTAAAATTTTCTATAGTTTTTTATTCGCCTTATATGGACCTAAATTTTCTATCTCATTTTTAATTTTATCGAAATCTAAAATCTGATTGTCAAATTGAACAATACCGGTTTTTTTTAAAAAATCAACTTTAATGGTATTCGCTCCATATTTAGCATTAAGTTTTTTTTCAATTTTTAAGGCACAACCCATTTCGCAACTCATCCCGTCAATTGAAATGTTAAGTTTGGTAAGATTATCTGATATTGAAAAAATACTTTTTTCGCTGATTTCTATGGTTTTTATTTCGGGTGATTTATTGCTACACGACATAAAGGTTAATACGCCAATTAGGTAAATGAATTTTTTCATAATAAGTTTGCAAATTTAACAAGTTTAATTTAACTCAATTTTCTAAATTTTTGAATTTTATGTCCCAAAATAAATGGTTTTATCTTTGTTTATTATCCTTTATCTGGGGTAGTTCATATATTTTAATAAAATATGGACTAATTGGTTTGACACCCCTTCAATTAGGAAGCGTTAGGATAATAATTAGTTGTTTTTTTTTGCTAATTCTAGGCTACAATTCTATATCAAATTTGACTTATTATGAATGGAAATGGCTTGTTATTACTGGTTTTATAGGTACTTTTTTCCCATCATTTTTATTTGCTTTCGCACAAAAATATATTGATTCTGCACTCACAGCAATTATGAACTCGTTAACACCAATTTTTACCCTCATTATTGGACTTTTATTTTTTTCTAGCAAAATTTATTTGAGACAATACATTGGAGTTGCACTTGGTTTTATTGGAACATTTACCCTTATTTGGAACGGAATTAATTCTGCTGTTAATAATGATTTTTTTTATTCGTTTCTTATCATATGTGCTTCAATTTGTTATGCGACAAATATTCATTTTTTGAAAATAAAATTATCTAATGTAAAACCAGTGGCAATCGCATTAGGTAATTTCATTGCAATTTTTCCACCAGCATTCATATATCTTTTTGTTTCTGATTTTTTTAGTTTCGAAAATTTAAAAGAACCTGAACTAATAAATAGTTTAGGATACATAGTATTATTAGCGTTTTTCGCTACAGCAATAGCAAAAATTCTATTTTTAAAGCTTGTAAAAATTTCGACCCCAATTTTTGTCTCGTCTGTTACATATCTGATTCCTATTGTAGCTTTTTTTTGGGGAGTATTAGATGGTGAAAGCATTGGAATCCTTGAAATTATCAGCGCTGTAATGATTTTATTAGGTGTATTTTTAGCAAATAAACCTAAAGAACAAAATAAATAATTTTAGTCCTCAGGGTTTAATATTGCTAAGAAATAAGAATCATCAAGATAAATTTTCGCTGTTTCGATTATATCTTCAGTTTTAACTTCTTTAATTTTGTTTTCATAGTTTGAAAATCTATCCCATTCTAAATCTAGTTGAATTGAGTTAATTAAATAATTCATCCAATATCCATTTCTTTTTGTGTTTTCTTTAAAATTAATTAAAGACGATTCTTTTACTTTGTTGAGATCTTCTTCACTCACATTGCCATCTTTAATATTTTGTATTTGTTCTAACGTCCAGTTTACTAATGAATCAACATTTTCAGGTCCACATGGAAAAGAAATATTAAAGGAAACATTACCAAATGGTATTTTATTCATGGAACCCCTTGCACCAACTCCGTAAACTCCACTTTCTTCTTCTCTTAATTTTTTAATTAAGTTATTGCTTAAAATTTCACCCAAAAGATTAATATTTGTTGCAATCGAAGAGCTATATTCTGTTTCTTCTTGCCAATTAAATGTTACATAGCTTTTTGGTTCTTTACCTTTTTTTACTTCAAATTTTTCATATTCGTCTTTTGTTCTAAACTCAGGTATTATATAATTTTCACTAGACGATAAAGTTGGAAGTGCTCCTAAATATTTTTCAATAAGTTTTTCTAATTTTTCAAAGTCAAAGTTTCCAACAAAAAAGAAAATAAAATCATTAGCATCAGAAAACCTGTCATTTCTTAGCTTATATGCTAATGGATAATTTATTTTTTCAAAGTCTTTTTCAGTAGGAAATCCTATGTATCTAGCGTTTCCAACATTACGTTTTTCTCCAACTTTGATTTGAAAATAAGTTTGAGGTCTTGAGAGCAAGTTCAAGTAGAACGATTTGTAATTATTTACAAATGCGTTGAATAAAACTGGATTGAAGTTTAATGAAGTAAAATTCAAGTATATCAACTCGAACATAGTTTCTAAATCCTTAACTGAGGATCTTCCAGAGCCATTATCAGAATATGGGCCAACTGAAGTATTGAAACTCGCTGTTTTTCCGCTCATAAACTTTTCCATATCGCTTGTAGTTAGACCTCCAAATCCAGCTTCTGATAGAAAACCTGTGGCAAGTGAAGTAGCAAAAAAATCTTTATCATTATACAAGCTCGTACCACCCGGACTAATAGCTCTAACTAAAATATTATCATTTTGATAATCTGTTTTCTTATAAAAAACTTTTATACCATTTTCAAGAATTAGTTCATAACTGTCAATGATTTCTATATAATTTTTTGAAGTAATTTTACTTCCAGTTGGTAATTCTTCAATTAATTTTTCTTTAATATCTTCTTCAGCGTAAGCTTCGATACTAATATTTTTTACATCGGTTATTAAATTTCTTATTTGTACCTCGTCAATATTTTCTGTAAACTTATTTTGAACGCCAGCTAAGGTAACGACCATATTATCATCATGGACAAATTTATTGATTCTATTATTTACCTCTGCCAGTGTAATTGAAGGTAGGACAAATTGTAAAAATTTATATTCCCACTCGATGCCTGGTATTGGCTCTTGTTCCAAAAAATTATTTACATACTCAAATACAATTCTACCACTAGTGAGTTTGTCTCTTTCATTATAAGAAGATTCAAATCTTTTTAATAAGTTCTTTTTTGCTCTTGAAAGCTCACTTTCTAAAAAACCATATTTTTTGACTCTTTCATTTTCAACTAATAACGAATTTAGTGAAGTTAGTGCCTTTTCAGGAGTTGTTAGTGCAGTTGAACTATAAGCATTTTTAGTCCTCACAGTTGAACCATAACCTGAAAAAGCTGATATAAAAGGAGGATTTTCACTACTTGAAAGTTCGCCCAATCTATCTGACATCAAATTTGAAAATAATCTATCAATAATATTTTCCCTGTAATCAAGAAGAGTTTTAACTGGTTTCGCATTTTCTCTGTCTTTATAAGTTATGCTAACTCTTGTAGTTTGCGCTTCTTTTTCAGTTGCGACTAAAACTTTAGTGTCATCATGGTTTGGAACATTAAAAACGGTACGCACTTTTGGATTTTCAGCCTTAGGAATGTCATTAAAGTATTTTATGACCTTTTTTTCTAAAGTTTCCACATCTACATCGCCTACAGCAATTAAAGCCATAAGATCAGGCCTATACCAATCTTTATAAAATCTTATTAAATCATCATATGTAAAATTTTCCAATATTTCTTTCTTTCCAATAGGTAACCTATCAACGTATTGAGATCCAAAAAGTTCATACTTTAAAGCTTTTTCAGAAATGCGACTATTAGGCCCCAACCTAGTTCTTCTCTCTTCTAAAACTACTCCTCTTTCATTATCAATTTCAGACTCTTCTAAAAGCATGTCAAAACCCATCTCTTTAATAATTTTGAATCCATTGTCAAGGTTTTCGGGTTTTTCAAGAGGAATTGGTAATATATAAACGGTTTCATCAAAACTGGTGTAAGCATTTAAATCCGCACCAAATTCAACTCCAATGCTTTGCAGAAAAGAAACAATATCATTTTTTTTAAAACTTTTTGTGCCATTAAAAGCCATGTGCTCTAAAAAATGAGCTAAACCCAATTGTCTTTCGTCTTCAAGGACTGACCCTACGTTAACAACCAGTCTTATTTCAACCTTGTTTTCAGGTTTGGGATTTTCTCTAAGATAGTATGTTAAACCATTATCTAAAACACCTATCTTAACTTTTTCTGATATAGGAATTGGAGTATTAGGTCCTTGAGAAAAACTAGATTGGAATATTAACAAAAGTAAAAAAAACAACGTGGCTTTATGCATTTCAATAAATTTTGGGTTTCAAATTTATAAAACATAATTGAATATAGATTAAACCAAATTGTAAGTTTAGTTCCAAGATTGTATATTTGCCCCACTTTTTGGATAAAATGTTTGCAATCGTAGAAATCTCAGGACAACAATTTAAGGTAGCTAAAGATGATACTTTATTTGTAAATCGGCTTGACCGGAAAAAAGGCGATTTAATCTCATTAGACAAGGTTTTATTAACCGCTGATAATAAAAAAGTTTCTGTTGGTACGCCTGTATTACAAAATACTACTGTTCAAATAGAGGTTTTAAGACATTTGAAGGACGACAAAGTAATAGTGTTCAAAAAGAAAAGAAGAAAAGGTTATAAAGTAAAAAATGGACATCGACAGCACTTAACTGAAATAAAGGTTAAGTCCATTGGTTCTCAAAAAAATACTAAAAAGACTACAACAGCTAAAGTTTTAAAACCTGATGATTCTAAAAGCGATAAAATTAATATTGATTTGTCATCTAAGTCGCTTTCAGAAATAAAATCAATTGCAAAGACTGCTGGTTTGACAGGCTTTTCTTCAATGAAAAAAGCAGAAATAATAAAGTTAATTGAAACTAAAAATAATCAATAATGGCACACAAAAAAGGAGTAGGTAGCTCTAAAAATGGAAGAGAGTCAGAATCTAAACGCTTAGGTGTAAAAATTTTTGGAGGTCAAACTGCAGTTGCTGGAAATATTATTGTAAGACAACGAGGCACAAAACATCACCCAGGAGAAAATGTTTACCTAGGAAAGGACCACACACTACATGCAAAGATTGATGGTACAGTAAAGTTTACAAAAAAGAAAAAAAATCGCTCTTACGTTTCAATCCTGCCTAAAGAACTTTAATTTAAATTTTAATACCTGTAATAGCTAGGCTTATAGGGACCATTCTTTTCAACATTAATGTACTTAGCCTGATCGTCTGTTAGTTCCTCAAGTTCAACACCTAATTTTTCAAGATGAAGTCGAGCAACTTTTTCGTCTAAGTGTTTTGGGAGAGTATAAACTTTTTGGTCATATTTTTTCCAATTCTTCCATAACTCAATTTGAGCTAAAACTTGGTTAGTAAATGAAGTACTCATCACAAAACTAGGGTGACCAGTTGCGCAACCTAGGTTGACAAGTCTGCCCTCAGCTAATAATAATATATCCTTATCTTCTATAGTATACTTGTCAACTTGTGGCTTAATATTGGTTTTAGTATGGCCGTAATTTTTATTTAACCAAGCCACATCAATTTCATTATCAAAATGTCCAATATTGCAAACAATTGCTTTGTCTTTCATTTTTTTAAAATGATTACCAGTTACAATATTTTTATTTCCAGTGGCTGTAATAATTATATCAGCATGTGAGATAACGCTATCAAGTTTTTTAACTTCAAATCCGTCCATAGATGCTTGCAAAGCACAAATAGGGTCAATTTCACTAACTGTTACAATTGCACCTGCACCCTTAAACGAAGCCACTGTACCTTTTCCTACATCACCATATCCAGCAACAATTACTCTTTTTCCTGCAATCATTAAATCAGTTGATCTTCTAATAGCATCAACTGCAGATTCCTTACAACCATATTTATTATCAAATTTTGATTTTGTTACAGAATCATTAACATTGATGGCAGGTATGGGAAGTTTTCCTTTTTTAAGCCTTTCATATAGTCTTAAAACCCCTGTAGTTGTTTCTTCAGATAGGCCTTTAATTCCAGAAACCAGCTCAGGAAACCTATCAAAAACCATGTTGGTTAAATCTCCCCCATCATCAAGAATCATATTTAGAGGTTTTCTTTCTTCGCCAAAGAAAAGGGTTTGCTCAATGCACCAATCAAACTCCTTTTCATTCATTCCTTTCCATGCATAAATTGGAACTCCCATTTTTGCAATCGCAGCTGCTGCATGGTCTTGTGTAGAAAATATATTACAAGAGCTCCATGTAACATTGGCCCCTAGTCTTACTAATGATTTTATTAAAACAGCAGTCTGAATGGTCATATGTAAACATCCAGCTATCCTAGCTCCTTTTAACGGTTTTTCAGTACTCATTTCATCCACTAGAGATAACAAACCAGGCATTTCAGCCTCAGCCAGTTCAATTTCTTTTTCACCCCATTTTGCTAATGAGATGTCTTTTATTTTATAAGGAACATAAGGAATAGTTTTTGTAGCCATAATTGTATATTTGAAGCAATTTCCGCGCAAAAATACAATATCCAATGCCTTTTTACAAAACATTAAATTTTCCTTTTGAGTCAGAGGTTATAATATGGAAAATTACAGAAAGTGATGAAGATTTAAAAAACGATTTGGACCTCTCATCAAAAGATAAATTTATTTACAATTCAATGAGGTCAAGTGATCACCGAAAAGGGTTTTTAAGTTCTAGAAAAATAATAAAAGAAATGGGAATTCTTACCGACGATATTTATAAGGATATCAATGGAAAGCCCCATTTAAAAAATGGTAAATTCTTATCAATTACTCATTCTAAAGAATTTTCTGCAGTCGCATTAAGTAAAAAAAAAGTTGGGATAGATATTGAAATTCAACAACAAAAAATTAAAAATTTGACATCAAAGTTCATAAAGAACCATACTGAAATAGATAACCATGACATAAAAAATTTGACTAATATTTGGTGTATAAAAGAATCAACCTATAAAGCATTTGGAAAAAAAGGCTTAAGTCTAAAGGATATTAAAATTAATCATCAAGACTCAAAATCTTATTTTTCAAATTTCACTTTCATGCAAAATGAATTTATCTTTGAAAATTGGGTTTATAATTGGAAAAACTACTCTTTGGCTTTAGCAATTGAATCAAATTTTCATGGCAACTGATTTTTTAAACTTTTTATTTTCTCAATATTCAGAATACTTAAAAATCGATATTTTTTTTGAAATATCTGCAGTATTATTTGGATTTATAAGCGTTTGGTATGCTAGCAGGAATAGTGTATTGGTATATCCCTCAGGGATGATTAACACTGCTATCTTCGTTTACTTATTGTACAAATGGGGTTTACTGGGGGATATGATTATAAATGCATATTATTTTTGCGTAAGTATTTATGGCTGGTATGTATGGACACGAAAAAAAAACAATTTATTTACTCCAATAACAAAATGCAGTTCCAGAGATTTTAAGATATCTTCAATTATTTTTGTTTTAGCAATAATTTTAATTTTTGTTGTTTATTTATATGCCGACAAATGGGATTCTTTGGTTTCTTATGTAGATACACTAACCACAGCAATATTTTTTGTTGCGATGTGGACAATGGCAAATAGAAAAATAGAAAGTTGGATTTTTTGGATTATTGGAGATATAATTTCTGTTCCATTATATTTTTATAAAGGTTTAACTTTCACAAGTTTTCAGTACTTTGTCTTTACATTTATTGCAATTTATGGATTTAATGTATGGATGAAAATCTTAAACAGAAAAAATCGGACTGTAAAAGAATAGTATTATTTGGCCCAGAATCTACTGGAAAAACTACTCTTGCAAAAAAGTTAGCTTATCATTTTCAAACAAATTGGGTTCCTGAATTTGCGAGGGAATATCTTGAAAAAAAAATGATTCAAACTGGTGAAATTTGCTCTTACGACGATTTATATACTATTGCAATTGAACAAATGAAGCAGGAAAATAAATTAATAAAGCTTTCAAACAAATATATTTTTTGTGACACTAACTTAATATCAACTCAAGTATATTCAGAAGTGTATTTTAACAAATGTGATAATAGAATATTAACTGCAAATCATAAAAACAAATATGACTTGTATTTTCTTACTGATGTTGACATTCCATGGGTAAAGGATCTTGTTAGAGATAAACCAAATGAAAGAAAAAAAATGTTTCGATTTTTTGAAGATAAGCTTATAGATATGAATATATCATTTTACATTCTCTCAGGAAACATTCAAAAAAGGTTAAATGATGCAATATTGCATATAGAAAAACTTTAATATATTTGTATGATTAAGGGGTGCCAATCGGCTGAGATTATACCCAATGAACCTGGGCAAGTAATGTTGCCAAGGGAAACTGAATCCTTATAAGCACCCCTATAAATTGTTTTTATATGAGAGTGTTTTCTTTACTTTTTTCTGTATTAATATTTGCTCAAGAAGCAGACAAACTAGTTGATTCTACCACACAAAATCTTGTAAAACTTGAAAATGTGACCATAAGCGCAATTCGTGCAGGTATTAACACTCCGATTTCTTTTAATAATGTTGAGAAAGAACAGATTGAAATTGAAAATATTGGAAAAGATTTACCAATGGTTCTTAAAAACTTACCCAGCGTTGTTACAACAAGTGATGCAGGTGCCGGAGTTGGTTATACTGGTATTCG
>CEPJ01141201.1_pt1 | contig 40065 bp, 39 predicted proteins | sample 530561 | NCBI WGS metagenome assembly CEPJ01 (sample SAMEA2620404, study PRJEB7988) | marine metagenome | biome: marine biome (ENVO:00000447); feature: surface water layer (ENVO:00002042); material: "saline water (ENVO:00002010), including plankton (ENVO:xxxxxxxx)" | depth 5 m
CATTTTTTTCTACATCATGCCGCTCAAGTCTGTGAGAAGGGAGAATTCGACTTAATTTTCATTGATGGCATGCACACCTATGAACAAAGCCTCCAAGATGCCGTTAACAGTCTTAATTTCCTCAAGAGGGATGGAAGGATCGTCTTTCACGATTGCAACCCGTGGTCCGAGGAATCTGCCCAACCCCATATTCCTTCGGGCAAGGTAAGTTGGAATGGAGATGTCTGGAAGACTATTTTTCACTTGAGGCAACATCAGGAAATCTTCGAATGCTTCACCTATGAAGCCGATGAAGGACTAGGCATTTTGAAATGGAGGAATAACGCTTCTGATCTGATCCCACCTGAACTTTCCCCACAGCCTTCAATCAAAAATTTGACCTACGCTGATTTACAAAAAAAGAGGAATGAATATCTAGGCTTAAGAGTTCTGGAAATGTAGATCACCAAGCTCAATGAAAGTGAAATGGGGAATCATTGGATTAGGTCAAATGGCCCAGTGTTTTGCAGCTGCAAATGAAAACGTAACTCACTCTGATTTACTCGCAGTGGCTAGCCTGAGCAAAAATAAATTGAAGGATTTCGGAAAGCGACATGGAATCCATCCTAAATATTCCTTCGAAAGCTATTCGGACCTGATGAAATGCGAAGAGGTGGACGCAATTTACGTGGCTCTAACAAACAACCTGCATTTCGAAGTGATGATGCAAGGGATCAAACACAAAAAGCATATTTTGGTCGAAAAACCAGCCACACTTAATGCTCACGAGATGATGGTGATACATAATGCAATGAATGATTCTTCTGTCTTGCTCAGCGAAGCGTTTGCCTATTTGCACCATCCGGTAACCAAGCATTTTCTTGATAGGGTACAAAGCGGATCGATTGGTCGCCCGACGGGTCTGAATACGATTTTCGGATGTAAAATCATGTCCGACAAACCGAATAGACTAAAATCTCTATTCAGCAAGGAAGTTCGGCATTTTGCTCCTAGATTGGGTGGTGGTTGTATTCTTGACCTCGGATGTTACCTGACCTCCATCAGCGCAATTCTTGCTCGAATTGCATGTGAGGAAGATGCTCTTGTTCCTGAATTTCAAAAAAGTACGCTTCATTATGGAGCAAAGAAGGTAGAAGTTGATGCATACGGCGAACTCTCTTTCAATAATGTTTTTTCTACATGCATGAGAGCTTCATTCATCACTGACTTGGGGCAAAATACCACGATCACAGGCACCGAAGGAGAAATAACCATCGAGAATACCTGGAGTTGCGACCAAGGAGGATTTTTTCAAAACGGGGATTTTCAATCCGTGGAAAATTTGATTTACGATAATCCCTACTCGTACCAGATCCATAACTTCTGTGATTGGGTCACGGAAAATAAACGCATGCCTCAATTTCCTTCGCACACCGTTGACGATACTCTGTTCAACATGCAAATCCTCGATGCATGGAAAAGCCGTTGAGTAGTCTCGCATCACCATATCACCTCAAGGTCTCAAAAGCTTGGCGATTCCAAAACTTTTATTAAGAGACCACATTAAGCAAGATTGAATAAAAAAAGAGAGTCCGCATCAATAACAGGAATAATTCCTTGCTTTAACTCATCGGAAACTCTTCCCGAAGTGATTGCTTCACTTCAAAAGCAAACTCTTCCTTTGGACGAAATTTTGATCATCGACGACGGATCAATCGATAATAGTGCGAAACTAGCGAGGGATTTGCGATGCAGAGTCATTCGTTTTGAAGAAAACCTTGGAAGAGGACACTCCAGATATGTAGGTATTTCAGAGTGCAAAACCGATTTCGCATTGTTTTGCGACTCGACCAACATACTCCCTCCAAATTTTTCGGCTCTTGCGATTAAACATTTTAACCGTACTGAAATCGCCGCCGTTTTCGGAAGAATAGTCAATCACCCTGAATTAAACGACGTTTTCAGCCGCTGGAGAGGAAGACACCTTTTCAGAGAGCACTTGGAGCACCGCAAGGACGTCCACGAAGTCAGATGCCTTATTTCCTATGCTGTACTTGCTCGCAAAGAAGCTGTTCTTTCATCAGGGAACTTTGATCGGTCCCTCAGGAAATGCGAGGACCAAGATATGGGCGAAAAATTAATCGGTTCAGGCTACAAAATACTCTCCGATCCCTCCTTACTCGCATATTCCGTTCGCAAGGAAAGTATGACCAGTCTCGCCATTCGTTTCAATCGCTGGTTTTCTTTTCATCAGCAAGATTTCCGAAGTCTTGAGGCATTTTTGAAAACCCTCCAATCATCAATTATGATTTTTCTTAGAAGTGATTTTCGAAAGAGGGACTTCCACTCCATGATAATCTCAATACTCCTTCCCTTTTGGCTTCTTGCACTAGCCGTCTTCAGAAAAGAACGATTAACGGATTGACCGCTTCGTCAAAATGAAATCCAAGATCGCAGTACTTATTCCAATCCATAAGGAACTGACCTCACATACCAGCGAAGAAAGAGCCTTGTTGGAACAAACTAAAAAGGTATTCAAGGACAGACCCCTCTTCCTTTTTGGCCCCGATACCTTAGCTTCAAGTTTCAGTTTGGAGGAGCCCTTTGAATTCAGATCTTTTGATGGAAAGTACTTCAAGGATAAGTTCACTTACAGCAAGTTATTGTGTAGCCTCGAATTTTATGAGTCTTTCGCAAGCTATGATTTTGTTCAAATCGTTCAAACTGATTGTTGGGTTTTTGAGGACAAACTCGATCATTTTACCGCCAGCGGACTTGATTACGTTGGAGCGCCTTGGATGAAGAACGGATTTGAGGGAAAACCGGAACCCGAACTTTGGAAGGTGGGCAATGGAGGCTTTTCTCTAAGAAAAGTCAGTTCTTTCCTTTCCGTGATCAAGCAGATCAAAAGCACGAAAAAAGGAACCTACCCCGTATTCAGTGACTGCGGTCAGGGACTCGTCGGAGCCCTGAAGCAAAGGGGAATTCGTAACAACTTGAAGCATTATATAAAGTCTCCGCCCGGAGAAGATATCTTTTGGTCAATCTACGTGCCGCTAGTTTTCGGAAAGGATGAATTCAATGTGGCCGACCCCAAGACGGCCGCCCATTATTCGTTCGAAACCTTGCCCCGCTATCTCTACGAGTCAGTGACTAAAGGTACGCTTCCGATAGGTTGCCACAATTGGTCTCGAAACGACCCTGACTTCTGGCAAACTCATATCCCTCTTCAAGATGTTTAAGGAAAAGTGCAAAAGGATTATCAAGGATTTCCTCGGTCTGTTGTTCTGCAATAACCTGAGGGTTCTCGCCAACATATACAAAACCGACAAAAGGGGACATGACTACCTAGAAAAGTATCAAAGGCACTTCTCATCATTAAGGTTTAAGAGAATCAATCTCCTGGAAATTGGCATCGGTGGATATGACGATCCTAATGCGGGAGGAAATTCACTGAGGATGTGGAAAAAATATTTCCCTTTTGGACGCGTTCACGGGATCGACATTGTCGACAAAAGTTCCTTGTCGGAAAGACGGATTAAGATCCATCAAGGAAGTCAGACGGACCTCCCCTTTCTTGAAAGCGTGATGGAAAAGGTTCTTCCGGTAACAATCATTATCGATGATGGAAGCCATATCTCCAAAGATGTGATAACCACCTTCAAGTTTCTTTTCCCCAAGCTGAAAAAAGGTGGATGGTATGTCGTGGAAGACATTCAAACTTCCTACTGGAAGGTATTCGAAGGCGACCCCAAAGACCTTGCCAATCCTCGCACCTCCATGAACTTCTTCAAGCAGCTTACGGATTCCGTTAACTCATCTGAATTTGAAAGGTATGACGGATCGGATGGAACCTTCGACGACCACATCGACTCAATACATTTCTATTACAACATGGTGTTAATCAAGAAAAAATAAGGTTTTGCCCAAAAGAGTTAAGAAAGTTCTGCTGCTGAACGACTATAACCTCCATGAGGACCGTGTCCGGCACGCAAATGGGCGACTGCCAAGTCACTTAATCTTCGGGTTGGACGAATACCCTCAATTCAACCTGGATTTTGAATTGATTCGTCTCTGGGAACCGGGAATTTTCTATGAACTGGATAATTTCTTCATTCAAAACAGGCCTTACATCCCCATTGGCAGACTCGAAACGCAGTTCAAGGTCCTGGGAAAGCTCAACGGAGTAGACGCAATTCTTTCCCTCAAGGAAACCGAATCGAGTCTTCTACACTATCTGAGGGCCATTGGTTACTTGAAGATTCCAATTGTAACTCTCGTCCATCACTCGCAGGACATAGGAAGATTCAACAAATGGAAAAGTCCTATTTTCAAATTTTTGAATCATGGATCCGATGCCATCCTAAGTTTCTCCGAAAAAGTCGTGATTCTCTCAGGAAGAAAAAAAAGAAAGGTCATCAGATGGGGTCCAGACCTCAACTATTACGACCGGCTAGAACCTAAATTTGGAAATCAAATTATGACGGCGGGGCGTTCCGGGCGAGATTTCAGTACTTTTGCTGAAGCCTGCATAGAATCCAAGGCATCTGCCAAGATCATGTGCCTGGATTACGACGTAAGCCCTGTATTCAATTCGATTGATCCTTATGTCGATTTTGAGATCGGCCTTCAGTCTCAAGATCAAATCTGCCGAAAATTAAAGGAGGCTCTTGCGATTGCAATTCCAATGCAAGATCAGGAGTTCACTTGCGGCCTGACCAGTTTCTGCGATCCACTTGGACTGGGCAAGGCGGTCCTAATGCCAGAAAACATAGGTATCGACATCGATGTAGAAGGCCTTGGGATCGGCAAGATCATAAAGCCTAACAACAAAGATGGCTGGTCAAAAGCGATTTCTTGGGTTCAGAAAAATAAGGAAAAAACAAAGGAGATGGGAAAACAAGCTCGTCATTTCGCTGAGGCAAACTACAATTCGAAGATTTTCGTAAGTCAGGTGAGCGAAGTATTACATCATGTGATAGCAAAGAATGAAGTCACTTACCGCTAAGGAGAACGAAACTATAGAAAAGAATTTTCCATTGAGGAAAATCAGTGTTCTTCACCCCTATTTGGAAGATAGAATCCATGAAATCGAAAAGGGCTTGTATCCAAGGCATCACCTTTGGGGAATGGATGGTTTGAAAACCTTGAAAGGGGTTCAAATCGAACTCCTGAGATCGAACTTGATTAAGCTGCCCCCCATTTTTGAGAGAGTGGCAAATCGCTTTTTTTTTAGAAATTCCCCAGGCATCAAAGCCGAATTATCCGCTCTTCGGGCAAGCAGGCGTTCTAACTTGATCTATTCCGTTTGCGGTCCCCTTTCAATGCTTCCTCTGTTCGGCAAGGCAAAGCTGGTTTCATGGGTATTTCGGGAACCAAGTAAAAACTCAAATGGATTTCTCTCGCCCTACGAAAGACGGAAGCTTGAAGCTCATGGAGCCTTTCTTTGCCTTACCAAAAAATGTACCCGATTCTTTTCAAAGCATGCTCCGTCAACATTTATGCCTTGGTGCGTAGATTTGAAGATTTTCGACGGTAACCCACCAAGGGAGAATGCGAAAAAAACCTTTTTTTTAGCCAACGGGAAAACAGGGAGAGATTTCAAGACGTTGATTGAGGCAGCCAGACTCGTAAGTTACGAGATAAGGGTAATAGGTCCCAAAGAGCAAAAACCGGACGATCTTCCCGCCAACGTACTGTGGGTGGATTGTTCTAGCAATCCCCCGGATAACGCCATCGATTATCCAACCCTCCGAGAATGGTATGCTCAGTGCACGGCTATTCTAATTCCATTGAATGGAGATGCTGACGATACTTGCGGCTATACGAACTTGCTCGAAGGCATGGCTATGAGAAAGCCCGTTGTAATGACTCGCTCGGGTTGCCTGGACTTGCACCCTCACTCGCAGGGGTTTGGATTTCTTGTCAAAAAGGAATCCCCATTGGATTGGGCGGAAAAGATAAATTTGCTTGCTCGTGAAAAGAATCTTGCAGCCAAGCTGGGCGAAAAGGGACGCCTAGTGGCCGAAGAAGAGTTTTCCGAGCATCGTTTTGATGAGGAACTATCCATATTTTTCAATAATCTTTTGTGCGAGATCGGATGAATATGCCAAGATTGAGCGTTGTCATTCCAACCTACGAAAGAGCGGACGATCTTGAAAGATGCTTGGAATCACTTGGCTCGGCTAATCAAACCATAGAAGAGGATTTCGAGGTTCTAGTCTCCGACGATTCGAACAGTGCGGATAGCAGAAGGCTTGTTCGCAGTAAGTTCCCATCGGTTTCCTGGGATGAGGGTAAGAAGAATGGACCGGCGGGTAATCGAAACGCCGGCGCAGCTCGTGCAAAGGGCAAATGGATTGTATTCATCGATGACGATTGCTTCGCAGAGCCTCAATACTTGGAAGCATATTCGAAAGCTATTCACGAAAATCGGGGAACGGAGGTTTTTGAAGGTCGTATTTACCCAGATAGACCCAGAAAAACATGGGCGGAAGGATGTCCGACCAACGAGGAAGGCGGCATGCTTTGGACTAGTAACATTTGCATCAGAAAGACTCTTTTCGATGAGCTTGGCGGACTAGATGAAAGGTTTAAGGTCGCATTCGAAGATGTCGACTTGGCATACAGGTTAAAAAGAATCAACAAAACCGTCGTCTTTATTCCAGAGGCGGCTGTTTGCCATCCTTGGAGAACTTTACGCAAAAGCATAAAAAACTGGAAAACCAAGGGATATCAATGGGAATCACTACGGCTTTTTCTTAAAAAGCATCCCGAAAGCGTTAAGGAATATGGCAGTCCGCTTCTTTATATGAGACATGCTCTAAGAATGCTTACTAAAGATCTTTGCACCTGTGTTTTCATCCTCAAAGGGAGGGGGATCGACATTCTTTTCTCACAGTTGAGCTGTACTTTATCAACTATGGTAAGGGTGACCCTAAAAACTTGGAAACACTGAGTCAGAAAAAAAAATCTCTTTCCGTTTTTTCATGTTTTGATTGGACGGTACCGGGAACGCCGGAGCTTATTTGCGAGAGTGCAGCACTCGCTAGGATTCCATGTTATTACTTCCCCAAACCAATTAGTTTTTTCAAACCCAAGTCCAATCAGTTAGGAAATCTTCAAGGCGGTTTTCATCATGGTAGCCTTTCCATCCTTGCAACTAGACTTGGCAAGTTAAGAGGATTAAGCCAGATACAGAATACATGGGTGATCAGACAACTTGAAAAAGCCTATCCAAAAAATGATTACAAAGACTCTACTTTGATTTACAACAACCTTGAATCCATCGTAGGGATTCTTCCAAGACTGAAGAAAATGTACAAAAGGATTATGTACTTATGTCTGGATTATAGTGATTTGGGTGGAGATTTCATAGCGAACACAAGGCACGCAGACAAAATCCTCGTAGTTCCAAAATCTATGGTGGAGAGAATAGAGAAAATTTATCCCAACAAAACTCTAGAATTCCCTCAACTTACTTCGATTTATTCACCCCTAGGCAAAAAGTCCGAAAGAGTTGAGAATTTACTCAAACTGATTCCATCTCCAAGAATAATCTACACGGGAAATTTCAACAAACGAATAGATGAGAAGTTATACAGGACGGTTACCGGGACAATGAAGGAATGCTCATTTCTTTCTTTTCACGAGAAGCCTTTCCAAAAAGTTGGCAATGTCTTTCATTTGCCATGGCTCGAAAAGGATGAAATTTTCTCACTGCTTGAGGAATGTTCCGTGGGTTTTATGCCGTACGACCTCAAGGTTGATCACAACCTCCATTGTATTCCCCTCAAACTTTTTGAATACTTTCAATTGGGCATGCCTTTGGTAAGCACGGATCTAGTTAACATTCAGTACCTCAAACCACTTTTGTCTATAGGGAAAAACACCGAAGAACTCATCGCAGGGATTAGGGAATCATTATTGGAACCGGCAGACTCTTCTTTGAGAGACAAACGAAAGGCGGTTGGCAAGAAACACTCGACTTCAAACCAAGTCAATTTAATCAGAGATATCCTCAATGGTACATAAAACAATAAGGTTTCTTTCTTTTGCAAGTAACTCGATCTACAAGTTAAGGTTCGTTCAAAACCTTCTTTTTAAACACAGTTGCAAGGATTTAGTGAGTATAAATGGAGACTTCAGTTTAGAAGTAAAGACAGGCGATCTAATCTCCAATTACATATATCACTTTAACACTTGGGAACCAAGCATTACCCAGTACATAGTTGAATCACTCGATGACCTGAAAGGTAGGTCGTTCGTTGATATCGGAGCGAATCTGGGATACTTTTCCGTGCTTGTATCTAAAATGAACCCTGAATCAATGGTATACTCTTATGAGCCTATGCCTTTTCTCTACGCTTCTTTAAAACGCAACATTGAAATTAACAAACTATCCAATGTAGTAGCTATACAATCAGCCATTTCCGACAAGGTCGGATCACTTGAAATCTTCGAAGGTCATCCGATGAATTCTGGAAATTGCGGAGTGCATAAAGTTGCTGAATCGAAAGATGGAATCCAAGTTAAATCCATTTTGCTACTTAGTCAGATTCCAAAAATGAAGTATCAGCCCAGAATAATCAAAATAGATACTGAAGGATCAGAGGACAGTATACTATTTCAACTCGAGGAATTGATCCATTTACTCCCGAAGGACATCGAATTTCTTGTTGAAATAAACCCACACCTAATTGGCAAAGAGAAGGCAAATGATATTTTGGAACAATTCTTGGGTTTCGGATTCAACGCCTATGAAATGAAGAACTCTTATGATGTCGATTTCTACCTAAGGCCCCAGGAATTTTCTCTTCGTGTTGTTGATGGACCACTTGAGAAACAGATGGATGTTCTGTTTACGAATAAAACTGCCGAAATCCTGTGCCGCGGATCGTAATATAATCGAATAAAAGTTATCATCCCAGCAAAATGCCAAGACTTGCTTTATCGATCCAATGATTCCGGATTCCTAGATTAGACCTCTTGAGTTACCCAAGATATTGGCTTAATTTTCTACCGCCTAGGCTTAGAGCGATATTATTTTATCGATTTTTCTTTGACCATGCAGATAAAAGAAAAAACCTCTTCAAACAGGCACCCCTAAGCTTCATGCCTGGAATCAGGATGGATCTCTCCCCCGAAGACAAGTCGCATCAACAAATTGCCTATACGGGCTTTTTTGAACTGCATTTGTCAAAAATCTTCATGGACCTTGCTCGGGAAGGAGGATTTTTCGTCGATATTGGAGCCAACTACGGTTATTATAGCCTACTTTGGGCAGGTGCTCGAAACTCTAACGAGGTACTTGCTTTTGAAGCCGTAAGGGAAAACTCGGAGGCCTTGTCCAATAATGCCGCGATCAACCATCTGGAAGGCAGGATTAAAGTTGAAAATAAAGCCCTTGGAAAGTCCCACGGACAGATGAATTTCGACTTGATTGACGGTAGCCAAACAACTTGGGGCGGCTTGACCAAAAAGAAGGATTCTGGGTTTAACATAACGGTTCACAGACTCGATGAATTGTTGGAGGGGAACATACTGATCGAGGTCCTTAAGATCGACGTCGAAGGAGCTGACACCTGGGTTTTATATGGAGCCGAGCGTCTCCTAAAGGAAAAACGCGTCAAAAATATTTTCTTCGAGGAAAACACAGAGAGGCAGCAGCAACTTGGGATCAGTCGGAATGAGGCCAGTGTATTTCTGCACGATATGGATTACTCCATAAAAAACCTAAATTTCAACGAAAGCGGCGTTTCGGAATTCCATGCCCGTCCCAAAAATTAGTCGAAGAGCGTTGGCCGAAACCGTCCTTCAGGGCATAACTTTTGCAACCAAACCTCTCATTCGAAAGACTCCTGCCGAGCCCAAATCGATTTTTGTTCTTCGTAACAATGGCTTGGGAGATCTTTTGTGCGCCACTCCCCTTTTCGAAATGCTCAGGGTAAAGTATCCAAATGCCGAAATTATCGCCGGAATAGGGAGTTGGCATGAACAATTGCTAGACCGCAATCCTTACCTAAGTCGTTGCATGGCAGTCAATGCCCCATGGCACAATCAATTCGTCGTTGAGCCCAATATATGGAGAATCCTAGCTTACCTACTGTTCTCAAAGGAATCCAAAACCCTCTCTGCAATGAAAGTAGACATTGGGTTCGATATTGTAGGCAGCTTATGGGGATCCATGCTTCTCCTCAGGTGCGGCATACCTCTACGTATCGGAGTCAAGGGCTATGCCGGAGGCCATTCCGCCAACAGCTTGAACGTAAGATACGACAGCAAGACACACGTAAGCCAGGCATGCGTTGAGATGGGAAAACTTCTTGGAATCAAAGATACTCCCTCCCTAACGCCTCAAATCTATTTGTCCGAGAAAGAGCTTCACTCCGCAGAAGTCACCTGGAGACAGTCCGGTGAACGATGCCGAGTTCTCATTGCTCCCGGGGGAAGCTTTGAGGGAAAAAGATGGGGCGACCAAAGATTTGCTGACTTGACTCAGTTGATTCTGGAGAAAACCAAATTCCGAATATCCATAATAGGAGGAACCGAAGACGAAAAGCGCTTGCCGACAAGCCAGTTGAATGGATTTGAAGAGAGAGTGACCAATCTCTGCGGCAAACTGAGCTTGAGAGAATCGGCTGCCATGGCTTCGACCGCGGACTTCGTCATCAGCAACAGTTCGGTTGCCATGCATTTTGCAGGAGCATTTTCCAAACCCAATCTTGTTCTGCTTGGCGCTTGGTATGATAGCGCAACTGAACATTGGCTACAATGGGGGCACCCCAAATCCGTAGTCCTAGGCAAGGAGGCTCAATCCGGAATAAAAGAGGTTCCATCCGCTCAGGAAGCGTTTAGTGTATTTTTAGATCAGTTCGCCAAATACTCAAAGATCCGAAAATGAAGATAATATTCATTTTGGGAAAATATAATCCCAGCAGGTGCGGAATAAGTGATTATGTGGATCTTTTGTCCAAAGAGCTCATTAAAAATGGGCATATCGTGGGAATTAGGTCCTTTGATTCTCTTCGGGAATTACGTCAATTAGCAAGGGATCTCGAGGAGGCGGACTTATACAGCATACAATTTGCTCCTTATGCTTTTTCCAAGATTGGTTTTGCTGGTAATGCCCTACGTCTGCTTGCCAAAAGCCTTGAAGCCAAAAGCGTTCAGGTTACTTTTCATGAACTTTGGATTGGCTCTTATCCCGGTTCCCCAGTCAAGCATACGGTCATCGGTTGGGTTCAAAAATATGAAATTCTTGCATTTCTCAAAGTTACCAAGCCTTCGTTGATTTACGCTACCAATTCAGCCGCATTGCACCGTTTGCGAAAAGCTGGTATCTCCGCCGCTTATCTTTACCTCTTTGGAAATATCCCTTTTTCACAGAGCCAAATTTCATCGGATCAATCCATCCTTAAAATTGGCTTTTTCGGCACTCTATACGATTCCTTCCCTTACGATCTACTTGGAGAGCGTTTGAAATCGATATACAGGTTAACCAAAAGAAAAATAATACTTTTAAGAATTGGGCGAACTAGGGAAAGTCAGGGATTGATCAAATTGAAAAGAATGGCTGAGAGTAGAGGTTTTGACCTTTTTGAAACGGGCGAACTTTCCGCACCGGAAGTTTCGAAGGAAATTCAAAGCTGCTCGTTGGGAATTTCCACGACCCCTTATGACGTAATGGGCAAGAGCGGCGCGACGGCAGCGCTCCTTGAACACCGCTTGCCTATTTTGACTCACGATGACGGGGACACTCCTCAGAAGCATTTGATCATTTCCAAGCTGTTCGATGATCAGATTTTTCAATTAGACGACGTTGATGGCCCCGGGGAAATCGCTAAATATATCACCCAACCCAAGAGAAAATTCATAAACGGAGTTGCATATACTGCCGAAGAAGTCCTCGAAAGCCTTGAGTTGGCAAGCAGATCGTAAAAACAGCTACTCTGAAAATCCACATTTAAAAGAAAGACCATGATGACCTTGATTCAGTCGGAAAAATTCTCATTTCTCGTACGAGGTGAAACCTAAAATTCAGAACAATCCGTATCAAAGCCCTTGGCCACTGTGGTGCCAAATTACCCTCGTGCTTTGGAGGATCACTTGGAAAGCGCTCTGCTCTTGGACTCCAAAGTTCATGAATCCATGGAGATTGGTCATTTTAAAATCCTTCGGTGCCAAAATATCAGGAATTCCTTTCGTTCACAGTTCCGCTCGAATCCAAATTCCATGGAATTTAATTCTTCATCATCGAGCATGCCTTGGAGAGGGAGTCACTGCTTACTCGCTGGGAGAAATTGAAATTCAAGAAGGCGGAACCGTTGCCCAAGAAGCCTATTTGTGCACAGGGACCCACGACTTCGAAAGGGCATCCTTGCAACTCATTACCAAAAGAATATTAATTGAGAGCAATGTTTTCATCGGTGCCAGAGCTATGATTCTCCCTGGTGTCACAATAGGTAAGAATGCTGTGATCGGAGCGATGGCAGTTGTTGCAAAAGACATTGAAGCGAATGAAATCATTGCGGGCAACCCAAGCCGTAAGATTGGGGAAAGATCACTCATTCAGTAATGGAAATTTCAAATCAAAAAGTCCTGATTACCGGAGGCATGGGCTTCATAGGCTCAAACCTCGCTCGAAGGTTGATAAAATACGACAACCAAGTAACCGTAGCGGATAGTCTTATTCCCGAGTATGGTGGAAACTTTCGAAACCTTTACGATTTACAAGATCAGGTAACGATCAATCTCTCGGACGTTCGTGATCCGTTTTCAATCAATGAATTGATCAAGGACCAAAATTATCTTTTCAATTTAGCGGGCCAAACGAGCCACTTGGACTCTATGGAAAATCCATTCACGGACTTGGACATCAATGCAAAGGCTCAACTGTCCATTCTCGAGGCTTGTCGAAAAAACAATCCTGACATCCGCATCGTTTTTGCAAGTACCCGACAAATCTACGGTAAACCGCAATATCTTCCAGTTGACGAAAAGCACGCTCTCCATCCGGCGGATGTCAACGGAGTGAACAAGATTGCAGGAGAATCGTATCATATACTCTACAACGAAGTATACGGCATTCCCTCAAGCGTACTTCGCCTTACGAATACTTATGGTCCTAGAATGAGAATCAAAGACGCCAGACAGACTTTTTTGGGTATTTGGATAAGAAATTTGCTCGAGGGAAAACCAATACAAATTTTCGGTGATGGAAAACAGCGAAGAGACTATAATTTTGTGGAGGATGTGATCGATGCGCTTTTGATCGGAGCAACCCGAACTGAAGCGGTGGGCAAAGTATACAATTTGGGCTCTCCGGACCCACTATCTCTTGAAGACACGGCTAAAGTCATGTGCAAACTCACGCATGGCTCTGCCTATGAATTCGTTTCTTTTCCAAAGGACCGCCAAGCCATCGACGTTGGCGATTTCATCTGTGATTACAGTTCATTTGCCTCATCCTTCGGGTGGGAACCTAGAGTGTCCTTTGAAGATGGCATACTTCGATCCTTCGAATATTTCAAAGAGGAGATCGATCACTACCTTTGAATCAAATGATACCCTTCAGCGATCCTTTCGCCTCCTACAAGCGACACAAGCAAGAAGTTGATGAAGCCGTTAGGCGCGTCTTGGATTCCGGATGGTACGTTCTCGGTAATGAGGTCAAGTCTCTCGAGGAAGAGTTCTCCGCCTTTCATGGCGAAGAATTTGACGCTGTCGGCGTTGCCAATGGTACGGATGCGATTTCCCTCTGCCTGCGAACCTTGGGTCTTGGTCCAGGAGATGAGATCATTACGACTTCCCATACTGCCGTGGCCACAATTGCAGGTATCGAACAAGCCGGATGCTCGCCGGTTTTTGCTGATATCGAAGGTGACTCCCGATGTCTAAGTCCGGAGTCAATCGAAAGAAGAATTGGTAAAGAAACTCGAGCCATCATGCCGGTTCACATCTATGGTCAACCCTGCAAAATGCAAAAGATTATGGAAATCGCCCGTACTCATGGCTTGGAGGTGATTGAAGATTGTTCACAAGCGCACGGTGCGGAGATTAACGGAAAAAAAGTTGGGACTTTTGCAAATCTTTCAGCCTTCAGTTGTTATCCAACCAAGAATTTGGGTGGCATTGGAGATGGGGGTATCATACTTTGTCGGTCGAAAAGGGATGGCGAAAAAATTAGATCGTTGAGACAATATGGTTGGAATCAAGACAGAGAAAGCGTCACGCAAGGATTCAATTCCAGATTGGACGAACTCCAAGCTGCCATACTTCGAGTCAAGCTCACTCATCTCGAGCAAGATAATCGGCAAAGGAGAAAAATCGCCGATCAATACGCGTCAAGCCTAGAAGATTTGCCAATCCGCTTACCCTATCGGACGGATGGAGAGTTGCATGCAATGCACCTTTTTGTAATCGAGTGTGAAAAACGAGACGATTTGTTAAGTTATCTCAACGAATCAGGCGTCGGAGCAAGCTTGCATTATGCTTTGCCCGTTCATCGACAAAAAGGCTACGAAAACCGAATTCGCGGGTGCAACGATCTCATTCATACCGAAGCGTTCTACAAAAGAAATTTAACTTTACCAATGTTTCCCGAACTATCTCAAGATGCCATCGAGCAGATCGTCTCTTGCATCAGGGAGTGGTTCGCTTGACCTAATCCGTGAGCCAAACAAATGATAGCGTAATCGTTCAGTCCCTCATTGGAAAAAAACACCTGGAATTTTATTTGCAGTGTTTGAAATCACTTGTTCATTTTTGCGAGCAGGATATCAAACTCCTTCTTCACACGGACGGTTCATTAAACCAAAAACATAAGGAAGAAGTCTTATCGGAGTTGCCGAACTCCGTTTTAAAAATAATTGATTCACAATCCAACTCCGTTGCCGTTTTGGACAATTTGCGAGGAAGGCCACATTGTCAGAAATTTCGAAAAGAATCGATTTGGGGAATCGAATTCTTCGATCCACTCTTTGCCGAGCCAAATGATCAAGTTAGTTACTACATAGACGCTGACTTTCTTTTTTTTCGACCATTTGCCGGCCTTTTCAAAGGAGGAGAAGTCAAAGACGGAGCAATTTTCCTAAAAGACGACCAATGGGACGCATATTGCATCAGACCATGGCATTTATTGGGTTCAAATCCCAAGCCAAATATCGTTCAAGGCATTACCACTGCCATAGTCTTTTGGGACAAGATGGCAATCGACTGGGATTACCTAGAATGGTTTTTGGGAGAAGCGAAATATCACAAAATTTGCGATTGGATCATGCCTACGGCTCAAGCCGGTCTCGCCAGAAGGTGTAAGGCAAAAACCGTTTGCTCAGAACAAATTACAAATCTTTATCCCAACGCTCAACTAACCCAGAATACAATTGGTGGACATTTGCTTGGATCTTATCGTAAAGAGTGGCTGAATAAACTCGATTTGCAAAATTCAAGCAATTCCGGCAGCGATGAGCGCATTGACGCTCGTTTCCATTCCTGTTCTGAGAGAGGAGCTTGGGCATATGGTCTAAATCAGGCGAAAAGATGGGTGAACACTCGCCTTAACATTTGGTGAATGCGTAATATAAACGGAGATTTAGCTGGAAAAAAGTTATTGATGCTCGCTCCATGTCTAGGGAAATTCGGAGGGATTGAAGCATTCTGCCTGACTCTGACCGAGGACCTTTTGAAGAGGGGCGCAAAAGTTTGGCTCCTTCGTAAAAAGGTAAATGGATTTTCCGAAGATGGGTCGATCCATCGGAGCGAATCCGAAATACGGTCTACTTGGAGCAAAGAACAATCGAACCGCTTCATCAGCTCATTCGTGCAACCGAGAGATCAATTGATAAAAGAGAGAATCAAAAATTCAGATCTGGTTCATTTGCACAATCCGATGGTCGAAGGAATGTGGTTTGCGAAAAAGTTTAGTAAGCCATGCGTGATGACAATATACAACTGGAGAAGAAAAGGGTTACACCCCAGATTATGGGCATGGAAGTGGGCAGTTTCGAATGCCGATAGGAAGTGGTATATTTCTGAGTTCGTCTGGAATTCATGGGAATACAAAAGAAAATGGAACAGCGCCCGTCTTCCAGTCATCTCACGGATGCCCAAAGAAGAATGCGAGCCTCATAAAAGAAAAGGTTTTCTGTACGTCGGAAGATGGATTCCCAACAAAGGCATTCGGATTTTGATCGAAGCTTACAGACTCAGCTCCCCGAATCCTTCGGAATGGCCTTTGACAATGCTTGGAGATGGACCTCTTAAAGCGGAAGTGGAGGAAAGGATAAGACAAATGGGAATTCAGGGGATTCACATGCCAGGCTTTGTAAGCGAAAAGGACAGATGCCGATTTACAAGAGAAGCCAAATGGATGGTTACGCCTCCTCACACAAAGGAAGATCTTGGTCTTACGCCTTTAGAGGCTCGATCGGTAGGTGTTCCCTGCATTGCTTCGAGGGATGGGGGGGTGCAGGAGACGGCTGGCAAACATTCCCTGCTTTGCAAACCAGGGGACGTCGAGTCCCTTTCGGAATGCCTCAAACAGGCAATGCAAATGAGCCCCTTGGAATATGAAAGGACATCGCGATTGGCAAAGGAAGGATTGAGTGACTATGTTCGGCCTTTAGACGAATATTCGGAACACTACCTCCGTTTGCTGGAAAATGAAGAATAAACAAGAACGCATACCAGTCATCGATCTTTTGCGAGGTTTGTCATGCCTGGGGGTTTTACTCTATCACGTACGAGTTGATTTATGGATCGGATGGTGGAGGATTCAAAATCATCCGGAAGAATATTCGACCTTCGCCAAAGCAATGGCATGGCTTTCCATACCGTCGCCTTTCTTAGGCTATGCGATTCTCTTGTTTTTTCTTATTAGCGGCTTTTGCATTCATTATCCCAACACTTCCCCTTATGCAAAGCCCTGCTGGAAAACCTACCTAGTTCGACGCTTCTGGCGCATTTACCCTCCATATCTTGTGGCGGTGGTTTTCACCGCCATCATAAGTTTCTGCTGTTTTCATTTTTTTGGAGACAAGACTTGGGATATTGAGCGCGTTCTACGGGTAGCTACCCTGACTCAAAACTATCCGCCGTCAAATGGTCAGTTTTTGAGCAACCCATCCCTGTGGACAATTCCTTTGGAGATTGAATTCTACCTGCTCTATCCTTTCGCCTTTTACCTCTATGTGAAATCAAAAACTCGGGTGTTGGCCTTCGTTGCCGTTGGGCTAAGCGCATGGAGCGTATATCTCCATGATCTCGGCATTACTTGGCTTTCCTTTACCTCTCTTCTTCTTTGGCCATCCTGGTTACTGGGAGCTTGGGTAGCTAATTTGTTCGCAAGAGGAAAATTATCCTCATTCAAGAGTCGCTATCTCGTTTCCGCATTAGTCATCTTCCTTGCGGTTTCGCTTGGCAGTCGCCTTGAGAACTCTGCGCAATGGTTTCAATATATGGCTTGGACAAGCTTCTATTTCTTTTTCTTCATTGTTTGCTTGTCACATTCCAAACTATTTCATGGCAAGATTTTATCCCCCATATCAATCGGATTGAGTTGGCTGGGCAAAATCTCATTCTCTCTGTATCTCATTCACTTCCCCCTATTCAAATTATTAGGATACATCCATCTTGAGATTTTTAAATCGAAGCCCGAAAATTTTCTAGTGACCATTCTTTACGTCATTCCGGTAATCTTTTTCTCATGGGTTTTCTATCTAACCATTGAGAGACCCATTCATCAATGGTCCAAGCAAGGCAAATGAGTGAATTTGGATTTCTTGTCTCCCATCCCACCGGGAACAACTTCGTTCGCTCTTTGTTAAAGGAATTGGAAAGCCAAAAGAAATTAATTCGGTTTTTCACAACTATCGGAGTGGGTTATGAGGCGAGATTCCCGTTGAACCGATTGCAGGAGCGTCGAGGGTATGAAATTCCAGACTGTAAAATTTCAAGGAATTGGAAAAATGAAGTGCAAAGATTGTTGCGGAAAGGAAATCAGCAATCAAAACGACGGTGGGTCGATCGCTCCTACGAATTACTCGATGAGAAAGTTGCCTCGAAACTAACCGAGCATTCGGCAAGTGTGATTCACGCTTATGAGGATGGAGCCGCCAGTTCCTTTCAAAGATCCAAGGAGCTCGGTATCAGGCGTTCTTACGAGCTACCGATTGCCCATTGGAAAACCGTCAGGCTTCTGTTGTCCGAAGAGGCTGAAAGATACCCCGAATGGGAGCCCACTCTTGAATCAACTCGTGAACCGGAGGAAAAGTTACTCCGCAAGGAAAAAGAATTAAGTTTGGCGAGTAGCATCATCTGCCCAAGCGACTTTGTCCGGCAGTCCATTCCAAAAGAAATAAGAGACAAAACACCCTGCAAGATATCGCCCTTCGGCAGTCCATCTTCAATACCAGTCGAGCCCAAGCCAAAGGACTTAAAAAGAGGACCATTCAAGGTTTTGTTCGTTGGCTCCATGAGTCAAAGAAAAGGTCTGGCTGATCTTTTCAAGGCCATGAGAATTCTTAAGGGTGAAGAGGTAAGACTTTCCATACTCGGACAACCTTCCATGCCTATGGAATTTTATCGCAAGCAGTTCTCTGACTTCATCTATTTCCCCCCTACTTCCAACCTAGAGGTTACTCGAATCATGCAAGACCATGATGCCTTGATTCTTCCCTCCATAATAGAAGGGAGAGCTCTGGTTCAACAGGAAGCGTTATCCTGCGGTCTTCCTATCATAACAACGCCAAATGCGGGAGGGGCGGACTTGATTGAAGAAGGCATGACCGGACACCTGGTTCCAATTCGTTCTCCAGAAATCATTGCCGAGAAAATTATCTCGCTTGCAGACAACAAAGACTGTTTAAACGACCTCAAAATACGCTGTCAGCAAAAAGCCAAGACTTACACATGGCAAAGTTATGCGAGGAAAATCATCGATATGCATTCCTAATGAGACAAATCCACAAAAATTCACAACCATCAGATCTTGTTAACTAAAAATACAAAAATTTCCAGGATTGAGGTTGGTGAAGACCATTCTTTTATCAAAAAGCTCATTTGGGTTTATTTCTTTCTCCTACTTTTTGAGGGTGCTTTTCGAAAATGGTTTTTGCCCGGCTTTTCGCAAGGTTTATTGATCATCCGTGACCCAATTGTTATTTGGATCTATTACCTTTGTTACGCTAATGATCTTTTCCCCATCAGAAACAAATACTTACGAAAGTGTTTTCAATGGACGATCTTAGCCGTCATCGCGTCTCTTCTTATAAATCAAGCCAATCCTTTAACCGTAGCTTACGGGGCCCGAACGAATCTTCTGCATTTCCCTCTGATTTTCATCATGTCTCGCGTGCTTACCCGAAAGGACATTCTGCTGTTTGGCCAAGCCTTCCTTTTTCTTGCCTTACCCATGACTTGGGTTGTCGCCCAACAATTTCAAGGAGACCGAAATGATATTTTCAACACGGCGGCAGGAGGAGTCGGCTATCAGTTGGAAACTTCAGGTGGAAAGGTTCGAGCTTCTGGAACTTTTACTTTCGTGAGTGGCATTGTTTTTTATTATTGTTTTTCAATGGCCTTCATTATCTATGGTTTCATCAATAAGAATACTTTCCCAAAATGGCTTCTTTACCTGGGCACTGGGGCAACCTTCCTTGCGATGGTTACGGCGGGGAGTCGCGCCGTTATTGCTGAATCCCTGCAAGTTGTGGCTTGTTTCTCGTTCTTGGCTTTTTATCGTCCCACTGAATTTGGAAAAATAAGCGCATCCGTATTAGGCATTTCAACAATTGGAATTATCCTATATTACCGACTTGATTTGTTCAAAGAGGGCTTAAGCTTTCTCAGTCTCCGTTTTGAGGAGGCGGCTAACGTTGAAGGTAACCCCATTGAAGCTTATTTTATAAGATATTGGCACATGATTTCCGCACCCTACTATTATTCAATGTGGACCGACACCTTTGGCAATGGTCTTGGAACCGGGACGCGGGCGGGAGCCGCTTTAGGAGGAGGATTCGGGGGTGCGGAAAATTCCTGGGCAAGAGCGATTATGGAAAATGGTATTTTCATCGGTCTTCTTTTCATCTTTTGGAGATTATGGATAACCAAAGATCTTTTTTTATCCTGTATTAAAGCAATTAAGCAGGGAAATTACTTGGCCATTTTCATTTTTGGAGCTGCAGGTCCGATTCTGCTTTTTGGACTCCTTGGTCAGCCCACGAATCTTGGCTTCGCCGCTTTTGGAAGCGGATTGTGCCTCGCAGCAGCCAAGCCTTACTCGTAAAACTTGAGTTGAGGTCACTTGGAGTTGTTCGACTCTACGAAAAACCTCCCGAAGCAAAACATCTTCATTGCTTGCCTAATCTGCGAATCTTTCCTTCATGCGCAAAATAGACGTACTGCTACTGACGAATTATCGCAGTGATGATCAACGCAGCATGCTGCGATTTGGTAATTTATTGGTCGAAAATCTTCCCTCCAATGGAATCAATGTGCATGAGATTCATCCAAAAGACTGTTTTCGTAGATTTGCCCTTCACCCAAAACTTAGAAAATGGGCGGGGTATGTTGACAAATACCTTCTCTTTCCTCGAGTCTTGTCCGGATATGGCAAATCAATTCTTTCGAGAATTGACGTCACTCACGTCATCGATCATTCGAATGCCATATATTTTCCTAGGCTTATGAAGGCATTCAAGGCAACCAATCTCATCACTTGTCACGACCTTATCGCCATAAGAACTGCACTGGGAGAATTCGAAATGGCTCCACCAACCTCAAGCTTTGGTCGTTCCCTTCAAAATCGCATACTGAATTCTCTTTCCAAGGCACATTATTATGCATGCGATTCCAGATGTACAATGAATGATTTGAATCGTTTGGTGAAGAATTCCCGAGGACAATCTCAAGTAATCCACCTTGGAACCGAAGCAAACAAATCCGTGATGAAAGATAGCTTTCCGTGCAAGAGTCAGACCTTTGACCCATTGAAAAATCAATATTTGCTGCACGTCGGAAGTGGAGCATGGTACAAAAATAGAGAAAGTATCTTCGAAGCCTTTAAGGCAATGCGCGGAAATGGCACACATTCAAATCTTCATCTTGTCCTGGTCGGACCACCTCCCCAAATGCATGAAACAAACCAAGAATTGAGATTTTGGATCGATGAAAATACTCATTGCATTCATTCCTTTGACAAAGTCTTGGAAGTTGATTTGGGAATACTCTATGCCCATGCGCGAGTTCTGCTTTTCCCATCGCACATCGAGGGCTTCGGTTGGCCCCCTCTAGAAGCAGCAGCTCACGGAATTCCTGTAATAACGACTAAAACGGGAGCAATGGCTGACATTCTCGGCGAAAATGCCTTATACGTTGACCCCAATGATCGAGTTGAGCTTGAAAAAGCGATTCAAAAGGCACTCATTTCTCCCCCGCAACCAAGGAGCAGTCTTTCAATCCCTGGCAATCGCGAATGTGTCCAAAACTACTCTTCTCTTTATCGGAAAATGAGCCATCGGGGAAATGATTGATCATGCTTCTGCTTGATGCTCCGCTTCACTCCTTGAGAAAAACTCGTTTTTTCAAGGCGCTTTTGCGCAGCAGATTTAACCGTCCGAAAATGTTTGAGCTAGGATTCTCCTTTCCCATCGCTCTTCGTCCTCTGACCCATGCATCGATAAGATGGACCAGCAAGAGGGTTGAACCCAAAATTCGTCAGTTAGTTACGGATCTTATTCTTGCCTTGGATCAAGAGGAGGACAAGGGGTCTTTTTTTGACGTTGGGGCAAACGTGGGTCTCTACAGCTTGCTGGTCTGCTCACTTTCATCCAACAGAAAAATCATAGCTTTTGAACCTGATCCCCTTAATTTGGAACTCCTCGGCATGACCCACGCACAAGTCACGTCAGGAAAATGGGAGGTGAATGCCGTTGCATTAAGTGATGAATCCGGACATTCCGACTTTTCTCAAGACGAGATAACTTCGGCCACGGGGACTCTTTTTTCGGATGAAAAGCCTTGGATTGAAAAATATCTTGGTTGTAAGGCTCAAACCATCAGAGTAAGGACAAATACTCTTGATCAATTTACGGATTCCTCCCAATGGCCGAGTCTGATTAAAATAGATGTGGAAGGCCATGAATCTAGAGTTTTGAATGGGGCTATGCACACCCTGGAGCGCAACAAGCCCTTGATCATTTTGGAGTCATTTCCTCCTCAAAAAATTCAAGTGATTGAAAAACTCGATCGATTGGGTTATGAATTTGCGGATGCTGATCGTTGGCAAGCTTTGGAAGAAGGGACCACCAATTTGTTCGCTTGGCATCCCGAAGGCCCTTTGCCCAAAATCATAATCAAACGAATACTAAACCCTTGACCAAAATTTCCAAGATTCCGGTTTCCCTGATCATTCCCTGTAGAAATGAAGAAGAGAACTTAGGGCGTTGCCTAGCCTCGGTTCGGTGGATTGACGAAGTTTTCGTCGTGGATTCAAACAGTACGGACGGCACGAAGGAAATTGCGCTCGAATTTGGGGCTGAAATCGTTCAATTCGATTATTCGGGCGGATGGCCCAAAAAAAAGAATTGGGCCTTGGAAAATCTTCCTTTCTCCCACGAATGGGTGTTGATTTTAGATGCCGACGAGTGTCTGCCACCGGAAGCGGAGGCAGAAATCAGCAAGATTGTTTGCGATTCGACACCCGAGCATGCCGGGTATTGGATTAATCGTAGGTACTTCTTTTTGGGCAAAGCCCTCAAACATGCGTATTTCCCAAATTGGAATCTCAGGCTATTCAGACACAAATTGGGAAGATATGAAAAAATTACTGCCTTGAACACCAATAGTGGGGATAACGAAGTTCACGAACATGTTGTAGTGGAGGGTTCAACTGGAAAACTAGGGACAATCATGGATCACCATGCTTTCCCAACCATAGAGAGTTTTGTGGAAAAGCACAACCGTTACTCTAACTGGGAAGCAATCGTGGAGAGTTCCTCCAAAGACGAGGAAAACTATCTTCAACATTCTGAGGTCAAGGGGAAGCGAAGACTTCGACGGCTTTTTCGAAAACTTCCCTTCAGACCGAGCCTTCGTTTTCTCTACGTCTATCTTTGGCAGGGAGGTATTTTAGACGGTTGGGAAGGCTATGTATTCGCTCGGCTTCACGCCCAGTATGAATTCCTTTCCCAAGCAAAAGCGAAAACAATTCTACGAAGTGGCAAATGAGCGGGCTATCGAGCGGGTCGATTTGGAAAGCTTTCTTCCTTTGTCATCCAAAACGAGTTCGCAATGATAAAATTCCGGTCGAGGCCAGCCCAATGCATCGAAAATAAGGCATTGGCGGGCACTTGAAACAAGCAAGTCCTCCCCTCTCACAACCTCGCTGACCTTCATTCTTTGGTCATCGACGACGGTGGCAAGTTCGTAGGAAGAAAACCCATCCTTGCGCCAAATTAAAAAATCGGAAAAATCCCTGCCCACTTCAAATTGAACGTTTCCCTTGCGGTTATCCGGAAAAGAAATTTTGTCTCCCCAATTGGTTCTGAATCTCCAGTTCACCTTCTTGGATGGAGTTTGGGATAAATCCTCCACTTGGCTCGAACGAAATTCTTGGGGGAACAAAAATTCGTCTTTTGTTGGATTCGATAAACCAGCGCCCCGAATTTCCTTTCTGGTTTTTTTGCATGCATAAGCAAATCCCTTCCGCCAAAGTCGGACCAAAGCTTCATAATAAAGATCGGAGCACTGACTTTGCAGGTAAGGTCCGTGAGCGCTCTGCTCAACGTCGGGACCTTCATCCCAAGTAATACCCATTTTTCGTATATCTTCCTTGCAGGCATCGGCAAATTCCTCTCTACACCGACTGGGGTCAAGATCATCCATTCGTAAAATCAAGGTGCCGTCTAACTTTCGGGCTCGTTTCCATGCAGTGCAAAAGGTTCGAGCATGACCCACATGAAGATAACCGGAAGGCGTGGGAGCCAATCTCCCCCGATAGAAATTTTTCGGATTATCCTCGCTCATCTTTCAAAAGTAAGATTTAGCTTAACCCCTTACTATCGAGAAGTAAAAACTTCTCCCTAATGACAAAAACGATGAATTTCAAAGATTTGGGCTTAAGCTCGAAAATTCTTCGAGCCATTGAAGAGCTCGGTTACGAAGAACCTACGCCGATACAGGAAAAGTCAATCCCCGCGATCCTTGAAGGTCGCGACCTAGTAGGGTCCGCCCAAACCGGAACGGGTAAGACAGCAGCTTTTGCCTTGCCCGCCCTCCACAGGCTAGGCAAGCACGGGAAATGCCGAGTTCTGGCACTAGCCCCGACCCGAGAGCTAGCAATTCAAATCGAAGAGAATTTTCGGATTTACGGCAAGCATTTGGATCTAAGGTTGGCTTTGCTCTACGGTGGAGTCAAATACGGCAAGCAACTGGAGCAACTTGGGAACGAGCCCGATGTGGTCGTTGCGACTCCCGGTCGTTTGCTCGACCACATAGGGCAAGGCAACCTAAAGCTTAAATCGATTGAAATCCTAATTCTCGATGAAGTGGATCGAATGCTGGATATGGGTTTCATCGAAGACGTTACGAAAATTATCCAGAAAACTCCTCGCTCCAGGCAGACCCTTCTTTTTTCAGCAACAATTCCAGACTCCGTTCGCCGATTATCCGCATGGGCTCTCAATAATCCCGCAGAAGCCAAAATTGACATTAAGATTTCCGCCGCGGATACGGTCAGTCATGCATTGTATCCGGTCCCTGCAATTCAGAAATTCGACCTATTGATTGCACTTTTGAAGGAAGTTAAATTCGAAAATCTGATTATCTTTTTTCAAACACGCAGAGGAACCGACAAAATCAGTCGATGGCTGAGCGAGCATGGACAGGAGGTCAGGGTTTTGCACTCCGACCTAAAGCAACGGGACCGTCAGCAAGCACTCCAAGACTTCAAAGAGGGAAAAGTTAAAATCCTATCGGCAACGGACGTCGCGTCAAGGGGACTGGACATTTCCAACGTAACTCATGTGATTAACTATGATGTCCCTCAACATTCCGAAGACTACGTGCACCGAATTGGACGGACTGGAAGAGCTCGGACTGAAGGGGAGGCTTTCACCCTTTGCAAACCAGAAGAAATTCCTCTCGTCGAATCCATCGAAAAACTGCTCGGCAACCCATTGCCTAGAAAATTTCTTGATCACTTCGCATACAGGGATCAACCTGAGACCCTGACCCCATCCGCGCCCGTTGTCTCAAGAAAAAGGAACCGAGGTTTCGGAAAACAAGTCTCATTTGGCTCTCGAAGGAGAAGATAGTTCCCCCTGCAAACCAATTATTTTAAAAAAACCGTCCTTATTGGACGGTTTTTTTTTAGAGAAAGATCTACTCTCCTGCCCTATCTTGATGAAGTGATTGGAGATTGTGCACCGAGGTCGACTCAACGCGCACTGTGTCTGAACCCAAATCAAGAACTGCCTTCACGGGAAAGGTTACAACTTGAGTGCATGAAGAAGCCAATCCCATTACGCAAATAATTGACATGATCAAAAGAAACTTGCTCACGCATGGACTCCATAGTATTGGGCTCGCTTAGGCAATCTTAGAATTCACTCTCATGGATATTCCCACATCTTTCATTACAGTTTGCACCCTTGCAGTTGCAGATTGGAGCATAACAGTCAGCTATTTGTTATTGATCCCGATCCTTGCAGCCATAATCGGTTGGGGTACAAATCATCTAGCTGTGAAAATGCTTTTTCACCCCAAAGAACCAATTTCACTTGCGGGATTTACGGTGCAAGGTGTCTTTCCAAAAAGACAAAACCAACTCGCCGAAAAGCTAGGGTCTCTCGTATCCGAGGAATTGTTTTCGGTTAGGGACATTTCTGAGCGGATTGAAAATTTCGCGACTAGTTGCGAAACGATGAAGGCAGTGGAGCGTAGAATTGAAAAAACCATTCGCGAGAAACTGGTTGGCGCATTTCCCATGCTGACGATGTTTCTAACCGATGATATGATTCAAAAAATCACTCGGCTATTTAAGTCCGAACTGGAGGATTTCATGAAGCAATCCGCTTCTGAATTGAGCGATCAACTGGAGAACAATTTGGATGTGAGAGAGATTGTCCGCAAAAAGGTTTTGGCCTTTTCTTCGGATAAACTGGAACAATTGCTTTTCGAACTGATGAAAAAAGAATTTCGGTTCATAGAGCTCGTAGGTGCGGTTTTAGGATTTACCATCGGTTGCGCCCAGGTTCTTTTGGTCGTGGCATTTGAAATTTTTTGAGGTGCCAATAACGAGTTGCCATTCTCAATTCGGACATCAACTCTAGGGAAGTTTATGAACGAATGGCTCAACCTCTACGGGAAACAATTCTATGAATTTGTTTTCATTCCCGAGGTGCAGTTTCAAGCATGCACAGCATGCGGCACCTTGGTTTTGGCTTTTTTTCTATCCAAACTATGCCTGAAATTCTCACCAAAGTCGACGGAAGAGGACATAGTCAAAGTATGGAAGAATAAGGCTTGGAAGTTGCTGGAGAGAATCCTGTTTCCTTTGATCTCGGCATTTGCCCTTCTCGTTGCGCTCTCCGCTTTCGAACGCATGGCTTGGAGCACCGATGAATTGCTTAAGCCCGTGCTTAGCCTATCAATTGCATGGCTATCTTATCGCATGATCGGCTTTTTCATCAAGAGTCGAGCGTGGTTAAGGCTATTGGCTGTGCTGGCCTTTGGTCTTGCCGCCCTTCAGTGTTTCGGTTTGCTCGACAAATCGATCGAATTGCTTGGCGTATTGGCTTTCAATCTCGGAGATCGAAGGGTTTCAGTATTGGACCTTCTGAATGGTATTGTCATTTTGATGTTCCTTCTTTGGATCAGCTCATTCTTGGGAGCAAGTGGAGAGAAACGCATCAAGGAGCTTCCCCACTTGCCCCCTTCCCTTCAGGTTCTCTTGGCAAAAGTTCTGCGAGCCTTTTTGGTTTTCGTATCTTTTGCCATCGCTCTCAGCACGGTCGGTTTGGACTTGTCCTCCTTTGCCCTTCTGGGTGGTGCGATTGGCGTAGGAATTGGTTTCGGTTTACAGAAGGTGGTATCGAATTTGGTGAGTGGTCTTATCCTTCTTATCGATCGATCCATTAAACCGGGTGACGTCATCGAAATTGAAGGAACCTATGGATGGATCAATTCACTTCGGGCTCGTTACGCATCCATAATTACCAGAGACGGCAAGGAACATTTGATTCCGAACGAAGATCTCATCACCAATCGTGTGATCAATTGGTCTTTCAGCGACCGAAACGTGCGGGTGCGGGTACCATTGGGAATTTCCTACGATTCCGACCCTAATGAAGCCATTGACCTATGCTTGGAGGCGGCCCAATCCGTACCTCGAACGCTTCAAGTCCCAAACCCCAAATGCCTGGTTGTTGGATTTGGCGATAATGCCATTGAGATGGAGTTACGCTTTTGGATCGACGATCCTTCCAACGGAGTTGGCAACGTAAGAAGCGAAGTCCTTTTGGCGATTTGGGATAGATTCAAGCAAAACGGAATCAACATTCCCTTTCCGCAGAGAGATTTGCACATTCGGAATTTTCCCGAATCAATGAAAATCAAGGATTCGTGAGGATTGAAAACGTTTCGCCCTCTTCTTCAAAGCTTGCCAATTTGATCAATTCAGGTTTTTTTAGAGGTTTTTTGAATTATGTCCACAACAGCCGCAATCCCTCTTATAGAATTTTTAGCCATGGCACCTTCAGGTTCCGAACAAGGACCGGGAGGTCTGATGGGTTTTCTTCCCATGATTTTAATCTTTGTGGCCTTTTATTTTTTGCTCATTCGTCCTCAAAGGCAGAAGGAAAAGAAACTTAAAAACATGATCGCCGCTCTGGAAAAAGGGGCAAAAGTCAAAACGGTTGGTGGTCTTTATGGCACCGTTACCGGAGTGAAGGATGATCGCTTCGTTCTTCGTATCGCCGAAAACGTTAAGATCGAAGTGGCCAAAGAAGCCGTTGCCGCTAAAGTCGATTGATTATGTCCGCCTAGTCCCGCTAGGAAGACTAATATCCATCTTTCCCATTATCATGAAATCAAACTCGTGGAAACTTTTCCTCACCCTATTTCTGATTCTAATCAGCTTCCTTTTGATTACCCCGCTAGAGGATCGTTCACTTGGGGAATATGCCCTAAGCCAAGTAACCTCTGAAGCAAACGCTTCGGATCATATCGGTCATGAAAGTTTCTCAGAAGTCATCGAAAACCTTCAAAATCAGATTGGTGAGGATGAAGTCATCGATTATGGTAAACTGAGGGACTATGGGAAAAGTAATCGCTTGGATTATGCGGCCTTTTTTAGCCCGCCCGAAGGTATGCTCGGAACGATTGGTTCGAGAATTCTCCCCATTCTGATCAAACCCGGCATACGAGTTTCACATGTCAAGGATCGTGACAAACGAAATGATCTGGTTCTCAGAACCCTCTTGAGAAACTCACAGGCTGCGATCAAGCGTGGTCTTGACCTCCGAGGTGGCATCGCGTTTACCATGGAGGCAACTGACCTTAACCAAACCGATGAGCTTACCGAATCCGGTGCCACTCCAATGGACAAGGTGGTGGAAATCATGAGCGAACGCCTCAACGCTTTCGGAGTTGCCGAAACGGTTGTCCGCAAAAAGGGAGATCGGTCCATTGAAGTCCAAATTCCAGACCGCACGACCAAGCAGGATCCCGGAATCATCGAAGAATTGCAAAAACCGGCGAAGTTGGAATTCAGAATCGTAAACGTAAACGCGGACGCGCCTATCCCGGTTCAGGAGGGAGAAGAATGGACTGATGACGAGGACATCCCCTACGTTTCTATGTTAAGGAGTGATTCTCAACCAAACGAACGCCCGATTTGGGTTAGAAGACTTTGGTCCGCCGATGGCGAAATCATTGAGGAGGCAGCCCCCGGGCCCGATGAAATGGGTGGATGGGAAGTTCGATTGGACTTTACGAATGAAGGAGCTAAGATTTTTGCGGACTTAACCAGCGATATTGCTCAAATGGCCGATCCTAACACAGGAGCCTTGGGTCGCTTGGCAATCGTCTTGGACGGACAACTTGAAAGTGCGCCAACCGTGCGAGAAAGGATCGGTGGAGGCAGTGCTGTAATAACAGGAAATTTCAGCTACAGAGAAGCTAAGATGCTATCCGACATTCTCAACAATCCCCTGAAGGTGTCTCTGGTCATCGGAGAAAAATATGAGGTGTCCCCGACCTTGGCCGCGGGCGCTCTCGATAGCAGTTTGAACGCATCTATCCTAGGAGCCATTCTAGTCATTGCATTCATGATTACGTACTACAAGGCCGGAGGGATGGTGGCCATTCTCTCGGTTGGGACAAACGTCTTGCTTGTTATTGCTGTCCTTGCGGGAATCTTTCAGGCTACTTTCACTCTTCCGGGAATGGCCGCATTGGTTCTGACTGTTGGAATGGCGGTCGATGCGAACATTCTGATTTTTGAAAGAATCAGAGAGGAATTGAGATCGGGGAAAAGCTCGGAAAATGCGCTTGCCGGCGGATATGCCAAGGCTTTTTCAACTATTATTGACGCAAATCTAACCACTTTGATCACCGCTTCCATTCTCATTTGGTTGGGAACGGGACCGGTCAAAGGATTCGGTATAACTCTTGCAATCGGTATCGTAACTTCGGTTTTCTGCGCCCTTTTCATAAGCAGAATGCTCATGAACTTGCTTTTGGCCGCGGGCGTTGGGAATCTGATTAGTCTTCAGGCAATCGAAAAGCGCAAACCTCGACACGAAATTGACTTTCACAAATTTCGCAAACTTGCTTTCCTCGGTTCTTGGATCATCGTGGGCATTGGTTTTTATTCCATCTATTCGAAAAAAGACCAAATCCTTGGTATCGATTTTCGAGGCGGCGAGGAGCTGGTCGCTTCTTTCTCAAACTCGGTCGATCCGGGAGAATTGGACTCGGTTTTCAACCAAGATCAGCAAATCGGTGAAGTGCAACATGTGTATCGTTCGGAAATCGGTTCGGGAGAAGCTTCTTCCAAACTCGTCCTCCAAACTGAGGTTGGAAAATCTCGGGATGCATTGACTCTATTGCAACAGAAATTTCCTGATTCTGCTTTTGAAGAAGAGGGTTCCAGTAACATCGGAGCATCCGTAAGCGATCAAATTAAAGAGGATGCTCTTATTTCGGTAGCCGTTGCCTTGATTGGAATTTTACTTTACGTCGCGGTAAGGTTTGAGATGGGCTACGCATTCGGTGCGGTAGCAGCAACCATTCATGATATACTAATGACGGTCGGTCTTTTCGTTCTCGTTGGCAATCTAACTGGAGGAACTTTTTGCTCCGGACAATTCACTGCCCCCATGCTTGCATCCATTCTTATGATAGTGGGTTATTCGATCAATGATACCATTGTGGTCTTCGATCGTATTCGAGAAGAACTGGAATTAAATCCTGTAACGAACCTGCGTAAAATTATTCTCATTGCCATTAACCGCGTCCTTTCGCGATCCGTACTTACCAGTTTCACCACTTTGCTTGCGGCAGTCTCCTTATGGGTTTTTGGAGCAGGTATCATTAAGGATTTCGCATTTGTCTTCGTAATCGGTATCTTAACTGGAACCTTTTCTTCCATCTTTATTGCCAGCCCAATCTTCTACTGGTGGCACAATGGTGATAGAAAACACGTTGAGGATGGAGAAATCCTACCGAAATACGATTGGCAAACTTCCAATTCAAAATGAGTTTGCCAGTTGGTTCGGTTCGATACCTAATTCCATATGCTCTGGGTTGAAAGGAAGGCTGACGAAAACTCCGTTGATTCGCTTAGTCGATCACTCTCCATCTCACCCGCGCTATCTCGTCTTCTTCATCTGCGAGGTTTTGACTTTAGCGACTCGGCTTTAGACTTTCTAAAACCCAAATTAGCCCATTTGGCGGACCCTTTTGAAATACCCCGCTTGAGGGAAGCGGTTCTTCGAATTATCAAATCGATAGAATCTCGTGAAGGGATCCTTCTGGTGGGTGATTATGACGTCGATGGAATAACCTCTACCGTCCTCGTCAAAAAGATTCTTGCAACTCTTGGTTCGGATCCCTTTTACGTGATTCCAAGGAGAAAAGACGAAGGGTATGGCCTTTCAAAGGAAATCTTGGCAAGAGGGCTCAAACTCGGTGACGTTAAACTTGTCATTGCTCTGGATTGTGGCACGAACTCCTTCGAGGAGGCAAAGATTCTTGCGGGTAAGGGAATCGATTTGGTTGTTGTCGATCATCATCAGGCAAAAGAAGAGCTTCCGGAAGAACCCATCATGCTCAATCCCCATCTCCATCCTGATGAGGGAGAACCCTGGAGGAATCTCTGCACGGCAGGATTGGCATTTAAGCTCATTCATGGGCTGATCAAGGAATTGAGGGGAAGAGATTGTTCCAATGCCCACTCGGTTGACTTGAAGAAGATTTTGCCTTTTGTAGCGCTAGGCACCATTGCAGATTTGGTTCCTTTACGTTTGGAAAACCGCATTCTTGCCAGGTTTGGCCTAAAGCACTTGGGAAAAAATTCCGAGCCCGGCTTAGTTGCCTTGCTTGCAGCGTCGGGGATAGCTACCAATCATTGTCCCGAAAGCGAAGACATCACTTTCAAATTGGCTCCACGTATCAACGCTTGCGGTCGCTTGAACGAACCGGAGGTTGCATCCAACCTTTTCTTAGAACAGGATCGTGAGATCTGCGGAAAGTTGGCTCGGCAGATGAATGATTACAATGAAGAACGTAAGTTGATTGAAGCTCAGCTGACCGATGAGGCTCTGCTTATGGCAAAAGAAAAGTTTTCGGATAGCCCAGGGGTCGTCGTATGTGGAGAAGGCAAGGCGTGGAATCCAGGGGTCGTTGGTATCGTCGCGGGCAAAATGGCAAATTCGCTGGGTAAGCCTTGCCTGGTTCTTGCACAAGCGGATGAAGAGGAGTACCGAGGTTCGGGCCGAGGAGTCCCAGGGTTTGATTTGGTAAAAACCCTTACCTTATGCAAAGAGCATCTTTTGCACTGGGGTGGTCATCCTGTTGCAGTTGGGCTTAGCTTGCATCGTCAAAACATCGATGCCTTCACCAAGGCTTTCATTCGGGCAATCTTCGAGCAAAATGGTGGGACTTTCGAAGATCCAAGCCTTCTGATCGATCTCACGATTTCCTCTTCCGACCTCCAACCCGAATTCCTCGAGGAACTGAACCATCTTGCTCCCTATGGACAGGAAAACCCAGAGCCTCTTTTAGCGATACGAAAAACGCAACTGGCTCATCCGGCCAAGAAGGTTGGATCCGGTGAGCATTTTCAGTTTTCCCTTCATAATGGGACTCGCTTAATTCAGGGAATTGCATGGAAGATGGCTTCCAAAATACCTCCTGCAAATACTGAAATTGACCTGGCCTTTCGATTGAGGTGGAATGAATGGAATGGAAGAAAAAACCTCCAGATGGTCTTGGAAGACTGGAAACTCAGTTCTTAAGGATTGATTCGTTCCTCCAAATAAGCGAAGGCCTCGTCTTCGGATAATCGCTCCTGCTTCATAGAGTCACGATCGCGCAAAGTGATTGTTCCGTCCCCTTCAATCGTATCAAAGTCCACGGTCAGGCCAAAGGGAGCACCCGCTTCGTCAATCCTTCGATATCGACGACCTATGGCTCCACTTTGGTCATAAACGACATTCCACCTTTTTTGCAGTCGCTTGTACAACTTCTGGGCTCTGTTCACCAACTCGGGCTTGTTTTTCACCAAAGGAAAAATTCCTGCCTTTATCGGAGCCACTCTCGGATTAAATCGAAGTACGGTTCTCTTTTCGCCTTCGACCTCATCAACCGAATAAGCTGAGCAAAGAACGGCAAGAAAAGTGCGATCCACTCCGAGGCTAGGTTCGATGACGTGGGGTAAATATTTTTGCTTTAGATTTTCATCAAAAAACTCCAAGGATTTGCCGGAATGTTCTTGGTGTTGGGTCAAGTCGAAATTACCGCGTGCGGCAATCCCTTCCAACTCATGCTCACCAAAGGGAAACTTGAAGGTTATGTCCGTGCATGCCTGAGCGTAATGAGCAAGTTTTTCCTGTGGATGAACTTCTTCGCCCAAATGATCTTCAGTCAAGCCGATCGTTTGAAACCAATCCTTTCTGATCTTAATCCATTCCTTATGCCGGAGAGGCCACTCCTCGTCACCGGGAGGAATAAAATATTCGATTTCCATTTGCTCGAACTCCCGAGATCGAAAAATGAAATTCCTAGGAGTGATTTCATTTCGAAAAGCCTTTCCTATCTGAGCTATTCCGAAAGGCACTTTCACCCTTCCGGTATCGGTTATGTTTTTGAAGTTAGCGAAAATCCCTTGAGCGGTTTCCGGTCTTAGAAAGCATTTTGAAGAAGCGTCCCTAAGAGCTCCGACATGCGTTTCGAACATCATGTTGAACTCGCGAGGGGGAGTGAGAGAACCCACTTTTCCTGTCGCAGGCGAAGGGACCAGTACCTGTTCGGAATCCGAAAGTTCGTCATAAGGCTTGAGATGAACTGGCGAAAGCTCTCCTTGCTTGGCAGCTTTTCTTTTGAGATTTTCCGCCATCCGAGTCGCATCTTCATGCATGCTCTCCGATTCCAGCAAAGAGATCCAACCCATCGACTCCCCTTCTACCTTCACCTCGCAAGCAAAGAGTTGGTCCGCCCGGTATCGCATCTTGGATTCCTTGCAATCAACCATAGGATCGGTGAACCCGTCGACATGACCGGACGCTTCCCACACCTTTGGATTCATAACAATAGAAGAATCCAGACCAACCACGTCATCTCTCCTGCGCACCATGTCCTCCCACCACGCATCCTTGATGTTTTTTCTCAATTCCACACCCAAGGGACCATAGTCAAAGAACCCATTAATTCCTCCATAAATTTCGGAAGATTGGAACACAAAACCTCTTCGTTTGGCCAACGAAACGATTTCCTCTATCAGCGAGCTGTCTTTTGCCATAAAAGGGAAGCTTTATAACCGACAAAGTAATCTGGTACAATAGAGAAAGACTACTGAATTTTTTGATTTGTTCGTTGACTAGCAACAGCGCAATTTTTTGAATGAGCAGATGGTTCTTCGTTCCAAGAAAATAAAATTTGCCTCGTTCCTCGTGCCCTTGTTGCTTATCTCATTTGCATTTTCTGGGTGCTCCATAATCAGACATCCAAAAAAATACTTTAATACCGATTTCAACTTGGGTGGGGCGATTACCCATCAGAATGGCGCCTTCACTCCCGTGGAAACGGGATCGATTCGACTTGAATCCGCTGAAGTCATGAATCGGCAACATTTCTCAGGAGCCAAGACCACCTTCCTTTGGGGTTTGTTCAGTTTTACCGACTACTAGGTTCGGAAAAGTTCTCCTTTTTCTAATTAGAATAATTCCAAATATTCTTGCCTGAAAGGCAATTATTGATTTATTGGTTATTTCATCATGAATACCATTGTAAATCACAAACATGACCTTACGGAAACTCTCAAGCGCAATGGTTTGCGTCCAACCAAGCAGAGAAGTTGCGTTTACCAAGTGATTATGGAAAAACGGGATCATCCTACCGCTGACGACATTCTTTTGAGAGTGAAGGAAAAACTTCCCACCATTTCCTTTGCAACCGTTTACAATTGCTTGGAAACTCTTGTTGGATGCGGTTTGGTCAAGCAAGTTAATTTGGATCGTTCACCAGCCCGTTACTGCCCGAATCTCCAACCTCATGCCCACTTCAAATGTATGGAAAGCGGCGAAATTCATGACTTGCCAATAAGTGAAGAGAACCTCGCGCATTTGAAATCCATTTTGCCCAAAGGTTTTGACGCCCAACAATTCGACCTTTCATTTTCCGGAAAACCGCCCGCCAACAACTAATCATAAAGCGTAATAGTGAGTTCTTTAAAAATAGAAAATTTGTCTGCGTCCATAGACGAAAAACAAATACTCAACCAACTTGACCTCGAGTTGCCCAAAGGTGAGGTTCATGCAATCATGGGTCCGAATGGAAGCGGTAAAAGCACTCTCTCAAAAGTGCTTGCCGGGCATCCAGAGTACCAACCGAGTGAAGGCTCCGCCCTGCTCGACGGTGAAGAGATCTTGGGGCTTGAACCCGATCAAATTTCAAGACTTGGGCTTTTTCTTGCCTTTCAATATCCCGTCGAGGTCCCTGGGGTAAGCATAGCCAACTTCATTAGAGCTGCGCTCAATTCAAGGATGTCTGATGACGAGGATTTCAAGGCAGTTGATTATTACAAACGCCTGTATCAGAAAATGGACGATCTTGGAATGAGCCGAAAGTTTACTTCTCGCTCTCTTAACGATGGTTTTTCAGGCGGTGAAAAGAAAAGATGCGAAGTTCTTCAGATGATGATGCTTGAGCCTAAGTACTGCATTCTCGATGAGACGGACAGCGGGCTAGACATAGACGCACTTCGAGTGGTCTCTGCCGGTGTAAACAAAATGCGTAGTAAGGAGCGAGGAATTCTCGTGATCACTCACTATCAAAGGTTGTTGGAATACATCGTACCCGATAAGGTTCATGTCTTGTGGGATGGTAAAATCGTGCGTTCCGGCACCAAGGAACTCGCAGTCGAATTGGAAAATCGAGGGTACGATTGGATTAAGGAAGAGGTGGCGGCTTGAATCCTCTAAAATCCGGAAACCGTTGAAAGTGCTGTTATGATAAGACCGAACGAGATTCAAATAGACCGCGATAAAGGTAATTTTCATTATCAAACCGATTATGAATTTGATGCAGGGGTTGGACTCAGCGAGGATGTGGTTCGATACATTTCGAATATTAAGGAGGAAGATAAGTGGCTCCTTGACTTTCGACTACGGGCCCTCTCGATTTTTGAACGAAAACCCCTTCCCACTCACTGGAGTTCGAGGGATCTTGAAAATATTGATTTTGACGTTATCCGCTACTATCTTTCCAAGGGGCAAAAGCCTAGCAGGACTTGGGATGAGGTCCCTGATGACGTGAAGGAAACCTTTGAAAGACTCGGAATTCCGGAGCAGGAAAGAAAATTTCTAGCTGGTGTCGAAGCTCAATTCGATAGTGAGGCAGCTTATTCCAGAATGAAGGGAGACTTGGAGGAAAAAGGTGTGATTTTCGTTGGATCCACTGAAGGACTAAAAGATCATCCCGAGATATTCAAAAAATGGTTTGGTAAGGTGATACCATCTTCGGACAATAAGTTTTCCGCTTTGAATAGCGCCGTTTTCAGTGGAGGGAGTTTTATTTACGTGCCTCCCGGAGTGAAGCTCGAACAACCTCTACAAGCCTATTTCAGAATCAATGCAGAAAACTTCGGACAATTCGAACGCACCCTCATCATTGCCGATGAAGGGGCTGAAATCACTTACATGGAAGGTTGTACCGCTCCAAAATTCGAAACTTCCACACTTCATAGTGCGGTGGTTGAATTGATCGCCTTAAAGGGAGCCAAGATACAATACATTACCGTCCAAAATTGGTCCAACAACGTCTTTAACCTAGTCACCAAAAGAGCCTTGGCCCAAGAAGAGGCGGAAGTCCGATGGATTGACTGCAACATTGGGTCTCGTTTGACCATGAAATACCCAGGTGTTATCCTTCAGGGTCGTAAGGCTCGTGGAGAAGTCCTTTCCATTGCATTGGCCAATGAAGGTCAGCATCAAGACACAGGCGCTAAAATGGTTCATGCCGCTGACGAAACTTCCAGTAACGTCATTTCAAAATCAATTTCCATTGGATCCGGGCGAACCACCTATCGAGGATTAGTCAAGATCCCCGGTCATCTGAAAAAATGTAAAAACAATACTGAATGCGATGGTTTGCTTATCAATAGTGACAGTGAGACTGACACTTATCCTGCAATTACCGTACAAGGTGATGATAATTCCGTCCAACACGAGGCTAGCGTATCGAAGGTAAGCGCCGAACAAATCTTTTACATGCAGCAAAGAGGTTTGTCCGAAAGTGATGCAATGAGTATGTGCGTCAACGGATTCGTCAATGACTTGATTAGAGAATTTCCCATGGAATATAGTGTTGAGCTTAAAAGGTTGATCGACTTGGAAATGGAAGGTTCCGTGGGATAAGGCATTTATGAAAAACAAAACAGCCTCTTTGTTTTTGTCCGATCCAAATTTCAATTCCAAAGAATTTTTCAAGAGATTCTTGGAGAGAAGATCTTGGGAACCGGGATGGTTCGGAGACTTCAGGAAAGATAAGTGGGAAAATTTCATTCAGTTGAGTGATCAGGGCTTTAAAGACGAGAGATGGCGTTTTTCATCCCGAAACCGCCTGGACTACTCCAAAGTTGAAAAAGTCTTGGAATCAAACCTCAGCGTTAGCGTCAAAGATTCGGAGCAAAAGGGCTTAATTCTCGGCACTCTGGACAAAATGATTTTGCAGGAACCGGATTCATTATCCGTGCTGCCTAAGCTGAAAGGACCGAATCTAGGCGCAGACGAAAGTTTCCTTCTCGCTTCGACCTTTGCGGAATCCGGTTACTTCCTGAAAGTCGATCAGGGCGTATGCTCCAGCAATCCCCTCTTTGTAGAACATACATGCCCACTTGGAGGAGAAGTCGGCTTTTCAAGAAACCTTATTGTATTGGAACCTCATTCCCAAGTTACACTCGTAGAAAGAATGTCGTCGGAGTCCAATGCATCCGGAGGTTTCGTTACAAATGTGACCAATGCAATTATTGGGGAAGGGGCAAAACTGCGGAGAATCCTTATCCAAGACTTCAATTCCAAGGTCACCTTGCATAATCTCGAAAACTTCGACCTGATGAACGATTCCAAACTCACCAACGTCTCCCTTCACTTGGGGTGCGCTGAAGCAAGGTTGGAAACGAAGGGCTCAATATTGAAAAGTGGTGCAGAATTTGAAAACTTTTCTCTTGCCCTCGGTCAGCGTGACCAATTGATCGATTTGAGAACCATGCAGCACCATTTGGCATCCAATGGACGAAGCAATTTAGTTTGTAAAAACGCTTTGCTGGATCAATCGAAATCGATCTTTTCCGGAATGATCAAAGTTGAAAACGAAGCCCGTTTCACGGATGCCTTGCAAACCAATCGAAACCTTCTGATGAGTGATGAGGCGGAAGCCGATTCCATGCCGGGGTTGGAAATTTCAGCGAACGAAGTCAAGTGTAGTCATGGCGCCACAACAAGTCGGATAGATGAACAGGAGCTCTTTTATCTACTAAGTCGTGGAATCAAAAAAAAGAACGCCGAAAAGCTAATCGCACTCGGTTTTTTCGAAGAAATAGTAGAGGAAATCGGGCTTGATGAACAGCTAGAGCTAGCAAGAAATCTCATAACCCAAAAATTTATTTCTTAGAAAAAGATGAGCCATTCACAAGAAGAAGTCGAATTAACCCGAGACGTTAATGCAACTCTCATTCCTCATGGAGAGGAATTCACGTTGGGCAGTGGAGAAAAAGTGACGATTACTCATCGTCTGGGAGGTAACTTCACGGTTATGACTTTGCAGGGTATGTATCGTATTGCCGCCAAAGATGCCGATGCCCTCGGCGAATCGGTAGCGGAGAATTCCGCCAAGCCCATAAAAGACAATTCAAAACCTGCAAGCACCGATGAAATCAGAGAAAATCTGCGTGCCGTTTTCGATCCGGAAATCCCCGTAAACGTCGTTGATTTGGGATTAATCTACCGAATTGAGATCGAAGAGACCAAGGATCGTGGCCGAATTGCCTTTGTGGATTTGACACTTACGGCACCAGGATGCGGAATGGGCCCGGTGATTGCAGAAGACGTCAAAGGAAAGGTATTGGAACTCAACGGCATTGACGACGCAGAAGTGGAAATCGTATGGGACCCTCCATGGTCTCAGGATTTGATTTCAGAAGAAGGCAAAATGGAATTGGGCTTACTTTAGGCCTTTATTCTTTTGCTCTTGTCATCTTTGCTTATTACCAGATTCTAGCCTTCCACCATGCCCACAGAATCAACAACAGCCCTTCGAATTGCGCTGGGCACCGATCATGCAGGCTTCACGCATAAGGAGGCCGTAAAGCAAATGCTGCATTCGCTTGGTCATGAGACGAAGGATTTCGGGGCTTTCTCGGAAGACTCCGTGGATTATCCGGAATTCGTAAGGCCAGCGGCCGAAGCAGTCGCAAAAAAGCTTTGCGACCTTGGCGTTGTCTTTGGTGGAAGCGGCAATGGTGAAGCCATGGCAGCCAACAAGATCAAAGGCGTACGGTGCGCTCTTTGTTGGAATTTGGAAACGGCTAAGCTTGCAAAAGAACACAACGACGCTAATGTAATCTCCATTGGTCAAAGACAAGTATCACTGCAGCTGACCTTGGAAATTGTAAAAGCTTGGATAAACGCTACTTTCGAAGAGGGAAGACATCTACGCAGAATCCGTATGCTTGAGTCCTAAGATCAGATACTGTTTCACTTGAAAGTTTATTGAATGAGCGAAGAAAAAGATAAAAAAACTAATTCCGTTGCGGAAATCATACAGAGTAAATTTCTTGAAGAGAGAAAAATCTTCCTTTGGGGAGAAGTCAGTGACCGCTCGGCTAGGGACCTGACTGAAAAGCTATTGTTCTTGGAAGCCAATGACCCTGGCAAGGAAATCACCTTTTATATCAATTCACCCGGTGGTTCAATCACCGCAGGTATGGCAATCTATGACACCATGCAACTCATCAGCTCTCCCATAGCGGTGGTTGTCACGGGCATGGCGGCGAGCATGGGTTCAATTTTGTTATGCGGGGCAACGAAAGGTCGTAGATTGCTTTATCCTCATTCACGGGTTCTCATACATCAGCCCCTGATTACCGGAAGGATGGTTGCCGCAGCGGTGGATATCAATATTCAGGCCCAAGAAATGGAAAAGCTCAGAGAAGAGCTCAATGGCATTCTCTCGGAAACATCCGGACAACCCCTTGAAAAAATCCAGCAGGATACGGATCGAGATTTTTATCTGAACGCCCAAGAGGCCATCGAATACGGTTTGGCGGACGAGATCGTTTCCAAAATCTAACTATTCGGTCAATCGATT
>CEPJ01020845.1_pt1 | contig 37452 bp, 40 predicted proteins | sample 530561 | NCBI WGS metagenome assembly CEPJ01 (sample SAMEA2620404, study PRJEB7988) | marine metagenome | biome: marine biome (ENVO:00000447); feature: surface water layer (ENVO:00002042); material: "saline water (ENVO:00002010), including plankton (ENVO:xxxxxxxx)" | depth 5 m
CGGGTCAAAGCTAGGCATGTTCCAGTCTTTGGCGAACCAACCATCCAATCCATCACCGAGAAGGGTGAGGGACTCACTCCCCGGTGTTCCATAAGCGGTTCCCCCTCTTGTCAACTCCGAAAATCTCGGGGTCCCCCTGAACGTCAACACAGTCTCGAACTGCAACACCAGGTAGTCTAGGAGATGCTCGTGGAAGGCGATCGAGTGCTCTATTGTGGCATAGAACGGATAACGGTCTCGATCCTCCAGATAGCTAAGGTCATGCTTCTTCGTGAACTCACCCAGGTGATCAAAGAGCGAGGGTATTCCGAGTTCTTCATCCATTTTCCGACGAGTGGACATAAATCGCTTCTCAAATAGGAATCCCAAGGCTAGGTCCGGTGAGTAATCGTAGCCGTAGGAAAGAAGATGAGGGTCTGGCCCATTCCCAGTCTCTGGATCTATTTGCTTGTAATAGGACATGTTTTCTATGAACTCGTGGAATTCTGGATTCACGTACCACACTTCCCTGCCATCTACCCAGCCATCCCCATTCCTGTCCTTGCCATACCATGGTCGAAATTTGCCCTGATCCGCCCGGTTGGGGAGGCGAAAAATCATTGCCGGCGATGTCGGTGTGTGCCAATGAATAAGCCGCATTCCCCCAGCGCTCATGCCTAGTAATACGGCATGGATGTGCCAGAAGAGGAGGATGAAGCCCCCAACAACGATGCCGGGCAAAGTGGGCTCCCATTGGATGTTGCCGCTAAAATCCCCAGACTCCACACCCAGAATCAAAATGATAGGGATGAAATGAAAAATACCATACCATAGGATATTGAACGGAAGTGAGTGATTCCATGGTTTATAAGCTGTCAGAACAGTGCGCCTGTATCTCCATATCGTGAATCTGATGCGAGTCCAGAACCATCTCAATCTGTTGGCAGCGATCTTCCTCTCCTCTATGGTGAAGGCGTGGTGATCGAGGAACTCGGCCCAGTTCCAAACAAGCTTATCGTCTAATTCTTGTTCGGTCATTTCGTACTTCTTATCAGGGTCCATCGATTTAGTATTCAGTTGATCAGCGAAATCCTTGGTGATCAATTTCCCATTTGACGCCATGTAGGACTGCTCCAGAGCCTCGCAGAAACCACTCCTACCGAACCGGATGGTCACAGTCAATGGGTCCTGTAATTGAAAAATAAATTTTTTCAAAGGTGTTTTTTTGTACTGAAAACTATGAAAATGCAGATTCGTCCGCGTCCCGTTATGCAGCATTCATGGCTTTGTATGGCTTCCCTCTAACCCACTCTAATGACGTGGATTTGACTGGGGGGATACCAGCCCCCAACCCACCAAAATCAATTCTCGGAACCGAGCCATTGAACGACATTACACTCGCTACCCTAGATGACGCCCACACACATGTGTATCTCCACTAACCCTCCATGGCATGTGCAATCACAAGGGCCCCTCTATGGTGGGGGCAGGACTCGCCTTAGCGAATATGAGGCCATATTTTCGGCCCTCAAATAAAGATAATAGGCATCGGAAAGGAATCCTCCTCTCAATGGAAGAAGAGTGGTGGCACCCCCTGGAAACAGACCATACAGCTGCCGACGATTCCGGTTCGAATATGAACGACGAACCCCTCCGTCCTCCTCATGACAAGGAAGGGAGTCTGAAGGAAGGGAGATTTTCGATAGCATTTTTACTGGCATGTTTCACAATGCCCCTGCTGATATCTATCTCGATATACTTCAGTACATACACCCATGGCCTCGAAGTCGAGAGATTCGCAATGAGAGAGGTAGAATACATGGGGAATGAGGCAATTGATGATTCAGAATACTCATTATATTCTCTCAATATTGAGGATTACAAATCTTATGGGTGCTGTGCAGATGAGGACAGAGGCTGGTATCCGGAGTTACTGAACACCGCTGAAGATGTCACTATATCACTGAAGTTTGTAGATCAAGATGGAAATAGGTGGATGGATGGGAGACAATACTCGGGAACTGCCCATTGCCCAGACGGTTTGAACGAATGCGAGGGCTATATCGTCGATGATGGCACAAGATGGGTGGAGTTGAACCACGGCTACTGGGGCGAGCACATGGGCTACATCTCATATGAGCGTGGCTTCTTCACGGATGCAAACCTGATTGTAGCCACTCAGCAATCCTATGCCCCTTATGAGTTGGAAATCGAATTGTACAAGATGGATCAGCCGGGTTTGCTACTTTTCACTATTGCGATCGTTCCTGCCGCGGTTATTGTGGCAACCCGGATAGCAGAAAAGTTGGGGAAAAAGGAAATCCAGAAAGTAGTCTTATTGAGGGACGAATATGAGGATTTTGAATTCGATATCTCATATTTCCAGATTCTATTGAACACCCTTCTGAGGTCCGTAGTTTTCTCTTACTACCTCACACTCGTAATGTGGTACCTCATTGATGGTGATTGGTGGAATAACCCGATAGCTATGCCAATGGGGTTGATTCTGGCTTTGTATCCTCCCTTCGCTGCCCTGGGGAAGGAAAGAAAACTTCCAGAAATCGTTCAAGTCCGCCCCCAACTATGGGGTGCGCTGTTGTCCATTCCGTTCTGCTTAATCGCGTTTTCCGCCTCGTTGTTCACCATAGTGGGGCCCGCCGGTTGAAGACTCCTTTTGATGAATCCGACATATCCCCTACCCGATTCACATCGCGAAATAGAGAATAATACCTGTTATTGTGAACGTGACGAAGACAAATACGCTCACTACAAAACCATAGAAAAACCCCGCTAATAGTGAATCCCTGTCTAGATCAGACATTGATAGCAGTAGAGCGAGGCCACTCACCAGAGGGAGTACCAGCAGTAGAGAGTTAAAGGCAGGTCCACTATTGGTGTAATCAGAGCATTCCCAGCCCCCGATAGACACGCAACCATCGTAAAACGCTTGATATCTTGCGAACGAAACCGCTGCCGGCAGCGTGAGAAGAACAGGGATTAGAACACCTCTCTTGAATAGTGTCCCCTGGAGCTGGGCGACTGCAGAATAAAAAGAATGGAGTGTGTAGAAAATGAAAGGTATTACCAATACCAATGCATACGGGGATATAGCGGTTGCAAGCCCTATGGCGAACGGTGCTAAAATTATGTTCCTTATACGGGTAAAGTGGGGGGCCATGACATCCCTGGTAGGGGTTTTTTCAAAGTTCAGTTTAGAGGATCCGGCCCTGCCTTGAATGGGGAAAGCTCGAATTGGGTTATGGTGTGATTTGGAAACCTCCGCATCTGGTTCAATTGATCCCTCTTTATCTCTCCAAATTTGCCATTCATAATCCGGCTCTTCTGAATCGGCATTTTTTTTTGGTTTCTTCAAAGCAAGAAAAATTGCCTCTCCAAGTAGGTAAACAATGGAAAACGGGAAAAGGAGGAATATGAACAAATCAAAGTTTGAAGATTTCTGTCCATTAATGGATTCGGGGCCCCCTTCCCTCCTTGCTCCCATGTTTTACTTATCTTGAGGCCCTATTTTTGGTGTATTCGCCTTCTTGGATAGCGTACTAATGGGGCTCAGTATGTGGGCAGGATTGCATCAGGATAGATCGGCAGGGAAACCCACCAAACCGTGTCAATCACAGATCATTAGATTGGGCCTCAATGTCATGCCCAGGTAAATGGCGGTATTCTAAACGCTAGTGAAGATGATGTAGGAATCAATCAGGGGGTCTCGCCCACCCTTTGGAATCTTTATATCCATAGAATAATCCATACCTCTATGGATGCCTATGAAGCATTCTGTTTTTTCGACACCCTAATGGTTGTGGTATTGGGCCCTTTCATTGCATTGGATTATGCCAAGAAAAATAACATCACATTTTTCCAGTTTATAGGGTTTTTAATTGTAATAATTTTTCAAATTTATTTATTTTATGCAGTGTTCTTCGGATTACAAATTGGGCCCAGAATCAATACCTAAACCGAATCCTAATCTTCCCTGCCCTGTATTATGCCCGCATACATATCGGGTACCTTATTCTCCAGAGTCAATTACAAAACATCACACAAGTGTCATCCAAGGTAGCCATTACGTAATAATAAGCGATGGCAGTAGCTACAAGGCTGGATATTATCATCAATATAACAAACTCTCCATTACCCAGATCTTCTTTACCACCTTTGGTGAAAAGGGGAGCAAGAATTAACACCACCAAAATTTGACTAGAATAAAAGCAAAACAAGCCTCTAACATTACTTCGAAAATATGGAAATCCTACATAATCTATTCCTGAACTCTGATAAATAACCGGCTCAAATTTTATGCTTCTCTCTTCGATGAAGATACTATGGAAGGGGGGCCAATACCGAAAAAACCGTCTGCAGCGTTACAGTGGATTGGCATTTTGGCAATTATCGCCGGGTTCTTTTTGGCAGTCGGCAGTATTCGTTTCACCGGCTGGTTCGTTCCAACCAACCTTGACCGTGTTTATCTCATATGTGGAGTTTCATTACTTGTTGGCGGTGTTCCAATCGTCTGGCATCACATTCTTAGAGAAAAACACTTGAACACAATTGAACCAGATAGGAGGAAGAAGAAGTGGAAATTGTGGCAGTTAACACTGGTCCAGATGGCTGTTGTGCTAGTGATATGGATTCTATCTCTATTCTATAATTCATTGACAAATTGATTTGAATGGGTCGCAAGGTGGATCCCAATGTCATCGATACGTCACAAAGTAACCGTTGTACTCGGGAGCATCATATTCGCTACCCATCAATTAGATTTCAGTTTGTTCGCTCGTGTGAATTCTGTCGATACCACACAGGGGACCCTGTTTGTGCATACTCATAGAGTTTGAATTATCTCTCCCACCACTCTTCTCGTTGATTTAACTTATCTTGCATGGGAGGGGTCTCGATTGACTTCGCCGGATCATTCTCTTCTACGCTATCAAGGGAGTCCTCATTGCCATCCGATCTCGAGAAGTATGACGTGCTAAATTTGTATGTCAGAGCGACTAAAAGAAGTGTATTCACTATTGTCACAAGAAATGGCAATCCGCCCTCAAAGCCCCTAATCACCACACTCCTTTGGGGGTCACTTGAATCGTAGTAGACTGTCACTTCACTCCCCTCTGGATTACTTTCAACGAAATTAGCGATTTCTTCATGGGGCGCTGAATTCACGCATGACCAATGTGAATTTGGCGATTCTCGGCTTAGCCACCCCTCCCAGAGAGAATAAGTTTGGCCGTTGTACGCCACTCCATCCACTGTGTAGCTGTATGTGATGTGCAAATCGAAGACGCAGTTGTTCTCCTCCCCATATAAGATATACGCGACGGGTCTAGGTTCGAATCGACTCTCCTCCATCGTACCAGTGGTGCTTTCGAAGGTGTAAGCCTCGGCTTGACCCGCAACTACATAAAAAGAAAAAACAGAGATCATTAGCCAAAATAATCCACCTAAGCCTAGAACTATCTTCCTTGTTCCCACATGGTTAACCAAAGGGATTAACAACAGGTCCAGCAGAACCATGAGCCAAACGCTATGCTGGTAATCTAGAATCTTTTGCCGGCATCTATCTTATTTTCTCGGCCCTCAAATAAAGATAATAGGCATTGGATAAGAATATCCCGTCAATGGAAGAAAGGTGGTGGAACTCCGAGGAAACAGACCATGCAACTGCCGAGGATTCTGGTTCGGACATGAACGACGAACTCCTCCGTCCTCAACCTGACAAGGATTTCACATCGGACCCCGCCCCAGTAATTTTGATCCTCGCCATTCTGCTATTGTTTGGGTTGCCAGGGATTATTATCGGAGGGGGCGGTATCGCTTCTTTGTACATCTCGATAATGGATCCTGATTTCGCCGAATCAATGCTATTGGTGGACTACGAACCGTTAGCGATCTTCATGTCACTATTTGGATTGTTGATCATCGGAATCTTGCGGATGGTCCTTGTCAAAATAATGTCCGTCCACCGTCTGCGCGTAAAGCACAGCACCGACTTATTGGTTTTTGATAGCACGTATCGGGGGCGCGAACATCACTTTGAGGAAAGGCGCCTATCCGAAGCAGTATATCTCGAGTACAAGGAAAAGACGCATCGAAGCTATGACTCTGAGGGGAATTCTACAACCTCCACATGGATAACGGCGAATGTCCATGGCCGCTCGAGCGAAGAAGGGGAGTGGAAACTTAGGATCGGTGATTTGGTTGAAAGATCTCAGAGTAAAAAAGAAAAAGCCGAGGAGATAGCCGACGCAATCGGCATTGATTTTCGTTGGTAGTTGGCTGGGGCTTCATGTTCCCCTGGAAGTACAACTGCATTCCCGGGTTATTCCGTTCCCGTGGTTATCGTCATGGTAGGTTCGCATCACACCACATCACACACGGATCGGTCGATTCCCACCAGACCCCAACTATGACGTACAATAAGAAATAAGCAAAAAGGAGGTTCACAATTTTCCTGAGCAGCCCAGGTCTCCAGACCTCGGAGGAGGAGGAGTCTACTCTATCACTGTGGGGTGAATTCTCAAAGATATCTCCGCCGATATGTTCTCCGTTGAGCAATATTTTTGCCTTGATGCCACCGAAATCTGCCTTAAAACGGACATCGACCCTGTCCATGGTGCCGGCCACTACGGTGCTGAGCCAAATCTCTCCTCGAGCTCTCACCTTGCTCGCCTCCAATCTATTATCGTCTCTCAGTTCTTCGTCGATGTACAACTTCGCAACAAAGCTGCGATAAGCCTGTAGGGTCACTGTTATTTTGTGCCCCCCGTAATCTGCGGACCACTCTTGAGTGAGCAGCTTTTCAATCGGACTACTGTCCTGGGGAGCATTTCCTTTTTCTCCATCTAAAGTGGCCCACCAGACCTCTTCTTCCCTCGCTCTGTGTTTATAGCAAACAGGGCTGTTATACATCCGAGTCCCGTCACAACCCTCGATATTACAAGGGCCGCCGACAACCACGATGATACAATGATGGGGCTAATCTTCAATATTTTCCCGGCACGTATGGCGGCGACAATCATGGGGCGGAATTGAAGTTGTATTGGTCGGAATCTTTGATATAACAAACTAATATTTCTGTCTGTGGACAGTGAGGTCGCCCTGAGGGGCGTACATGGGAAGTACCTGAGTGCAACGCCCGACGGAAGGCTGTTGTGGTCCTCCGACGTCGCTCATCTAGGGGAATATTTCCGTGTGGAGCAACGGCAAAACGGCAAGATTGCACTCATGAGTGCTTTCGACATGTACGTGTCAGCACAGCCCGATGGCCGAGTGGAATGCAATCGTCGAGAAGCGCCACCTGGCGGATGGGAGGAATTCACAGTCGAATACCGCAGCGACTATGTGGTCTGCTTGAAATCATGTCATGGGAAGTACTTGAGTGCACAAAAGGACGGTCCAAAATGGCGGGATTGGACCATGCGCCAAGAGGCGGATGCTCAAGACATCCATATTGAGCCGTATCGCACGACAGGTGAAGCTGTCTTGAATGAGCCCATCTTGAATTCTGACCAGAAATACGTGTTTGCTCCCGAACACAAGGGATGGCATTGGCACAACGAGCGTGCTCGGGGGATGGGGGGCCACATCGCTTCAATCACCAGTGCTGAGGAGAACGAAGACATCACTCGAATTTCCGGCGGGGCGCCGGTGTGGCTCGGTGGAATCAGAAAGGGGGATCGGTACCGCGGGAAACCTATGCCGGACCGGAGAGGCGGTGAAACTGGCGAAGTGGGCCCGGGCCCTGAAGACTGGTACTGGTCTGATGGCCGACCTTGGTCATACACGAACTGGGGGCCTGGCGAGCCGAACAATTATGATTCGAGCGAAAATAGGGTGCAACACCTAGGTAAGTTCGATGCGGTATGGAACGATGTCGGCGAACACTGGGAAGGGCCTGCTGTGTACAGGATACCAATCGATACCTGGCTCCCAAGCATAATGCCAACGGATAACTGGCTCCCAAGCATAACCGTTTCAGGAGCCGGGAGTAGAGAGGTGAACGGCACCTACGTATTCAAGGAGGGCGAACATGAAAATAGGCACTGGGGCACCATCGCTGGCCATTACCAACACACGAATAATCCTGAGATATTCATCGCCTTCCAAGACTGCGGGGCGACCCATGGACGCCCGGAGTGGAACAAGTGGATGGTCATCTCGAAGATCGGGGTCCTCTATGCTGCGCACACTGGGGGAAAAATCGGAGTTCCCCCTCGTGATGGTGAGTGGGAAACCGTCGACAGTTGGGGAAATCCTGGCGCGCCCGGCGGTAAGCATCCGGCACCTGCGGTCAGGCACGGTCAACACCCAGGAATATCATCGAGGGAGAACTTTGAATTTATCCCCGTCAGTGAGTATGACGAGGTATGGAACGACAGGGGATCTGGCGCGAACCAAGACGTGTCTGTCTGGAGGGTTCGTGTGCCTCATGGGTGCCACCTGATCGGCATGACCGCCAAGAACGGGCACTCGCCACCGACCCATCCGACGCTGGTCATTCGTGCTGATGGCAGCCAAGTCGCGCCGCCTGAGCGATTCGACCTAGTCTGGTGGCAAGAACGAGGACGGCGCCGGTTCTGGTGCTGGCGGCCTATCCCGCCACCGGGTTACGTTTCGCTCGGCGATGTGGGGACGGTTAGCGAAACCCCGCCATCAAGAAAGGAGGTTGTTTGCGTTTCCTCAAGCTGCCTCAGCCCGAGCAGTCAGCCTTTGGGTAGTCAGATTTGGAACGACAGAGGAGGCGGCGCGCCGAGGGACGCGGCGTTCTTTGAACAGCCGGGAGGCACGGGGCTCTTCCGATGTAGTGACGATGGTACCCACAACAAGCCTCACGGAGAGTTTCCAATACCTGCATATTCCCTGTCTGGAGCCCCCATGACCCATGCGACAAATGGGATTGATGTTTTGCAAGCGGTGGCTGGTAAGCCCATTCGCTTCAAAATCAACAAACGTCCAAGCAGCAACGATGCTTGGGTGGGAATCTATCCATCAAGCGCAAGCGACCAGGATCACGGACCTGAAAACAAGCGATGGAAGTGGCTTCGGAACATCGATGTGAACAACGCATCGTTTTCCAAACAAGATGTAGGCGATTGGAGCATTCGTGTATTCTCAGATGGCGGCTATAGACTACACGAAAGAAAGGACTTTGTTGTTAGGAGTGGAAAGCCTGAACCACTTGACCTAGCCGCTGTACAATCAAGCAGGAGGACCGCATGGATTACTTTGGCCATTGGCGCAATCTTGTTCAGTATCGGTCTACCACTTTTCATTGGGGGGCATGGCCCGGCAGGCGAGGAAAATCTTGGAATGATAATTCCGGGTGCGATACTATTTGGTGTTGGCGCATTATTGGGCGTTGTCGCTTCGTTTATCCTCGTATCTTCGTGGTCTAAATCCTATGCCGAAACCGGCAAGCCGGCTCCTAGGTGGACCAAGATTGCTTCCGCGCTAGCCGGGTTTCTCTTGATCCCCGGCATAGCCTTGGTTATCGTCGGAATTATCTCAACCGGAACTATCCACCATGAGGAGGTATCATCTGCTAGATTGTTGATTGCCGATGCAGACGGCATGGGGGATCAGGGATTCATCATTTTCATCGAGGCGGTACCGGGGGACTTGGATAGTAATGGGATACACGACTATTGTGAGATGGTCACTGTTAATGCTACTCATTCAGGACTCTGGATGAGCGATCCGTGGACGTCACATTCGAAACAGAATGAGGCGGACCAAACTAGGCAGGTGTTCGAATTTGAGATCGCCCACGCTGGAAGCGGGTGTGACGCAAACGTATGGCCTCAACAGAAAGCAGGGAATCTGGTTAAGCTCGGGCGTGCCTGTTATGGTTGCATGAGAGGCTACACTGAAATTTCAGCCTCGGAGAGTGATGCCCCGTACCCGATTCCAATGTGGATACAGGATGGAGAGAAGGTTTTGGAAGACGCTGGCGTGTGGATAGGTGGCTCAATCTTGTCCTGCTTCAGCATCCTGTCCCTCGCAGGTCTGGGCATATTCCGCCGTACGATCAAGGGCAGAAACGCCTCTGTTTGGAAGGGTCCAATGACCCCATCAATAGAGATAGAGGAGGCAAGGGTGGGTGATTCAATTCGATTCAGAATAAAAAATCCCCCCAATGACAAATCTGCCTGGGTGGGAATTTACGCACTCCATGCCCAGGATAAAGACCATGGGGAGGAGGGAGTTGGATGGATGTGGTTGAGGGACCTGCGAAGTAACAGGGCTTCCTTCCCTGAGAGATCTGAGGGCAGATGGAGCATACGCGTTTTCCAGGACGGCGGTTATACCATGGTCTGCCGTTTGGAATTCGATGTCCTACCCAAAAAGGAGAGGTGGTGGGAGGATTGATGCAAAAGTCAAATTTTCTTGATAAATCGGCCAAGGAATCCAAGAGGATCGTCACAGGGCGTTTTATGCAAAGGAACCATGAAATATGACCATTCACCGGAAATATACATGGATGCAGCAGTGGTCGTTTACATGAAGGAAGGTAAGACGTACGAAGAATGGGAGGAGTTGATGCTCGACCTATACGACAACAAGAAGGAAGTGGCTGAAGGGAAGATAGTGTATGGAAAGGCCAATGATAGCACTGCAATCATACTTCGCTTTGACTTCGACCCGGCTGAGATGGCGAAGAGGCTTCAAGATCTGGACGTAATGGAAAAAGTCGCAGAAGTAGTGGAAAAAAGGGAGATGTTCTCCATATCTCCCATGCAGCGGCCTTAGCGATCTTTTACAGTTTAGTCTGCAGTATTTGTCATATACCATGCCATATATCAGCCAACATGAAGATCAATTCACTGAGCATATCCCTGTTCATGCTGATGTCCGCACTATCCGGTTGCATCGGAACGGAAGATGGCTCCCCAGAAGAGGAGATTGGGATTAACAAACTGAAGATTCTTGCTCTCCACGGAGGCGGTGACAGCCCGGAGGGGCTCATGGGCCAGCCAGGGATGCAAGACCTGATGGGTGACCTACCAGAGTTTGAGTTCTTCTTCGCGGATGCCCCAGACGACGAGAGTTCGTGCAATCAATGCTGGTACGCTGATCCCCCTGGGGGGAAGGGGGAGCCTAATGAGGATAGGAACTGGGCAGACCTATCCATACAGTATCTCAACGATGTAGTAGAGGAGCATGGTCCCTTTTATGGCATTCTTGGGTACTCACAAGGGTGCCCTATGGCGACTGTATACATTGCAAACTCCAACGTATCTTTCGAGAAGGCGTTCCTATTCAATGGATACTTGCCGTCAACTCACTCTGGGCTGAATGACAGCATCAATGAAGCAGCGCCCCTGGCCGTAGACGCTCTTATCTTTGGAGGAGGGAATGATGTTTTCATATTCGGAGTGGATGAACTCGCAGGTGTCTATCAAGAGCCGACGGTCATAATCAGCAACACAGCGGATCACCATCTACCGACGGCAGGAGATGAGGTGTATCCTGATATTCTCGCATTCTTCAGGCAGGGAACGGATGAATTCCCTTAAATTGGCAGCGCGCCTGAAAATTCATTCCAGTTAGGAATCCCAAACAACCTCATCGCGGGCGTTAGGGGATCTACTAGAAAATTCCTGATTTGCTTAATTCAAGATAAACAATTATGATGCAGACTATGCTAATCAAAATGCCAATGGGCCCGCGCTTGATTTTCGACGAGGGCTTGAAACCCAATGTTCGTTCTGTTTTCTTCGAAAGGCTCTCCTCAATTTCCCCAATGGGCTTCACGAGGACAGATGGGCTGACAAGTTTATTCTGCTTTTCGGCGAATTAGACACAGGGGGCAATCCCTGGATTAAGGTAGTTCGACCCACGCGACCCCAAGAGGAGGTGTACTAATGGATGACATCAAATGGCTTAGGGAAATGCTACGGCAGGAACTGGATCTAATGGCCCCCTCCCTTGCAAGGATTGCTAAAAACAATGTTATCATCAGAGACGAGATTGACAGGCCAGTTGCGCACGCCAGACTATCTGCCAGGTTGAACGGCCACGAGATCAACGCCTTTGTGATTGACCCTGCACATCGAGGAAAGGGTATATCCCACGAGCTGTTGAAGAAATGTGGGGATGGCCGCCTCTTTGCATATACTCGCGATGCTAAGCTTCAATCCGCGCTATTGACCGCAGGTTTTGAGAGGGCGAGGACGCCGGGGCTTGTGGCCCTATTGAGTGTGATGGCTGCGAGGGCGAGTTCAGTATTATGGATGGTGATTTTACTTGAATTTAGGAGGCTGCGGCACCAGCTAACTAATTTTTTCAAGTATAGGCTGTTTGTAAGGGAATGAGCCAAATCCCTTTCACTGCATTGGACCAGTCAGCACCATCAATTTGCGCTATCAACCAGACCTACGAGAATAGAAAAAGGATGAATAAAGGTCGATTACCCTTTAATTTGGTGTTGAGGGAAATGAGGGTTGAAACAACGAATTGAGTACCTCTGTTTGATCATCCATGAAATACTATCGACAACCACGGATAGTATGAATACTCATGACTGAATCAGAATCATCCCCTGACGATTTGCAATTATCAGCAGAAATGACTACCGGTCAGATCAAAAAAAAATTCGACCTTTGCCTCGGAATGGCTTGCATCGCCCTCTTATTCCCAACGGGGTACTTTGCTCTAAGCGAACTGGAATTCTTTGCTGATCTCCTAGAATATGGAGGAGTGTCATCGGACATAATCCGATCATTCATCTACTCAGTCACCATATTCTCGACTTTATTGATCGTCGGACTATCTTTCCTCGGGGGATTAGAAACGAGGGCAAAGAGAATATTTGGAGGCATATTCCTCATCGTGATGTCAGGCATCTCACTTGCATCAAGGTTCCACCAATGGGCGGATGCAAGGCAAGAAATGGCTCGAATGTATGATCTCAGGGAGTCTTGGGTTGATTTTTTGATAGCCCCCAATCATCACATGGCGATAGAGTACTACACGCTTGTGATCATCATTGCCATCCTTTTGATGAGGAAGTGATAATTTCTAGACGCACAGAGGGTCAAATTTCGATGGATTAACAAAAGACCGTAAAAAGATCGTGACATGGGAAAGGACCTCGAGATTAAGGCAGTGTCGGGAGTTCAAGAGACGCTTGTCCCTGAGCGTTTGGTTGGTGGGCTCCCGACAATGTATTGTTTCGAGACATGCCCATTTTGTTTCAAAGTCAAGGCCCTGCTTGGCTCAAGGGGGATTGAGTATTCAAAGGTCGAAGTTGATCCGACATTCAAGACCCAATTGAAATGGTCCGAGTGGGCCAAGGTACCCATCTTTGTGGATAAAGACGGTACTCAGGTGAATGACTCTAATCATATCCTACATTACATCGATAATAAAAATGGCAATCTTTTTCCAAAGGCGGGGGAAGACCAAGATCAGGACCACTGGATGGATTTCTCCAACAACGTGCTCGGAAAATCCATTGTTGCAGTCATATACAGCACTTACTGGACCTCCGTGGGGGCATTAGACTACGTCACGAGAGTGGATAACTTCTCTCGCGCCAGTCGACTAATCAACAAGTGGATGGGCGCGATAATCATGCGAATGGTAGGGAAAAGTCGGGCTAAGATGTTCGACCTACCCCCGAGAGAGAATCTACAATACCAACTGGATGAGATGTCAAAGGGAATCAATGGGAAATTCTTCGGGGGGCTCGAGCCAAATGGGGCAGACTTTGCTAACTACGGGATCCTAAGGTCCATGCAGGGCCTGAATGGCTTTGACTTGGTTGAGGGGCATGCAGTGATATCTGACTGGTATGGCCTAATGCAACATAGATCGGGTGTGTGAATCATCCACGGGCAGAGATTCTAATAATTCATGATCACAGTTCTAATAGTTTCAATTAAATAGTTATTATCAACCCTCTGAAAATAAGGTGAATGACATGGAAAATTCCGAACAAAAGAAAAAAAGGGTTCCTGTGACCGTGCTAACCGGTTTCCTGGGATCTGGAAAAACTACCTTGCTCAACCACATACTATCAAGCACCGAGCACGAGATGAAATTCGCAATAATAGAGAACGAGTTTGGGGACATTGGGATAGATGAGAATATCATAGTGGAGAACTCTGAGGAGAGCATAATAGAAGTGATGAACGGTTGCATTTGCTGCACTGTTAGGGGAGACCTCACGGAGTTGTTGGACAAAATGTACGATAGGGTGAAGGATTTCGATGGGGTTTTGATCGAGACGACAGGATTGGCGGACCCGGCCCCGGTTGCTCAAACATTCTTTGTTGACGAGAGGGTCGTAGATAGGTACAAACTGGATGGAATAATAACAGTGGTTGATTCTAAGCACATTACACAGCATTTGGACGACGAGAAACCCGATGATGTGGAGAATGAGGCGGTGGAGCAAATTGCATTCGCAGACAGAATCTTACTGAATAAGGTCGATTTGGCAACCGATAGTGAAATCAAAGAAGTTGTAAAGAGAATCAAGGGCATCAACGCGCTTGCGCCAATTTACCAAACTGAAAATAGCATCATTGATCCCTCCGAACTCATTGGGATTGGCTCATTTGACTTGGAAAAGACACTTGAGATGGACCCTGAGTTCTTGGACACGGACGCAGAACATGAGCACGATCAGAACGTCACATCGATTTCTTCAAAGTTCAAGGGGGAATTGAACGTGAATAAACTCGAGAGGTGGATAGGAGAACTCATGCAAACCAAAGCAGAGGATCTATTCAGATACAAAGGAGTGCTCGCCGTCAAGGGGATGGATCAAAAATTTGTGTTCCAGGGTGTTCACATGCTATTCGGAGGTGATTTCAGCAATGAAATCGGATTGTGGAAAGATGGAGATGACAGGGAGTGCAGATTCGTATTCATAGGCCGTGACCTCGACCATCAAGAGTTAGAAGCCGGACTACTAGAGTGTAAGGCCGAGGAACTTCGATTCGGGGTTGGAGACATCGTTTATGCCAACATCGGGGAATTCACGAAGGGGAAGATCCTGAAATGTTGGGACCAAGGCAATCCATATCGCGTCGAAATTCAGAATGACGAGAGAACCAATGTATGGGTCCCGATTGATAATGACAACTATGTTCTCCCAGCCTGACCGCAATTGGAAGTCATTACCCGTTCTTGTGAGTTATGAAGAGCTAACTCCCATCATTGAGATCCCTGCATCTTTACTTGTGTATCAAGTGGACCTCATTGGAGATATTCAACTGTCTTTCTGGAATGGCCTGGCACATTTTGGGCATCGTGTTGGTTTTGTCACGCGCCTCCTTTCCCAAGCATGGCCACAATTCCCACAGATCCAGGTCCTCTCAGGAAGGGACTCTAGGACCTTTTGCCTCATCTTTTGAAGAACTATTGAATCCTTCAATCGAGGTGCAGGTGCTATTTCGTCCACGATCCGAGAATGAGTGGAGTTGTGAGAGGTAATCCCTGATGCATGGAGCAGCTCATGTGCGAGGGTGTGGTCCCTCAAGGCAACATCGCCATTCAGATCGGGATGTAGTAGGATGGTGATTGCCCCTGGCCCCATCTTGAACCGGCGGCGGCGCTCCAACTCGTTCAGGTCGATTTCGAATCTTGTTAGCCCTAACCTACCTTGCCCCGGGTCTTCGTAGGTCAAAGTCAAATTCTTGTGCAGGTAGGGAAGAAATGGCGCAATTTGGGGGTCTAATTCTTCCAAAAGGGATCGCCAGAGTTGTGGGGGTACGCCCTCGGGTGGTTGGTTCACAGCCTCTCCATACATCCACGTTCCTTAAATCGACGTACGTCCGGGGTTAGCATATTGGGCGTGTGGCGCAGCTTGGAAGCGCGCTTCCTTGGCATGGAAGAGGCCCCGAGTTCAAATCTCGGCACGTCCACCATCATTGCCTTCCTGCATGTTGATTTGGACCCGGAAAGAGTGATGACATTGCCCAAAGAGACCTACTGGCGAGCAGCTTTTCTTGCTGCTTTGCGTCGACGTAGTTTCTTCTTTCTCCACTTCCACCGTTGGTTACCCGCCTTCTTCCAAGCCCGGGATCCACGCTTCATGGGACTCGGCGACTTGCTATCCGTATATGACGCATTCGGAAGAGTTCATGTGTTCAAAAGGTCATCTACACTTGAGACGCTTGCTGGGACCTCTGTCTCACTAGCGCTTGGTGCGACTCCTGTTTGGACTACTATTGTCTGCGAGGGCGACTCGGGATGATCCGTTCCACCTCTGACGAACCTGCCGATTCTAGCTGTGACGCTGAGAAATAGATACAGGCCAAGGACAAATCCTCCCGAAGCTGCTATCCCAAAGGAAGTCGCTTTGTATTTGATCAGCCGTAGGTCTGTCTCTTGATCGATGAAGTCCCCAATCCCCGTGAGCATCATGTAAGCGTAGAGTCCTCCTCCAAAGGCGCCGATGCAGATACCCATCAGCATCGAGTTTTGTATGGTCCTAGGTTGTGCCATGGCACTGCGGTGAAGCACTTTACTCTTAATCCAATTCCCGATACTTAGGGGTTTCATATTCTTGATACCAAGTCGTTGAGTACGGCTTTCGGATCAGTGGCCTTGGTGACTCCGGAGGCCAGAAGTACCCCTGAGGCTCCAAGTTCTAGAGCTGCTTCGACATCAGCCCCGTTCTTCACACCTGCCCCGCAGAGAACTTCTATTCCTGAGTCGATTTTCTTCACGATTTCGACGGAGTCCGAAACGATGGATGGGTCTGCTGTGGTCACCGAGATGTCCCCTCCAATGAGTTGGGGGGGCTCCACGGCGATCATCGGAGGGGCAAGGTGGGCTAATGCCTCTGCTTCTTTGGGGTCTGCTGCACATGCGCACAATTCGAAGCCAGGTGGTAAGATGGCGAGTAGTTCATCTACCTGTCCGAGGGGGACTTTCCTCTCTGCGTGATTCGCCAGTGTACCAGTTGCACCCCTTTCGATTGCGGTGCTTGGCAGAATACGTCCTGTGTTCGAGCCATGACCCACGGGGTCCAAATGTTGGGCCCAGACCTCTAAATCAGGTGCTGAGGATGCTATGGGCCCGATATCCAAAGCAGATGCTGCCATAACCAACCTTGCGCTGGTGTCGACCGATTGCATCTGAACCGCCAGCGCCTCAGCGGCCATCCCTGAAGCGCTAGCATAAGTTTTGCAATTAATCACGATCAGGGGTGCGACCATGTGGCATGGTCTCGACGCCTACTTTTGTTGCTGTCGCCTTATTTTCTCTGATATTGCTGGTTAAAACCGATGACCATATCCACGAGGCGCGAGTTCGCTGGGACCATAGAGCCCCTACCGATCAGGCAGTTGTCCAGATGGACGTTCTCACCGATCCGAGCACCCTCTAGGATTGCTGATCGGTTCACTCGTATCCCATCGCCTAGTTTGCACCCCATCCCCACTGCGCTATTTTCTATCCCTTTCTTGCTCATTTTTGGATCGGCGTACCAAGACGTTCCAACAATGCCCCCGATATTGAATGAGTTATCCTCTATCGCAGCCACCATGGCCTCAAGGTAGCTCGCTGGAGTTCCAGCGTCGATGAACCTCCCAGAGTAACGGTACCCCCCCATTCTTCCGGACTCGGCGATACCTGGGAATACATCTCGCTCCATGGAGTGGAACTCAGTGCTGAGGCCTTGTATCACCGAAGTCTCGATGATGTAGCAACCTGCGTTGATCAAGTTGGAGTATGCTTCCTCCAAACTCGGCTTCTCTTGGAATCTCCTGATGAGTCCCTTCTTCTGATCGAAATCAGCGACTCCGAATCGGGTTGGGTCCTCAACTGGCCATAGTGAGATTGAGACCAATGAATCAGATTTCACATGGTGTGAAAGCATATCCTGGACGTCCACAGTTGTGATTAAATCCCCGTTCATCACTATCGCCCTTGAGCCCCGGATGTGTTCTCTGCAGTTGGCGATAGCCCCGCCTGTTCCGAGTGGTTGGTCTTCTTCTACGACCAACACCTCAAAACCGGTGTCGAAATCGTCGAAATAGGCCCTCATCTGGTTGACCCCGTACCCTGAGGCGATGATCACCCTCTGGACAGTGTTTCGCGGTAAGATGCGTATTGTGTGCTCAATCAGGGTCATGTCCAAGAGAGGTATGAGTGGCTTGGGAACGGTATCTGTCCATGGCCTAAGCCTCGTTCCAAAGCCGCCCGCTAGGATGACCGCATCCATGTTGTTCCCTATTGGACCTAGGCATTATCATTATCCCGTCCGGGTCAACATAAGCGAACCGTTCAAGGGTGGCCAGCGAGACGGTGGGTTGGGAGACATGAACATACACGAGTATCAGGCCAAGCAGATGTTCAGAGACGCCGGCGTGCCGGTGTTGGATGGGCTGCATTGCAAAAGTGTCGAAGAAGCAATAGATGCATATCGAAAACTTGGAGGTGACGTTGTGGCCGTGAAAAGTCAAATTCATGCAGGTGGGCGAGGAAAGGGGACCTTGCTTGATCCGAAAACCAGAGAAGTCGTGATGGAAGGAGGGGTTAAAATCGCCTTTACGGAAGATGAGGTCAGGGATTATTCAGACCGAATTTTAGGTAACGTGCTGATAACCAAACAGACTGGTGAAAGCGGCAAGTTGGTCAGTAACTTGTATGTGGAATCCGGTTGTGATATTGTTCATGAACACTACCTTGCTATGCTAGTAGACAGGGACTCTAATTCCCTGTTGGTCATGGCCTCCAGGGAGGGTGGTATGGACATCGAGGAAGTCGCTGAGACAAACCCGGACTCCATTCACAGGATCACGAGCAGTGGCAAATCAGGATTCGACAGAGACTCCTGCGTGGACCTAGGGAATAGATTGGGATTGATCGGCCCCGCACTCGAGAAATTCACGGGAATGGTCTCAAAATTGGGGGCTCTGTTCATCGAATCGGACTGCAGCATGATCGAGATAAACCCCCTCGTGGAGACCTCTGATCAGGAGATTATCGCTCTGGATGCCAAGGTCTCTTTTGATGAGAATGCTTCATTCAGACACCCAGAATGGGATGGCCTGCGTGACTACGGAGAGGAGGAGGAGATAGAGCTCAGAGCAAAGAAAACAGGTCTTTCTTACGTCAAACTAGATGGTGACATAGGTTGCATGGTCAACGGGGCGGGGCTTGCGATGGCCACTATGGATGTCATCAAGCTCTATGGTGGTGAACCGGCAAACTTCTTGGATGTGGGAGGGGGTGCTGATGAGAATCAGGTCACAACAGCATTTAGCATAATTCTCGAGGATCCAAACGTCAAGGGCATACTGGTGAATATTTTCGGAGGCATAATGAGATGCGATATCATCGCAAAGGGAGTGATCTCGGCAGTCTCCAAACTTGGCTTGGAAAGGCCCCTCGTTGTAAGGCTCGCAGGTACTAATGTCGAGGAAGGCAAAGCTATTCTCTCAAAAAGCGGACTAAACATCCACCCAGCAGACTCACTCGCTGATGGTGCGAACAAAATTGTGAAATTGGTAAAGGGGGGGGCATAATGTCGATTTGGGTCGGAGAAAACGCAAAGGTACTGATTCAAGGAATTACCGGAAACCAAGGTCGTTTTCATGGGGCCAAGATGGTAGAATATGGAACTGAAATAGTCGGTGGTGTCACCCCAAGGAAGGGTGGCTCGACCGTCACGCTACACAATCTTGACCTTCCCGTGTACGACACAATGAATGAAGCAATCATAGCAACTGATGCGGAAGTGAGCGTGATCTACGTGCCACCGCCATATGCAGCCGGAGCAATAAAAGAAGCAGCCAAGTCATTCCATGACGTCAGAGGCGAGGGGTTGATTGTCTGCATAACAGAAGGAATCCCCATCCTAGACATGATTGATGTTGTATCAGATTTAGAAAAATACCCAAATATTAGATTAATCGGACCAAATTGCCCCGGGATTATCACCCCAGGGGCTGAAGGGGGATCTAAGATTGGCATAATGCCAGGCCACATCCACCAGAAAGGTCGCATCGGGATCGTCTCAAAATCCGGGACCTTGACCTACGAGGCAGTTGCTCAGACAACTGGTATTGGAGAAGGCCAGACCACTTGCGTGGGGATTGGAGGCGACCCGATTCAAGGCACGGGTTTCATAGACTGCTTGGAGGCGTTTGAGAAGGATCCTGAAACGGAGGCCATAGTGATGATCGGGGAGATCGGGGGGACGGCCGAAGAAGAGGCTGCTGAATGGATCAAGGCTAACGGAACCAAACCAGTTGTTGGATTTGTCGCGGGGGCCACAGCCCCACCTGGGAAAAGAATGGGGCACGCTGGTGCGATTATTAGCGGTGGAAAGGGTACTGCAGATGAGAAAATAAAGGCGTTTGAATCTGCCGGCATCCATGTTGCAAACGACCCGTCTGTTATCGGTGAAGTGCTCAAAATCGCCTTGATTGAAGCGGGCCTTAGGGAAGGGTAGATCCTCTCCCAAAGCCTCAACACCATTAACATAGCCTAGACTATGAGGCTATACAGTGTCAGTGGTCGTGAACGCAAGCATCGATCGGCTTCTCAAGGCCACCTCAAGATCATTTTACCTATCCCTGCAGATCCTACCTAATCAAATCAAGAACCAAGTAGGCCTGTTGTATTTACTCGCCCGAGTAGCAGACACGATTGCCGATACCGGAGAGGAGCCGCACCTCTTGCTGTCGAGCCTCGAAAAATACAAAAAAGCGGTCTCAAATGAGTCTCCACCGATAGATTTGACCGAAATAGCCTCACTTCAGACGGACTCAAGTGAGTCGGATCTGTTGTTATCCGTTAACGAGGTGATTGAAGCATTTGGACGAGTTGGGTCTGCCGATCGGGATATGATGTTGGAGTGCCTTCTCACCATAATTAGTGGTCAGAGACTCGACATCGAGCGATTTGGAACTAGAGGGAGCAGCATTGTTTCACTCCAAAATGACAATGAAATGGATGACTACACCTACAGAGTTGCCGGCTCAGTGGGGGAGTTTTGGACGCGCATGTCAATGAGTCACTTGGTTTTCCACGGACGAGATCCTGAAGAGATGTTGAAGTTGGGAATTCGGTTTGGTAAGGCCCTACAGTTAATCAACATACTACGAGACATACCCTCTGACCTGAATATCGGGAGGTGCTACATTCCGTCCGTGAGACTTGCTAGTTTAGACTTGAAGGTGAGCGATCTGAAGAGTGAAGAGTCCATGGAAAAATTCAGGCCCCTGTACAACGAGTACCTTGATTTGGCATGTGAGTATCTAGACTCTGCCGGAGATTACATATCACTGATTCCCAGGCATCATCGCCGGCTTCGGATATCTTGCATGCTTCCGGTCATCATTGGTTGGAGGACCATTCGTTTGATGAGACGGCAGAATGTTCTTGATCAAGACAAAGATGTCAAGATAGATCGCAAACAGGTTGTCTCGATCTTGCTGAAGACCAGAGTGGCATCCAGATTCTCTAGTTATGAATCCAGACTGATGAGGTCCGAGAGGGATCTGGCGCAGTAGTACTCAGCGGGCCGCGTCCAAAGAACACAGAACTTCAAACGTGGTAGGCCACACCGGTACACGATGGCCACAGAGGGTGAAACTCAATCCATGAATTTGGATAGTTCCAGTCTCAGCGACATTATTCTAGATCAAGAGAGAATGGCAGACGTCCCAATTGAGAACATAAGATCCAAAGTGTCATTGACGCGTGACGCGGCGCGTGCAATATCAATCACGGCTTTTGAGACCCTCAGAGAAGGAGCCAAATTCATGGGGGTCATGGGCCAAAGGGGAGGCCTAAAGAGTCCATTTGGACATATTGACGCTTCCATATGGAAGGAAGGGGAGCTACCAGGGAATATGATCGAAGCATCATATGAATACTGCGAAGAGCTCACCAGAATAGAGGCGGCGAATTTCTATCACTCGTTCAAGTATCTTCCAAATGACGTTAGAAGGTCAATCTGCGCTTACTACGCATTTTGCAGGAGGGCAGATGACATTGCTGACGGGGATTACACTGACCTTTTTCCCGGAGGCTCTGAAGATAGCCACGAATCGATTGACTACAGGTCGGAGATAGAGAGGATAATGGGAGAGCCTGTGCTTGGCAGGGACACGTACGATCAGAAGATGTCTCAACTCTTTTACTACCGAAAGAAACTATCCACGGCCTACACCACCGTTACATCCACCGACCCCATTTTCATTGCTTTGAAAGACACCGTTCGAAGATATAGAATTCCAAGGTCGCTTCTGGACGACATGATCAGCGGCATGGAAGACGACCTTCACAGAAACAGATTCAACACGTTCGAAGACCTCTACGAGTATTGCTACAAAGTAGCATCAACAGTCGGATTGGTCTGCATAGAGATATACGGATACGACTCGCCCGAGGCAAAAGACGAGGCCGAGGCATGGGGGATATACATGCAACTTATCAACATCCTCAGAGATGTATTAGAGGACTCCAAACGAGGCAGAATATATCTGCCTCTTGATGACCTAATACGCTTCGGAATCACAGAGGAAGACGTGCTGAAGGGGGAGAGCCTTGTAAAACACCCTGGATGGGAGCCATTTTGCAACTACTACACTCAAAGGGCTAAGGCATATGGAAGAACAGCCAAAAGCCTGTTGGGCAGACTGGACAGGGAAATGAGGTACTCTCCTGCAGCCATGATGGCATTTTACGATTCGATTTTGAGAAAGATCGCGAAAAACCAAGGTGACGTTTTTACTGAGAGGATTCAACTATCCAAGCCCGAGAAAATTGGACTTGCAGCTTGGGTTTACTTCCGCTATCGTTTCCTTCCGGTGTGATTGAAGAGCACGAAGATCTCAAAGGGCCGTTGTCAGAGCGAACTGTAGGAGACTGGCGTAATGAGGGTCGCTGTTTTGCTCGAAGACCGATGCAAGCCAAACACACCTGCCTTTGATTACCTGATGAAATATGCGGGGAGCTGTGGACGGGAATGTATTCAATTTGAAGGGAATAAATGCAAGATTTTGGAATCCGCGTGTCCCGTATGTCTTAACCGGGCGAAGAGATGTCCTGGAGACGCAGTGAAAATAATTAATCTCCCGGAGGAACTCGACACAGATTTGACGCATAGTTATGGAGAAAACTCCTTCAGACTTTTCCGCCTTCCATCACCGAGAGAACAACAAGTGGTGGGAATCCTTGGCCCCAACGGAATGGGAAAATCTACCGCAATCAACCTTCTCTCTGGCTCCACGAGGCCGAATCTAGGGGACTGGCGGGATTATGACAAAGAATGGACAGAAATAATTGCATCTTTTCCACGAGGGGAATTGAGAGACTACCTTGAATTGGTATCAAAGTCAGGCGTTGATATCGCAGTCAAGCCGCAATATGTAGACAAACTCCCGAAACTATGGGACGGAGAGGTAAGGGGATTACTGCAGAGGGTAGATGACCACGGCCGCTTGGATGAATTAGCGGAGAAAACATCCATCAAACATATCTTGGAGAGAAAATTATCCGGATTATCTGGTGGCGAGTTACAGCGAGTCGCGATCTGTGCGACGATCCTAAAAGAGGCAGATGTATACTTTTTCGACGAGCCCTCATCCTACTTGGACATACATGAGCGAATGAGGGTAGTAAACATCATACAGAGCCTAGTAGAAAATGGAAAGAGGATAATCGTAATTGAACACGACCTAGCAATATTGGACGTACTGTGCGACTTGGTTCACATAGTGTATGGACAACGGGCAGCGTATGGGATATTTACACCCCCAAGAACGACTCGAACGGCAATAAATGCCTATCTTGACGGGTATCTAAATGAGGAGAATGTCCGTATCCGGGACAAGCCGATATCATTCCTGAGAGGTAGAGTCCGAGGCGAAGAAGTCGGAGATACGATACTCCAATGGGGCAATATGAGAAAAGCGATGGGCTCCTTCTCCCTTGAGACCGGACAGGGAGGAGTCAGGAGCGCAGAGGTGGTTGGAGTTGTGGGCCCCAACGCCACAGGAAAGACCACGATGGTTAGGATGATTGCAGGAGAGATCGAGCCCGATGAGGGTTGGTGCACTATGGATGCTAAGGTTTCGTACAAGCCTCAACACGTGAATACGGATTTTGACGGGACAGTCTCCCAATGGCTTGATTCTGAGATCGGGGTGACATGGAGGAGTGGTGAGTTTAACACACAAGTAATACGTCCATTGCAGATTGACCAGATGGTTGAGCTACGGGCTAGAAGGCTCTCGGGAGGGGAATTGCAAGCAGTAAGTATTGCAATATGCCTAGGTAGAGAAGCCGACCTGTACTTGCTCGATGAGCCCAGCGCACATTTGGACGTCAATGCCAGAATGGAAGCTGCAAAGGCGATCAGGAGAACCATGTTAGCCAAGGAGAAGGCTGCTATGGTAATCGATCATGACATCTATTTCATCGATATTGTCAGTGACTCTCTCCTTGTTTTTGAGGGTCAGGGAGGTATACAAGGCAAAGCCCTTGGGCCACTCGGTCTCAGACCAGGGATGAATCGTTTCCTGGAGGGGGTGGATGTAACCTTCCGGAGGGATCACGAATCTCACCGCCCAAGGATAAACAAACCCGGTAGCAGAAAGGACAGAGAGCAAAAACGGGATGGGGAGTTTTTCTATGTCGACTAAGAGTTATCACACAACCCGGAGGGGTCTATGGCATGTCTGACGAAATTGAAGAAGCAGAAACCGACAACCCGGTGGACCAAGAAAACAACCAAGATTCACTTGAATCTGTGAAAAAGGAGCTCCAATATGCTCTTGCGGAGGTTGCCAACATCAGGGCACGGTCCGCAAAGGAAAGGTCTGAGATGATGAGATATGGCTCTAAACATCTAGGGTTGAGAATGATTGAGGTATTGATGAGTCTTGAGATAGCTATCGGTAAAATGGATGATTCCTCAGAGTCTGTCATTGACGGGCTCCGATTGACTGTCGAGAGTATGCGTCAGGGTCTCTCATCAGTGGGAATCACCCCAATTGACATGGATGGTAAGGCATTCGATCCCAGTTGCATGGAGGCACTAGCGATTGTGCCACCTCCAGATGGAGAGCCATCCGGGACTATCCTAAATATCGTCGAGAAAGGGTACATGATCCACGATAGGGTTCTCAGGCCTGCTAAGGTCATAGTCTCAGAGTGATTCCATGGACCTCTCACTGAGATCACTGAGGAGTGTCATTTTCGCCTTTTTTTCTATCTGGATAATTGGAGTCGCCATAATCAAGGTGGCTTCCCCTACGCCTGATTTCTCGGCAACATTCCCTGATGAGTGCCCTCCTGATTCTCAGAACTGCTCTGGATTTGGAATCTGGGATCATAGGACAGAGCAAACTGAGCCTCTGGCCTTCTCTGGCAGTATTGAGGAGGCAATGGATTCTGTCAAAGAATGGGCATCTGATCTAAACCGGGCCTCGATCATCCACTCTAACCTTACGAGCATACACATCGTCGATGTAACTCCTTTCCTGAGGTTCGAAGATGACGTTTTCATCCACATAGAATGCATGGAGGGGAATACTCTGATCCACGCCCGCAGCTCTTCAAGAGTCGGGATTAGCGATCTCAATGTAAATCCGAACAGATTGGATTCTCTAATATCTCACATGAAATTCGGTGGATCCGGTTCACCTGGCTGTTAACCTTCAGAATACTGGACACCCATATAAATAGGCCCGGGAGGTGGGAAGGGGGATGACAATCAAGACGACTGCAATTCCACTTGTGATACTTTTACTGGTAGTTCCAATCTCAGGTTGTGTTGGCCAGAACGATCAGGCTTCAGAACAAGAAGATCCAGTTACAGACGACACACCCACAACAATCGATGAAATCGATGATCCGGTGCCTACCGTGCTGGACGTTCCGAATGAGGCAGGTTGCGACAGCCTAAATCCCCATCACTGCATGCTACCATTTCCCTCAGACGCCTACTTGGTTGAGGATGGATCCACCCAAACAGGGTTTAGGGTCAATATCCCAAGTGGAATCATTCCTGCGTCGGGATCCACGGACCCTGTGGAAATCCCAAGGATAAACCAAATAGATGGGATGAGTACTGCTACTCAGATAATGACAACTTTCGACTCAGTCCCCGACCTGGCTGACGTTGCCTACCAGTACAACATAGAGAGGTCATTGGAACTTGACCATCCGACGATTATCTGGAATGTCGATGACAACCATGCTGTAGCGCACTGGGTTGAGTTGGACGCAAGAGCTCAACCAGGGGAGCAAACGATACTGCATCTAAGAACCGCGGCAGCTCTGGAGCACGACACCCGCTACGTCATCGTGATCCATGGGCTAACCGACTCAATGGGATATGAAATTCAGCCAAGCCAAGCACTACAAGCGTTGCTAGATGGAGAAATTACTGATGCCGAGGACGTCGAGTCAAGAAGATCGGCTTACAATGAATACATTGCTGCCGCAGAAAACCACATGGGCGTCAACAAGAACGACATACAGGCGCTTTGGTCATTCCACACAGCGTCATTGGAGTCCGTGCTCGGCCCCATACTCTCCATGAGGGACGATGCCCTTTCGAGAATTGGGGATGGATTGGGATGCACGGTCAACCCTGATGGTGTTGAGGACAACTATAACGGAGACGGAATGACCTACAGGCGAGTGAGAGGGACGTTTACTGCGCCCCAATACCTCCTAGAGGAAAGGGCACCAACACTCCTATCCAGAGATAATTCCCATAATCCCGTCTTCGTTGAAAATCGAGAGGTGCCATTCACACTCATAATACCGATGTCAGTCTACAACTCGTCTGAGCCAAGACCCCTTACGGTGTTCGGCCATGGTTTCCTAGGAACTGGGGAGGGGCACGTCAGCGGTGGATTAAGAGAATGGGGGGAGATCTATGAGACTGCACTGTTGGCGTCCGATTTCTATGGATGGAGTTCCGACGACAGGGATGGCATTTCTATGGGGATTATGAACGGGTATTACTTCACCCACCAATCTGACAGGCTCCAGCAGGCGATGGTAAACCACGTTGTAATGATCAGGACGTTCAAAGGAATCTGCTCTGACCTCCCTGAGATGATGGGTGACGGTGGGCGTTTGTTGGTAAACACATCTGAGGTATACTATACAGGGTACTCATTGGGCGGGAACAGAGGGCCATCCCTGCTTGGCTTGTCCCCTGATGTCAACAGAGGGGCGCTCTGGGTCGGAGGAGCGGCTTTCTCCCACCAGATAGAGAGATGCACACAGTATGATCAATTCGATGACTTGATGGAGAGTGTGATTGGTTACCCATCCCAATTAGATAGGGCAGTTGTCATATCCCTGATCCAATCCCTCTGGGATGCCACAGATACCAACACATGGACAACCCTCTCCGAAGGATGGGGCGACAAGGTGCAGCCGTTCGAGATGATCTACATTGGATCGATCGGGGACCTCCAGATATCAAACATCTCAACCAGCCGTGCATTAAGAAACGCCGATGCGTCCATATTATCCAGCTCATCTATCCACCCCTACGGCCTACCTATCACAGAAGGTGGCGAAGGGACAACTGGAAACGTGGGAGTCTACTTCGACGGAGGATTCAGCCATGCCCCTGAGCAAAATCTCCTCGGGCAAGAGCCCCATCCAGCTCATAACTGGGTCGCAGGGGTTGAGGCCGCACATCGGATGGCTTTCGAGTACCTCTTCAATGGCTATGTTGTGGACAGGTGTGATGGATCCTGTATCTATGATGCTGCTTAACCGACTGGTTCACTGCCCTCGCCCATGAAGGCTAGCCTGCGGATCGCATCCATACGGACCATTTTTTCTATTACAGGTCTCTGGATGGCCATTGATAGGACTTCGTACAGTGCCTGTTCATCAGAGATAGTGGACATCATCCGCATAGTCTCTCTAACTCTCCAGCCAACTAACTCGCCTCTATTATGATAACCCATCAGTACCACCTCCCAGCCAGCATTGGTGTAAAGTTCGGCAGTACGATCGTCGGTTGTAATCAGGATCCCTGGGCCACCGTGAAAGCCCTCAGCATGTTGAACCCAGTTTGGCGGGTCGTCGATATCTGGAACAGGAACTATCTCACCAACTAGGCCAATGTCGTTCAGTGACGCCTCAAGCATTTCCTTCCTTTCCTCAAAATTCCAAGGATTTCTCAGGTTCTGAGGCTTGTTGGTAGATCCAACTGCAATTCTCAATTCAAGTTCGGGCCTGTTCTCGAGCCTCCAATTGTTTGCATCAATCAACAGTTGGGCGTGTCCCCTGTGAACAGGCTGAAAGCGACCTAGAACCACACATGCAGAAGGAATGATTACTTTACCCATCAGAGCCCACCACTAATCTCAGAGATTTGGACCCCATTCAAAGTCCAATCGGAAACCGGAGTCTGCTCAATGCCTAGCATGATACTTGGGTGATTCTCCCTTATGGCCTTGGAAATAACATAGAGATCGGACGAATTACCCCTATGTGCCGACATCGTCGAGACAAGGTACGGATCCTTTTCGCTCTCTGAGGGAGCTCCGAGTTCATCCCTTCTTGAGATCCAATCTCTTGTGACCGAGTCTATGTATTCACCTCTGCTGTAGGCCGATAATGAGGAGGCGAAATCTTTCCAGAGATCAGGAACGAGTATGTCGTCAAGATCGATGGATCTAGAGGTATAGGGCTCTAGGTACAAGTAAGCCCTAGCATCCCAACAACTCCACTCTGCAGTTGAGGCCCACATGCATAGTGAATACACAGTCTGGGATCTTGCTTCAACGGGTTTGATATCAAATATCGACTGCCAGTTGCTTTGTGAGGATGCATCCCACGCGTCCATAAGGTCCCCTTCAACATCCACGGAAAATGGTCGATGCAGAGATTCTGTCGGATCAGGCCTGAGGTGTCTGAGTTCTTGTTTCTCCATCCCGATGAACAAATCCAGTGGCTTCATGGACAATAGATTCTCGAGCGAATCAGGGTCGACAAGCCTCATGACAACTTTCGCCATGGTACTTGGGTATTGTATGACCGTTTGGTTCTATGGTGCTAATTGCATGGGCTGGCTTGAAGAACCACTGCCCTAGCCCCCCAATGTAGCCATGGCAACCATCGAGGAGCAAATCAAATCCCTCGAAGAGGAGATCTCCAAGACGAAATACAACAAAGCGACCCAAGGACACATAGGGAAACTCAAGGCAAAGATCGCAGCGCTCAAAGAAAAGAAGGAGAAGGCACAGGCAAAATCAGGTGGGAGTGCTCCCGGATTTGAAGTAAAGAAGTCTGGCGATGCCAGCGTCGCGCTTGTCGGATTCCCATCCGTTGGTAAGTCTAGCCTCATCTCACAGCTCACAGGTGCAGAGTCAGAGGCTGGTGCTTTCGCCTTCACCACATTGACCTGCATCCCCGGTTTGATGGAGCACAAGGGGGCAAAAATACAGATTCTCGACCTCCCAGGCCTCATAAAAGGTGCTAGCGAAGGCAAGGGAAGAGGGCGTGAAATTCTGAACGTCATTAGGGGGTCGGATATGGTACTCTATGTTCTAGACCCATTCCAAGAATCTCATTTCAACGTACTCGATCAAGAGTTGTGGAGATCTGGGATGAGGCTAAATCAGCCTAAACCTCAGGTCTTCATCAGAAGAACTGATCGAGGAGGAATAGTAGTAAGGTCTACACTTGATCAATCGAATCTTGAAGAGGCTGATGTTCAGGATATCATACGGTCATTTGGAATCGTATCAGCAAACGTCGTCCTCAGGTCAGACGCGACAGACGACCACATAGTGGATACGCTTGCAGGGAACAGGGTTTACACTCGATCGGTGGTAGTGATTAACAAGGTCGATCTGGCGAGCGAAGAAGATCTGAAGAGTGCGGAGGCAATGGTTCCAGAGGGTTGGCCGATATTGCGTGTTTCAGCAAAAACGGGAGAGGGGATTGAGTCCATGAAGGACTTCATCTACGAGAATCTCGGATTCATGTCGATCTACCTCAAACCCCAAGGCCAGGAAGCAGACTTGGAAGAGCCCCTGATTGTGAAAGACGACTCTAGAGTAAGGGAGATTTGTGTCAAGTTGCATCGAGATTTTGTTCGGAAGTTCAGATATGCCAGGGTCAAAGGGCCCAGCGCAAAATTTGATTGGCAGCGAGTAGGCCTGGATCATACACTGAAGGATGGTGACCTACTCACAATTGTCACTCGGAGATGACTGTCATGGATGGAGAAGCATTCGAGCGCAGTGGGTTCATATCCAGAGCAGGGCTTAGAGGCCTTGTCGGACACTTGAAATCTCGTGTACGTGCCCTTTCGTTGATTTTCCTTCTCGGGTTCGTGATTTCATATCCCCTGACCGAGCGGATGTTGCTCTGGGCGTCGGGAAATCCGGATTGGAGACCTGAAGGAGTCGACATAATAATTGTTCAACCCATGGAGTTGATTTTGTTAAAATTGAAGATATCCGTTAATCTCGCACTTGGCGTCTCTATACTTGCCCTGGTTGGTGACCTATCATTGAGTGGGGGCGAGGTGGTGTCTAGAGCTAGAAGATCGAAGATTCAGAAGAAGGACCCGTTGAAGCTTGTCCTTGTCACATTTTCATCGATCTGTTTGGGGCTGTTGGGAGTGGCTTATGCCCATAACATCCTGATTCCATTCCTATTGGAGTATCTGGTGGATGACTCCTCATCGGCGGGCTTGGAGGCGACTTGGCAGGTTGGATCGTGGCTTGGTTTCATCCTTGGCTTACTGACAGCCTCGGCTGTCGGTTTCCAAGTTCCCCTCCTTGCATTCGTGATGATTAGATCGGGAGTCTTGTCTCCTGACTTGATAGTGAAAAATAGGTCTTTGCTGTGGTTTTTCGCTCTTGCAGCAGGGGCGTTCTTGTCTCCCCCAGACCCTTTGTCCATGTTCTTGGTCGGCGGCCCGGTTGTGGTCCTGATGGAGCTAGCAATAATTCTGGAGCGCCTGACGAAGTATCGTCATGAGGACGATTAGGCTCTGTTCCGGATGTCTTCATTTCTAGCATCCTCTCTGCCTTTTTCTACGTCCACGAGTCGCATCATTAGCGCCCCAGTCAGGATCAACATCGAAACTGCGAGTATACCCACCCTGCTATCGAAGGCTACGGTCATGAATCCATAGAGGAGTGGGCCAATCAGTGCAGCAACTTTACCGAAAAAGCCGAAAAAGCCGAAAAACTCAGCGCTTCTAGTTTCAGGGACCATCTGTCCAAATAGGCTCCTTGCAAGACCTTGAGAGCCACCGAGCAGGGTCCCCATGGCGCAGCCGAGGATTAGAAACTGAAACCCAACAGAGATTCCCAGGGGCTCCCAGACATACTCCCTTGCAGTCTCAGGTATGACATCCAACATACCATCCCCGAGATTTGTCGGATGGTCTATTCCGACCTCACTAACCGAGTCAAGAGGGCCGCCTGACACACTAACGCTGAATCGAGAGTCAGACAGCGATTCCACTAGTGACCTTATCTCCTCATTATCAATGCCGATGAGCATTCTTGTGTGTCTTTCATCTGTGCTGGCTCCGTCGGAGTCCCTTTCATAGATGAGCCATTTCATCGTATTAGAACGATCATCCTCCTCCAAGGGGAGCAGATGGGCCCATGAGGAGGCCCAACCCTGTTCATCAAACTCGTTGGCCTCGTAATCTAACTTCTGCGCAATCTGTGGAGTATCGGCGTGCACTTGAACCTCGTATGCCATGGAGGCTTCGTCCCAATCGTACTGGATTTGGTAGTCATCGTGATTGTCCAACTGAAGTGGGGCGAAAGCCAACGCGCCAAAACACAGGAGGACCCATCCCACCAGGGATATGGATAGCGCTGGCTTTGTCCCAACCCTCCTTGCCAACCTAGTGAATGCGACAGCAGAAGGCGCGGCGACGAACTGAATTGCAAGGATTGTCACCATGAGGTCGATCGGGGTAATTCCCAGAACCACTGTGCCGAAGACCCCTCCCAGTGCAGTGACAGTGTTTATGCCGTCAATGAAAAAGAAGTACGCGAGCATGTAAATGAAGAGGGTCTTGAATTTGTCAACCTCCCCTACGGTTTTCCTAATCTCCCTCAGGGCGAGTTTAGTTGACTCGACGAGACCAAGAGACTCCATTTCGTTTTCGATTGGGGGCTCAGGGACCCATCTAAACGTATACAATGCGAAGCCATACCACCAGATACCAGAGGTAGCGAGAGCGAAATTAATAGCCCAGTCTGCGTATCCAGTCACCAAAAGTAGCCCTATGTGAAGAAGGAGGAGGATCCCGCCCCCGAGGTACCCATAGGCAAAAGCTAGGTTTGAGATTCTATCCATTTCATCATCCGTCCCCATGTGGGGTAGTAGTGCGTTGTAGAATACTCCAGCTCCGTTCAACCCAATATTCGCAAAGATGAACATGATCATTAGCCATATCCAACGAAGGTCGACAGACAAAAAGGGCGTAGCGCACAATAGGAATGTCGCTCCTGCCCCGAGATAAGTTAGGATTCTCAACCACCACATTTTGATTGCCCGGCGATCGGCAATCACCCCCAAAGAAGGGCTAATTATTGCCACAAGTAGTGCCGCGCCTGAAACGGAAAAAGACCAGATCGCGTCACTGGTCATTGACTTTGAAAGAATCGTAGTAGTCAGGCCATTTGCCTCGAGGAAAAGGAGAGCGAACCAAAATGGGAGAATAGCGGTTGTGACGCTCGTCTCAAACCCTGATTTGCCCCAGTCATAGAACGCATAACCCCTCACAGCAGCCTCGTTGGATTGTCTATCGATTACCACCTCTCCCATGTCCATTCCTCGGTGCCCAATGAACAATACATGGTATGAGCGTTGTCACTGCAAATCGCTATTAAACGCACTATGCACCTTCAGGGGGATTATCGGAACTAGTATTTCTAGTCTTGAGGAGCCAGAAATACGATCCGACTAGGATCAATAAACACAGAACGACCAAGTTGGCCCCCAGAAGAGGGTGTATCATGATCATCGCACTAACTATTGACTCAGCGTGGAGTGCATCAGAGTCACCTCCATCCCACATGTAAACAAGACCAACGAACAAAGCTGCGAGAAGGAACGTGATAACAATTGGCGCCAAGATCACGATGAACGTGAACGTGAACAAAAGGTCCTTCGCGAGCATGGATTTCTTCTTACTTTCCATCAAGGACCAACATTCAGTGGAAAGAATAAATTTCTGGTATTTATTTTGCCCCGGAACAGCATTGTCGCATAGGCTAATTCATCATCTCTGTCTACCTCAGACAGAACATGGCCGGCGTGGCATGGAGGAAACCGAAAGAAAATTCCATTGCCGCCTTGGAGTACGGGATGGAACATGCGGATGGCGTAGAGATGGATCTACGCCTCACGTCGGAAGGGGAGGTGGTTATTCATCATGATCCGCGAACGCCATCGGGGAAGTACCCCGAGAGATATGGATACGATGACTTGAAACACGAAGTGGCCCTTTTTGATGACCTTCTCGATAGAAGCGGTTTTGTGGACAGGTGGGTCAACGAGGCTCGCTTTGTGTGCTTGGAGTTGAAGGCACCTCATCCTTCTTCGGGTGCTGGAGGCGGTTGGTTTAGAGGGAAAAAGATGCGCGACCACCTATCTAGGCTATTAAAATCTGTAAGGTCAAGAATAGAAGATCTCCAGATTCCCGTCCAGTCGACTGTTTTCTATTCTTTCGACCCCTACATTACATCAGTTGCCGATATGGGCTTGGGCAAGTATCGACATGCTAGGTTGATGCCAAAATTGAGGCAGTGGGGGAGTTGGAGCACCCAAAGAGCAGTGGCATCTCCCTCATTCGTATCAACATCAGTGCCTCGCCTACTTGCAAAGCAAAGGAGGCTCGGAGCCCCAATGCTCCCATTGGCGCTCGAGTACATTCATGGTTGGACACGTCACATCCCCCTCGGCACGTCAGTTGGACTGGAGGGCGCAGCACTTGAACGCTTCAACGTAATCAGGGGTGGACACCCGGTCTATGTCTGGCCAGCCCCACTGGAGCTGGAGCCAAAATTGCTTGATGCAGGGCTGTCCTGTATCTCGGACACTATAAACCCTGATTTGGCAAATACAGATGGGTCGAATAGATGCATGAGGCCAGCAACGATGCCAGAGATCGAAGGTGTTCGGCAACCATGGCATGAGATTTCAGGGTCCGAGAGGATGCGAGTAATATCCGATTGGCGAAAAAAATGGGGATGGAGTACTTCATTCACCGAGTTGAAGAGTCTGACCTCCGAGAGTACAATGCCATGGGAAGTGCCTAGGCTAATTGGACATAGAGGGACAGGTAAAGACAAAGGGACGCTATGACTCGAGCCTCCTGATTGGTTGGTTTTTCGCGAGGTACTTCGGCCGGTATATGGGTGTCCCCCTTCCACCTCTTGACGCTCTCTCGTCTAGGATCTGTGCCGTAATGCCTGCTACCCTTGACCATCCAAAGAAAGTGGTGTAGTAATCCGGTTTCCTAAATCCTACAGACTGCAAAAGGGCGCCGCTCGCTATATCGACATTTGGGAAGGGGTTGGAGATCTTCGGGATCTCGGATAGTATTGGTGGAACCACCTCTCTGAGTGTCTTAACGGTTCTGAAATCAGGATCATCTGGGCAGACCTCCTCGCCAAGTTCAATCAGAAGTCGAGCCCTTGGGTCCTCTGCTCTCAACACTCCATGTCCAAATCCATAGATGGGCCTCTTAGACGAGAGTTCTCTTCTGACGAAGCTTTCAATCTCATCGGGATCATCCGTTCCGATCCTCTTAACGAACTCAAGACATGATTGATTTGCTCTTCCATGGAGGGGGCCAGACAATGCTGACATGGCAGATGAAATGGCCGCGTATATCGAGGCCCTTCCTGAGGCTACGGCTTTCCCTGAGAATGTTGAGAGGTTCCCGCCACCATGGTCCATATGTAGGATGAAGAAGAACCTCAATACCCTATTCATGCGTTCTGCCTCGTCACCATCGATTCCGAGTATGTGGGTAAAATTCTCGACGAGGCCTAGTTGTGGCCTCGAGTCTCGAGTCTGGAGTTTTTTACCGCCCCTCAAATGGAAAATCCTTGCCATGAGTTCCGGCATTCTAGCAACCAAGTTCATTGAGTCTGTTCTCAGATCTCCTGTTGTATCCGAAATGCCGAGTGCGAGTATGCCCGTTGAAAGCCAGTCCATCGGATGGCCTGCTCCTGGAGTCAAGGATTCCAAGACCCTCAGGGCCCCTGTGGGCATCTCTTCCGCCCTGTGGGCAAGTTCTGCCCGGAAGTCATTGCTTTCTTTTTCTGTAGGTAGGCGTTTATTGAAAAGCAGGTAGATTACGTCCTCCTCTTCCATATTTACGAGATCCTCGACGGGGTAGCCCACATAATGGACCCCCTCAATCGGATCGACGAAAGATGTCTGGCAGGTTCCCACTGGAATCCCTCTTAGGCCCGAGTCGAGGTTGGACTCCCGAATTTTGAAAATCGGGTTGTCGTCTACTCCCATAATCAGGGTCTAAATTATTCCATGACATAATCTCTCCGGACAATAGGTCCTCTTTTCTAAGATTCAGATGAGTCCCAATAGCCTTCCAACTTCCGCGAAGTGAGTTAGAACCTCATCGAGGTCCGACTTGGAGAGTCCTGATGAAATCTGAGTTCGAACTCTTGCCTTGTCTCGTGCGACCATTGGGAAAACAATCGCGCCTACCATTACTCCCCTCTTTCGAAGCTCGCCTGCAAGCTCCTGGGCTAATCTGCTTTCTCCACACATAACGGGTATAATCGGCGTGGTTGAGACTCCGGTGTCAAATCCTAAGGAATTAAGCTCCTTGCGGAAGTATTCTGTATTTTCCCATAATTTCTGGACATGATGCGGCTCGTCCCTTAGAACTTCTATAGACGCCTTTTGCGCTGCTGCAACACCCGGTGGTTGACTACCTGAAAGCAACCATGACCTGCTATGATTCAATGCGTGGTTCCTAAGATCCTCTGATCCCGCGATGATGCCTCCCTGAACGCCAAGCGCCTTCGAATACGAGCCGCCCTCAACCGTCACCCTTCCCTGCAGATCAAAATGCGCAACTATACCTTTTCCTTCCCCCAAGACTCCTTCGCCGTGGCAGTCATCGACCATCACCATGGCATCATGTTCCTCGGCTAGTTCCACAATCTCATCAAGAGGTGCTATGTCACCATCCATGCTGAAAACTCCATCTGTGATAATCAGCTTCCTTTCGGCGTCGCCGGCGTTTTTCAACGCATTTTCAAGGCCGCTCATGTCACTATGTGGATATACTGCTCTCTGAGCTTTCGTTAGCCTGACGCCATCGATTATCGAGCCATGATTAAGTTCATCTGAGATGATCAGGTCTTGGGGCCCTTGGACAAGAGTTGGGATCAGACCCACGTTGGCTGTGTAGCCAGCAGAGTAAATTAGCGCGGCTTCGACTCCCTTGAAATCCGCTGCAGCCCTCTCTGCTTGAAGATGGATGTCCAGCGTCCCTGCAATGGCTCTCACCGACCCAGATCCAGCCCCATATTTCCTAGTTGCTTCAATAGAGGCCTCTACAACTTTCGGATGGGTGGTTAAATTGAGGTAGTTATTTGCAGATAACATGATCATTTCAACTCCGTTGATTGTGCACCTAGGTGCGTTTGCTGACTCAAGAATCGGTGGCTCCCATGCTAAACCACTCTCCAACAATTGTTCGTGCCTCTCCTTCATCCACGAAAGGTCTGTTGGCATATTAGCACGCTGGAAGTCGGAAGTACATGGCTGTTTTCAAAAGGAGTTCAAGAACATAAAAGTGCTATCGTCCTTTGGGGATGATTATGTCGCTGTATGAAAAGATGGAAAGGGCCATGGATCAGAGGGATGCTGGAATATATGCTGAGGTGTTACACCCTGATTTTAAATTCGTCAGACACCAATCTGGAACGGAAATGTCGAGAGATCAAATGATAGAAATGCTCAACATGATGATGAGCAATGATAAGGTCGTAATACTGGAATCAAGATGTATATACGAAAACGATGATATTCTCGTTGAGCATTCATTGATGGACTTCCCAGATGGATCTAGGGAGGCCGTAATGGGTGTCCACGTCAAGAAAGATGGCTTAATCCTCAAGACTGAAACTGGTGCTACCTTGATCGATAAGGAAGAGTGAATCAGCCATTGTTCTCTGATTTGGGATAATACGGGGTATTAATTGGATCGTATCTCAGGGGTTAACCAATGCAGATGACCGGCGTGGTGGCAAGCGGCCTAGGGCGTGCCCAGATCTTCATGGCTCAAACCCACTACCAGGACCAATTCAGAGAAATTCTCGGAGCTACGGCATGGCCGGGGACGTTAAACATCGAGTTATCGGAAGAAAGCCTGGAAAGATACAGGCAATTGAGGTTTCTAGCGGGACTTGAAGAACTGGAAGGAACAGGGGTTGCTCATCCTCTCAGAGTCCATGGTTTCGAGAGGGGGGG
>CEPJ01033149.1_pt1 | contig 36145 bp, 32 predicted proteins | sample 530561 | NCBI WGS metagenome assembly CEPJ01 (sample SAMEA2620404, study PRJEB7988) | marine metagenome | biome: marine biome (ENVO:00000447); feature: surface water layer (ENVO:00002042); material: "saline water (ENVO:00002010), including plankton (ENVO:xxxxxxxx)" | depth 5 m
ACCCTTGTTAAGTATTGACTTCCACCCCTTCGAGCAAGCAAAAAGCCTATTGCCCCGATCATTACATGAAAACCCCAACACTCCTTCTTACTCTTCTTTTCTGCGCTTCCGCCTACGGTCAAAGCCGACCAAACGTCATCATCGTGATGGCAGACGATATGGGTTGGTCCGACATCGGATGCTACGGCAGCGAGATCGAAACTCCCAACCTCGACCGTTTGGCCAAGAACGGTCTGCGATTCACTCAGTTCTACAATACCGGACGATGCTGCCCCACCCGGGCAAGTCTACTGACCGGAACTTACCCACATCAGGCGGGAATCGGACATATGATGAACGACACCGGACTCCCCGGATACAAGGGCGATCTCGGAAGCGATGTGCAAACTATCGCCGAGGTTCTGAAGCCCGCGAAGTATTCGACTTATCTTTCCGGGAAATGGCACGTGACCCCGAAGATTCATCCCGGTTCCTCCCAGCACAATTGGCCGAGGCAACGGGGTTTCGACCGGTTCTACGGTACGATTCACGGAGCGGGCAGTTTCTTCGACCCGAATTCCCTGACTAGGCAGAATACCTTGATCTCCCCCTACGCCGACCCCGAATACCAACCCGAGGAGTTCTTCTACACCGATGCGATCAATGATCACGCGACCCGGTTCATTAACGAACACAAAGGCAACAACCCCTTCTTTCTGTATATCGCTCACACCGCTCCTCACTGGCCGATGCATGCCTTGCCCGAGGATATTGAAAAATACAAGGGACGCTACGACGAGGGTTGGGAAGTGATCCGAGCAGCCCGCTACAAAAGGCAACTGGAGATGGGGCTGATCGACCCGAAGTGGAAGCTCTCCCCAAGGGATGCGGAGCCTTGGAGCGAGGCCAGGAACAAGGAGTGGGAAATCCGCCTGATGGAGGTGTATGCGGCGATGGTCGACCGCTTGGATCAGGGCCTTGGCCGAGTGATTGAAGCCCTGGAAAAAAGAAAGATGATGGACAATACCCTGATTCTGTTCATTGCCGATAACGGCGGATGCGCCGAGGGCATGGGACGAAAGGAAGGCATTCAGTACAAGGATTCGGATCCCGAGGTTCTCAAGCCCATGAAGGCGACTGATTTGCAAATGGACATGATCCCCAAGAGAACCCGCGAGGGGGTGGTTATGAAGCAAGGCACCGAGGTTATGCCGGGCGGCGCCGACACCTATCATGGATACGGACGGGCTTGGGCCAACGTCAGCAACACGCCCTTTCGGGAATACAAGCATTGGGTCCACGAGGGGGGAATCGGAACGCCTTTGGTCGCTCATTGGCCCAAGGGAATCGCTCCTCAACTTCGAGGAAAGTTTGAGCATCAACCCGCTCACCTGATCGATTTAATGGCAACCTGCGTGGATCTGGGCCGAGCGGAGTACCCCAAGGTAGCGAATGGGCAAAAGATCGTGCCGATGCAAGGGGTCTCCTTGAAACCCGCATTTTCAGGTAAGAGGCTCGGGCGCGAAAACCCAATCTTTTGGGAACATGAGGGGAACCGGGCGATCCGCATCGGAAAATGGAAACTGGTGGCCAAGGGAGCCAATGGAGCCTGGGAGTTGTACGATTTAAATGCGGACCGTTCGGAGCTGAATAATCTTTCCGAAAAATATCCGCAGCGGACCAAGGAAATGGCCGACCGTTGGGAAGCGTGGGCCATCGAGGCCAAGGCAAAACCTTGGCCATGGAACCGGAAGAAGAGCAACTTCAGCAAAAAGAAAGTCTTCAACCTAAAATCCGATGCGAACCTCCCCATGGGGGTTGCTCCCATGATCGCAAAGAAAGCGTTCGAGGTGGAAGTCCACCTTGAAAAGCAGGGTGATGGGATTCTCGTCGCGCAGGGCGGAGATGCTCATGGTTGGAATTTGTTCATGCATGAGGGAATGGTTCACTTCACCATTCGCTTGGGTGGGAAAGTCGAGACAGTCAGGGCCAGCGAGAAGCTGGGGGCCAAGGAATGGAGACTTTCCGCAAAGTTGGATTCCAGGGGAGAGGTCAATCTGTATTCGGAAGATCGGAAACTCGGAAGCGGGAAAGTGACTGGTTTGGTCAAGGAAATGCCCGCCGATGGCTTGCAGGTCGGACGGGATGAGGGCGGAACGGTTGGAGAGGACAGGCAGTCCTTCGCGTTTGACGGCGAGATCAAGAAGGTAAGAATTAAAATCAACTAACCTTCGGATGAGCTTTATTCACGACAATTTTCTTTTGGGAAATGAACAGGCGATTCGACTGTATCACGAATACGCTCGAGACGAACCCATTTTCGATTTTCACAACCACTTGCCCCCATACGAAATCGCAAACGACCGAAGGTTCGAAAACTTGGCCGAAGCCTGGCTGGAAGCGGACCATTACAAGTGGCGGGCGATGCGGGCCAACGGGACCCGGGAGGAATTGATCACCGGAAAAGCTGACCCGAAGGAAAAATACCTGGCGTGGGCGGAAACCATCCCCCATGCCTTGGGTAATCCGCTTTATCACTGGACGCACCTCGAACTCAAGCGTTGCTTTGGGATTGATTTGCTCCTCGGTCCCGATACCGCGGAAGAAATTTGGGATTTGGCCAACGCCCAACTTGGGGACCCTTCCTTTTCCGCCCGTGGAATGCTTCGGCGATTCAAAGTGAAAGCCCTATGCACCACGGACGATCCCGCGGACTCGACCGCGGATCACCGCAAGATCCTCGATGACCCAAACCTGAACACAAGAGTTTACCCTACCTTTCGTCCCGATAAGTCCTGGGGCATCTCCAAGGCGGAGCCATTTCTGGATTGGCTGACCGGGCTGGAACGGGAAACCGACAAGGAAATCGAACGTCTTGAGGATTTTCTGGAAGCCATGGCCAAACGGGTGAATCACTTCCACGATTTGGGCTCGCGGCTTTCGGATCACAGTTTCCCTCATTTCCTTTCCGATTTCCCAACTGAGGAGGAGGCCCGAAGGCTGTTCGAGCAGGCTTTGGCCGGAAAGGACGCATCGGTCGAGGAGGAAGAAGGTTTCGGATCTTTCGTCATGCTCTATCTGTGCCGGCTTTACGCATCCAAAGGATGGACCATGCAGGTGCACCTGGGACCTTTGAGAAACAATTCGAGCCGTTTACTCAGGGAATTCGGACCGGATGCGGGAACCGACTCCATCGGGGATCGTCCGCAAGCGGAAAGAATGTCCAAGTTTCTCGACAAACTTGATCGGGAAAACTCTCTGCCCAAAACCATCGTCTACAACATCAACCCCGCCGATAACTTCACCGTAGCCACCATGCTTGGAAACTTCCAACGGGATTGCCCCGGCAAAATGCAATTCGGTTCGGGTTGGTGGCACTTGGATCAAAGAGATGGCATGGCTGAGCAAATGAAGACTTTGGCCAACGTCGGTTTGCTTTCGAGGTTCGTAGGCATGCTTACGGATTCGAGATCCTTTCTTTCTTTTCCGAGGCACGAATACTTCAGAAGAATTCTCTGCAATCTTCTGGGCGAATGGATGAAAGAGGGATTCGTACCGGATGACTTCGAACTGATCGGCGATCTGGCGAAGAGAATTTGCTTCGATAACGCCAAGGATTTCCTGAAACTGGAAGAGGTCTCCTAAAGGAAAGCGAAACTTTTTATGCAATGACCCGTTTAAGCGATCGGCAACCAACCTTTTCAACCCAATAACCCAAGATAAAATGAAAATCATATCTACAATCATTCTCGCCCTTTCCCTCTGCTGCGGAGTTTCAGCAGAACCTGAGAAGAAAGGCAAAAAAGGCGGCCCCGACGGACGACCCTCGAGAGAGGAAGTGCTCAAGAAGTTCGATAAGGACGGAGATGGAAAACTCAGCGAAGAGGAAAAGGGACAATTGCGCAAAGCCATGGCTTCCCGAGGTCGTAAGTTACCCCCTCATCTCATGGAAAAGTTCGATAAGGATGGAGACGGCAAGCTCAACGAAGAGGAAAGAGCGGATGCCCGCAAAGCCATGGAAGCCCGCCGGAAGGAAGTGATGGAAAAGTTCGACAAGGATGGAGACGGCAAGCTTAACCCCGAAGAGCGCAGAGCTGCCATGGCATCCCGCCCCAAGCCAGGTGAGGGGAAAAAGCCTGAAGGGAAGAATAAGAAACCCGAAGATGGAAAAGGAAAGAAGAAAGAAGGCAAGGGAAAGAAAGGCGAGGATAAGAAAAAGAAGACCCAAGCCTAATTTCATTCATATTTTAATCACAAAGAGCCCCGTGCGCGGGGCTCTTTTTTTGTGATTTCAAAAAAACGGAATCGAATACTCTTCACCCCAATGCTCTAATTCCCTATGCTTGCGACATGTCTGACCTACCTACCCTGATAGAATCCCTGGCCCAAAACGCCCGGAAGGCTTCACTTGCTCTGAACGGCGCCACCGCCGAAGAGAGAAACGACGCTCTGCAGGCCATTGCCCGAGGGTTGGAATCAAACCGCAAGCTCCTCCTCGAGGAAAACCAAAAGGATTTGACCGCCGCGGAGAAAAACGGTTTGCCCGACTCCATGATCGATCGCCTCCGCCTGACTCATGAGCGCATTGACGCTATGGCCCAAGGCTTGAGGCAACTGATCGACCTGCCCGATCCGGTGGGTGCAGTCATGGAAAAGAAGATTCGCCCAAACGGCTTGGAAATACGAAAGGTCCGAGTGCCCATCGGAGTCATCGGGATCATTTACGAATCACGGCCCAACGTCACCATCGACTGCGCCGGACTCTGCCTGAAATCGGGAAACGCTTCGATACTCCGAGGAGGGAAGGAAGCGTTGCACTCCAACCAAGCTCTGGCCAGGATCATTTCCGAAGCTCTCGCCGCATCTCCCCTGCCCGATGATGCGGTGCAACTCATTCCTACGGTCGAACGGGAAGCCTTGAATCATTTGCTGACCTTGGACGAATATATCCACTGCATCATTCCACGGGGAGGCGAGGGTCTGATCCGCTTCGTGGCTGAAAACAGCCGCATTCCCGTAATCAAGCACTACAAAGGGGTCTGCAACCTTTACGTCGATGCCGGCGCGGACTTGAATATGGCGATGGAAATCGCAGTCTCCTCCAAATGCGGAAGACCCGGCGTCTGCAATGCGATTGAGAACCTGATCGTCGAGAAGTCAGTCGCCGAAGCTTTCCTCCCTTCCTGCGCCAAGGCCTTGACTGAGAAAGGGTGCGTCCTTCTCGGAGACGAGCGAGCCCGTTTGCTTCTTGAGGACTTTGAGGTGAGTCCGGCGGGAAAAGACGAGTTTCAGGAGGAATTCCTTGACCTTCGCCTGTCCATTGCCGTGGTCGATTCGGTGGAACAAGCCATCGACTTCGTCAACCGGTTCGGCAGCGGACACAGCGAGGCAATCCTGACCGAGGACCGCTCACGGGCCGAACGCTTTCTCAACCAAGTCGACGCCTCCTCGATCTACTGGAATGCAAGCACCCGTTTCACCGATGGCTTCGAATTCGGACTGGGAGCGGAAATCGGTATTTCCACCGATCGTCTGCACGCCCGCGGTCCCATGGGACTTGAGGAACTTTGCACCTACAAGTACCAAATCATTGGCCAAGGCCAGTGGAAGTAAGCTCCAAACCCGCATGACGCGCTTACTGATCACGGGTGGAAAGCTCGTCAACGAAGGAACCCTCTCGGAAAAGGACCTGTTGATTAAGAGCGGCAGAATCGAACGAATCGAAGATTCGATTTCGCCACCTTCCGGAACCGAGATCCTCAATGCCGAGGGCAAACTTGTCCTACCGGGCCTGATCGACGACCAGGTCCATTTTCGTGAACCGGGCCTGACTCACAAAGCTTGCATTCGCACCGAGTCTCATGCCGCGGTGGCAGGGGGAGTAACCACCTTTTTCGAAATGCCTAACGTGTCTCCGCCCACCCTGGATATGGAGCGAATCGAGGAAAAATGCTCCATCGCCCAAAGGGATTCCCTTGCCAATTACGCCTTTTTTCTGGGTGCGAGCAATGAAAACCTGGAAGCGGTCAAATCGGCGGACCCAAGCAGAATCGCGGGCGTAAAGATATTCATGGGCTCTTCGACCGGAAACATGTTGGTCGATGAGGAGACTGTGCTCGAAGGAATTTTCCGCAACGCTCCCACCATCATCGCAACTCATTGTGAGGATACCCCGATGATTCTAGCGAACGAAAAACAGGCTCGCATGCAGTTCGGTGAGGAAGTTCCCTTTTCCGAGCATGGAATCATCCGGTCCCGCGAAGCCTGCTTGAAATCCTCAAGCATGGCCGTTGAACTGGCGAGGCGAGAAAATGCGAAACTCCACGTTCTACACATCACCACGAAGGAGGAACTTGGACTTTTCGCTCCGGGAGATTCGCGAATCACTGCGGAGGCTTGCGTACATCACTTGTGGTTCGAGGAATCCGGTTATGAAGAACTGGGTTCGCAAATCAAATGCAACCCGGCGATCAAAACGGAGAAGGATCGCACAGCCATTCGAGAAGCCGTGAAAGAGGGTCAGATTTCGGTTTTGGCCACGGATCATGCCCCACACACCTGGGAAGAAAAGCAAAATTCCTATTTCAATGCCCCAGCAGGTCTTCCGCTGATCCAGCACTCGCTGCTGATAATGATGGAAATGGTCAAACAAGGATGCTTTTCCTTGGAGACCGTAGTGGAAAGGGCCTGCCATGCTCCTGCCCGCTTGTTTCAAGTCTTGGATCGCGGATACCTCCGTGAGGGTTACTGGGCGGATCTCGTAGTGGTCGATCCGGAAAGCCAGACCGTCGTTGGGGATTCCCAACTTTTTTCAAAGTGCGGATGGTCACCCTTTTCCAAAGAGGTGTTTTCCAACCGTATCGACTTCACCGTCGTTTCCGGACAAGTAGCCTACCGTTCGGGCGAGCTTGACTTGGGATGCAGGGGACAACGAGTCAATTTCCCCACAAGCAGAAGGTAGACTTTTCGAAAAAGGAACCTCAAGGTAACCAGGGGTATTTGCCAAAGTTCGGTTTTCTCTTTTCCAGAAAGGCCTTTTTCCCTTCCGATCCTTCTTCCGAAAGATAGTAAAGCAGGGTCGCGTTACCGGCCAATTCCTGAATCCCGGCCTGACCATCCAAGTCCGCGTTGAAAGCGGATTTGAGACATCGGATCGCGAGCGGACTCTTTTCCATGACCTCGCTCGCCCACTTCAAACCTTCCGCCTCAAGTTCATCGACGGGAACGACCTTGTTCACCAAACCCATTTCCATGGCTTCCTTCGCGTCGTACTGACGGCAGAGATACCAAATCTCCCTTGCCTTCTTTTGCCCGACGATTCGGGCAAGGTAACTGGACCCGAAGCCTCCGTCAAAGCTACCGACCTTTGGACCGGTCTGTCCGAAAATCGCATTTTCGGCGGCAATGGTCAGATCGCAGACCACATGCAATACGTGCCCACCTCCGATTGCATAACCGGCAACTAGGGCAATCACGACCTTGGGCATGCTACGTATAAGTTTCTGGAGATCCAGAACGTTGAGGCGGGGAACTCCGTCCTCATCCACGTAACCCGCATCTCCACGAACGCTTTGATCGCCTCCCGAACAAAAGGCGTACTTGCCATCCGTGTGAGGACCGGCCCCAGTTAGTAAAACCACCCCGATCGAAGAGTCTTCGCGAGCATCGAGAAAGGCTTGATACATCTCGCTGACCGTTTGCGGCCGAAAGGCATTGCGCTTGTGCGGTCGATTGATGGTCACTTTGGCGACCCCGTCTGCCTTGTGATAGAGGATGTCCTGAAAATTACCGGTTGCTTCCCAATTCATGTTGATTCGTTTGGCTTTCCTTGGCTTTCGTTTTCGGCTTGCTCATTTTCTTGGGAAGAAAGCTCCATTTTTCTTCCTTGAGCACCCCACTTATCCTGCAGATACTTCTTCTCTTCCTTCCAGTCCTCAAACGGTTTTCCACGCATGGACAAAAGATCATCAATCCCTTTTCCCTTCTTTTGGTTCGATGGTTCTTTCATTACGGATTCAGCCTTTTCATCTTCCATCCATCGACCTGTCTTTCATAGAAAAAACGATCGTGCAAGCGACTGGGTCCCCCTTGCCAAAACTCAATGGAAGCCGCGCGCAAACGGAAACCTCCCCAATGGGGGGGTTTGGGCGGATCGTCTCCCCACCGTTCCTTTGCTTCAAGGAAAGCGGTTTCCAAGGTTTCTCGAGAATCCAGCTCTTGGCTTTGCTCGGATGCCCATGCTCCCAGTTTGCTCGAGAGTGGTCGGGAGCGAAAGTATTCCTCGGCAAGTCCGTCCTCGACTCTTTCAACCGCTCCGGTGACCACCGCCTGACGTTGAAGAGCAAACCAAGGAAAATGCAAACAGGCATTCGGGTTCCCTTTCAAATGCGACGCCTTGCGACTGTTGAAGTTGGTGTAAAAGACAAAATCTCCATCATCGATACCTTTGAGCAAGACGGCCCGGGCAACGGGATGACCCGAGGAGTCAACCGTAGACAAGGTGCAGGCATTCGGGTCATAGACCCGAGCGTTCACCGCATCCTCCAGCCAAAGGGAGAACTGCTCCACGGGACAAAGGCTCATGTCCGACTTACGCAAGGGAGCGCTGTCGTAATTCTCGCGCAGACCATGGAGCTTATCTGAAATCGAATTCATCGGGGAATCTATCCTATCCAAGAAATCTTTGACGGCAAAGAATAATCAACTCTCCACCGCCCGCCAAAAGTTTTCGGAAGACTTTGTTTTCTTCGAGGCCTGGCGAATTTTCTTTCTCGCTTTCATATTCCAAAGGATCAGACGGCGTGCCAAAGCTCCTCGCAAACTACGCCGAAACCAATGAAATTCGCGCACTGGTTCGACGGTAGTGGAAAGTTTCTCCTTGTAATCCAAGTTACCCGGCAGAAAATCGATGGTTCTGCCTTCCTCCCACGCTTTCCTCAATGAGTGATGAAGTAGTTGCTTACCCGGCGAATATTTTTTCCACTCCTGGTGGAAGGAAAGGTGATGGACGCCCATAAAACCCTGACTCAAAAGATCCAATTCCCAGGCAATGGGCTCATCGTTCACGCGGAGCACGTGAATACGGGCCCTCCCCTCTTTGGCCAACTCGGGGAGCAGTTCGAAAAAGAATCCTCTTTTGCCTCGTATCGAATACAAACCGGCGCCTTCGCTTGACTTCCACGATTCGACCTCGACCATGCAGGTTGTGGGCATCACCGACCGGACTTCCTCGAAAGTCTCCAGGCATTCGATGCGAACATCTCCCTTCTCCTCGAGCCTGCGGGTGTCGTAACGAAAGGATTTTCGACTCTTCGGCCCCATGCCCAGCGACCAAAACTCATCAAAACTCATGCCGGATTCAGGAGATAGCAAAGAGGTCTTGCGAGGGACTCTGGAGATACTGGGTAATTTGCATTTCAGGCTCTCGGGTTCCAAGACTTTTTCCCAGAATGCATTACGCACCAAGGGAATCCACGAAAAGGTGAATTCCTTCATCAGATTCCTCAAACCTTCGACCAGCCCATGGACTGCCAATTCCGAGCTCCAGGGGTCAAAGTAATTCGCTTCGTCATAGACGAAGGGCCACAACCCTTTCGAACCAAGCAAGCCGGGTCTTTCCACGAAAGGCCAAAAACCTTCCAGCGAACCGGTATCGGTTCGGGCGATCAACAAAACCGGTTTCACCCCATCGGGTTGCCTTTTTAGCCATGCCTCGAGCCACTCCGGTGAAAAATAAGGGTTCTTCCAAATCGATCTTTTTTCCAAATCTTCCAACTTTCCTTTTTCCTCGAGCAAGGCATCAAGACAATGTTCCGTTTTGCACACCACCTTCATTGAGAAATCTATGAATGAAGACAGCCTGAACTTCCAGAGATTCGGAACCTGGAATTCAGACAATCAGATTGGCAAAGTCCTCATACTCCGCTCGGAACCCTCCGTCGACCCCCCTACACAAGACCGCGATTGCGTCGTGCGAATGAAGTGACTCGAAATGGGAACAAACCACCCGAAAATCAATGATTCGGCTGTCCTCGATGAGTTGCGCGTAAAGCAAGCGGGCCGCATCCTCAACGAATTTGATGTTCGCCCCATTCATTTCCGCAAAAGCCTGTTCGTCCTCCCGGCGAACCATGACTTGGGTTTCGGTGCTCAATCCGTTGACGCACATGTCACGCAATTCAAGCAGAGACAACTCACGATCCGGGTGAACCTCCACACTTACCCGAGCCTTGCTGCGCTGGGAATGAGGGATGGCCAGCAGCCCTCTTTTTTCGCGGGCATGCTCAGACAACTCGGATGCGCAGGGGCAAGCCGAAGAGTAAACGAAGTCGAAGTGAATGATTTTCCGAACCCGGTCGGCTCGGTCAATGATTCCTTCGAAACTGCATCCGTAGTATTGGTAACCCTCCAACCCACTGCGCAAGCTTTGCTGAACCATAGGATAGGAGAAGTCCGCTTTGATGCGAGCCTCCTTGGAATCCAACTTGGTTTTGTAATGCCTGAGGATTTTGGCAAGAATTTCGGGTGAGAAGGTTTCCTCCTTGTATTCGTAAAAGATACGAATGATGCGAGACATGTTGATACCCTTTTTGTCCGCATCCAAGCTAACGGTTCCGGTAACTTTCGTTTCCACAGCCAAATCTTCTCCATCGGGTCCGACAAAACGGAGAGGCAGACGAAAACCGGAGATTCCAACTTGCAGAATGGGCACGCGGGCTCCCTCCATTTCCTTGCCACCGGAATTTTGCACATCCGGCAGGGATGCACGGTATTCCGGGGTTACGACAAAGGTTTTGTCGTATTCTCTCTTAAGTGGTTTTGGCTTTTTGCTCGGTGCGTCCATAATTTAACAATGTTTCGCAAAAGTTTGAAAGAGGCAAACTGCGTTGACCTTCACTCACTTCGCCTTTCCTTGGTTTGCGACGGCTTCCATGGCTTTTGCCACTTTTTCCGGATCACCCAGGTATTGGCGGTTCAAGGGTTTCAGGTTTTTATCCAATTCATAAACCAAAGGCATACCCGTGGGTACGTTCATGCCAATGATCTCCTCTTCGGAAACGCCATCGAGGTATTTGATCAAAGCCCGTAGAGAATTGCCATGAGCTGCAATGAGGACATTCTTACCCGCGTGGATTTGAGGCGCGATGATTTCCTCCCAGAGGGGCAAAAAACGGGCTACGGTGTCCTTCAGGCACTCGGTCAAAGGAAGGTCGGATTCATTCAGGCTGGCGTATCGTCTGTCTTTTCCGGCATATCCTTCATCCTCCTTACTCATTGCGGGTGGAGGGATATCGTAACTCCGTCGCCAGACCAAAACCTGTTCATCTCCGTGCTTTTCAGCAGTTTCCGCTTTGTTGAGCCCTTGCAGGGAACCATAGTGCCGTTCATTGAGCCGCCATTCACGATGAACCGGGATCCAGACCTGTTCCATTTCGGTGAGGGCCAACCACAGAGTCCGAATGGCGCGGGTGAGTACCGAGGTGTAGGCAACGTCAAAGGCGAAGCCCTGCTCCTTGAGCAAACGTCCGGCTTCCTTGCCTTCGCGTTCTCCCTGCTCGGTCAGGTTGACGTCGTGCCAACCGGTGAAGCGATTTTCCTGATTCCATTGGCTTTCGCCATGACGAAGTAATACGAGTTTATGCATGTTTTGAAATTTGGAACTAACAACATAAGAGAAGTAACGCAGGTCGTCACTCTTTTTCCGCCTCTCCAAAACCTCTCGAAACCAAGCTTCCTTCCTTGTGTCCGGCAGTGTCCTGCGCCATAGTACTTGAAATATGTTTGGCCGTCTTCTCTTGCTATTCGTCCTGATCCCAATCATCGAGCTCTATTTGTTGCTACAGTTGGGTGCCCGCATAGGGTTTATGCCCACTCTTGGTTTGATTGTCCTCACTGGGGCGCTCGGAGCCACCTTGGCGCGGCAGCAAGGCCTTTCCGCTTTGGCAAAAATCCAAAATGAATTGAAATCCGGACGTCCTCCGGCCATGGAAATGGTGGAAGGAGCGCTTATCGTCGTAGGAGGAATCGTTTTGCTGACTCCGGGGATTCTGACCGACCTTTTCGGCTTTGCCCTGATGATTCCTAAATTTCGCAAGTCCTTCGCCGAAAGATTAAAACGTGGTTTTGGCTCTTCCTTCGTCCGAACCTCGACTTCAGGCTTTCAGGCGCATGGCTCGAACTTCAAGAAAAAGGATGATGACGTCATCGACGTTTAGGGGAATTGTCACTCTTTTTCTTGTCCTCGCCACACTGGGTTGCGGGGGAAGCGGGCTTGATGGCGAATACGCCGGAAGAATCGGCGACAAGATGGAGGTTTCCCTGGTCTTTTCGGATGATGGTCAGGTCGAACTCCGTGGGTACTGGCCGGAACCCCTCAACGGCTCTTACGAAAAGGCTTCTCTGCGCGGAGAAGCGGTCGATGCTTTGGTTTTCTGGGGACCGGAGGAAAAGAAGTTCAAGCTCCGGGTCATGTACGCAAAAGATGATGACAAGCTCGAAATTCTCGGGATTCATTCGCGTACCATCGGCCCGGGGGCAAGGTACGTTTCCACCGAATCCGAATCCAGTTTTTCCCCGAACAACCCGGTCCTGTACAAGGTGCAGGCCTTGGATGACTAAAAGTCCCCCTTTGACCGCTTAGTTTTCCTCCAAGTCCTCGATCATCCGAAACAAGGCGTCCCTGAATTCGGGACCCAGGCCCTCGCGCTTTGCAATTTCGACGTAAAATGGCAGATAATCGTCCTGATCAAGGGATTTGCAGGCAATGTTGTGAAATGGGTCGCTTGCATCGACGTAATAAGTCTTATCCCCAAAAGACAGGGTAATCCCCGAATCGCTTCGGAAAACAGCAAGCCGTTGATGAAAGTCGGGCATCCTTTCACTTGGTTTTCGTATTTTTGGACCTCGGACACAAGATTCTTCATCTCAGTTGCCCAACTTCAGGAAGGAACTTATCCTAAAATCGATGTTTCTTTTGCTTCCTTACCGCGACGACAACCCGACGAGGAAATTCGCCCTGATCAATTGGTGCCTGATCGCCGCCAACCTGTGGGTCTTTTTTGCCTATCAATTTCCGCTTACTGCAAAACAACAACTAGCCTATTACTCGGCATTCGGATTCATTCCGGCAAGTTTCTTCGCCCAATTCTCCCCTTTTGAACCAACTTTTGCGGCGTGGGAATGGGCCACCGCTCTGACCTCGATGTTCAGTCACGGAGGAATTCTGCATCTCTTCGGGAATTTGCTTTTCCTTTATCTTTATGGAGACAATGTCGAGGATGCCCTTGGCAAAGTCAGGTATCTGCTCTTTTATCTCCTATGCGGACTGGGCGGCGCAATCACACAAGCCCTGACCAACCCCGACTCCCAAGTCCCGATGGTCGGCGCGTCCGGCGCCATCTCCGGAGTCATAGCCGGATATCTTCTGCTCTATCCGAGAGCCAACGTTCGGGTCTTCTACTGGCTTTTCCTATTCATCGGAACCATTTACCTGCCCGCCTACTTGGTTTTGGGGTTTTGGGTTTTCGAGCAAATCATCGCCCTCCCCGAATCCATGAGAGCCGCGGGTGGCGTGGCCATTGCCGCGCATTTGGGCGGATTCGTCAGCGGCATCCTCCTCGTTCCCTTACTTAAGAGGAAAGAGGTTCGTTTTTTCCAAAAAGGACATTCTCGCGCTTTTGCTCGCAATACCAGAAGGATTCGTTGATAATAAGCGGACTTGTCACTTACACCATGGAAAAAGTTTATTCACCCAAAGAAGTCGAGGACCACCTTTATGAAAAGTGGTTGAAGAGCGATTGCTTCAAAGGTAAGCCGGATTCCGAAAAAACCTCCTATTCGATTGTAATTCCACCTCCCAACGTGACCGGAGTATTGACCATAGGACATGTTCTCAACAACACCATCCAGGACATTTTGGTTCGTCGGGCGAGACAAAACGGACACTCGGTTCTTTGGTTACCCGGCACCGATCATGCGGGCATTGCCACACAAACCAAAGTGGAGCAGGCTCTCAGGGAAGAGGGTCGAACCCGGGAGGAACTCGGTCGCGAAAACTTCTTGGATCATGCGGCTCTTTGGAGGGACAAGCATGGGGGAATCATCCTCAACCAACTTAAGAAACTCGGTTGCTCCTGCGATTGGGATCGTACGGTTCACACACTGGACGCGGACTACTCGAGCGCTGTGATTGAAGCATTCGTCAAGCTTTTCAAGAAAGGCTACCTATACCGCGGACAAAGAATGGTCAATTGGTGCCCCTCCAGCAAAACCGCCTTGTCGGACGAAGAGGTGATCATGAAACCTCAAAAAAGCGTGCTTTACAAAATCAGGTACAACGTCGTTGAGTCCCCGGGAACCTATGTGGAAGTCTCCACAACCCGACCCGAAACCATCGTGGGAGACGTTGCCCTGGCCATCCACCCCGAGGACCCGCGATGGAAAAACCTCCAGGGTCTTCACGTCATGAGACCGATCAACCCGATGGCTCTTCCCATCGTTGCGGACGAGGCGGTGCAAAGGGATTTCGGTACGGGCATACTCAAGATCACTCCCGCCCACGATAAACTGGACTTTGAAATTGCCCAAAGACACAATTTGCCGATGTTGGAAATTTTGGGTCCGGATGGAAGCCTCAACAGCCAAGCGGGAGCGGACTATCAGGGAATGGAAAGATTTTCGGCTCGTAAAATCATCGCCAAGAAGCTCGAAGACGACGGGTTGTTGGTCGAACGGAAGGAATACGAAAACAACGTCGGTTTTTCCGAACGGGCGGACGTTCCGATCGAACCAAGGTTGTCGGAGCAATGGTTTCTCAAATACCCGAGAGTCGAGGAAGCCAAACAAGTCGTGAAGGACGGGATGATCGAATTCTTTCCCAAACGATGGGCAAAGACCTATCTCCATTGGTTGGACAACATCCAGGATTGGTGCATCAGCCGGCAACTCTGGTGGGGGCATCGCATTCCGGTCTGGTACCGCAAGGGTAAAATCAAATCCGATCCATCCAATTGGCATGTATCCGCAAAAGGCCCGTCCGACCCTGAAAACTGGGAACAGGATGAGGATGTGCTCGATACCTGGGCTTCCTCCTGGCTTTGGCCACTAGCCACACTCGGTTGGCCGGACGAAGAGGCCATGGAAGAGAAAGGGTTCGATCACTTCTACCCCACCTCGGCATTGGTTACGGGCCCGGACATCATTTTCTTTTGGGTCGCGCGGATGATCATGGCTGGCTTGGAATTCAAGGGTCGAAGTTACAAACCCGAACAAAGGATTCATGCCTCCGAATTACCGGAACGGATTCCTTTCAAGCACGTTTACTTCACGGGAATCATTCGCGATGCGGAAGGCCGAAAAATGTCGAAATCCTTGGGGAATTCTCCGGACCCCTTGGATTTGATCGAGAAGTACGGAGCGGATGGTTTGCGCCATGGAATCATGAGCATTGCTCCCAAAGGTCAGGACATTCGTTTTTCCGAAGAAAGGATCGAACAGGGAAGAAATTTTTGCAACAAGCTTTGGAACGTCTGTAGGTTTCGTCAAAGCGCAAGTCCCATGGAAGACAATTCGATGATTGAGCTCATTTGCCTGAGAATTGAATCGGAACAGGTCAACAAGGACGATCAGGCTATGCTTCTGAGGTTGGCGGAAACCTTGGACCAAGTGGAAAAGTTTTACCAAGAGTATGAATTCAATTCCGTTCTTCAGGCAATTTATCGATTGTTCTGGACGGATTTTTGCGATTGGTACATTGAAGTTTCCAAAAATAGAATCAAAGAAGAAGCCCAAAAGGGTACTTGCCTTGCGGTTCAGGACATTTGCCTTCGCCAGATTCTTCTTATGCTCCACCCCTTTATCCCCTTCATTACCGAAGAGCTTTGGAGAACCTTATGCTTTTCCTCCGCAGAATCCATAGAAGGTGAAAAACCAGGGGATGGAAACGAGTTGATCGAAGCCTTGCAAACCGGTGGCGTCACTCTTGATCCGTCGGCTTTGAAGGAAATGCAGGAGGTGAGAGAATTAGTCACTCAACTGCGAGCGCTTAAGGCGGAGAGAAACCTTTCCAACAATCGAAACATCGCTTTTTCCTTCGTCGCCAATAATGAGAAGGCCGAAGCGGTAAGCAGAAACCTGACCTCCATTCTTTCCACTGCGGGAGCTTCCGCCGTGAACCGCGTTGAGGAAGCACCGCAAGGGATCCCCGCCCTGGTGACTCCTCTGGGCTCCTTTTTTCTCGATTTGACGGTGGGGGTTGATCTCTCTGCGGAAAAGGAAAGGTTATCCAAGGAAATCGAAAACTTGGAGAAAATCATTCGGTCCATCGAAATCAAGTTATCGAACCAAGCTTTCGTTTCCCAGGCCCCGCCTCAAGTGGTCGAAGGAGCCAGAAACCAACTGATTGAAAACCAATCCAAACTCCAAGAGAACCAAGTGGCCCTCAACGCCATCTCGGAATCCTAGGCCTTTGGGAAATAACCGATACGGTGGCTTTCGAATCGTCCCCTTTGACGGCCAGGCATAGCGGGTAAAATCGGTAATTCCCGATTAAATTCGTTAGGACCAATGACCCTATGGGCCTCCTTTTGCAAGGCCATCCAACGATCATTCTTCAACTTGGGTCCATAAGCGATGAGGGCCAAAAGACTTTTCCATTCCACACTCAGGCGCTCGAGGTCACCCGAACTGAAGTCTCTTTCGGAATCCTCACTGGCAAGCAAGTCCTTGCGGTTGCGCAGAACCTCCACCGCTCCTTCCCCATACTCGACGGGCAGTCCCCCCTTCAGGTAACCCTCGCAATCCTGAAAGCCAAATGCCTCCCTGCAGACCGCGGCCAATCGGGCTTCGGAAACGGAGACGGACTTAAAGCGGTGACCGCTTCTCAAATTGGCAAGGTCATAAACCAACTCATCCAAGGGATATGCCTCATCCTCCAAGGCAACCGCGACCGCGAGACCTTCGCCTCCGGAAAAGAGTGAAAAAACTTCTCCCCTTGCCGTAGGGACCCCTTGCTCGTCAATAAGCTTAAGCGCAACCCAGACTTCAGCCGGAGTCAGATCGTTCAGATTCCGCCTCCCTCCTTTCCCCTGATCACGGAATGGAGATTCGTACAAGCGAGTCACTTTTCGCATGGGAGGGTTAAGCAAAATTCGGCCCCTGGAATCGCGCCACCCCAGAACCCGCGCCCCCTCATACCTCAAACGGGCCCGAAGAACTTTTCCCCGATCAACGAACTCAAAGAATTCTCCGCCCTGGGAGAGATTGGGAAAGAAATCTCTCAAGACCTTTTCCAAGCCCCCACGTCTCCAAACCTTCCGGGAAAAGGACTTTCGGATTTTGGCGGGTTTTTCCTTCACTGCCTCCCTGAGCTTTTTTCTAAAGGACTTGATCAAAATCACCTTCTCCTTTTCGTCCTCCGAATCATACACGCCCACGGGAATTTCCCGACCGTAAATCGGGTTCTTGCGCTTGCCGAACCTGCAAGGGTTTCCAACCTTCACCTTACTGAGAGTTTCAGGCAAAGTCAGAGCCCGAACCCATTCCCCTTTCTCCAAGATCCAAGCCTCTCCCAAACTCGCCTGTGATTGGCCTCCCCTTCTTTCCCACAAGCCTACCGAATTGCGCATCTCAATGACTTGATCCCTTTCGCCAAGAGATTCGCTCAAGGCATCCTCGCGTTCCTTCTCCCCTTTCCAATAGGCGGAAAAACCCTCCAGGGAATCCCGGAACCCCAACTTCACCCGATCTTCTGAAAATAATCTTTCCGCCAGCCATCGTACGGCTTTCAGATGATCCTCCCCCCGTGAACGAGCATCGGACATGACCCTCAGAACGGTTGGCCAGTCGATAGTCTCGGAGCGCTTTAACTTCAAAGGCCGAGCATCGGACATACGGGCTTGCTTGGGTGCAACGATGACGTACCCACGGTCATCAAAGCCACGTCGACCAGCGCGGCCAAACATTTGCAAAAGTTCGTCGTGTCGGAGAACGAACAAATTCTCCTCTACCCGGTATTCCCGATCCGTCACCAAAACCGAACGCATCGAGAAATTGACTCCCGCTCCCAAGCCGGTCGTAGCAACCACCACCTGCAACTGTCCGTTTTTCGCAAGCGGTTCGATGACACCCGCTCTTTGCATGTAATCCAACCCGCTATGGTGATAGGAGACACGTCTCCTGAGCAAGCTCGCCAATTCCTTTCCGGCAATCTTTTTCTGTTCTGAAGTGAGTTCCAAGGCCTCGACTTCGGGAAGTTCCTGGCCAAGTTCGTAAGCGAGCTCCTCCGCGGCTTTTCGACGGGGGGCAAAGACCAGAATCGGCCCCAAACCGGAACGTAAGGCGGCGGCGACCAACCTGGGCCAATGACCTCTTATTTTGCGACCGTGGAAAGGACTTTTCAGCAAAGTCTCCGCAAACACCTCATCCAACGGAACCGGCCTCCTTTTTTCGGAAACCAAGGCAACCCCGCGTCCTTGGCTTCTCAACCATCCGGCCACCTCTTCAGGGTTCGCCACGCTTCCACTCATAAGCAGGAGCCGAACCGAGTTTGGAGCCATGGCCAAAGTCACCTCGTAAGCCGGACCGCGCTTTGAATCTCCCAGGAGTTGGTATTCGTCCACCACCAGCAAATCAGGCAAGGTTCCCTTGACCGCGTTCCCCCTTTGGGTTTCCAAAGTGGCCACAACGACCCGGGCCTCGGGGTTGTGGCGCAGATCCCCGGTGACCAATCCGACGTCCCATCCACGATCCCGCCAATCCCGAAATTTGTCATTGGCCAACGCCCGAGTTGGAACCGTATAAACGGCCTTACCCTTCCATCCCGACTCAATCAGTTTTTCGAAGACGAAAGTTTTGCCAGCTCCCGTAGGAGCGTGCAAGACAACGTCCTGTCCTTCTCGCAAAAAGTTCAGCGCCTGCCTTTGCCAAAGGTCCGGCAAAGACAAGACTTCTCCAAATTGATTGACGTTGGTTTGCATTTGTCCCGCATATCCATTCCATAACGATGTATGAGAATAAATCGATGAAAAGGTACGAATCGAGTAATTTTTTCCCGCTCTTGCGATGAGCGAAATCAATATTATCGTTGCCTGCGGTACGAACCGAGTGATCGGTCGGGAAGGCCGACTGCCCTGGAAAATCCAAGCGGACTGGGACTATTTTCTCGATACGACCCAAAACGGCATTTTGATTATGGGAAGAAAATGCTTCGAGGATTTTCTGCCCTACGCCAAGTCGCGCGAAGTCATTGCCCTGTCCAGAGATCCGACCGTCGATTTTCCTCACGCAAAGAAGGCGAGCAGCTTGAAGCAGGCCCTGGAAATCACCAGAAATTCAGGCAAGACGACTTGGATCTGCGGAGGCGAAAAGATTTATCAGGAAGCCATGCCCTTGGCGGATCATCTTTATTTGACCTCCATCGATGCGGCTTTCGATGGGGACGTTCACTTTCCTCCCTGGGAAAAATTCTTCACCCGCGAGCTCTCAAGGAAATCAGTGATCTGCGGTTCCCATAAGCTCGAGTTCCTGATTCTTGGAAAATAAACTTTTTCGGCGGATTTGGGATTCCCAAAGCTTGCCTCTTTTCATCAACCTCTTATTCTCACGATACTTTTCTCATGGACTCCCTTCGATTCTTAACCACGGAAGACCTGGACCAAATTCGCATGGATTTTGGTACTCCATCCTTTGTCTATGACGAAGCCACGCTACGAGCCAATGCTCAGGCTGTTAAGGAATTTCCGCACGCGTTCGGTCTATTTGCTCGCTATGCAATGAAGGCGGCCCCGACCGCGGCAATTCTACGAATTTTCAATAGTGAAGGACTTGGGATCGATGCCAGTTCCGTACATGAGGTCGAGCGGGCCGTACGGTCCGGATTCGGAACCGAATCAATCTCTTTGAGTTCACAGGAACTCTCCGATGATTTCCGTTATTGGTTACAGGATGGAGTGAAGGTAAATCTATGTTCCCTTCATCAAATTCATAAATTCGCGAAGTGGGGCAAAAGGGAACCCGTGGGATTACGCTTTAACCCCGGAATGGGGTCAGGTGGGACGAACAGAACCAACGTCGGAGGTCCGGCCAGCAGTTTCGGCATTTGGAAAGGGGACTTGGAGGAAGCGAAATCCCTGTGCAAGAATTATGGCCTTGAGGTGGAAAGAATCCATACCCATATCGGTTCCGGTTCCGACCCCGAAGTTTGGAAAAAGGTTGCCAACATGAGCTTGGATCTGGTCAGAGCCTTTCCTACGGTGAAGACCCTTAATTTGGGTGGCGGATATAAGGTCGCTCGCATGGAAAACGAAGTCGCGACCGACCTGAAGGAAATCGGGCAACCGGTGAAGGAACTCTTTCAGCAGTTTGCCGAAGAAACCGGCAGGGAATTGAAACTTGAGATCGAACCTGGAACCTTTCTCTTGGCTCATGCCTGTAGCTTAGTCACCTCGATTCAGGACATTACCTCTACCGGTCAGGAAGGCTATCGATTTCTCAAACTTGATGGAGGCATGACGGAAATTCTCCGCCCGAGTCTTTATGGAGCGCAGCATCCGATTGTGGTTGTCCCTGAAGCCGGACAGGAACGATTTAGGGAGAAAATGGACCAAGTGGTGGTGGGACACTGCTGCGAATCAGGCGACCTGCTCACTCCATCTCCAGGAGAGCCCGAAGCCTTGGCTCCAAGGAATCTTCCTCGTGGGGAAGTGGGTGATTTTTGCGTCATTGAAAGTGTGGGAGCCTATTGCTCATCGATGTCTGCCAAGAATTACAATTCCTTTCCCGAAGCCGCGGAAATTCTCAAAAAGCAGGATGGCATTATCGCCGTTATTCGCAAACGACAGACTTTCGAACAAATGGTTGAAAACGAAGTCGTGCCTTGAAGGTAACTGGTTTAAAATCATTTCCCCTTGGCCAAGCGGTACCCAACCGAGACCATTCCGTTTGCGTAAGCTTGCCAACGGTTAAAGACCTCATCGGGTACGAGGAGAAAAAGCAGGTCACTCTATCGGCCATCAAATCCGGTTACCCCCGTTTCGTCCGGCATCACCTAATAACCGAATTGATCGAAACGCTCGGAACAAAGAAGTTTCATGACGAAAGAGAAGGATTTCTTTTCATCAAGAAATCGGATTGTGACTTCGCCTTGGATCTTCTTGGTCTTCAAAACGCGAGCGTGGATGAGATCGATGAAGTCGTTCGGGTACAAATTGCCAGGGGATCGAAGGATGCAAAATCGCTCCAAGCTTTCTTCCAGCATTCGGGTTGTGGAATTTCTTCCCGTTTTGCAGAAGACATTCTTTTCAAAAAGGGATTGCTCCCACATCGGGAATCGCTGAACGAAAATGATTGCGCCTATGAGGAAATCACCCAGACCATTGCCGAAGCTCACGGACCGAACGTCCGACGAGAGGACGTTCTTTTAACTTCTTCGGGAGCCAATGCATTTTACAGCCTTTTCCGCGTAGCTACTCAGCAAGCCCGGAAAGAAAAGAGATCAGTATGGATCCGCTTGGGTTGGCTCTACATCGACACCATCGAGGTGATGGAACTTTTGAAAAACAAGGATGAAACGGTCTTGACCCTTAACTGTTGGAAAGAGTTCTCCGAAGTGGAAGACATCTTCAAGGAGCATGGGACTCGCATCGCCGGTGTGATCACGGAATTTCCAACCAACCCTTTGCTTCAGTGTTGTGATTTGGAAAAGCTGAAAGCCCTGTGCAACCAGTACGGATCGCTCCTGGTAGTGGACCCGACCATGGTCTCACCTAAAAACGCCAAAGTGTCAAACCATGCGGACGTGGTGGTGAATAGTCTCACCAAATATGCGAATTGGGAAGGGGATGTTATGATGGGCAGTTTGGTTTTTCCGGAATCCAGCGAAAAAGGACGAATTCTGATGACCCGGGTTGCCCAGACACGAACACCACCCTTCAGTAGAGATCTCCTCAGGATGGCCGAACAAATCCCCTTCTATTCGAGTTTTATCGAAAAAACCAATGCCAACCTGATGCAGGTTGCCGACTTTCTCTTGGGGCATGATAAGATCAAGCGGATTCATTGGGCCTACCAACCCGCCAACGGGAACCTTTACCGCTCCATCGCCGGAGAAGAAAGTCCGGGATGCGTATTGAGCTTCGAAACAACGGGGGATTTCGAAACTTTCTATAATCACCTGAGGATGCTTAAAAGTCCCAGTTTCGGAACCGAATTCACTCTTTGTTGCCCCTATGTGTTCCTTGCCCATTACCGATTGACCAAGAGCAAGGAAGGTTTGGAAACGCTCGCACGAGCGGGAATCTCTCCTCATCTTTGCAGGCTTTCGGTAGGTTTGGAAAGTCCGGAGGAAATTATCCAAACGCTCGACGAATCCCTAAAGAAAGTTTAGTTCTTCGCGTATCGGCCCCAACGCTTGAAAGCCGAATCAAAAGTACGCTTACTCGAACTCGTGAGGATCCAACACCTTGCGAATACGCCTCTTTGACAAACGGACGAAGGAAGGAACGCCATTTTCGTAGGGTACTTCCACTTCGCCTTGAATCAAAGGCTGGCAATATTTGATGAACTTCGCAGTCATACTGACTCCGTCCTCGGCAATCCAATCCTCGGGAATTTCCTTCACGCCGTTGGCGATTTCAGACAATGGGGCAAGACCGGTTTCGCAACGGTACCCCTCCTCTTCGGCTCGAACCAAAATGACCATTTTATCGGTTTCCCCATCGATCGCGGCCTTCACTGCAGCTTGTCCGGCCATAAAGGCTTCGTCGTTGTCGGTTTGGGATGAGCAGTGGACAGCCGCTCGTTGCCCCGTCCCCAATTTGGAAGAGCGTGCCTTCACCGCAAGGTTTTCCTCAACAAGGTTTGCCAGAAAGTCCCCCACCCCTCCAAGTTGCTGGTGCCCGAAGGCATCCTGTCCGGTAGCGGAATTGGCGACGTAATTGCCATCCTTATCGATGAGTCCTTCTCCGACGACGACAAGGCAATAGCGGTTCTTCTTCAAAACTCGTTGAACGTCATCCACGAACTTTTCTTTGGAAAAGGGCAGTTCGGGCAGGTAAATCAAGTGGGGAGCATCGTCGTTGTTCTCTCTGCCCTTGGCCAAGGTGCTTCCCGCGGCAATCCACCCGGCATTTCGCCCCATCACCTCGATGATGGAAACCAAATCGTGTTGCCCCATGGCCTCGTGATCCAAAGCGGTTTCGCGAATGACGGTGCAGATGTACTTTACGACGCTGCCGTATCCCGGACAATGATCGGTGGTGACCAGATCGTTATCAATGGTTTTGGGAACGCCAATGACGCGAAGTTGGTATCCCTTGGATTGAGCTAGTTTGGAAATCTTGTCAGCGGTATCTTGGGAATCGTTGCCTCCGCAGTAGAAGAAATAACGGATGTTGTGGGCTTCGAAAACCTGTAGGATTCTCTCGTACTCCTCGTCGCGCTTTAACTTGAAGCGACAAGTGCCAAGGGCGGAGGCGGGAGTGTAGCGGAGTCCGCGAATGTTCTGCTGGGACTCCTCGGCCAAATCGATCAGTTCTTCCTTGAGGATACCAAGCACTCCGTTCATGCCCCCATAAACCTCTTCGATGCAGGGATGATTCAGGGCTTCCGAAACGACTCCGGCAACGCTCGCGTTAATGACGGCAGTTGGCCCACCCGATTGGGCGACCAAACAATTTCCAATTAGTTCCTCAGACATGTCTAGTTGTAAATAGGTAGAAAACCTATCAGTCCACAGGGGAAGAGCCCGATTGGCAATCGCAAAAATCGCAAACCGGCAATGATGCCAATTTACAAAGGGTTTCTAGAGGATTTGAGGGGGCGAGTAGCTTTTGGCATCCGGATGGCGTTCACCCCACGAATGGGCCCTTTTCACAAAATGATCGACCTGCTCCGACGAAGCTCCCAATCTTGCTTCTCCCTCCTTGACCAATGCCTGCAAGGACCGAATTTTCATCCCAATTCGCTTATCCTTGGCCAAACGGGCAATCAGGTCATTTTCCTTCGATTTGCCTTTTCGCAAATCCTTGACCGCCGCAACCGCATGTTGCTTGATCGCTTCATGGGCGTCTTCTCTTCCCGCTCCTCCCTTGACCGCTTCCATCATTATGGTGGTCGTAAGCAAAAAGGGCAGATACCGTTCGCGCTCGGACTTGATGACCGCAGGAAAAACCTCCATTTGCCTCAAAACGGTGAGAAAAGTGTCCAAAAGTCCATCCAATGCGAAAAAGGCATCAGGCAAAGCGATTCTTCGGACCACGGAACATGAAACGTCTCCCTCATTCCACTGATCGCCCGACAATTGCGAAACCATCGTCAAATGGCCATTGAGGATGGCATGAAAGCCATTTATCCGCTCGCAGCTGCGGCTATTCATCTTATGAGGCATGGCCGAGGAACCAGTTTGACCCTTTGCAAACCCTTCCCCCAAAAGTTCATGCCCAGCCATAATGCGTAAAGTCTTGGCAAAACTAGCTGGTGCGGAAGAGATGCGGACAAGAAGCGAAACCACCTCAAAATCCAAACTTCGCGGATAAACCTGTCCGACGTTTTCCCAGTTCGCGGGAGCCCCCAGATGCTCCATGACCTTTTGATCGAGTTTCCGAGCTTTGCCGGCGCTTCCAAAAAGAGTGACCTGATCCAAACGCGTTCCTACCGCTCCTTTCAGTCCACGGTAGGGATAGGTTGCGCACATTCGCGTGAGAGATTCCAAACTCCGCTCCAATTCCTCGCCCCAATTGGCCATGCGTTTACCCAAGGTGGTCAGTTGAGCGGGCACATTGTGCGATCGAGCGGTCACAGGCAGATTTCGGTACTCCTTGGCCTTTTCAGCCAGAGCCAAAAGGGCGGCAATTCCCTTTTCCAAAATAATTCCAAGGGACCGATGCACCTGAAGCTGTTCGACGTTCTCCGTAAGATCACGACTGGTCATACCTTTGTGGGCATGTTGATGGCCCGCTTTCTCGGCAAATTCCTCCAGCCTGGCCTTGACGTCATGCTTGGTCACAACTTCCCGCTTCCGAATCGATTCGAGGTCCACCAGAGCCTTAACCTTCTCGGACCGATCGATGGACGCTTTTTCGATTTTGACCCCCAAATCCTTTTGGGCCCGCATAACGGCAATCCAAAACTCGCGTTCCATAATTATTTTTCCGTGGGCGGACCACACGCTTTTCATGGAGGGTGAGGCATACCTTTCGGCCAATACGTTGGGAAGATCAGAATTCATGGTTTTTCAACAAGGTTTACATTTTCTCAAGTTTCTCGCAAATGCTACGAATGATAAATTCCGGTGTGGAAGCGCCTGCGGTGACACCCACCGTTTCAAATTCGGCAAACTCCTTATCATCAAGGTCCTCTGCGGTTTCAACGTGAAAGGTCGGACGGTCATGAGAAGAAGCGAGTTTGGCTAGTTTTTTGGTATTTGCGGAATGCTTACCCCCAATCACTACGATCGCTTCGGCGCCCTCTTCCACAAGTTGAACCAAATCCGACTGGCGTTCCTTGGTGGCTCCGCAAATCGTATCAAAAACCAAGAGAGAGGGATACTTTTTGGCTAAGATGCCGGAAAGCATTTTGAATTCATGCGTAAACATCGTGGATTGGGAAACCATGGCCACTTGGTCAGACAAGGGTGGCAGGTTTTCGATATCAGCAATCGAGGCCACCACATAGCCCTTTTCCCCAGCATAGCCCATCAAGCCAATCACTTCGGGATGATTGGGGTCACCAAAAATCACTACGTCATACCCCTTGGCCGAATAGGACCGAACCCGACCGGCTATGACGCCCACGTCCGGACAAGTGCCGTCTTTAAAAGGCAACCCAAGGGATTTCAGGTACTTTCGTCTTTGGGGCGAAATGCCATGCGCCCGAATGACCATGACGGATTCCTTTTCGGAGTCTTCTTCCAAGCTCACCTCCTTCTTGCTTTCATAATCGCCCACCTCATTGATATCCTCCTGACCCAGCAGTTCCATCATTTGACGATTGTGGATCAGCGGGCCGTCCGTGTAGACTTTTCTTTTTCCACCCTGAGCTTCATCTCTGGCAACTTGAATCGCTCGCTCCACTCCCCAACAGAACCCAGCGCTTTTAGCTCGAATAACTTTCATTTTTCCAAACGACCTTCCTATCCTTATGTTGGAATGGATTCAATATAGATTTGCAAAAAGATCGATTTCAGAAATAGCTAGGGCATGCGTACCCTTTCACGTCCAGTTACACAATCCTTATGCATATTGGTCGGTAGCTTGCCATTTTTAGAAAGTGCGACAGCGGATACTAAGGCTGCGCCGGAATCCGAGCACTACGTCCGAGGGAAAGCCTCAAGAGACGGAATCGGGAAATTTTACATGGGTCGGGAAATTTCTCAGGTCATGGGACATTTGGGGGCATCCTGGTTGGAGCGCCCCAAAAGGGAAAAGGAAGAACGTACCGATCTTCTGATCAAAAGCATGGGCTTGAGACCTCAAGACCGGGTGGCCGATATCGGCGCAGGTTCCGGTTACTTCACTTTCCGCATGGCCACCTTGGTCCCTCAGGGAAAAGTTTACGCAGTTGATATCTCTCCCCAGATGCTTGGCATCGTACGATCCCGAATCCGACAAAATCAGATTTCCAACGTGATCCCCGTGCAAAGCACCATCAAAAACACGATGCTCGAGGAAAAATCCGTTGACGTGGTTCTAATCGTAGATGCTTATCATGAGTTTTCTCATCCCCGAGAAATGGCTCAATCGATCAACCGGGCTTTGAGTGAAAACGGGCGACTCATTTTGATTGAATATCGGGCGGAGGACCCCTCCGTTATGATCAAACCCCTTCATAAAATGACCCAGAAACAAGCCAAGGCCGAAATGCAGGCAGTCGGATTCAAATGGGAGAAGACCCTGGACCTCTTACCCCAACAGCATTTCATGGTCTTCCGCAAGGGAGCCTAGTTTTATCTTGAAGCGATTCGTAGTTGTATTTCTCGCTCTTGGCTCGTTGTTCGGAGAAAGCGCGGATTGGTCCAGATTCAGGGGGCCCGGAGGACAGGGCAAGGCGGACTGGCTGAAACTCCCAAAAAAGTTTCATCTCCAAAAATCTTCTTGGACTCTCGATCTCCCGGGAGTCGGCCATTCCTCCCCGGTTCTTTTCGAAAATAAAATCTTCACAACCTGCGCCAACCCGGAGAGCGGGCTGAGGAATATTCTTTGCGTGGATGCCGATGACGGCAAAATCCTTTGGAAGCGGGACATTCAGTCAACCCCCGATCACCGCCATAAATTCAACAGTCATGCCTCATCAACCCCTGCCGCGGATCAGGATTTCGTCTTCCTATCCTGGACAACCCGGGAATCCAACAACCTGATCTGCCTGGATCATCTGGGACAAAAGGTCTGGCAGAGGGACTTCGGCGCCTTCGAGACCCAGCACGGAAGTGGCTTTTCTCCAATCGTTTTTCGAGATAAAGTGGTGGTGACTCATGATCACGAGACGCAATCCTTCGTCTATTGCCTGGATCGTAAAACCGGAAAAACACTTTGGAAAACTGCTCGAAAGGGTTCCAAACCCTCCGCATCCACTCCGGTCGCCCACCTCTCCAAATCCGGACAAGTCCAATTTGTCTGCAACTCCAAATCCCACGGTTGCTTTGCCTTGGACGGACGGACCGGGAAAGTCCTTTGGGAAACGGGACCCGACACACTGGATTTAAGAAGCGTTTCCTCTCCCTTTTTGACACCGGGTGGCTTTTTCGCATCTTGCGGTTCCGGTGGAAGGGGAAGTCGAATGCTTGCCGTACAACCTCCCAGCGGGAACCAAAAAAAAGCCATCATCTCCTACAAGATTACTCGAAACGTTCCTTACGTCCCCACCCCTTTGTCATTCGATGATCTCGTCTTTACGATTACGGATGCGGGAATTGCGACCTGCATTGAGGCCAAATCCGGAACACTCCTATGGATGGAAAGAGTGGGCGGCAACTTCTTCGCTTCCCCGATTGCGGTCTCCAACCAAATTCTGATCACTTCCAGGGAAGGAGTGGTAACTTTTCTGGACATTTCTTCCGAAGGATTGACCATACGCGGACAGCTTATGCTTGGAGAATTGACTCACGCCACCCCTGCGGTGGGTCGGGATTCCCTTTTCTTTCGAACCTTTTCAAAACTTTATTGTTTCCGCGCAACTTCTTCGCGCATCTAATTGTCTATTTGACTAACCGAACAAAACATCCTTAAGGATACTGAATGAAGACTACACTCCTACGATCTCTTTTCCTTACGCTCGCGCTTGCCTTACCCGCATCTGCGGAAATTGCCAAGGTTGCAGGTATTTCCTTCGAGGCCCCCGCCTCATGGAAATCCTCTCCGCCCTCCTCCAACATGAGAAAGGCTCAGTTCTCGGCAACCGACTCATCGGGAAATATGGCAGAGATCGTATTCTTTCACTTCGGACTCAATTCGGGAGGCGTGCAAGCAAACGTCGACCGGTGGATGAAACAATTCGAGGATCCTCAGGATCAGTCCACCGAGAGCGTGAAAATTGGTGAAACCAACGTTACCTATGCGCAAGCTCACGGAACCTTTCTTAGCGGTCGACCCTTCGGTCCCAAGACCCCTAAGCCCGGATATGCCTTGGTCGCTGCCATCATCGAGGGAAAGGAAGGAGCGGTATTCATTAAGATGACCGGTCCCAAGAGTGCCGTGGATGCCCACACCGATGGCCTCAAGAAGATGGTCAAGGGCTCGCTTGAAAAGTAGCCTGCCCGCCACTTTCGGAAAAACCCGCCAGAATGCCATGAAGAATGGCTTGAGCGTACTCCTCGATCAAAGATAGTCGCATCTGCCCATCCACCTCAATGAGACCCTCGTAATTGCCCAAGCGAATCCTTTCGTACGCTTGCTTGGAGTTGGCGATATACGGTTCCAGAAAAACCACGGGACTTCGGTAAAGCCGGTTGGCAAGAAGGTTTCTCGCCCAAACCCCCTCAACCGGGCCGATCTTAATGGCGTTCGGGCCCTTGTAGGCAAATGCGGGCAGACCGGTCGACCGGGCAAGGGAACGGGACAGGCATTCGGCATATTCTCGCTCAAGCTCATCCCATCCGCTCAAAAGACGAAAAAGCATCTCAAACCTTTGGTTGTCATACGCCAACTCGCCGCCCATGTAGCAACCATTCACCAAAACGTGATAGTCATTTCTATCCAAGAGTTCGGTTTGATTCTGGTCTTTCCATGGAGCCGCGTTGAGGTGAATGCAAACGGAGAGGTCCGGACGGAAGACTTGGTTGATTAGATCGGCTCTGGCATAAATTTCGCTCACTCGGTAAAAAAGCATCTCTCTTCTCTTCCGAATCAAGTTCTCCCTTTCCTCCCCTATTGGAGGATTCTTGTCTTCGGCAAACCGATCATCGAACCATTTTTCCGCTTGGTGATTGAAATCATTCTGGCGCTTCTCGGTTACGGGTTTTCTTGAGGAACGAGTGAGAAAAACCTCAAAGCCTTTTTCCTCCAGTAACTGACGAGCTCTTTCCGCAACCAACAAAGACAAATCGCCTTCCTTCACGGGATCGTCGGAACCGATGGCAAAGTGCCTGCCTTCCATTTCAGAATAGCGCCCCCCCAAATGCCCCGGATCCAGAACCACTTTGAGCTTCCCCTTTGATACCTTTGATTGATTCGAATCCGAAGCCGCAAAGCCAAGGACATACCACTCGTCTCCCTTGGCTCGCTTGCGAATGCGGGCTTGCGTCTCACCAATTTCTATCCATGGCGACCACCAGGATTCACGCGGGCAATAGACTTTTCTGAGTTTGGACTCAAAAAGTTCGCGAGAGAACTTGCCCTGAAAACGATCCAGTTCCTCCCATCGGGGAGAAACTCCCAAAGACGACAACCGCTCCTCTCCAAGCGATTGAATCAGAGGAACGAGTAGGAAAATTGCCCTCAAATACCACACCATCTCGAAGATGCATTGATAAAAAGAATTTGCAAAGTCTTTTCTTTTGGTCGAGGACTCCCTGAAACGAAGATCTATAAACATGAGCAACGCCGCCGATTCTTTTTTTAAGGGAAAGGAACTCCTTCTTCTTGAAGATGACCTCCTTCTTCGCAAGCGCTTGCAGGCAAAGCTCGAGAACATGGGAATGGAAGTAACCCCATGCGAAACTCTCGAGGAAGCCCGCGCCGCATTGGCTTCCATGCGTTTTGAATTTGCTTTGTTCGATCTCAACCTTCCCGATGGCGAGAGTTTGGATTTGTTTCGCGAATCACTCGTTCCCGAAAACACCCTGACCATCCTCATGACCGGAGACGGAGGAGTCCGTTCGGCGGTGGAAGCGATTAGGCTCGGAGTCGCAGATTACCTGAACAAACCGTTTGATTTGGACGAACTTCACCTGATCTTCGGAAACGCCGACAACCTGAGAAAAAACCAAAGGCTGATCCAACACCAGAAGGAACAAAGAAGACGTCGCACCGAAAATCTTTTTTTCGATGGAAGCTTTCGGCAGGACCAAGAAAATCTGAATAAGATTCTCAGCGTAGACCGTCGATTGATCCACAACCTTCCGCCTTTGCTTATTGATGGCCCGACCGGATCCGGCAAATCAACCTACGCCCGTTGGATTCATGAAAACGGACCCCGCTCGGATGCCCCCTTCATCGCGGTCAACTGCTCGGCAATACCCGAAAACCTAATCGAGTCGGAGCTCTTCGGTCATGAAAAAGGGGCTTTTACGGACGCTCGGAATGCACGCATCGGGCTTTTCGAAGCTGCCGACGGAGGAACTCTATTTCTTGATGAAATCGTAAGCCTTTCTCCTTCCGCTCAAGCCAAGCTCCTTTTGGCTATCGAAAATGGCAGGATTCGCCGAGTTGGCGGAGACAAGGAAATTAAAGTGGATGCCCGGATCATCGCAGCAGCCAATCAGGATCTGCGGACTTTGATCGGGCAAGGGCAATTTCGCGAAGATCTTTTCCATCGACTTGATTTGTTGAGGATTAAAATTCCTCCCCTTAACGCTCGCGATTCGGGAATCATTGCTTTGGCCGAGCATTTTCTGTCCATTTTGGCAAAAAAGTACAAAACGAGCTCCCCGAAACTTTCTCCGGTCAGCAAGACCTACCTCACCAATCACTCTTGGCCGGGAAACGCTCGTGAACTTCTTCACGAACTAGAGCGAGCCTTGGTCATGGGTGATCCGGGAAAGGAACTTGAAATCCAGCCCTCTTCAAACGCTCCATCCGCAGCGGCCTCGGAAGACTGGCTGAACGAATCCTACCGCTTGCCGGAAACCGGATTCGAACTCGAAAAGGAAATGCTCCGACTGATTGATCTGGCAATTCGGCAAGCCAACGGGAATGTTTCCGAAGCCGCCCGTCTTCTGGGCGTCCCCAGAGATTACCTCCGCTATCGCCTCAAAAAAAGTGAGAGCTCCTAATATGGGAACTATTCCCCAACCACCGAACTTTCATTGGGTAATATTCCCCCGATGAAAGTCATTTTTGAAAAATCAAGATGGCATTAATATTTCACAAAGCCTTACTCATTAATAGTTTATAATTAATTATAATTTTGGCACGCTAACTGTTCAAAGAGATACAAATTAAAATACAAACCATCTTATCATGAAAAAAATACTTCTCATAGTTACATTAGCCGCTACCTCCGCATGGGGATTTGCCCAGGCTCAACGTCCCAACCCAGATGCGGCAAGACCCAACGGTGAGTCCTCAGAGGATCAGCAGAAAAGACCCGATTTCGAAAGACCACGATTCCCCTTGCATTGGGGTAAGCCCCCTGCCATCCAGACCAAGGATTACCGCCCATTGCCAGGGAATTTCGGAATGGGCAGTTCGACCCTCGCCAACTGGATTAAGGATAAAATTGCCGAAGATAAGGAAAATGGGAAACTGCCCGGGGATCGCAAACCCGACGATCTTACCGACATTGAAAAGCAGGATCCAAAGAGAATTGAAAAAGAGACTTTGGAGGCGGTAAGGGAAGGAAAGCTTTCGGTCGAGGATGCGCGTAAGAAATTGGATGCCCTACGCAAGGAAATGGCCAAGAAAGGAGAGTTCAAACGCCCCACACGTCCCCAGCGCCCCCCGGTGCCGGAGGAGGTAAAGGAAAGTATCGAGTCCGTCAAGGCATTGGAAAAATCGCTTCATGAGGAAATCAAGGCAAAGGTTGACGAACTTGGCAAAGATGCGACCCGCGAGGACATCAAAGTCGCAGTTGAGTCTTTCAAGGAAGCAAACAAGGCAAGATTTGAGGAAATCAAGGAAAAGCACGAAGCGATTCGCGAAAAAATGAAGGATGCACGCCCGGAAAAACCGGAGCGTCCCGCATTGTCCGATGAATTGAAAGCCAAGGTTGAAGTCCTTCAGGAAAAGCGTAAGGAAATGCATGAAGCGCAAAAGGAACTCCATCAAAACCTTAAGGAAGCATCCGAGGAGGACCGGAAGGAAATGATCGCAGACTTCAAGGAAGCGAACAAAGCCAAGCACGAAGAGATCAAATCCAAAACCAAGGAAGTGAAAGAGGAGATTCGGGCATTGGTTGAAACCGAGGCCACGAGGACTTCCGATCTTTAAGGTTGGATATTTCTTTCCTCTTTCACCTGAGCGTGAATTTTAAACGGGGCGGCTTCAGTCGCCCCGTTTTTGCGTTTAAAGTCAGCCAAATAAGTATAGTGAAATAAGACTTAGACTTTGATCCGAACAACGAAAATTTTCAGAATTCTTCTCCTCAGCCTATTGGTAGGAACACTTTTTGGCGAGGATAACGAATCCTCTGTTTTATCCGACGAAGAATTGAGATCCATGCTTTTCGGCGACGTTTATTCCGACGACCCGGAGGTAATCGAAAAACCCTCGATAACTTGGATTCCATCGTACTCGGGTGAGATTGGAGCTGGTTATTCGGACAATCCGCTTTACGGTCCTTACCTGCGCGAGGAAGCCAGCTTTTTGGAAACCTCCGTCGAGGCTTTTTATTTGGCTCAGAGAAAACCCGAGAATTTCACCTACTTTTATTTTTTTGGGGAAGGAAAGGTCTTTGAAGATCTTTTCGAAAACAAAACCAGCGGCATTCTTCTCGGTCAATTCGATCATGCCCACAGTCCGAGCGATTCTTCGAGAACCCTAGGGCTTCGAATAAGGCATACTTATTACAACCAAGGCTTTGATTTTTCCGAACTTGGGCTTCCCTATTCCATGGCGGTCAAATCGAACAAGTCCGAAGTCATCCCATACCTTTCTCATCAATGGTCGGATAGCGCCCAGGGAACCGCCGAGTTTTCTCTTGGCAAGGAAGATTTTGCATCCATACGGGATGACAACCGAGATTGGAAAGTTTCCTTAACTTACGATGGGGACTTCCGGTCCATGGAACTAAAGTTCAATGCCTTCCTTGAAAAAAAGAACTTCAAGGACAGGCTCAAAAGAAAGTGGGATGGGGGGGTTCTCTCCAATGAAACTATGGGCACTACAAAAAGAGGCCTTTCCCTGCAATTGAAGAAGTTCGGCTTCGAATCGATTTTGACTTCCTCTACCATAAAAATGGGTTGGACAAGTCTCCGCGATGACGGAGGTGGGTACTACGACTACGAAAGACTCTCCTTGGTTCTAAAACAGGACTGGACTCTTGACCCTTGGCTTGTAGAGTTCGAGACTTCCGGATCGACCACCACCTACGAATCCAGAGAGGCAGCCAATGGAGCAAAGTTCGACAGGAGCGGTCTTAGGCTTGGAGCGAGCTTGAGCCGACCCATAAACGAAAGAATCGATTACTATCTAAAATGGTCCCGGGAAGAGGACTTTTCAAATTCTCGTGAATACGAGTATTACACCAACTATTGGTCCACCGGCATTCAATGGGAAATCTAGCATGAAAAAAATTCGTAAGGAATGGATGGGCTTCTTTTTCTGTCTTGCCCTGACCGGACTTCTCACTCTGGCAATTCTTTGGAACGCTCGGACGGAGTTCCGAAGGCAAGTCATACAGTCCGAAGTCTATCTCATCAAAGCCGAAATTAAGAGGATAAGCGAGGAGCTCGAACTGACTTTCATGGAAAGAGATCTCACCTTTCTGGATCTTGGAATACCCGACCTTGTTCACAACCAACGAGATCTGATCGAGCAACTCGCCCTGGAAACAATCTCCATTACCCGTGTGTCGCAACTCTTTGCGTATGACGGTGAGGGCACCCCCATCGAACTGCCCACTGACACGACCCAAAGCATCGCCGATCAATCGATGATAAAGCAGGCAAAGAAAGTCGGGATGGCTCATGCCCATAAATCCGGTCAACCTTTTGCCCTCCTCTTTGATATGGAAGTCATGGAAGGACCTTATTTTCTAGAGATTCACATGGACGAAACCCCCATTCTCAGAGAATGGAATGCGATTGACGCCCAGCTCCTTCAGCAGGGTGCTCTGATCATCCTTTGCGGAGCCGTTCTTCTTTTCGTGATCTTTCGGTCGCTCAGCTTGCGCATTCAGGAACGGGAACGGGAGCTTGTGGCAAAAGGGGAACTCCTTCAAAAAACCAACCTCAAACTGGCGCAAAGCTACAAAAGCGCCAGTCTAGGAGCTCTGACCGGGCATCTTATGCATTCGCTGAAATCTCCCCTCACAAACCTTCAAAGTATCGTGGGCAATGAAAACCAAAACTTCCACCCACCTCATCCCGACGAACTGAGGTTAATCCATGCCCAAATCCAAGAACTGGTCTCTCAGTCCCTCCTTGCCCTGCAAGAGATCGAGGAACAAAAGAAATCCTACGATCTTTCGCTTGGAGAAATATTCGAAGTCGCCATCAAAAGGCTTCGAAACGCTTCGGGCAAAAAGGAAATTAAAATCGAAGAAACCCCAGCTCTTTCAACAAAACTAGACAACCTTCAATCTTCCCTTGTCTTGCCTATCCTGATTAGTCTAATGGAAAACGCCCTGCAGGCGAAGCAAGGGGCACGCGTTCGAATTCATTCTGAAAAGAAGCGGGAGAAAATTAGGATTCTAGTTTCCGACGATGCCGGAGGAATCCCCCCGAATCAAAGAAAGGCCTTGTTTTCTCCGCAACGAAGCGAAAAGAAACAAGGCACTGGGTTGGGTCTTGCCCTAGCCATGCAATTGGCCGAAAGCATGGACGCCACCTTGGAATTGCTCCATAGTGATAAAAAGGGCTCCACCTTTTGCCTTTCCTTTAGATCAAAGGCTTGAAATCGAAGTAGGGGACAGATTGTTTGGGAACGAATGATTGCAGAATTTGCCCTCCTAAATTCCGAATAAACAAATCCAAAATGCTATGAAATTCGTTCAAATTAATATATTTTATATTTTTTAAAAATTAAGAGGTCACATCTCTTTTTGATTTAGATCATTAATGCTTAAAATTAATTTTATTTATGTTTGTGAAAGATTTTCTTCAAATTACCTTCAGATTATTAAAATGATTCACCATCGGACGGCATTTGCTCGGTTAATCCCAACATACTTCATAAAAGTGATGCGTCTCCCAATTTCCTCAGAGAAAACCAATAGACTGCTGGCATGATTACAGGTCAATTCCGCAAGAAATTATCATGGGGCATTGTATTATTAATTTTAAATCGTTCCCCAATTGTACCGTGGACTAAAAATGCATTACTTTTGATCGGCTCGAGCATCGAAAAAGTTTGGACATGGAAAATATCTTTACCAGTCTTGGCTGCATCAGGTACTTGTCACACCCTTTCGGGAGCATCTTCATACGTAACGTCGAACCAATCAAATCCGGCTACGGTTAATGAAGGGGAGTCATACAATTTTACTTTTTTCACAAGAGGATATCGGGCTTACAGTTTCAGGGTTGATGGTTTGCCAAATGGCCTCAGTTATAACGGGAGTTACACTAATCCCACTATCTCAGGAAACCCGCAAGAGTCAGGCACGTATACAATTGGAATAACGGGTTATCGCTGGTCTGGTTTAAGCGGCCAAAGCACAGCCACCTACAACCTGACACTCACTGTTGAAGAAGAAATTTTAGATACGGATGGAGATGGTATTGGCGATACTGAAGACTTGGATGACGACGGAGATGGAGTTTATGACGCAGATGACGCATTTCCCTTGGATGCTTCAGAATCTTCCGATACGGACGGAGACGGCATTGGAAATAATGCCGACACCGATGATGACGGAG